>Ga0315293_10000724_pt1 | contig 31055 bp, 24 predicted proteins | sample YL17G13_20_MG_FD_203071 | JGI IMG/M metagenome (GOLD analysis project Ga0315293, IMG submission 203071) | Sediment microbial communities from Yellowstone Lake, YNP, Wyoming, USA - YL17G13_20 | ecosystem: Environmental > Aquatic > Freshwater > Lake > Sediment | place: USA: Wyoming | collected... | reverse complement strand
CTTTTTCAAATACAGAACTGCAACGATGATCTCATTCGGAGTGATAATCCTTATCATGATCGGATTTTTCATTACAATGGAAAAGGAGAAGTTCCCGGCAGTACGGCAGGATGAGCTTGTTGTGTCGGTTGACTGGAACGAGAACATAGATCTTGATGAAAACCTTAACAGGATAAGGCAGATGATCGGTGTGAATGGCGGGATGGCTCTTCAGACCAACTCATTTATAGGTGAACAGCAGTTCCTCTTTAACCGCGATTATGATCAGTCGTACACGCAATCGAAAGTATATATAAAGGCTAAAGATTTCAGGACAAGGAAAATAATTGAAAATAATTCCTATGAATTTCTTGCCGGAAATTACCCGGGAGCCACTATCAATGTTGCAGCCCAACAGAACATATTCGAAAAGATTTTTTCAGCTTCCGAAACCCCGCTTGTAGTTGAGGTGAGTTTGATGAAGGAGAAGGAGGTTCCCCCTATTGACCGGATGATAGGTATTGTTGATAAACTGAGCAGGGAATGGCCCGATGCCGGAATTTCAAATCCCCCTCTTGAAGATAAGATACTTCTGAGGATTGATCCTGAGAAGCTGCTGCTGTACGATGTCGAACCAATGACTCTTTACAATACTCTCAAGACATCGCTGAACAAGAACGACATAGGTGAGCTGAGAGCATCCTATGAACTTCTTCCGATTGTTCTTGCAGATAAGGAGAAGCAGATAAGTGAGATTATCTCATCTGAATCTGTATTGAGTACAGCAGGCAAATCCGTACCGCTCAGGGAACTGGTTCGGGTTCAGCGGGTTCATGACTATAAGACAATAAAAGGCGGGATGAATGGTGAGTATGTGCCTGTAAATATGAATTTAACGACAAACAAGCCATCAGTTATCACTGCTGAAATAAGAAATCTTGTTACTTCAGATCAGGATCTGTCTGTTGATTTCAGCGGCAATCTGATTACAGGGCAGAAGCTATTTAAAGAGCTGGCCGTTATACTGGTAGTTGCTCTTCTGCTTCTCTATTTCATTCTTGCCGCCCAGTTTGAATCGCTTACGCAGCCATTGATAGTTCTTCTTGAAATACCTATCGATATTGCTGGTGCCCTGTTGCTTGTAAAGCTGTGGGGAGGAACAATCAACATCATGACAATGATCGGGCTGATAGTGATGTCGGGAGTGATTATAAACGACTCAATTCTTAAAGTAGATACCATCAATAATCTGAGAGCAGAAGGCATGGGGCTTAAGGAGGCCATTTACACTGGTGGATCACGGAGGTTGAAACCTATCATTATGGTTGCAATGGCTTCGCTATTCTCAACTGCACCGATGCTGTTCAGTCAGGGTATCGGTTCTGAATTGCAGCGACCAATGGCTCTTGCCCTGATCGGTGGGATGTCACTTGGAACTGTGGTGAGCCTGTTCTTTATTCCGCTGGCTTACTGGTATATTTACAGAGGCTCAGAGCGCAGGGCGCAGGGCACAGGGCAATCATAAAGCTCCCCTCCCTGGAGGGGCTGGGGGTGGGTTATATTTTCCCGCAGATCCCACAGATTTCCGCAGATTGACTCAGACCTGGATCAGCTGGGAAAACTTTTATAAGCCAGGCAAGCTAACAGAATAATCAAAAACAATATTTAAGAAACAAATTTAATTCTTAAAAAAATAGTTGCATGACTATTATATTAGTTGTAATTTAGTATTTACAATGAATAACAAAAAATTACGACTATGAAATACCTGGCTTTTATTATTCTGGCAATGTTTTTTTGCAGCTGCCATAGTAAAGACAACCAAGCAATTAAGACTATTGATGTTCAGTCGCCGACTGGACCGGAAATCAAAAATCTGTCGGAGATAGCCACTGACATCCAGTATATTCCTCTTGAGACAACTCCGGATGCACTAATGAAATTCGTTAATTACTTAAAGACGGCCAATGACAAATTCTATATAAATACCGTTCTCGAGCTTCTTTGCTTCGACAAGTCAGGCAGATTCCTCTATAAGCTTGACCAGCAGGGAAGAGGACCCAACGAATATATTTATCTTTCCGATTATGATATCAGACCGGAAAAAAACCAGATTATTGTCCTGACCAGGGATAAACTCTTTTTCTACAATGAAACTGACACTGGATTCATCCTTTTGAAACACCTGAATCTAAAAACTCAACCACGATATTGTGATTTCCTTCCCGGCCAGGATAACATATTACTGTCGTTCACTGCATCGACTGGGGAAAATAAATATCAGTGTGTTTGTATCAGTCCTGAGGGAGATACTCTTTTTAAACGGCCGAACTTTTACAAGTTCACAAGAAACTCAAAGGTGCAAATGGGATTCAGCTCGGATAATATTATCAATAAGAATGATGGAATAATAAGGATCAAAGGATTTCTCAGTGATACAATGTTTACGATAAGCAGGGATCATGAGTTTATTCCTTACATGATCCTGAACACCGGCGGAAAAAGCTTAACAACCAATTTTCTGGCCAATGTACCGATGCCGGATATGAACTCGGGCACCAGCCCTGTTGCCGGATTCCTTCAGATCTCGGAAGTTCTTGAAGTTGAAAGATATCTGTTTTACAAGTATTCATATCAAAAGAGTGTCAATTGGGTAGCATATGATAAAAACAACGGGCAAAGTCATCCGTTCGACGGCAAGAGTCTGCTGAAAGATGATATATCAGGCGGATTAAATATCGAACCAAAATTTGTATGTAACGGAATGATATATTCATGGACAGATGCCCTTTCGTTTAAAAACCACATGTCGGGTGTAGAGTTCCGGAATGCAGAAGTAAAGAATCCCAACAGAAAAAGCGAGCTGGAAAAGCTTGCAGAATCAGTGAAAGAAGATGATAACCATTTGCTAATAGTTATAACTCCGAAAAAATAAAAGTATTCCTTATTACCTTAAGATATTACCTGGAACAATATCGATTTTAACCACGAAGTAACACTAAGGTCAACACAAAGGGCACAAGGGAATTAATCTGGTGAGCTTTTTTCCCCCGTAGATATCCCAGATTAACGCAGAAGTAAAATTTGACATTTGCAAAAGCATTTTATACCTTTGTGTATAATACTAAAAGGTATAATACTAATAAGTATAAAAATCTATGAGATGAAGAATTCACCATTTGTCTACGGCAGCACGGTAAGTAAGCGGTCCTTCACAAACCGTGAAAATGAAGTCAGGAGACTAACGTCAAACCTGATGGGCGGTACAAACACCATGATCATATCTCCGCGACGATGGGGTAAATCTTCACTGGTTGAGCATGTTACAGATTCTATCAGGAAGGAACACAAGGATATAGGGATCGCTCTGATTGATCTGTTTACCGTCAACAGCGAAGAGGAATTCCTGGAAAAATTTGCCGGGGAGATATTGAAGTCGTCTTCTTCAAGGTGGCAGGAATGGATTGAAAACTCGAAAAAAGGGTTCAGGAATATCATTCCAAAGATTCAGGTAAGCATGGATCCTGTCAATAGTTTCAGTATTAGTTTTGACTGGGATGAGATCAAAAAGCAGAGTGATGAGATCCTTAACCTTCCGGAAAAGGTTGCGATAGAGAAAAAAATCAAATTGATTGTCTGCCTTGATGAATTCCAGGTTATTGCAGGTTTCAAGGGATACAGCGAACTTGAAAAAAGGATGAGGGCTTTATGGCAGAGGCATAAATCCGTGACATACTGTATTTACGGGAGTCAGCGTCATATGATGACAGAGATATTCAATAGTCCTTCAAAGCCTTTTTACAGGTTCGGAGATATTATTCTGCTTCCCAGGATTGAACGAAAAAACTGGATAACATTCATCTGCAAAAGCTTTCAGGAGACCGGGAAAAACATTACTGAGGCAGAATCAGGAATGATAGCGGATCTGATGCAGTGTCATCCATGGTATGTTCAGCAGTTGTCGCATTATACCTGGAACCTGACACGCAAAAGTGTGACTAAGACCGACATTATTACCGCGTTAAATGAACTTATAAATGCAAACATGCCTTTTTATCAGAACGAAACGGAAAATAAGAGTTCAACCCAGCTGAACCTTCTAAAGGCCATAGCAGCACGGGAGAAGCAACTGACATCTTCGAGGGTAATGAATGAATACCATCTGGGAACTCCCCGGAATGTAAGCAAGAACAAAACCCTGTTTATAAACAATGATGTTATAGGAGAATCTGATAACGGTTATTATTTCCTCGATCCGGCATTTGAGTTGTGGTTCAGGAAATCATTCCTGAACGAAGCTTACCTGACCTGAAAAGGTCGTTCAAGCTTTGCCAGCCGTAGCGTGAATCTGCGGGATCAGCGGGAAAAATATCTTTATTGTTAATAAAATAACAATGTTTATTTTATAACAATAAAAACAAGTATATTTGGGGGAATATTCAGAGTATACCAGAATGACAGCAGATCTCGATACCATCCTTAAAAAATACAAGCAGGGAAGACGCGAAGACCTTATCCCGCTCTTACAGAAGTTGCAGATTGACCAGGGATACCTGTCCGAAGAGGCTATAATTAAAGTTGGCAGCCATCTCGGACTTAGCACTACCAAAATATACGGACTGGCCACATTTTACGACCAGTTCAGATTCATCCCATATGGCAGGATCCATATTAAGGTATGCCATGGCACAACATGCTTTATGAAGGGATCCCAGCCAGTTATCGAGAAATTTAAGGAAGTACTGAAAATAATTCCGGGACAGACAACCAGGAACGGGAACTTCAGCCTTGATATAGTTACCTGCATGGGAGGATGCTATCACGGGCCTGTGATAATGGTTAATGGTGAGTACCAGATCCATGTGCGTTCCGAACAGATACCTGATCTTATTAAAAAGCTTAAGTACATAATTGATAATGACTAAATGGAAGATTTGAAGACATTCCTTTTAGAAAAGGTATTGTTATTTGAATCCGATACCCTTTCGCCTGAAACAGAAAAGGTATTGCAGCAGGTACGCCGCGACAGGACCGATGTACCTGTGATCCATGTGTCTTCAAATACAAGCAGTATTATAGCCGGTTCTGACAAAACATACAATGCCCTTAAATCTTATGTCGGAGAAAATAATCCCGGATCGTTAGTAATCAGAGTGGGATGCACAGGTCCGGCAAACTATGAACCTGTGGTTTGCATTCAGATGCCCGGAAAGAACAAGCTTTTTTTCAGGAACATAACTGAGGAAAAAGTTGAACCATTACTTAACGGTGTTTTCCATAACGATATTTATGAAGATGATCTTTTAGGTCAGGAGGGATCGAAAGGATTTGAATTATGGCCCGGGATCTCGTTCATGCACGACCTGCAGTTTTTTGCCCGTCAGAAAAGAGTAATTCTTGGAAACTGCGGCTGCTATGATCCTGAAAGCATTGAGGAATATATCGCAAGGGGCGGTTATCGGACATATGTTAAAACAATAAGGCATTATACATATGAGGAGGTTTGTGATATAATTGAGCGCAGCGGTCTGCGGGGCAGGAGCGGGGGAGGATATCCGACCGGGCTGAAATGGAAACAGGCTCTGAAAACCTCTGCCAATTCCAGGTATCTTATCTGTAATGCCAAGGAAAGCGATCCAGGCTCGTTCAGCGACAGAACCATTCTCGAGAGTGATCCTCACCGCCTTATTGAAGGTATGGCAATTGCCGCTTATGCAATCGGCGCTTCAAATGCCATATTATATCTAAAATCAGGGTCGGACCATGCGTATAACAGGGTGCAAAAAGCAATTGACCTGGCCAGGGAATACGGTATTATCGGACATAACATCTATTCGAGCGGATATAATCTTGACATCACAATTAGAATTGAGCCCGGAGCTTTTGTCTGCGGAGAGGAGACAGCTCTTATAAACAGTCTTGAGGGAAAACGGGGAATGCCCCGGCTAAAGCCGCCTTATCCCACAACCTTCGGACTTTCAGGCAAGCCCACAGTTATCAATAATGTTGAGACAATAATGAATGTACCATTGATAATGCAAAATGGTCCGGAGTGGTTCAGGAGCATTGGAACGGAAAAAAGTCCAGGCACCAAGGTCTTTGCAATTACGGGCCGTGGCAGGATGTCGGGAGTAGTTGAGGTGGAAATGGGAACAACCCTTAAATCGATACTTGAGGATATTGTTGACGGAATAAAGGACGGAAAGGAATTCAAAGCAATACAGCTTGGCGGTGCTTCAGGATCCTTTATAACATCCGAGGATCTGGAAACACCTGTCGAATTTGATGCAATGAAGCAGAAAGGTTTCGGAATGGGTGCAGGAGGATTTGTTGTGGTCGATGAAACCTCCTGTATGGTCGACCTTGTAAGGTTTTATATGGAATTCATTCGCAAAGAGAGCTGCGGAAAATGCATCCCGTGCCGGGAAGGTACCGGAAGAATGCTTGAAATTCTGCAAAGTGTCATTAAGAAGCCTGCTAATGAGGATTCCGGTACAACCCTTGAGAGGTTCAAAGGCGTAATGCAGCTCGAAACAATTTCTGCAGTGATGAAAGATACATCACTTTGCGGACTCGGACAAACGGCCCCCAATCCATTTGTAAGTGCCCTGAAGAATTTCAGGGTGGAGTTCGAAGAACACATATTCGACAGAAAATGCAGGGCAAATATCTGCAGGGGACTCAGAACCTTTTCAATTAATGTCGATAAGTGCACAGGATGTACTGTATGTGCAGGAAAATGCCCGGTCAATGCGATCTACGGAACTCGCCTCCAGCCGTTCTTCATAGTTGAGGATAAATGTATCGGCTGCGGGATATGTTGTGATGTCTGTAAGTTCAGCGCAGTAATAGTTAAATAGCGGATATGCTCTTTACGATTCAGGTAAATAACAAGAAGATAAAAGCCGAAAAAGGGGAGACGATCCTTTCAGCTCTTAACCGCAACGGTATAATTATTCCTACTCTTTGCAGAATGAAGGAGTTTAGCCCAACCGGAGCCTGCAGGATGTGCGTTGTGGAGGTTGAAGGAAGAGAGAGGCTTGTTACTGCCTGTTCCCAGCCGGTTGAGGAATGGATGAAGATAAAAACTCACTCTCCGCGGGTAATAACAGCAAGGAAAACCATTGTCGAACTTTTGCTTTCAAACCATCCCGACGATTGCCTTTATTGCGACAGGAACCTGAATTGTGAATTGCAAAGACTTTCAGAAGAACTGAATATAAGGGAAAGAAGAATCAAGGGGAGAAAAATAAAACAGCGCCTTGACCAGTCCAGTCCTGCCATTGTAAGGGAGCTTGCTAAATGTATTCTGTGCGGAAGGTGTGTAAGGGTATGCGAAGAGCAGATAACTGCCACTTCGCTCGATTTCATAAACCGCGGCAGACAGACACACATCGGAGCCGCAATGGACAGGGATCTTAACTTTTCAAGCTGTATCCAGTGCGGTCAGTGTGTACTTGTATGCCCAACCGGTGCTCTTCATGAAAAGCATAATATAACTGAGGTCCAGGAGTATCTTAATAAGCAGGATATTGTGAAGGCTATCCAGTATTCACCAGCCGTAGCATTGGGTATCGCCGAGGAACTTGGGATTAAGAACAGCAGGAATTTTGACAGGAACCTGAACGCTATTCTTCGTAAAATAGGTTTCGATAAAGTTTATACTACTGGCACGGGAACTGATGTTTGCGTTACAGAACTGACTGACCGTCTTCTTGAAAAAATAGATAAGAAGCATGATCAGTCCTTGTATATTACAGCCTGTCCTGCATGGGTGAAATACGCTGAGCAGTTTATCCCATCACTTATTCCTCAGCTTTCAACGGTTAAATCGCCACAGCAAATTACCGGGATCATTATAAAGACCGTGGTGGCCGGTCAGCTTGGAGTTCAGCCGGAACAGATCTTTTCAGTATCAGTAACACCTTGCATGGCAATGAAATATGAGGCAAGACGTGACGGCATGATGAGAAAAGGTATTAGCGATGTCGATTCAGTAATGACTGTGCGGGAACTTGCACGGCTGATCCGGCTGAATGGCATTGATTTTACAAATACAGAAAAGGAACCGGCTGATGAACCATTAAGCGGTAGAAGCTCTTCCGCTATACTCGCCGAAGTATCGGGCGGACTGGCTGAGGCAGTTATCAGATTGCTCTTTTTCAAATCCACAGGCAATAAAATTGACAATCAGGTATTTAAAAAACTTCACTCATCCGGAACATTCAGGGATTGTTCTGTGCAGATAGGAGAAAACGGAATAAAAGTAGCTGTCATTGATGGACTGACAGGATTGGAAAAGCTCAGGACTGCCCAGGCATCTGGTATAAAGTATGATCTGATTGAGGTAATGACATGTCACGGCGGATGCATTCATGGCGGAGGTCTCCCATTCATAAATTCAAAAGATGAGCTGAAGACCAGGGCAAAGCTGGTTTACCAGGCAGATGAAACTGAAGCAATAAATCTTCCTTGTAAATCACCAACCCTGATAAACCTTTATGAAAAATATATCAAGGAAAACAAGGAGATATCTGATAAGAAAATATTTTACACTCATTTTGAGAAGAGAAATGTTTTACTATAATTATTATACCCCCTTTCTTATTTCCCCCAAGGGGGAAATGTTTTGCTCCTTCCCCTTTGGGGGAAGGTCGGGTAGGGGGTACTAATTAAACCTTTAGAAATGCTGGTCTACACAATTAAAGAACTTTGCCGTACGTGCTACACCTGCGTCAGGGAGTGTCCCGCCAAGGCTATCCGTATTGTTGGCGGCCAGGCAGAAGTAATTGATGAAAGATGCATTGCATGCGGTAATTGCACCAAGGTTTGCAGCCAGGGGGCAAAAGTGTTCCTGAACACCACTGACAGAGTTATAAAGCTTCTAGATAATAATATAGAATTAGCCGCGATAGTTGCCCCAAGTTTCCCTGCAGAATTTCAGGAATTCACTGATTACAGAAGCCTTATCGGCATGGTAAAAGCCCTCGGCTTCAAACATGTTCTTGAGGTCTCATTCGGAGCAGATCTTGTAGCCGGCAGGTATAAAAAACTTGTTGAAGAAAGCAAAGATTACTATATCTCCTCGGATTGTCCTTCTATTGTAAATTATGTCAAACACTACCATCCCAACCTTGTTGATAATCTTGCCCCCATCGTTTCTCCCATGGTAGGTATGGGACGAGTAGTCCGTTCCAAATACGGGAATGATGTTAAAATTGTGTTTATAGGTCCATGTGTGGCAAAAAAAGCTGAAAGCACTGAAATCGATGAAGCTATTACATTTAGTGAGCTGAGAGAATTGTTTGATCTGTTTAAAATTTCGCCGGAGAATAGCCAGCCTTATGATTTCGATCAGCCAACCGGTGGAAGGGGCGCCATTTTCCCTGTTACCCGCGGACTCCTCCAGACTGCCAATATCAACGATGATGCAATCACTGGTAACATAATTGCTGCAGAAGGAAGGATTGATTTTCAGGGAGCTCTAAAGGAATATGAAGCCGGACTAATAAAAAACCAGCACATGGAGCTTCTTTGCTGCGAAGGATGTATAATGGGACCCGGATTGTCAAAAAACGGTAAGCAGTATAACAGGAGAGCTCTTGTAAGTTCCTATGCAAACGGCAAGATGAAAGAACTGGATTTAGTTAATTGGGAAAAGGCGTTTGATGAATATTCAAACCTCGATCTTTCAGTAAGGCACAGATCCGAAGACCATCGCCCGCAGTTAACTGACGAGAATGGTGTAGCTGAGGTACTTGCCTCTATGGGAAAAACCACCAAGAAAGACCAGCTCGACTGTGGCGCCTGCGGATATGAAAGCTGCATAGAACACGCAATTGCCATCAGGAATGATCTTGCTGAGATCGAAATGTGCCTGCCGTTTACGATCGAAAAACTACATAAGTCTGTTAAGGATCTTGCATTGTCGAATGAGAAGCTTTCATCAATGCGACAAGCCCTGAAACAGTCAGAGAAACTGGCACATATGGGTCAGCTTTCGGCCGGAATTGCACATGAGCTGAATAATCCTCTCGGAGTCGTCATTATGTACAGCAATATACTCCTTGAGGAGAGCCCGAATGATGCCCCAGTCAGAGAAGATCTGAAACTTATTGTCGAACAGGCTGGACGATGCAAAAAAATTGTTGCCGGTCTTCTTAACTTTGCACGAAAAAACCAGGTCAACCATCAGTCTATAAGCATCAGGGAACTTGCTGACAGAAGCCTTGAAAGCGTTATTGTCCCTGCAAATGTTAAGATCTCAGTCTCCGACAAGACAACCAGTCCGGATGCGATGCTCGATATTGAGCAGATGACACAGGTTCTTACAAACCTGGTTAAGAATGCTGTCGATGCAATGCCATTTGGTGGATCTATTGATGTGATCCTTGAGGATACACTTAGCGATGTTTCAATTACTGTGAAGGATACAGGAACAGGAATTAAAGAGGAGGACAAAGGCAAGATATTTGAACCGTTCTTTACAACAAAGGCAATAGGGATTGGAACCGGGCTGGGCCTGGCGACAGCCTACGGAATTGTCAAGATGCATAAGGGGCAGATCACAGTTGAATCGAATACGGATCCTGCTAAAGGACCAACCGGAACGAGTTTCAGGATAATACTTCCAAGGAGGAAGGAATGACCCCCCAACCCCCCACCTTGCTCCGCCGGAGCGGCTACGCGAAGGCGAAGAGGGGGGCTTAGAACAGGTTATGAAATTTAAGGCCCCCTTGGAGGATTTAGGGGTGAGAAAACTGAGAAATGGAAATAAAATACGACTAAGCAATTACAACAATGAGAAAGAGCGATTTTACGATTCTTGTGGCGGATGATGACCCTGATTATCTTTTTCAGACGATATCAAGTCTTGAGAGAGCAGGGTATAAGACAGTTGCGGTTGAAAGCCAGGCTGAGGCGGAATCAGTAATATCGAAGCTTAAACCAAGTCTGGCGATATTTGACCTGATGATGGAGAATGATGACAGCGGATTTATCCTTTGTTACAAGATCAAAAGGAAATATCCCGATGTACCTGTAATTCTCGCAACTGCTGTTGCCCATGAGACAGGTATCTCTTTCAGCCTTGATTCTGAAGCGGAGAAGACATGGATAAGGGCTGACAAATATCTTGAAAAAGGCATCAGGCCGGAACAGCTTGACCAGGAGGTAATGAAACTTTTAAAGATATGATATGGCTGTTTTGAAAGTTCTTGTTGTTGATGATGAACCTGGCATAAGATCCGGGGTTTCCCGGATACTGAACCACTTCCAGGTCAATTATCCGTTTATGGATGAGGATTATACATATGAAGTTCTGGAAGCAGCAACCGGTGAGGAAGGAATAATAATAATCGACAGGGATAAGCCGGATATAGTCCTTCTTGATAATAAGCTGCCCGGGATTCAGGGAACTGATGTCCTCGAGTATATCAGGAATAAAAAATATGATATTGTGGTGGCTATGATCACATCCTATGCCTCCCTTGATGTTGCATTGAAAGCCCATAAATTCGGAGCTACTGATTTTGTACCGAAGCCTTTCACACCTCAGGAGCTGAAATCGAGCATTGAGAATATTACAAAGCAGCAGTATCTTAAGAGGATCACTCACAAGATTAATCAGGAGGGGAAAAAGATAAGGTACCAGTTCCTGTCAGTGTTGTCTCATGAATTAAAGGCTCCCCTGAATGCTATTGAAGGATATCTCAGAATGATGCAGGAAAAACAATCAGGCGACAGGATCGAAGACTACGCCACACCTATTGAACGGTCACTTCAACGGATCCAGGGAATGAGAAACCTTATAATGGATCTTCTTGATTTTACAAAGATAAGACTTGAGCGAAAGGAAGAAAAAATCGAAGAAGTACATCTTTCAAATATTGCATCAAATGCTATTATAACAGTGCGGCCATATGCTATACAGATGGAAGTATCAGTGAACCTTGGCATTAAATCTGATGCAGTGATTATGGCCGACCCTACCGATATGGAGATTATATTTAACAATCTGGTTTCCAATTCTGTAAAATATAACAAGAGAGGCGGGAAAGCTGAAATTATTATTGATGAAAATGAAAGCGAGGTAATCATACTGTTTTCAGATACCGGAATCGGTATCAATGAGGCAGATAAGGAGGACCTGTTCTCTGAATTTGTCAGGATAAAGAATGAAAAGACAAGAAACATAAGCGGAAGCGGTCTTGGCCTTTCAATAGTTAAAAAAGTTGTCGAACTTTATAACGGCACCATCTCGGTTGATAGTGCCCCGGATATTGGTACGGCATTTACCGTACGTCTTCCAAAAAAAACTAACTAAAACTATCTGATTAACATGAATGCATTACCAGGAAAAACTGTTGAAAGGCTGAGTGAATACAGAAGAACTCTGCTGACATGCCTGGATGAAAACAGAAATTTCATCTTTTCTCATGATCTTGCATCCAGGCTCCATATCACTGCTGTCCAGGTCAGGCGCGACCTTATGCTTATTGGTTATTCCAGTCTCCACAGGAAGGGATATGATGTTAAAGAGCTTGTCGATACAATAAGCAGAATAATTGATTCGGATGAAGGCATGAATGTCGCAATAATCGGGATTGGAAACCTGGGTAGAGCGCTGGCCGGATATTTCAAGGGCAAAAGATCAAAGCTGAATCTTGTTGCTTCGTTCGATAACGATCCTCAAAAGATTAATAAAGTCATTTCCGGTGTCAAATGCTATCCTTACAATGACCTGGAAAGGATAATCAATGAACTCAAAATTCAGATCGCTATTCTTACCGTCCCGGCCGATTTTGCGAAGGAGATTGCCGAGGAATCAGTGCGCTTCGGAATTAAAGGGATCCTTAATTTCACAACAATACCTCTTAATGTCCCTTCAGGCGTTTTTCTTGAGGAATACGACATGATCACCTCGATCGAGAAGGTGGCATATTTTGTCAAGGAGAACAGGTTATAATCTTTTAAGGTTACAACATGAAGATTTTCAGAAGCTTTAAGGAAGCCTCATTCATCCGGAATCCCGTTGTAACCACAGGTTCATTCGACGGTGTCCATATCGGCCACAAGACAATACTTAACCGGCTTAAAATGCTTGCTGAAAAGTATAATGGAGAATCCGTTCTGATAACATTTTGTCCTCATCCAAGGAAAGTTCTATATCCCGAAACAGCCGGGAAAGATCTTAAGCTCATAAATTCGCAGGAAGAAAAACTTGAACTTCTCAGAAAGTCAGGCCTCGATAATATTATTATTATTGAATTCACCAGGGATTTTTCGAAGATCACGAGCGAACAATTCGTTCGGGATTTTCTGCATGGAATTCTGAATGCAAAAGTCGTGGTTGCAGGTTTCAATCATCATTTCGGCTTTAATCAGGAGGGTGATTACAAGCAGCTCTGGGCGATGCGTGAAAAATATAATTTTGAAGCTGAGGAGATACCTGAACAGGAAGTAATGCATGAAACGGTGAGCTCGACAAAGATCAGGCAAGCGATAAGTGAAGGATTTATTCAAAAGGCAAATGCATATCTTGATCATTATTATATAGTTATGGGGAAGCCTGAGAGGTATCAGTACAGGAATAACTTTTATGAGATCAATCTGGCAAAAGTCCCCCTTACTGAAGAATGCAAGCTTTTGCCTGCCCCTGGTATTTACGCAATATCTTCTAAAACAGATAACAGTGATTCGAAGGGCATGGTGATAATAAATGAAACATCAGACGGAAAGAAAGAGATTCTAATAAATTTTTTTGACGGAGATCCAAATAAATACGATCGTGACTCAATAATTTTTTTCCATAAGAGGATCCATGGATCTTTCAATCTTGCAGACCAATCCGATTCAGCCCGCTGGCTTAAAGCAGCCAAAACAGAAATATCGGAGCTGATTTACTGAGAAGTTATCATATTCTAATTCCTTCAGTTCCCTCTTCCATTTGTTCCTTAACCCTTCCTCCGGCTCCTTCCCTTAAGCATAAAGGGAAGGAGTGAACTGGATATCTCCTCTTCTCTTATTGTTTAAGGGAAGAGGTTGGGAGAAGGGTTAAGAAATGACCTTTTTTCGTATCTTTGTCAATTAATTTTAGATGTACTTAAATGCGTTTTTCGCCTGAAAAATTGAGTATTCCCGATCAGAGAATGAAGCCTTTCATTGATCCTGATGAAATATGGGGTCTGATCAATAATATAAAACCCGATAAAATCAGGGTCAGGGAAGTAATCGCCAAATCGCTCGATAAGCACCGGCTTACACTTGAACAGACTGCAGTTCTTATTAATTCGGTGGGGACCGACCTTTTTGATGAGATAAGGGAAGGAGCACGAGAGCTTAAGGAGAAGGTTTATGGGAACAGAATAGTTCTCTTTGCCCCTCTGTATGTAGGTAACAAATGCACAAATAATTGCCAGTACTGCGGTTTCAGGATTTCCAACAGGGATGCGATCCGTAAAACATTATCAGATGAAGAGTTAATCAAAGAGGTTGAAGCTTTAGAGGACAACGGTCAGAAAAGACTTATCCTCGTCTATGGTGAGCATCCTGATTATAATGCCGATTACATTGCTCACACGGCAAAAGTTGTTTACAGCGTTAAGAAAGGGCATGGAGAGATAAGAAGAGTGAACATCAATGCTGCACCTCTTGAAATTGAGGGCTTCAGGAAAGTAGGTGAAGCCGGAATCGGAACATACCAGATATTCCAGGAAACATATAGCAGGGAAGCATATTCATGGTACCATCTCGGCGGTAAAAAAAGGGACTATGATTGGCGTGTTACCGCACTCGACAGGGCTCAGGAAGCTGGCATTGATGATGTCGGCATCGGAGCGCTATTCGGACTATATGACTGGCGGTTTGAGGTGCTGGGTCTTGTCCGTCATACAAACCATCTCGAGGCTTGCTATAATGTCGGCCCTCATACCATTTCTTTCCCTCGCATAAAGGATGCATTGAGCCTGAATATCAGCAATAAATACCAGACAAGTGATGAGGATTTCAAAAAGCTGGTCCCGATTCTGCGTCTGGCTGTGCCGTACACAGGCATGATACTTACTGCCAGGGAAGCCCCTGATGTACGAAAAGATGTAATGCAGTATGGTGTTTCGCAAATTGACGGCGGTACAAAACTTGAAATCGGATCATATTCTGAATCGAAGAATGAGGTTCAGAACCTTAACCGCGAGCAATTTAAAGTTAATGATGCACGATCTCTTTCTGATGTAGTGGATGAACTGCTTACAAATGATTACATTCCTTCATTCTGTACATCATGCTACAGAATGGGCAGAACAGGTGAGCACTTTATGGAATTCTCGGTACCGGGATTTATAAAAAGATTCTGCACTCCGAATGCTATTCTTACCCTGTCGGAATACATATGCGATTATGCTACAGAAGAAGTGGCAGAAAAAGGATGGAAAGCAGTCGACAAAAATGTTGCAAAACTTGAACCGGGTATTGCACAAAATACGAGAGAAAAGATCGCAAGAATAAAAATGGGTGAACGGGATCTGTATTTCTAATTTTTTATTCAAAATAATGATAAAGGTTCTTGGCATTAAAATTATCGACAGGATCAAGGAAGCAGGTCTTACGCAGGGGATCCTTTCTAAATACACCAGTCTGATCACAACGCGCCTTGGATTTCATGAGTTAACAACTGAACTATGCAGCCGTGAGGCATATATCCTTATTCATCTTACAGGAAGTGGTGCTGAAACCGGCAAACTCTATTCTGAATTGAAAGGGCTTGGAGGAGTTGATGTCCGCGAAATGACATTTGATGATAATAAGCCGTTTGCCAATTTCAATTCGGAAGAGGGAGTACTCAGGATAATAGGAATTCTTGTCGAAAAGAAGGAACGTGATGTAATAGCTTCGCTTCAGAAAATCCTTACATCGTATGGTTGTGTTATCCGTGCTCGCCTTGGCGTAAATGAAGAATTCTTTGGCGAACCTGCAGGATTGATTGTAATTGAACTGATAGGCGATGAGATCCAGATGGACCTGCTCGAAAATGATCTTCATAAGCTCCCGAAGGTAGTAATCAGGAAGATGGTGTTTTGATCTATCTTATTATCTGCCCGAAGAATATCGCATTCATGAAAACCTTGTTCGTCCCATACCAATACGCCCTGAAATTGGTGTTATCGTAAAGTGAAATTATCCTGCTCCCGTGAACACTGGCAAATGGTGTTCCCTTTATCCTTTCAATGTTCTCTTTGGTGCAGTATCCGCTTAATAAAGGAGCATTTGTGTACTGGATCGGATTATTGTAAATATTGGGATCCTTCTTTGCCACTGTTGCCGTTGATTTAAAAACCGGCATGATATCCCTTGTGTAACCATAACATAGTGGATGGGTCAGATCGAGTTTCGTCTGAAAAATAGACCCAGGGATCTGCTTAACCTGGCTGTCTGCGGATTTGTTTAAATATACTCCATCTTTCTTCGTATCTGGTACAACCGGAATAAATTCAATTTCGGCAAATTTGTTTTTAGCAAGCCAGCTGTTGCCGCTTTCATATCCGATAATTGTCCCACCGTTCCGGTTCCATGCCCTTATGTTTTCCAGTCCTGCAGAACCTATATCAGGTGATCCTGTAATTACCAGAACATTATATCTGTCAAGATCAGCCGAATTGAATCGTGCGGCTGTAATCATAGTAACAGGCATATTGAACCTTGTATCGAGCATGTGCCAGATTTCCCCGGCATCACTGCTGTTGGTACCGTCACCAACTATCGCGACAACAGATGGTTTTTCAAGGACAGTTATCTTACTGCTTCCCAGGTCAATTCCTTCTTTTGTCATTCCGGTTTGTACTCCGTAAACAGTTATTCCGCACTCTTTTACAGTATTTTGCATCAGGATATAAAGATCGTCCGCTGAAACCGGTTGTCCTGAGACCGGTACTATAATTGTACCTGCAGAAAATGTTTTTTTAAGGTTGCCATCATCGTAAACAAATTTTTCTGTTGCCACTCTTGCTTTAAGTCCTTTATTCTGAAGATAATATAATGCCTTTGGTGAATAATATTCATTCCATTCAAAAAGCCAGGCATAGGGATTTAATGCAGAATTATGATTTCCCGGTGTAACAGGAGCAGATGTGATTTCTTTACCGGTCAGCCCTTCCATTTCTTTGAGAATGGTTATCGGTGTACAGTTCAGATTGAATGCCATCGGAAGAACCCATGTGGATGTATCATAAAAGATGCTGTCGGTAAATTCGGTAACAGGTTCAAAAAGACTTCTGATAAAACGGTATTCAGTCTGCTTAAGCGGCACGATGTAGCTGTTCTCCGCCTTATAGGTAATTCCGTTCTTTGTGAAATCACGGCCTGTACGGAAAACCTTTATCCTGTGCTGCAGGAGTATGTTTATGAATTCTGATACCTTTGCATTGTCTGATGGATCATTAAAAATGTAAGCTTTAACCGGATACTTATCTGCCAGGGTAAGAGCTTCCTTATAAAAATTCCTCTGGCTCTCCAGTAGTTTGTCCTTCATTTTCAGTCCTGCTTCAAGGGTTGAAAGAGAGACAGTAAAATGATTTCTTATTGCAAATGGGAAGGATAAAAATCCTCCGGGTGTCTCCCTGAGATGTCCTTTTACACCTGCCTGCTCAAACAGGATACCTACTGAACCATGAATATCAGGATATGAAGATCCCTTGCCGACATAAAAATCATCAAAACTCTCCTCCGTAAAATAGAGGCTTCCTATTGAATTCAGATATTTTTCATGGTATTTCCCTATCTCTGCAGTAAGTTCCTGATTATCCTTAGGGGTCAATGGATTATTGCGGCTTTGTACCCCTGGCTGAAAGAAAAATGTTTCGTTGGCTCCCGTTTCATGATGATCGGTGTTAATATTCGGTTTCCACTTATGAAATGCAGCGACACGTCCCCTCGATTCCGGGTGCTGGAGCATAATATAATCCCGGTTCAGGTCAAACCAGTAGTGGTTGGTCCTTCCGCCCGGCCAGTTTTCACTGAATTCCCAGGAGGCAGGATCAGGATTATTGTTGAGGCTCTTTGTGAAATTAACCCATGTTGAATGCCGCTGCATTCCATCGGGATTTAGAGCAGGATCGATGAGGATTATTATGTTTTTAAGGAGTTCGTCGATCTCTTTGCCTTCGCCGGCTGTAAGATAGTATGCAACAAGAGCTGACGCATTCTGGGCGCTCGATTCATTGCCATGTACTCCGTAACCCAGTTTGACGAACAGGGGCATTTTGCTGATATCTGCCTTATCTGAAACTGAGGGATCACAAAGCATTACATGATCCTGTCTAAGCTGTTCAAGGTTTTTTATATTTTCAGGCGAACTGATTATCAGCTGTCCGAGGGGACGGTTTTCATAGCTCCTGCCATACTCTTCCCATATGGCCCGATTAGAGGTTTTTGCCAGCTCAAGCATATAGTAATAGAGCTTGTCATGGGTCAGGTGCCATTCTCCGACTTCATTGCCGAAAAATTGCTTCGGCGTTGGAATAGATGAATTGTAATTGATCTTTTTTGGCAGGTAATAATCAAGTGTGATCTGTGAATAAATAGTCAATGAAAATATGAGAAAGATGAATGCGATTAAAGTCTTTTTCATAGAAGTTTTGATTATATGGGTTATTATTCATTTCTTAAACATCGCCTATCGCATATTTTACATAATACATAATACATAATACATAATACATAATACATAATACATTTATCCGCCTTTACGCCGTATATCATAATGTCTCGAATCACCCCATTCACCATAAACAATCTCCGTATCAGCCAGGCTTACCCTTGCCTCGAGACAGCTCTGGCAATCCTCTGCTGAGTCGTCTGTGCATGGTTTATTGTTGTAAAGTTTATAGCTGCTTCTGTATCTTCCAGGAGTTATATTTGGCATAATGATATTGGCCCCGATCTTAATAGCTTTTTCCCTTCCAACAGGATCAATAGCCTGCAAAGCAGTTGCAGCAACAATATTGATATCCTTCATCATTATTCTGATGATGGCTATCATTTTTAGCGTCAGATCAAATCTTTCTGCAAGAGGTAAAAGATCGGTTGAGTGTTCAATAAGAGGTGTATCAGCATGTTCTATATACGGACCCATGCCGCACATGTCAATATTAAAATCTCTCATGAAGATAAGATCTCCTGCAAGGTCATCAAAAGTCTGAAAAGGTAATCCGATCATTACACCCGTACCTGTCTGGAAACCGATATCCTGGAGGTTTTTCAGGCACGCGAGTCTCCGGTTGAAATCATGCTTTTTGTTTCCGGGATGGATCTTACTGTAGAGAGCTTCATTTGTGGCTTCTATGCGCAGAAGGTACCTGTGTGCCCCGGCATCAAACCATTTTTGGTATGCGTCACGTTCCTGCTCTCCGACTGAGAGCGTTATGCCAAGCTCACTGCCTGACAGATCCTTTATTTTATGCAGCAGATTTTCTATCCGGTCAGTTACAGAATGGCTTTCAAGTTCACCTGATTGAAGAGCAATTGATCCATATTTATTCTCGTATGCAAATTTTGCAGCCACGAGTATCTCATTATCTGTAAGGTTATAACGTTTCAGCTTCTTGTTCCCTTTTCTTATTCCGCAATAGAGGCAGTCTTTGCTGCATATATTTGAAAACTCTATCAATCCTCTGAGCCAGACTTTTTTACCTATAAATTTTTCCTTGATTTCGGCCGATTTTTTGAAAAGAAGGTTTCTGTCCTCTCCCTGGCAGGAAAGAAGGGTGATAATGTTCTCCCTGGAGAATGAGTCTTTTTCAAGTATTTCCTGTATGCTCATTACTGCAAAAATAGCTTTTTTGGTATCCGGTGCTTACATATTAACAAAATTTAAGGACTAAAGTCCATAAAGGAGATGATATTAATAACCACGGCTTTTAAGCCGTGGTTATATGATAAAAGCAGTAATTACTTTAACCACGGCTTTTAAGCCGTGGTTATATGATAAAAGCAGTAATTACTTTAACCACGGCTTTTAAGCCGTGGTTATATGATAAAAGCAGTAATTACTTTAACCACGGCTTTTAAGCCGTGGTAATCAGATGAAAATGGCCAGGGCTTTAGCCCTTATATTTTCTGATCCAGTTATAATCATGATTACTCTTTGTTTTGTACTATTTATTTTTACTATATTGCTTTCATTATAAAATGAAAGCTTGTGTTTAAAGTTTATTATATTTCGGAAACCTACTTATTCGCAGTTGCCAGCAACGTTGGTTTTCTGAAACGGTTTGGCGGTCTCTGATTCACTCGGAATCAGAACGACGGATTAACTAAATCAAACCTAAGGCTGAAAGCTAATTATGATAAATGACAAACTGATAAATCCTTCCGGCATCGTTGTTGTTGGAGGATCAGAAGATCTTTTAAAACCGGGAGGCAAAATCCTCAAAAACATTATAGACGGCGGGTACTCCGGCGACCTTTTCGCGGTTAATCCAAAACAGGATTGCATCCAGGGCGTTAAATCATATAGGGATATCAAAGATATTCCTGCTGTCGATCTTGCGATCCTGGCAATCCCTTCAAAATTTTGTTTTGACGTTGTTGATATTCTTTTGAGAGAAAAGAATACAAAAGCCTTCATAATAATCTCGGCAGGATTCAGTGAAGCAAGCGAAGAGGGCCGTAAGATGGAAAAAGAAATTGCCGTACTAATTGATAAAGCCGGCGGATGCCTTATTGGTCCGAATTGTATAGGCGTGGTAACGCGGACATACCATGGCGTTTTTACAACGCCGGTTCCGAAACTAAGTGAGAAAGGTTGTGACTTTGTTTCCGGTTCGGGTGCAACAGCGCTTTTTATTATTGAATCAGCTCTTCCAAAGGGATTGAGCTTTTCAAGCGTTTTTTCGGTCGGGAACAGTGCCCAGACAGGTGTTGAGGAGGTTCTGGAGTACTGGGACCTTAATTATGATCCTGAGAAAAGTTCTCCGATCAAGTTGATTTATGTCGAGACAATACCAAATCCTGATAAGCTTCTGCACCATGCCTCTTCATTGATCCGTAAAGGGTGCAGGATAGCTGCAATAAAAGCAGGCACCACCGAAGCCGGAAGTCGTGCCGCATCGTCACATACAGGTGCAATGGCATCATCCGATTCGGCTGTTGAAGCCCTGTTCCGCAAAGCCGGGATTGTACGCTGTTCGGGTCGTGAAGAGCTTACTACAGTTGCATCAGTATTTATGCATAAACCTCTGAAAGGAAGAAATATAGCAATCGTTACCCATGCCGGGGGTCCGGCAGTTATGCTTACCGATGCCCTGTCGGCCGGCGGAATGAATATTCCTAAACTTGAAACGGAAGATCAGAACAATATTCTTTCAATGATGAACCCCGGAGCTTCAGCTGTCAACCCCATCGATATGATCGCCACGGCAACAATTGATCAGCTCGACAGGGTAATAGAATACGTGGATAAAAAGCTGGCATCAATCGATGGCATGAGTGTTATATTCGGGAACAACGGTCTGAGTGATATGACTGAAATATACAGTCTTCTTCACAGGAAAATAGAGGAGTGCGACAAACCTCTGTATCCAATACTTCCCTCAATTTCAAGTTCTTCCGAAGAGCTGGAAGATTTTATGAATAAAGGACATGTCAACTTCCCCGATGAGGTTGTTCTGGGAAGAGCATTGACGAGGATATTCCACACCCCTCACCCTGCGGAGGAAAAGATCTTTCTGGAAAAGATAGATGTACCGAAAATCAGAAAAATAATAGAAAGTTCTGAAAACGGATACCTGGAACCTGCTGTAATACAACAACTTCTTAGTGCGGCGCATATCCCGCTTGTAAAGGAAGCTGTAGCAACTACCAGGAAGGGAATAGTTTCGCTTGCTGACAAAATGGGTTATCCTCTTGCTTTGAAGGTTGTAGGTCCTGTTCATAAATCTGATGTCGGTGGTGTGACTCTGAACATCAAATCGCAAAAACACCTTGAGGCCGAATTCACCAGAATGAAAAAGATAAATGGAGTGACCGGAGTGATGGTCCAGGAGATGCTTTCTGGAACAGAGCTCTTCATAGGGGCTAAATATGAGCCAAGGTTTGGCCATATAATACTTTGCGGCCTGGGAGGGATCTTTGTAGAAATGCTTGGTGATATCTCTTCAGGACTTGCCCCGCTTACATTCAATGAGGCTGATTCGATGATAAAAAGCCTTAGAGCCTATAAAATAATCCGTGGTACGCGAGGACAGCCCGGTATAGATGAATCAAAATTTGCAGAGATAATTGTGAGACTTTCAAGCTTGCTCAGATTTGCAACAGAGATTAAGGAATTGGATCTGAATCCGCTTATTGGAAGCCAGAAAGGCATAACAGTTGTCGACGCGAGAATCAGGATTGAAAAATGATTTTAATGGGTTTTCTGAAAAACGCGGAGAATTTTATTTATGTTAGCACATTTTTACGGAAATTGGAAAACTTAACCGGGAACCTGGAACTTTGAAATTTGAACATGAAATTTAAAAGGGTCATTGACAAGAGAAAATACTAACAGCTTTTGACTATGAACAATTTTCCAATATCTGAAAATGTAATAGAATCCCTTAAGGAAGTCACCGGCGTTACTTCACCAGGGTCGGCTTCCATCCGCGAGATAGTTCAGCTTGTTAACAGAATTGAAAAGAAGACAGGTATTCAGTTTGTCAGAATGGAAATGGGAGTTCCGGGACTGCCGGCCCCTTCAATAGGGACAGAAGCTGAAATAGAAGCTCTTAAACAAGGTGTTGCATCAATATATCCGGAAATAGCCGGTCTGGGTATCCTCAAAAAAGAAGTTTCCCGGTTCGTTAAATTGTTTCTTGATATCGATATCAGCCCGGCTGGATGCATTCCGACAGTAGGATCAATGATGGGATCGATGATCTGTTTCCTTGTTGCAAACAGGAATGACAGGACTAAGGAAGGTTCTCTTTTCATTGATCCGGGATTCCCCGTTCAGAAACAGCAGGTGAAGATGCTTGGTCATGATTATTTTTCGTTCGATGTTTATAAACACAGGGGCAAAAAGCTGAGAGCCAAACTTGAATCATACCTTCAGACAGGGAAAGTGTCATCGTTGATATTCTCCAATCCAAATAATCCGACATGGATATGCCTGAATGAGGAAGAACTTTCAATAATAGGTGAACTTTGCCGGAAATATGATGTTATTGTTATTGAGGATCTTGCATATTTTGGAATGGATTTCAGAAAAGACTATTTAAATCCCGGGATGCCACCTTTTCAACCTACTGTTGCGCATTATGCTGACGATTATGTCTTGCTTATATCCAGTTCAAAGATATTCAGCTATGCAGGACAGAGAATAGGAGTGATGGCAATTTCAGATCATTTGTTCAACAGATCTTATCCCGACCTGAAAAGGTATTATTCCACTGATAAATTCGGCTATTCTGCAATTTTCGGTGCTTTGTACGGGATATCAGCTGGTGTGACCCATTCGGTTCAGTATGGCTTAACAGCTCTTTTAAAGGCTGTTAATGAGGGAGTTTACAAATATCGTGACGATATTATCGAATATGGAGAGAAAGCTCATATTATGAAGAAATTGTTTATCGAAAATGGTTTCCAGATTACATATGACAGGGACCTTGATGAACCCATTGCCGATGGATTCTACTTTACAATTTCATATCCGGGTATGACAGCAGCAAAATTAATTAATGTCCTTCTTCGTTACGGGATAAGTGCAATAACGCTTGATACGACAGGAAGCGAAAGGAATGATGCACTTAGAGCATGTGTTTCGCAGGTTCCAAGGTCGCTGTTCAGTGATCTGGAATATCGCCTGAAACGGTTTAACGATGATCATTCTGTTAATAATTAAACAAGACACAATATGGCAAAGGTCAAAGGAAGTATTGTTGTGAACATTGAACGTTGCAAAGGATGCGGGATCTGTGTGGTTTCGTGTCCAACAGGCACGATTGAGATGGCTGAGGAGGTCAACAGTAAAGGGTATAACTATGCTTACCCTGCACATCCTGATCTTTGTATCGGATGTGCCAATTGCGCAATCGTCTGCCCCGATGGAGTAATAACTGTTTATAAAACAAAAATATAGCCAGCCAATGGAAAAGGAATTAAGATTAATGAAGGGGAATGAGGCTGTTGCGGAAGCAGCAATCAGAGCGGGAGCCGATGGCTATTTCGGTTACCCTATAACTCCCCAGAGTGAAATAATTGAGTATCTGATGGAAGCCAATCCTTATGAGACTACAGGAATGGTAGTACTGCAGGCTGAGAGCGAAATAGCCGCCATTAATATGGTTTATGGCGGTGCCGGGTGCGGCAAAAAAGTCATGACATCCTCCTCTTCACCTGGTATAAGCCTCAAGCAGGAAGGTATATCCTATATTGCCGGAGCGGAATTGCCATGCCTCATAGTAAATGTCGTAAGAGGCGGACCCGGACTTGGCACAATCCAGCCTGCTCAGTCAGATTATTTCCAGGCAGTAAAGGGAGGAGGTCATGGGGATTATCACCTTATAGTTCTTGCTCCGGCTTCGGTCCAGGAAATGGCTGACTTTGTTGACCTTAGCTTTGAACTGGCATTCAAATACAGGAATCCGGTAATGATGCTCTCCGATGGTGCCATTGGACAGATGATGGAAAAGGTCTGGCTTAGTCCGCCAAAGGAGAGATCAAAAACAGTCCCTGAATGGGCTACAACAGGAAAACCTCCGACTAGAGAAAGAAATATTATTACATCTCTCGAACTCGATCCCGACCGCCAGGAGATCTTTAATAAGAAGCTCGTTACTAAATATAATGAGATCAGGGAAAAAGAGGTTCGTTTTGAGGAGGTTCAATGTGAAGATGCTGAATATCTGCTGGTAGCTTATGGCACAAGCGCCAGGGTATGCCAGAAGTCAGTTGAGCTCTCCCGTGAACAGGGAATTAAAGCCGGCTTGCTGCGGCCAATCACTCTTTTTCCATTCCCTTCAAAACAGATAAATAAACTGGCTGATAAGGTCAAACTTATTCTGACCGTGGAGATGAGTGCCGGACAAATGGTAGAAGATGTAATGCTTTCAGTGAACGGGGAAGTGCCTGTTTATCACTACGGAAGAATGGGAGGTATGATCCCGACACCCGATGAGGTTGTGGAAAATCTTAAAGAACGGATTATAGGAGGCTGAATTATGAAAGAAATTACAGGTTTAAAAGAAATTATAAAGCCTGAGAATCTGGCTTACAAAAAGTCAGATATTCTGACCGACGAAATAATGCATTATTGTCCGGGCTGCGGTCACAGCACTGCCCACCGGATACTTGCAGAGATAATTGAGGAGGAAGGAATCCAGCAGGATACGATCGGGGTATCTCCTGTAGGATGCTCTGTTTTTCTGTACCATTACCTCGACATTGACTGGCAGGAGGCTGCGCATGGCCGCGCTCCGGCACTGGCAACTGCGATAAAACGGCTTCTGCCCGATAAAATTGTATTTACCTATCAGGGCGACGGCGACCTGGCAGCCATAGGTACTGCAGAAACAATCCATGCATGTAACCGTGGAGAAAATTTCCTGATAATCTTTATAAACAACGGGATCTATGGTATGACAGGCGGACAAATGGCACCGACTACACTTCCCGGAATGAAATCCTCTACATCACCTTATGGAAGAGATGTGAGAACAATGGGTAATCCATTGAAAATGGCAGATCTTGTAGCCACTCTTCCGGGTACTTATTATGTTACCCGTCAAAGCGTTCATACTCCTGCCAACGTCAGGAAGACAAAAAAGGCAATGAGGAAGGTATTTCAGTACCAGAAGCTTAACAGAGGCACCTGCTTTATTGAAATAGTATCCAACTGCCCGTCGGGTTGGAAGATGACACCAGTGCAGGCGAATAAGTGGATGGAGGATAATATGTTCCCGTTTTATCCGCTCGGCGACCTTAAAACCCCGGTAGAGCAGCCAGTACAACAACCAAAATCTGAGTAAAAATGACTGAAGAAATATTGATAGCCGGATTTGGAGGACAGGGTGTTCTGTCGATGGGCAAAATAATGGCATATTCAGGTGTTATGCAGGATATGGAAGTAAGCTGGATGCCTTCGTATGGTCCAGAAATGCGGGGAGGTACCGCCAACGTTATCGTGATTCTGAGCAGTGAAGGCATAAGTTCGCCGATAATAAGGCATTTTGATAGCGGGATAATCCTGAACCAGCAGTCGCTCGATAAGTTTGAGCAATCAATAAAACCGGGAGGTGTGCTGATTTATGACGGAAATGGAATAACAAGACACCCCGAAAGAAAGGATATTTCAATTTACAGGGTTGATGCCGCTGAAGAGGCTGCAAAGATGAACAGTCCGAAAACATTCAATATGGTCGTTCTGGGAGGGTTTCTAAAGGTAAAACCGGTTCTGACAATGGGAAATGTGATAAAGGGACTGAAAAAATCACTCCCTGAAAGGTACCATAAGCTGATCCCGGAAAATGAAAAATCATTGATCCGGGGTCAGGAAATCATAAAAGAAATCCAAAAGATCTAAATCAAGAATCTTTTTTACCACGGAGTGTCACGGAGTTTAAACGGAGTTCCACTGTTTTAGACTCCGTGATACTCCGTAAAACTCTGTGCAACTCCGTGTTTAAATCTTAAGTATTACTCGTAGAAATGCATTTCCATTATGTACTTCCATACCGCAGAATGCAGATAGTACGACATATTTTTACCACGTCTGATCCCGTTCCTTATAAAAGTTCCTGAAATATCCATCTGAGGCGCCTTAACCCATCTTATCGTTGCTTTTATCAGGATCTCCTCAAGAAGATTATTTTTCTTTTTAACCGCATCGGGCCTCGGATAGACGTAAAGAGGGAACTGGCACACCAGTTCAACGGCATTCTTCCATTTGTGAAGTGTATACAGGTTATCTTCACCCATTAACAAAACAAATTTGTGCTGCGCATATTTCTCAGTCAGAAAGGCCATTGTATCAATAGTATAGGAAGGAGCCGGAAGGCTGAATTCAATATCTGACGTCCTCAGATCATCATTATCTCCGACTGCCAGTTCAACAAGATACAGGCGGTGTCGATCGGGGAGAAGTGTATCTTTCTTTTTAAGAGGATTCTGGGGACTGACAACAAACCACACCTGATCGAGATCAGTGAATTCCTTCATGTACCCTGCAATCGCCAGATGCCCGATATGAACCGGGTTAAACGAGCCAAAAAATAATCCTATCTTAGACATATTGATCCTAACCTTTTAAAAAGCTTTTTACCATTTCGTACACATCATTCTGAGCCCGCTCCAGATTATCGTTTATTATGATATGGTCAAAATTATCCGCCAGCTTCATCTCTTCAATCGCTTTTTCAACCCTGACCTTTATCTTTGACCGGCTATCAGTCGCCCTGCTGAGAAGCCTCTTTTCAATTTCCTTTATTGATGGTGGCATTATGAAAATTGATATTGCTTTATTCCCGAAGATATTTTTCAGGTTTATGCCGCCTTTTACATCGACATCAAAAATTACATGCTTTTTATCAGCCCATATTCTTTCAATCTCACTTTTAAGAGTACCGTAGAACTGCTCCCTGTAAACCTCCTGCCATTCTGTGAATTCATTTTTCCTGATCATCTCCCTGAAATCTTCAACAGAAATGAAATAGTATTCCTTTCCGTTCTTTTCTTTTCCCCTGGGTGCCCTGGTCGTGGCCGATACCGAGAATTCAAGATTCAATCCTTTCCTGAGGAGGTGATTCACTATTGTAGTTTTTCCTGCTCCCGACGGGGCTGATATTATTATTAGCTTTCCTTCCATATTATTGATTTTCTTCGTTAGCCCCTTACCCTAAAGGGTGCGAAGAAAATCAATTTCTCCATTTAGGGTTGGGGCAAAAAATTGATTTTCTAGCACCGGCATTTTTCTTATTTACTGTAGATTAATTGATCAGAGTATATTGTTCGTTTGTTCCTTTATCTTTTCCAATTCATCCTTCATCATTACAACCAGCTTCTGAATCGATGCATCGTTGGCTTTCGAACCCATCGTATTTATCTCACGTCCGATCTCCTGTGCAATGAAGCTCAGTATCTTACCATTCGGTGGCGCAGTTTCAATAGACTCCAGGAAATACTCGCAGTTTTTTTTCAATCTGACCTTCTCTTCATTGATATCAAATTTCTCAAGGTAAAAAATAAGTTCCTGTTCAAAACGGTTTTTATCCAGGTTCTCGGTTCCGTTGTTCTCTTTCAGAATAGAAATAAGTTTTTCCCTTACTTTTTCAATTCTGCCCGGTTCAAATGTTTCGACTGATGAAAGTGAGTCAAGAATTCCTAAGATCCTTTTTCTAAGGTCCGTCTCGATCGATTTTCCCTCTTCTATCCTGTAGAGGTCGAGTACATTTATTGACGACAGAATTTGTTTTTTCACAAGATCCCATTCATCTTCGGGCAATTCAGGTTTTTCTGTCTTCAGCGAATCTGGAAGCCTCATTATTATTGGCAATATCTGATCATCAATGTTAATTTCAAGCTCACCGGCAATCTCCTTCAGTTGTTTATAATAATTCTTGACGATAGATTTATTGATCACCGGAATACCTTCATCTTCAAGGATGTCGCAATAGGCTGAAAGATCAATCTTCCCCCTGTCAAGCATCTGGCTTACGATGTTTCTTATTTCAGGTTCTTTTTCTTTATAAAGCCACGGCAGTTTCGTATTCAGATCAAGCTGTTTTGAATTCAGGGACTTGATTTCAATTGTGATTTTTTTCTGTGGTGTTTCAGCAATGGCCTTGCCATAGCCTGTCATGGATTTTATCATCTAGGGTCAGGTTAGTGGTGAAAGGTACAAATTCTCATTGTTTTTTATAAAAAATGTTAAAAAAATAATAAATAAAAATCGCTAATAGTCAGGTATATAAGGTTCTGTGATGAATTCCATGATAAAGAACAGGTTTCATGAGACTGATTTTGATATTTTTGCATATGCAAAACGTCTTAATTAACGTTATGATATAATCGGGAAGCTTTCTTAAATAGTTTAAACCACCCCCTATCCCCCCAAGGGGGGTTTTTATACAGTTACTTATCAAAAAGTCCCCCCTGGGGGATTTAGGGGTGAAAAAAGACAAATGCTATTGGCAACATTATGGAGTCAAGAGAATCTATAGAGTATAATTTAATAAAAAGTAGACTTAAAACGATAAACCAATGAAAGGAAGACCTTTACTCCTTTGTTTTTGTATATTTTTACTTTATCTGCCTCCCGGATTTTCCCAGGACATTGTTTTGTCGCGCGACCAGGCAATCATCAGGCTGCAGAAGTATTTCAGGCTTCAGTTACGGGAAGAGGTATCCTCCGATACACTGGTAAAAAGCGATACAAGTTACTTTGCCGTAGATCGTGATACGGTCTCATTATCAGTATATAAGGAAAACAACGATTCGATAAAAGCGGCAATCGGTGTACTTCTTGATTATCTTGAAGCACGTGATTCAAGCATTATCAATTTTACCGGTACAACTGACGTGCAGTATCAATTATGGCTTAACTCAAAATCGGACAAAATGATACGGTTTTGGTTAAAAAATGATCTTAATGATTCGGTAACTGTCTGGATCGGCAATCCATCGAGGAATACTATCGGATTGTACCTTGAGCATGGAGTAAGCTTCAGACGGCCCTCCAGGCAGGGAAATATTTCCGAAGCCAGAATAAATTTGGAACCGCAGGACAAGACAAAGCTGGTTGACATAAGGAAGATTCTGACAAAGTCGCAATACTGGAAATATCGGACAGAAGCTTCATTTGCCCTTAACCAGGGTCTGGTCACAAACTGGGTAAAAGGAGGTGAAAACAGCATTTCGACATCTCTTGATATCACCTGGTTTGCTGATTACAGCAATAAACCGATGCTTCTCTCTTCAAACAATTTTGCCAGGATCAAATATGGATTGATTAAAACAGGTGAAGACAGGATAAGAAAGAACATCGATCTGCTGGAAACAAATTCCAAGATGAACCATAAGGCTTTCGGAAAGTTTGATTTCAGCGGCATAATGCTTTTTAAGACTCAGGTATCAAAAGGTTACAACTATCCGAATGATTCAGTTCCTGTCTCCAAATTTATGAATCCGGCAGTTCTTACTCTTGGCTTTGGACTTGATTATAAACCAGATAAGTTTACATCAATTAACTTTTCACCCCTTTCCTACAAGGCGACCTTCGTTCCGGATACCACAGCCATTGACCAGACAAAATATGGTGTGGCTGCCAACAGGAGGTCAAAGCATGAACCAGGGGCAAGTTTTATGATAACCAATGAATTCAGGCCGGTTAAGAATATGGTCATTACAAACAGGTTACAGCTCTTTACAAATTACATTAATAATCCCCTTAATATCGATGTTGACTGGGAGATGATCCTTCAGGCAAACCTTAACTGGTTCACTGATGTAAGGCTGAATACTCACCTGATTTTTGATGATGACACAAAAACGCTTGTCTTCGATAATGATAAGAATCCGGTAATGGGAAACGACGGATTTCAGAAAAAAACTGCCAGGGTCCAGTTCAAGGAGTTGCTGGGATTATCGTTTATTTTCAGGTTTTAAGATCTTTCTGATAGATTCTGAACCTTTTTATGACCTTGCCCTCGAACCTGTCACACTCGGCTCTCATCCTTCTATTGTTTTCCAGGATAAGATGACAGTCAATAAGATTCATATTATTCTTTCTCGCGGAATTCAGCACCTTGATTGCCATGAGAACATCTATCCCCAGCCCCCTGTGATCCTTCCTTACTCCACCGAGCATTAGCATCAGCTTTTTGGATTTCTTCATTTCTTTCAGAATTTTGAATATTCCTAATGGAAATAGCTTGCCTTTGGCTGAAATTATTCCTGATGTCATATCAGGCAGGGCAACAACAAACCCAACCATTTCATCTCCCGATCTTACAACCTTAACAAATTGAGGATCCAGGATCGGAAGATACCGGCTTGCGAATTCCTCCTTTTCAGGATCATTAAGCGGTACAAAACCGTAGATATCGCTGAAG
>Ga0315293_10000722_pt1 | contig 31059 bp, 26 predicted proteins | sample YL17G13_20_MG_FD_203071 | JGI IMG/M metagenome (GOLD analysis project Ga0315293, IMG submission 203071) | Sediment microbial communities from Yellowstone Lake, YNP, Wyoming, USA - YL17G13_20 | ecosystem: Environmental > Aquatic > Freshwater > Lake > Sediment | place: USA: Wyoming | collected... | reverse complement strand
CGCTGGAGCGGACGCCGGTAGAACGCCGCCCGCTGGTGGGGATTCTCCCCGTAGCGCAGGTCGGAGGCTTTCTCGTAGGCCAGGACGAGCCTCTCCGGAAAGGCCGGTTCCTCTCCGTCGCTCCCCGTGTCGGTCCCACCCGCCCCGAGCGCGCCGGCCAGGTACGCGGCAATGACCGCGTCGTAGTAGGCCGTGTGGCGGTAGGCGGCGAGGGCGAGGGCGCGCCGGACGTTGGGCGGGACGTCGCCGTCCCGGCGGAAGTGCTCCAGGACCAGGCCGTACTGGGCTGGGTCGGTCACGACGACGACGGCCGCGTGGTTCTTGGCCGCCGAGCGCACCAGGGACGGCCCGCCGATGTCGATGTTCTCGATGGCCTCGGCCAGGGCGGTGGGGCCGGTGTCGGAGGCCGCGGAGCCGACATTGCCGGCGGGGTCTCCGGCCACGCCACCGGCCGCCCGCGCGGCCGCCTCCGTAAGGCGGTTCACGGCCGCCTGAAACGGGTAGAGGTTCACGGCCACGAGGTCGATGGGGACGATGCCGTGGGCCGCCAGGGCGGCCAGGTGGGCCGGGAGGTCGCGACGGGCCAGGATGCCCCCGTGGATGGCCGGGTGCAGGGTCTTGACGCGGCCGTCGAGCATCTCGGGAAACCCCGTGACCTGCTCGACCGGCGTGACCGGCAGGCCAGCTTCGGCGATGGCCCGGGCCGTGCCCCCGCTCGAGATGAGGTCGAAACCCTCTTCGACCAGGCCCCTGGCGAATTCGACGAGCCCGGTCTTATCGTGGACGCTGAGGAGGGCCCGAGGTCGGCAGGCAGGGTGTCCCCCCAGCACCTCCACCCGCCGCCCGTCAACCACCCGGAGACGCCCCTCGGCGAAGAGCCCGATGGCCCGCGGGTAGAGACGGTGCTCCTCGACGAGGATGCGCTCGGCCAAGGTCTCGGGCGTGTCGCCCGGCTGAACCGGGACCGCCTTCTGCAGGATGATGGGCCCGGTGTCCACACCGCCGTCCACGAAGTGCACGGTGCACCCGGAGACCTTCACCCCGTGCTCGACGGCCTGACGCGACCCGTCCTTTCCCGGGAACGACGGCAGGAGGGCCGGGTGGATGTTCATGACCCGCCAGGGGAAGGCGGCGAGGATGGCCTGGCCGACCATCCGCATGTACCCGGCGAGGACCACGAGATCCACGCGGCGCTCGCCGAGGAGGGCCACAAGACGGGTGTCGTAGGCGGCGTGGGCCGCCTCACGCGAAGGGGCGGACGCGGCCTTCGGGTCGAGCCAGACGGCTTCGAGGCCGTGCCGCCCGGCTCGCTTGAGGGCCTCGGCGTCCTGGCGGTCGGAGACGACGACGGCGATGGTGGCGGCGAGCTCGCCCCGCTCGATGGCGTCGATGATGGCCTGGAGATTGGTGCCCCGCCCCGAGGCGAGGACACCCAGGCGTGTTCTCCCGGTGGCTGCGGCGGCCGTGTCCATGTTCCGGCCTCCCTAGAACTCCCGTCCGTCTTTCCCGGCGATGACCACGCGACGCGCGTCGCCGGCCGAGATGATCTCCCCGATGGGCCAGGCCCGGCGCGGCGGGTCAGCCAGGGCCACGAGGGGGGCCAGCGCGTCGGAGGCCGGGGAAACCTGGGCCACCGGCGCCTGCCCCAACCCACCCCACTCCGCCACGGCCCGGCAGACAGCGTCGGCCTGGTCGGCCGGGACGACGAGGGCCATACCTACGCCCATGTTGAAGGTGCGAAACATCTCGACGGGCTCGACTTGCCCGCAGTGGCGGACGAAGTCAAAGACGGGCGGCTCGGGCCACGAGCCGCGCCGGACGCGGGCACCGAGGCCGTCCGGCATGACCCGGGGAATGTTGTCGTAGAAGCCGCCCCCGGTTATGTTGATAACCGCCTTGATGTCGAAGCGGTCCACGAGTTCGAGAAGGAGCCGCGGGTAGATGGCGGTGGGGGTCAGGAGTTCCTCGCCCAAGGTGCGGCCGAACTCGGCCACCTGTTCCTCGGGCCGGTGCCCGGCCGTGTCGAACACCGCCCGGCGGACAAGCGAGAAACCGCTCGATTGAAGACCGGTCGAGGCGAGCCCGACAAGGACGTCGCCGGCGACGACCCTCCGGCCGTCGATGACCCGGTCCCGCTCGACAACCCCGACGGCGAACCCGGCCAGGTCATACTCGTCCGGGGCGTAGAGGCCCGGAAGCTCGGCCGTCTCCCCGCCGACCAGGGCGCACCCGGCGGCCAGACACCCGGCCGCGACTCCCTTGACGATGGAGGCGACCTTCTCCGGAACCAGGCGCCCCACCCCGATGTAGTCCAGGAAGAGAAGGGGCTCAGCCCCGCTGCAGGCGATGTCGTTCACATTGTAGGCCACGCAGTCGAGGCCGACCGTGTCGTGCTTGTCCAACATAAAGGCGAGCTTCAGCTTGGTCCCGACGCCGTCGGCCCCGGAAACGAGGACGGGGTCGCGCCAACGGGGGACGCTGGCGCCGGAGAGCAGGGGCCCGGCCGCGCCGGCGGGCGGGGCCCCGGCCGTCGCCGGACGCAGGCCCATCAGCCCACCGAACCCGCCGATGCCTCCCACGCTCTCCGGACGCACCGTCGCGGCGGCGAAGCCCCGGATGAGGTCGACGACCCGGTTCCCGGCGTCGACGTCCACCCCGGAGTCGCGGTAGGTGAGCGGTCGCTTCATGCCCTCCCGCCTTTCCCCTCCTCGAGTTCGAACTTGCCGCGGGCCCCGTCGACCGGGACCTCATACTTCCCCGTGAAGCAAGCCAGACACAGGCGCTCGGCCACGGGCCAGTCGGGAAGACCGGTGATCGTCTCGTGCAGGGCCTCGGATGAGAGATAGGCGAGGCTGTCGGCGCCGACCGCTTCGCGAATCTCCTCCACGGAGCGGGTGGCGGCGATGAGTTCGCTCTCGAAGGACGTGTCGATCCCGTAGTAGCAGGGGTGACGGTAGGGAGGCGAGGCGATGCGCAGGTGCACCTCGGTCGCGCCCGCCTGGCGCAGGAGGCTGACGATGCGGCGGGAGGTCGTGCCGCGGACGATGGAGTCGTCGATGAGCACGACACGTTTCCCCTCGAGCACCTTGCGGAGCGGGTTCAGCTTCACCTGGACGCCGAAGGCGCGGGCGGTCGTCGAGGGCTGGATGAAGGTGCGCCCGATGTAGCGGTTCTTGACGAACCCCATCTCGTACGGGATGCCGGCCCGCTCGGCGTAGCCGGAGGCGGCGGAGATGCTCGAGTCGGGGACGCCGGTGACGACGTCGGCCTCGACCGGATGGTCCAGGGCCAGGCGCCGTCCGAGTTCCTTACGGACGGCATGGACGTTGCGACCCTCGAAGTTGGAGTCCGGACGGGCCAGGTAGATGTACTCGAAAGCGCAGAGCGACGGTTTGCCGGCCGAGGTGGCCTGGACGGAGCGGAGGCCGTCCCGGTCGATGGCGAGTATCTCGCCGGGGCGCACGTCCCGCACGAACTCGGCGCCCGTGGCGTCGAAGGCGCAGGTCTCGGAGGCCACGACCCAGCCGCCCTCGGGGAAGCGACCCAGGGAGAGCGGGCGGAACCCGTTCGGGTCGCGGGCCGCGAGGAGGGTCGTCTCGTTCATCACGACGAGAGCGTACCCGCCCCGGGTTTCGTTCAGGGCCGCGGGCAGGGCCTCTTCAAGGGTCGCGCAGTGTCCGGAGGCGATGGCCGAACCCCATCCGGCGACGCAGGCGGCGCCTTGCCCTTCGGCGCCGTGCCGGCTGCGAGCGATGAGGTGGGCGATGACCTCCGTGTCGACCGTGGTCTGGAAGATGGAGCCGTCGTCCTCGAGGCGGGCCCGCAGGGTCAGAGCATTGACGAGGTTACCGTTGTGGGCCAGGGCCAGCCAGCCGCCGCGGTACCGGACGACAATGGGTTGGGCGTTGTCGAGATGACTCGAGCCGCTGGTCGAATAGCGGACGTGGCCGATGGCGATGGACCCGGGGAGGGTCGCCACGCGTTCGTCGTCAAAGACCTCGGAGACCAGGCCCATTCCTTTGTGGAAGACGATGCGCTCTCCGTCGGAAGCCACGATGCCCGCGCTCTCCTGGCCGCGGTGCTGGAGGGCGAAAAGGCCGTAGTGCGTGAGGCGGGCCGCGTCGGGGTGGCCCCAGACGCCGTAGATGCCGCAGGCCTCGCGGATGCTGTCGCCGGCGAAACCGGACATCCGGCGCCCTCCCTTCAAAGAGAAATCGCACTGATTGGGTCAGCCTTGGAGCGCCCTCGGCAGGGCCTCCCGCCAGATGGTCGCGAGTCCTCTGGTCTCTTCGTCGCAGACGAGCGCCGAGCCGAACCTCAACACGAACCGGCCGTCCCGCACCGCGCCGAGGCGGGCGAGCGGGACGCCGTGCCTGGAGGCCAGGTCAGTCAGAACGGGCAATGAGGCGGGAGCACAGCTTAGGACCACTCTCGATTGTGATTCGCCAAAGAGGGCCGCGTCAAGACGGATTGACCCTGCCGCGCCATCCGCCGGCGCGGCCACCCCCACCGAAACGTCGGCCTCCACGCCGGCCGCTCCCGGCTCGGCCAGGAAGGCGCACTCGGCCAGGGCCACCGCCAGACCGCCTTCGGAGCAGTCGTGGGCCGAACGAACCAGGCCGGCCCGGATGGCGGCCAGGACGAAGGATTGGAGGGCCTTCTCGCGCCCGAGGTCGAGGGTGGGCGGGAGGCCGCGGACCTCGCCCGTCACGAGCTTGAGGTACTCGGTCCCGCCGAGTTCCTCGCGGGTCTCCCCGGCGAGGAGGACGGCGTCGCCGGCCCGCTTGAAGCCGGCGGTGGTGCGGTGCTCGATGTCCTCGAGCAGGCCAAGCATACCGACGACGGGCGTCGGGAAGATGGCCTTACCCATTGTCTCGTTGTAGAAACTGACGTTGCCGCCGGTGACCGGGGTCTCCAGGACGCGACAGGCTTCGGCCAGGCCCTCGATGCAGCGACGGAACTGCCACATCACACCGGGGTCCTCGGGACTGGCGAAGTTGAGACAGTTGGTGAGGCCGATCGGCTCGGCGCCGGCGCAGACGACGTTGCGGGCCGCCTCGGCCACGGCCTGGGCCCCGCCCAGGTAGGGGTCAAGATAGGCGTAGCGGCCGTTGCCGTCGGTGGAGAGGGCGATGCCGCGGACGGGAGCGCCCGTCCCCTGGCCTCCGGCGCTCTCCCCTTCTTCCCGCTTCAACCGCAGCACCGCCGCGTCCGACCCCGGCAGGACGACGGTGTTCGTCCGGACCATGTGGTCGTACTGCCGCCACACCCACTCCTTACAGGCGATGTTGGGCGAGGCCAGGAGGCGGCAAAGGATGGCCGCGGGGTGGACCGCGTCCGGGTCGCTCGGACCGGTGAGGCCGTCGAGGGTCGGCGACGGGAGGCGCCCCAGGTCGAGCTTCCGGGCCTCGGCCAGGTAGGCCGGCTCGGCCATCGGCCGCTCGTAGGCCGGAGCGTCGTGGGCCAGGAGGCGGGCCGGGACCTCGGCCACGACCACGCCGTCCCGGATGCGCAGGACACCGTCGCCCGTTACCCGGCCGATGACCGCCGCGACGAGGCCCCACTTCTCGAAGAGGGCGAGGGCCTCCCCCTCGCGGCCGGCCTCGACGACGACCAGCATGCGTTCCTGCGACTCGGAAAGCATCACCTCGTAAGGGTTCATCCCGGGCTCACGCCGCGGGACCAAAGCTAGGTCGAGATCGAGGCCGGTACCGGCCCGCGAGGCCATCTCCGAGGCGGCCGAGGTCAGCCCGGCGGCCCCGAGGTCGTTGATGCCGACAAGACCGTCCCACTTGGCCAGTTCCAGGCAGGCCTCGATGAGCAGCTTCTCAACGAACGGGTCGGCCACCTGAACCGCTGGGCGCAGTTCCTCGGCCTTCTCGTCGAACTCCCGCGAGGCGAGGAGGCTGGCCCCGTGGATGCCGTCGCGCCCCGTGCGGTTCCCGACAAGGAGCACGGGGTTCCCCGGTCCCTCGGCCCGCCCGCGAACAAGGCGGTCGCCGGCCAGGAGCCCGACGCCCATCACGTTCACCAGGCAGTTGTCGCGGTAGCACTCGTCGAAGGCCATCTCGCCCCCGACCGTCGGGATGCCCGTCGCGTTTCCGTAACCGGCGATGCCGGCCACCACTCCGCCCACGAGGTAGCGGACGCGCGCGTCGTCGAGAGGCCCGAAACGCAGCGAGTCAAGGCAGGCGATGGGCCGGGCGCCCATGGTGAAGATGTCGCGGAGGATGCCGCCGATCCCGGTGGCCGCGCCCTGGTAGGGCTCGATGGCCGAGGGGTGGTTGTGGCTCTCGATCTTCCAGACGACCACGAAGCCGTCGCCGAGATCGGCCACGCCGGCGTTCTCGCCCGGACCGACGACGATGCGCTTCCCGCTCTGCGGGAGAAGCTTGAGGTGGGCCTTGGAGGTCTTGTAGCCGCAGTGCTCCGACCACATCAGCCCGAACATGCCCAGTTCGACGTGGTTCGGCTCACGGCCGAGTCGCTCGGTGATGAGGCGGTACTCGGCGGCCGTCAGGCCGACCTCGGTCCAGGGAGCGGCCGCTGGGTTCATCGGGGTCCGCCTCCGATCGCGGCTTTCCCGGCTATCTCTCGGACGTGGGCGACAATGGAGTCAAAGATGAGCCGCCCGTCGGTGGCGCCGAGGACCTCCTCAGCGCAACGCTCGGGGTGCGGCATGAGACCGAAGACGTTGCGCCCCCGGTTCACGATGCCGGCGATGTTGGCCGCCGAACCGTTCGGGTTGGCCTCGGCGGTGGGCTCACCCGCTTCGTCCACGTACCGGAGGACCACGCGTCCCTCCCGCTCGAGTTCGGCCAGGGTCTCCGGGGGCGCCGTGTAGTTGCCCTCGGCGTGGGCGATGGGAAGACGGAGGACCTGGCCGGGGCGGCAATGCCGGGTGAAGGGCGTACCGGCGTTCTCGACCCGCAGGTGCGTGTAGTGGCAGCGGAACTGGAGGCTCTGGTTGCGGAGCATGGCCCCGGGGAGGAGGCCGGCCTCCAGCAGGATCTGAAAGCCATTGCAGATGCCGATGACCAGACCGCCGGCCCCGGCGAAGCGCGCCACCTCGGCCATCACCGGCGAGAAGCGGGCGATGGCCCCGGTGCGGAGGTAGTCGCCGTAGGAGAAGCCGCCGGGCAGGATGAGGCAGTCCAGGCCGCCTAGGTCGGTGCGCCCGTGCCAGACGTACTCGCCCTTCTCGCCCAAGACGTTGGCCGCCACATGGTAGCAGTCGGAGTCGCAGTTGGAGCCTGGGAAGACGATGACCCCGAAGCGGACGGGGCGATGGGCCACGCCAATCACTCCGCCCTCCCCGGCGGGAGGATGTCCACCCGGTAGTCCTCAATGACCGGGTTGGACAGGAGCTTCCGGCACATGTCGTCGACGCGCCGGCGGAGGCGCTCGGCCGCGGTCGGGCCGGCCCGCGGCCCGCCGGACGAAAGAAGGTCGGCCTCAGCCAGTTCCAGGACGATGAACTTGCCGACTCGCACGCTCCGAACCTCTCCGTAACCCATGGTCTTGAGGGCGTTCTCGACGGCCACGCCCTGCGGGTCGAGGACGGTCCGCTTGGGCGTGACGTAGACGTGGGCCTGGGCGATGGCGGGGACAGCCGCGGCGGCCGATGCGGCCGCTCCCTTCCCCTCTCCCCTCCACTTCGGGGCCGCCGCTTGCACGCGGCGCAGGACCTCCTGGTAGGCCTCCTCCACCCCACCTAGGTCGCGGCGGAAGCGGTCCTTGTCCAGCTTCTCGCTTGTGGTCGTGTCCCAGAGGCGGCAGGTGTCGGGGGAGATCTCGTCGCCCAGGACCATGTCGCCCGACGGCGTCCGTCCGAACTCCAGCTTGAAGTCGATGAGGCGCAGGCCGCAGTCGCCGAAGGCCCGACCGAGGATGCCGTTCACCCGGATGGCCAGGCTCTCGATGCGGTCCATCTCGGCCTCGGAGGCCCAGCCCATGGCGGCCACGTGGTGGCGGTTGACCATCGGGTCGCCCAGGGGGTCGCTCTTGTAGTAGAGCTCTAGGACCGGACGGGTCATGGGCGTGCCTTCGGCCAGCCCGAGACGCTTGGCCAGGCTGCCGGCGGCCACGTTGCGCACGACGACCTCGACCGGCACGATGGTCAGACGGCGCACCCGCATCTCGTGGTCGCCGAGGGCGCCGAGGTAATGGGTGGGAACACCTTCGCGCTCGAGCAGCTCAAAGAGGACCGCCGAGATGAGGTTGTTGCAGTCGCCCTTACCGACAATCCGGCCTCGCTTCTTGCCGTCGAAGGCCGTCGCGTCGTCCTTGTACTCGATAACGTAGGAGTCGGGGTCACCGGCGTCCCAGACGATCTTGGCCTTGCCCTCGTGGAGTCTCATCCGCCTCGCTTCCACCCGGCCGCCCCCCGCCTCGAACAGAGCTATCGTTAGCAGGATACTAGCAGCCCATGCCGGGAGGGTCAACCAGGGAGCCCGGACTTTCGAGGGGCGAGTTGGCGGAACGTCCAGCTTCTCCACTCGACCAGCTTCGCGGCGAGGCTTTCGGAGACCGCCCCCAGCGCGCCTAGGCCTCGGGCGATGCTCTTGTACTCCCGGGCCAGTTCACCGCGCCCGGTCTCGCCCCCAATCGTTGCCGCCAGCCTCGGCCACAGTTTCTCCCAGATGCGAGGGGTTCCTCCAGAGGGTCGCTACACCGTGACCGTTCAGGCAGGTAATCCTCTCCTCGCATGGTAGTGACTCCCTGGGGAGAGTGCGCCTAGATGCCGATCAGCCCCCCGGTCAGGCCAGCGGGCGTCTCCAAGACCTTCACCTTGGTCAAGACCCTCACCGTCGCTGCCGTTGTCGCCCTGACCGCCCTGGGCGCCCTGCTGGCCGCCGGACATGAACCCGTTGTCGCGGCCCCGCCGACGGTCGCCGGGGTAGCCCTCGACACGGTCGTGGCCAGACTTGAGGCCGTGATCCCGGAAGCCATGCTCCGGGAGGACGTGCCCGGCGTCTCCATCGCCATCGTCGGAGACGGCAAGCTGCTCTGGGCCAAGGGCTACGGCGTGGCCAACAAGGCCACGGGCGCGGCCGTCACCGAGAGGACCGTGCTCCGCGGGGCTTCCCTCTCCAAGACCATGACCGCCTACCTCGCCCTGAAGCTGGTGGAGGAGGGTGTCCTTGAACTGGACCGGCCGCTCATCGAGTACACCGGCGAAGCCTACATCGACGACTCCAGGATAGAAGACATCACCCTGCGGATGGTCCTCGCGCACACGAGCGGCTTCACCGTGGGGGACACGACCCGCAGGCAGGTCGTCTCCACTCCAGGAAGACACTGGGCCTACTCAAATCACGGTTTCTGGTATCTCCAGTGGGTCGTCGAACAGGTGACGGGACAGCCCTTCGCCCAGTACGCGGCCGACCACCTCTTCTCGCCGCTCGGAATGTCGGACACGAGTTTCGTCTGGCGGGACGAGTACGCGGCCCTCGCCGCCCGCGGCTACGAGGCGGGAGACCAGGTCGCGCCGCCAAGGCCGGTCCGCGCCAATGCCGCCTACGGCGTGCTCACGACCCCGTCCGACTTCGCCCGGCTCGTCTCGGCCATCATGAACCCCGTCGACGGCGACCCGAGCCTCCTCGGCCCTGCCAGCGTGGAGGCGATGCTCACCCCGCAGGTGGAGGCGGGCAGCGGCCTGTCCTGGGGCTTGGGGTGGGGCCTTGAGCCCGCGGCCGACGTGGACTACTTCTGGCACTGGGGTTGGGTCGACGGTTTCCGTAACCTGGTCGTGGGCGACTTCGACCGCCGGGCCGCCGTCATCGTGATGACCAGCGGCTCCGGGGGCTTCCGGGTCGCCCGGGACATCGTCCAGGTGGTCTTCCCCGGCGAGCACCCGCTCTTTCCGATGCTTCTCGGCGACAGGGACTAGGGCGGCGGCCGAGTGCCCTGGGCCATCAGGCGAGGCCGAGCCTCTCGAAGACCACGCCGGCGTTCCGGAGATACCAGCCTGGATCGAAGCAGGCGTCGAGAGCGGGCGAGGTCAGGGCGGCCTTGACCGTCAGGTCGGCCGCGAGGCGGTCGCGGAAGGTAGGCGCTTCGTCCATCTCCCGCCAGGCCGCCATCGCCTGACGCTGGACGATTTCGTAGGCCTCCTCGCGCCCGAGCCCGGCGTCCACCAGGGCCAGGAGCACACGCTGCGAGTAGACGAGGCCCCCCGTGAGGTCGAGGTTCCGCCGCATCCGCCCCGGGAAGACGGTCAGCCCCTCCATGATACCGGTGAAACGGTCGAGCAAGTAGTCCACCAGGCATGTCGAGTCGGGGATGATGACCCGCTCGACGGAGGAGTTCGAGATGTCGCGCTCGTGCCAGAGACCGATGTTCTCCAGGGCCGCCCCGGCGTTGGCGCGGACCACGCGGGCCAGGCCGCTGATCTGCTCGCACCCCACCGGGTTCCGCTTGTGGGGCATGGCCGACGAGCCTTTCTGGCCCTCGGCGAACGGCTCCTCGACCTCGCGGATCTCGGTGCGCTGGAGCGACCGGATCTCGACGGCGTAGCGGTCGAGGCACGAAGCCAGGATGGCGAGGGCGCCGAGGTAGGCAGCGTGGCGGTCCCGCTGCAGGACCTGCGTGGAGACCGGGGCCGGGCGGAGGCCGAGCTTCTCACAAACGTAGGTCTCCACGGCCGGCTCCACGTTGGCGTAGGCGCCGACCGCACCGGCCAGGCGCCCGACAGCGATCTCCTCTCGGGCGACGCGCAGGCGGGCGGCGTTGCGTAGGCCGTCGGCGTACCAGAGGGCCATCTTCAGGCCGAAGGTCGTCGGCTCGGCGTGAACGCCGTGGGTCCGGGCGACCATGAGGGTGTCGCGGTGCTTGCGGGCGAGGCCGGCGAGAACGGCGGTGAGCTTGTCGAGACCGGTCCCAATCATGTCCGCCGCCTCGACCATGAGCGACGAAAGGGCCGTGTCCACGACGTCGTAGGACGTGAGACCGAAGTGGATGTAGCGGCCGACGCCGCCCCCTTCCGCGCCGCTGCTACGGCCCGGGGTTCCGGCCGCCGCCAGCGCGGCATCCAGCCGCCGAGCCACGACCGTGACGAAGGCTATCACGTCGTGCCTGACGACGGCCTCAATCTCGTCCACCTCGCGGACGAAAGCGTCGTCGATGACCAGAGCGGCTGAGGCCCGGGTAACGCGCTCGGCGACCTCGGCCGGGATGCGGCCCAAGCGAGCCTGGGCCTGGGTGGCATAGACCTCCACGTCCAGCCAGCGGCGGTAGCGATGGGCCGTGGACCACAGGTCGCCCATGGCCGGCCGCGTGTAGCGTGGGATCACGAGAGCTTACCTCCTGGGCGCGAGTCGGCGCCCTCGGCCTCAGAGTGCGGGAAGGGCGTCCCGGTCCGCAGCATGTGCCTCACAAATGGGGACCGCCTCGCCTCCGACACCGTGTAGACAAACAGGTCCAGGCTGGTGGGAAAGCTGTCGGGAAGGTAGGTGGGCATCCGGTCGCGCGGTTTCTGGGTGGCCGAGCCCGCACGGTCGTTGATCAGAATCAGGAGGTCCACATCGCTCGCCACGGTGTGGGTCCCCTTGGCCCACGAACCACACAAGTAGACGTCGACAACCTCTTCCCGGACTAACAGGGAGGCGACGTACCGCTTGAGGTGGCCCTCAAGCGCGTCCTTGTCCGGCCAGAAAACCTTTACAGAACTCAATGACCTCACCCGCGATGGCAATGGCGTTGTCGGCCTCGTCCAGAGTGTACAGGGTCCCCAGACCTCGGCGTGGAGCTTCAGCGACCGCGAACTCCGTGCGTGCCGGTGGTCGGCTTCGGCCTGTCTCATCCAATCCCGACTCCTATCCGCCAAGAGTCTCCCACCCCCAATCGGCAGCCACGCAAGTCGGCCTCGCTCGAATCATATCACCCGCTAACTGGCCGGGCCACCGCCCCCGGTCGGGCCCAGTTCGTCCTCCGTCACGACAGCGGAGGCAACCGCGTCGCCGGCCATCTTCGCCCGGAACGCCCGGAGCTTGTCCCCGAACTCGGGGTGCTGGAGCGAGAGGATGGAGACGGCCAGGTAGGCCGCGTTCTTGGCGCCGTCCACCCCGACCGTGGCCACCGGGATGCCCGGGGGCATCTGGACCGTGGAGAGCAGGGCGTCAAGACCACCGAGGGTAGCCGACAGCGGAACACCGATGACCGGAAGCGCGGTGCGGGCGGCCACCGCCCCGGCCAGGTGCGCGGCCATGCCGGCGGCGCAGATGAAGACCTCGACCCCGTTCGACTCGGCCCGGCTCACGTAGGCGGCCACGGCTTCAGGCGCGCGGTGGGCCGACAGGACCTGGGTCTCGGTGGGGACCCCGAACTCGCGCAGCACGGCTACCGCCTTCCCCATCACGGGAAGGTCGGACCGGCTGCCCATCAGAATGGCGACGAGAGGCTTGGTCATGGGAGGTATCCTTCCCCGGGCGACTGTTCGGGAGAGGGCGGCTGTTGGGAGCATGATAGCAGCTACCAAAGGGAGTTTCGCTTAAGGAGGAGGGGTTCCCTCTCCCGGCCCCACCGCGTACATCACCCAGGTCCCGGCGTCCGTGAAGCCGAGGCGGCGGTAGATGCCCCCGGCCTCCGGGTTGTCGTAGAAGAGGCAGGGCCGCTTGCCCTCGCCAAGCAGTTCCCGGCAGAGAAGGACGAGAAGGCTCGTGGCCAGTCCCCTGCGCCTGAAGGCGGGATGGGTCGTCACACCGGTGATTACGGCCCCGCTGCTTGTCTCGGCCGTGGTCTTGACCGTGGCGACAACCTGGTCACCCTGGCGTAGGAGGTAGACGCGACCAGCGCCCTGCTCGATTTCCCGGCGGTGGCTGCGTTCAACCTCATCCGACCGCTCTAGCCCGTTGACCTCCGCCCAGAGTTTCAAATAGGCCGGCACATCATCCGGACCGGCCCGGAACGCCTGCCCCCCGAGCCCTCCCCCCTCCGGCCCGGCCAGCCGGTCACCGCCGCGGAGTTCCAGGAAAGAGAGGGTCCGCTTCCTGGCGTTCTCCGGGAGAAGCCCCGGGTAGGTCTCGAACGGTCGGATGACCCGGTCGATGCCGGAGAAGGCCGTGATGCGGTGCCGGCGCCCAATGAGGACCTCCGCCAGACCGTCCAGCTCGAACTCGCCCGGCGCGTAGGGGATGAAACTGCCGTAATAGCGCAGAAGGACGGCCCGGAGCCTTCCGGCGGCGTCGAAGTCGCCCCAGAGTTGCTGGAACTCCTGGCCGAACCCGTTGTTCTCGACGTCTCCGATGATGAAGAGGTTGAGCGCGCTCTCCGGGGCGAGAAGCCCCATGACCTGCTCGCGGTCGTGCTCCGCAAGAAGCCTGATCACGCTTATCCCTCCGGCAGTCGCGTATTCGCCACCGGCGGCGCTCTCCCGCTCATGGCCCGGTCGACGCCTGGCCGAGGTAGGCCTCGAGCGCCCTGGCCAGCTGGTCGGGGCAGGAGGTCAGGTTGTCGCCGCAGGGGATGCCCCTCAGGAGGGCGATGACCTCGCGGGCCGAGCGGCCCTCGGCCAGACGGGCCACGCCGGCCGTGTTCCCGGGACAGCCGGACACGAACTTCACCCTGCGGACGACGTCACCCTCGATGTCTAGTTCTATCTTGGACGAGCACGTTCCATCAGTCTGGTAGGCGAACGACGACACGGGGGATTACCTCCAGAGGATGCGGGCCGCGCCCCGGCGCGAAGGCGACCGCGAGTGGCAAGCTGCAGGTCAGATACCTGCCGGGCGCTTGGTGGGGTTCACCGTGGAGCGCGTCGATTCCTGTCGGTGCGGTCGCCCCCCGGCGTCAGGCCTCAGGCGAAGCCAGTTCTCGGCCCGCGGCGGCGAGCCCCCGCAGGCGACCAAGGGACGCCCTGACGGTCTGGATGCGGTCGGTGACGAGCGGGGCCTCCTCCTGAGCGGCCTCCAGGATTTCGAGGGCCGACTGCCTCAGGAACGGTTCGAAGTCGAGGTAGTCCCTGACGATGACTTCCTCGGCCGACAACCGCGCCAAGGCGTTCGGTGAGGTCCATCTTCTGGTCGATCGGGAGTCGCCGGCCGGGGTGAAGGAGGACGGCGAGGTCGAGGTCGCTGTCCGGCCTGGCCGCACCGGCCACTTGGGAACCGAAGGCGTACACCGCCACGGGCTGGTGGTCCAGGAGCATTTCCACTACGGCCTGTGTCTTCTCCGCCGGGAGACGCGGTCTCTTCACAGCCCCATCCCTCCCCGAGGTAGCCCCACTACCTCCCAGCATACCACTGGGCGGCCACGGGCCGGCAGGCCAATAATACGACGAGATGGCGGCTTTGCAGGTTTCGCGTGCCGTGAAGCTGCGCATGCTACTGGGGCAACCCAAACCCCAGGGAAGGAGCCAAGAGCAATGACCGACGTCAACTGCACCGTCAGCACCTGCAAGCACTTCGGCAGCGGGAACCGCTGCTCGGCCAAGCAGATCATCATCCAGAGCGGGGCCGGAGGCGGGGTCTCGCCTGACGCCCAACTCAGCAGTCTCAGCGAGACACCGGCCCAGAGCAAGGACGAGACTTGCTGTCAGACCTTCAAGTCCAGGCAGTAGCCAGCCACCGGTCCGGGGGGCTCTCCGCCAGGCGGCGGCGAGCCCGCTCGCCTATCGGCCCCGTTCATCCCCCCACGGCCTGTTGGCCTAGGTTATAATGGGCGAAAGTTGCCGAAGGAGGCGACCGCCATGCTGCTCACCGGTGAGAGGGTGCGGCTACGCGAGTTCCGCCGCGAGGATATCCCCGCCATCCAGGCCTGGGTGAACGATGTCGAGGTCAACCAGTACCTCGGGTTCTGGCAGAAACCGCAGAGTCTGGTCGAGACGGAACGCTTCGTCGAACGCTGTCTCACCCAGGACGCGGCGCACGGCGTGGAGTTGGCCATCTGCCTCAACGACGACCCCGAGGAACGCTACGTCGGGGCTTGCGGTCTCGCCATCGACGCGCGGAACCGCTGGGCCAGCCTCGGTATCGTCATCGGCCGCAAGGACCTGCACGGGCAGGGTCTCGGGCGCGATGCCATCCTGACCATGCTCGACTACGCCTTCGGGTTCCTCAACCTCAACAAGGTGAACCTCGACCACGCCGAGTTCAACGAGCGCGGCTCCCGGTGCTACGAGGCCTGCGGCTTCCGCGAGGAGGGCCGCGTCCGGCAGCGCTGGTTCCGCGACGGCCGCTACTGGGACATGGTCAACCTGGGCATCACCCGGGACGAGTTCGAGGCCGCGCGACACAGGTAGCTCCGCCCCTTCGCCTTCTACCGCGCATCGGTTTCGAGGTCGTCGGCGTCATCCCCGACGCCAACGGCCCGGGCAAGCCCGACATCCTCATGGCCAAACGCGTCAGGCCACACTCCTAGCTCCCTCCCCCGGCTTAAAGTGACACGGCCCCCCCCAATACCTCCCAATTTGCAGTTTCTCGCCATTCCAGAGTGGACCAAGGGAGGGAAAACATCTATGCGCCTCTAATACTGTCTAAATCGTTTTCTGTTTCGAAGCGGAGGGCCAGCGCTTGGAGGAAGACCAGGAGATCGATCTGCTCCACTATTGGTCGGTGGTGCGGCGGCGTTTCTGGGTGCTCGCCGTCGTTGTCCTAGTAGCCGTGCTGGCCGCCGGGTCAGCGAGCTACTTCCTGTTGCCCAAGATTTATTCCGCCTCCACCACGCTCATCGTGGTCAAGCAGGAGACCCCTGCACTCGACTACACCACCATGCTCATGAACACGCAGCTGGCCAAGACCTACCCTGAGATCGTCAAGAGCAGGCAGATCGCCAAGCGCGTCATTGGGAACCTGGGTCTGCCTCTGACAGTCACGGAGTTTGCGGCTAAGGTAAAGGTGCAGGCGGTCCCCAATACGCTGCTCATCCAGATAGCCGTAGAGGACCAGGACCCGGCCAAGGCCGCCGGCATAGCCAACGCCTTAGCTAGCGAGTTCATGCGGGAAGTGGTCAATTTAATGAAGGTTGAGAACGTCTCGGTCGTTGACCCCGCCATCGAGCCAGCGGAACCCGTGCGGCCCCGCCCGGTGCTCAACATGGCCCTAGCCGGCGTGCTCGGGGCAATGATTGGCCTCGTCCTTGTGTTCCTAGTCGAGTCGCTTGACAACCGGCTCAAGACAGAGGAGGACGTGCGACGGCATCTCGGCTTGCCCGTCCTCGGAGCCATCCCACGCATCGACGTGCGGAACGCAGGCAAAGAGCCGGCGCGAATCTGACCCTAACCCGAAGGCGGGGTGCCCTGCTTGGCTAAACCGAACCACGGGCTCGAAGAGAACCTGGTCCTCAACCTCAGTGCGACCGCCTCGGTTGTCGAAGCCTACCGGGGCCTGCGGACGAACCTGCGCTTCCTCGATGTGGAGAAGCCTCTGCGGTCGCTCCTGATAACCAGCCCGGGCCCCGGAGAGGGGAAGACCCTAACCGCCAGCAATCTGGCCATTGTGACGGCTGAAGCCGGGGCCCGGGTGATCCTGGTTGACGGCGACCTCCGGAAGCCACAAGTGCACCAGCTGTTCCGACTCGACAGCCGGGTCGGACTGACGACCGTCCTCGCTGGTCAGAGCGGGCTCCCGGCGGCGCTCCAGCCAACGCCAGTACGGAACCTCAGAGTTCTCCCGGCGGGGCCCAAGCCGCCCAACCCGGCCGAACTCCTCGGAGCCCCCAGAATGGCTGACGTACTCGCGGAACTCAAGCGTCAGGCCGACATGGTTATCATCGACAGCCCGCCGGTGCTGGCCGTAACCGATGCCGTGGTCCTGGCGGCCGCCGTCGACGGGGTGGTCATGGTCGTGAACCCGCGGCTCACTACTTACCAGGCGGCCCAGAAGACCAAGGCCGTGCTGGAGCAGGTCAAGGCCCATCTCCTGGGTGTGGTGCTCGACGAGATCAACCCGAACGGCTCAAGCGGCTACTACTATTCTTACTACTACAGTTCCTACCGCGACGAAGAGAGCGGGACCGTGGCGCGGCATAAGGGCCGCCACCGCCGTCGCGACGCTTAGTACGGCCACAGTGCTCATCGACTTGCACGCCCACCTCTTGCCGGGCTTGGACGACGGTCCGCAGGACATGGACGAGGCCCTGGATCTCTGCCGGCAGGCGGTGGCGGACGGCGTCGGGAAGGCGTGCGCCTGTCCACACGCTTTCAGGACTTACCGCCCGAAGCCCGAACGGATCCTGGCTGGCCTGACAGAGCTACGGGAGGCCCTGAGGGCCGAGGGCATACCCCTTGAGGTGGGTCAGGGGATGGAATGTCACCTAATCCCGGAGTTGCCGGGACTCATAGCGGCCGGTGAAGTACTTACGCTGGCCGGGTCGCGCTACCTGGCCGTGGAGTTGCCCTTCGGGAGCCTGCCTCCGAATTCGGAGGAGGTCCTCTTCCGGGTGGCCCTGGCGGGGCTGGTGCCGGTGGTCGTTCACCCGGAGCGTAATTCCGGAATTGCCACCAAGCCCGAACGGCTACGGCCTTTGCTGGAGCAGGGCGTTCTGGCCGTGGTTGGCGCGGACAGCCTGACGGGGGCATTCGGCCGGCGAACCCAGCAGGCAGCCCAGAACCTTGTTCGCCGCAGGCTGGTCCAAGGGGTCGTGAGCGACGCCCACCACGCGGGGCGGCGGCCGGTGAGACTCGCAACGGCTCAACGAATCGTGACCGGCCTCATAGGTCGGGAAGCGGCTCAGAGGCTCTTCCAGGACTTCGCGTGTCGTGTCTGGGAGGACGAGGCGTATGACGGAGGCTCCTGACACGTCGACCAAGCGGGGCAGAGGAAGCGCCAGAGGCCTTGGCTCCCGCCTGGGCGGTGTCGCGCTCCTCTTCAACGTCATCATCATCGCCAGCATAGTCTGGCTGGGCCCGGTCTAACGGCCGTGGCCTGGGGAACAACCGGCGCAATGGCCGCGCAGGCCATAATGAAGTTCGTGGTCCTGCGGTTGTGCGGCTTTCGTTGGAGAGCCAGCCTGGATTGGCACGATCCCCGTCTCGGGCGGCCGGGTATGACGGCTGTCGCCGGCGGTGCGGTCTAGGGGGGCGCGTCCGCGCTGCTAAGAGTGCCCGAGGGGCAACTATTGGGCAGCTGCTGTGTGGAGCGCTGAGGCGAAAACCGCAGCCAGCCTGGGGCGACTGGACGAAGCCCAGAAGGTGAACAGCCGGGGTGTACCGGACAGAGACTTGGTTCTCAGAGGGGGACATTCCTGTGAAGGTCAGGAGAGCCGGCCCTCGCGACGCCGGAGCAATCGTAGAGTTAGTGAACCACGTCATGAGCGTCCGGCGGACCGTTGATTGGTTCATGCATCTTCACTACGGCAACCCAGCAGGGAAATCCGTGCTGTGGCTGGCGGAAGATGCAGGGCGCGTGGTTGCCTTTCGCTCCATTGTGCCTGCAGTGGCACAGTATGGCGCCACCCGCGTTCTCTGCGGGCAATTAGCCGATGCCTCAACCCACCCAGATTACCGGGGCCAAGGCCTATTCTCAAGCGTGAACGAATCCGCCATCAACGAGTTCCTCGCCGGTGGCGGGGATTTGGTCTTCGGTTTTCCCGGACCAATGACTTACTCCAGGCAAATACGTCAGTTCGGCTTCGTTGGGGTTGGGGAGATACCGCAGTTGATGCTTCCGTTGACTCCCTCAGTCGCGCGAGCCGCTCCGCCTGTCCTGCGGCCTGGGGTCAGGCTCATAGCCAAGGTGGCGGCGAAATCATCACGTCCTGTCATTCCGGTGGGACCGGTTAGGCTGGAGGACATCTCATTCGCAGAGCTCCCAGGCCTAAGCTTCGTGAGGGACAAGGCAACGGTCCAATGGCGCGCTGCCATGCCGGGGCGAAACTACTGGCTCGCGACCCTAGACAGTCGGAACTTCGTGTTGCTCGGGGAGACCACGAGGTTGGGTATAGGAGTCTGCACCATAGTTGACAGCCGGACGTCTTCCAGCCGCAACCTGGGGATACTGCTCCGCTCAGCCGCGCGATGGGGGCGGGAGCAGGGATTTGAGGGCCTGTACGCCTGGCGCCCGAACCGGGGGACTGGCGTCTACCTTGTGCAAGGGTTCGTCCCGACCTTCCAGACGACTAAGTTCATCGTGCGCTTCTCTGATGAGCACAAGTTCAAGGAACTCCGCCGGGTGAAGGAGTGGAACATCCGGCTGCTAGACGCAGACGCGTACTAGGGATCGCCGCCCCTACTGCAAGCAACAGAACCCGGGAGGGTGGAGTGGTCACTCTGCCTCACATGCGGAGACTCGGGCTCCTGGCGATAGCAGTAGCCTGCGCCGCTCTGGCCATTTGGGTAGGCGCGGATGTCAGCACTAGAGGCAGCGGCGTGGTGTGTATCCTGTTTCTTGTCGGGATTCTCGGGCTGATGCTGGCCTTCCCCCGCCTGCGGCTAGGCCTCTTCCTGATGCTTTGGCTAGGGGCTCCCCCTCTGCTCGACTACGAACTAGCGTACGTTGCCCCAACTGCAGTACGCACGATTCTCGGCCTAAGAAGTCAGATCACTCAGCCAGTTTTCTCCCTGCTCGACCTCTCGCTCCTCCTGGGGGTCACCCTTCTCCTGTTGGGGAAGAACCGCAAACGACTTCATAGCCCGCACGTTCGTGGTCTCATTTCCGCGCTGGTTCTGCTGACGGCATTGGCGGGTCTTTCCGGACTTAACTCAGCAGTTCAGCACCCTGCACTGTGGACCACCGCTATGGCAGGAGTAATGTGGTCCATCAGAGCAGTCCTCGCAGTCCTCTCGGTTGTGACGTTCGCGCGGCCTAATGGGCAGGACGGCCGCTATCTTGGCACCATGGCTGGCCTCGCGCTCCTTCTCGCAGAGAGCGTCTACGTTACAGCTCTCAAGTCGGGGAGTCTCGAGGCTGGCATTGTCGAGATGACTGGGGTGATACCAGGGCCGGCTGCTACGGGCGGTCTTCTCGTGCTGATTGTGCCGATCATTGCAGCATACACCCTCTGGTCCCGACGGGGCGGGAGTGGCCGGACGTTGTCCGCAATCCTGGCTCTCATTGGCTTGGGATACGCACTGCTCACCTACTCGCGATCAGTGTACCTCGGCACACTCACGTCTGCCGTGATTCTGGTTTGGTGCGTGCGAAACCGGGGTGGCCGGGCCCTCCCCGCGATCCTCGCACTATTCGCCGTGCTTGGATGCGCGCTAGGTCTGGCCTCAAGCTACCACCTCGAGAAGCTCGTGGGCTTCGGAGTTAGCCTAGAAGACACTCTGAACCTAGGGCGCCGAATGACCCTTTGGTCAGCGGCCATCCACTATATCAGCGAGAGCCCTCTACTCGGGATGGGTCCGCTAATGTGGGGGGGGGTGACCCAGGGCCTTGGCGGCAGCACCCACAACGCCTATCTCCAGTACGCGGCAGAGAATGGCCTACCGGCGTTGATTCTTCTGCTATCGGTGTTAGCAGGAGCTGTTCTTGGGGCGGCGAGGCAGGCCTTCTCCAGAGGTAGAAATAGAGGACCCGACTACTTGTGGACGTTGGGGCTCCTCGCCGGGGTGTGTGGATTCCTGGTCATTCAGTTCTTCGAGAGCACGATGGGGAACTACCGAATTGGCGTTCTCATCTGGTCGCTGTTGGCGACGGTCGCGCTTCAGGATCGCGAGGAGGCCACAGATGATGGCGGACTCTCAACTACACGAGCGGAAGCTTGTCCTGCTGCTTCACGCTATTGGGGAGCATCCCCAAGGTCCCTTCGGCGTGGACCTGGAGACGTTTGAGTTGCTCCTCGACATCCTGTGTCAGCAACCCTACAGGAGTAACACGGCTATCACCTTCGACGACGGACATTGGAGTCATAGCGAAATCGTTCTCCCTGCACTGCAGAAACGAGGTCTTGTGGCCACGTTCTTCCTTGTGACCTCGTGGGTGGGAACCAGTGGGTACCTCACCTGGGATGAAGCCAGAGTCTTGCTCTCGTCCGGCATGGCAATTGGCTCCCACACAGTGAGTCACCGAGTTCTTGCGGGTCTCAGTAAAGGCGAAGTAAAAACCGAATTTGAAATGTCAAAAGCTTGCCTTGAGGACAGGCTCGCAGCTCCAATCACGAGCTTGTCCTTACCAGGGGGGTATGCCCCGCCCAGCCTGCGTCAGTTGGCCCTCCAGACAGGCTACCGGCGCATCTACACTTCAGCGCCGGGTTGGTGGGACGGCTCCAGCATCCTGGTTCCACGGATCTGTTTGAGGCAAGGGGTCAGTGTAGCCACAGCCTGCGATATCTTGCGCGGGAGGACCACGCCGTACCTGCTCAGTGAGCGGACAAAGAGCCTGGCGAGATTCCTGCTCGGCCACAGGGTCTACAGCCTCGTGCGCACAGTCTTGAGGAGCGGGAGACGGTAGGGATGAGGCGAGCAGGCCTACAGTATGGGGGTGTGACATATCCCGGGAATCGTTGTTGTGGTTTATCGGCCAGATGTCACTAATGCTCCAGCAGTGGCTGACCATCTTGCGGAGTCGGTGTACGTTAGCGGAAGGCGACGGGTACTCTCGTATGACTCAGACGGGATTGCGATAAGGGTAGTTGCCAACCGGCGAACCGAGCCCGCGCTCGTGGACGTGTCCCGAAGTTGGGCACTGGCCAGTTGGGGATATCCTAGCTTGGACGGGCGAAGCCTTAGCGAGGCAAATGTGCGGGACGCGTTCGCTCGAAGGCTGGATTGTGGTGTTGAGTCGGCGCTACGTAGCCTGGGGGGCCACTACCAGCTCTTCCTATGGAACACACGGAGCGGTAGGGGTCTCTGCGTCAGCGACAAGGTAAGCACCCATCCCTGGTATCTTGTGAGCTTCGGCGGATACTCCGTGGCCGCCCCGGATCCGCTCTGTATGAGAGTCCTCAAAAGACACGGTTGGCCTGCCCGGGTAGATTCGGAGGCCATTCCTGAGTATCTGGTTTCCGGACACCTTTGGGGACGAAGGACGTTCTATCGGGACTGTACCCGAGTTGGACCTGGCGAGTGGGCAGAGACCTCACCGCATGGATGGGTCGTTGGAAAGACTCACTGGAAGCTGACATTCCGCCCAGAGAATGTCCCAAGATCGGAGAGAAGCGCCCGGCTCAGAGAATCCATTGTCAGTGACTTTCGGCAGTCCCTACCGGAGGGCAGGGGCGTAATAAGCCTGAGCGGCGGCCTCGATTCGCGCGCTCTGGTAGGACTAGCGCGCCAAGCTGGGCTCGATGTCGAGGCGGTCACATGGGTTCCGGGCGACGCAATCACCCCCCATGGCGAGGCAGCGGTAGCGCGGAGCGTCGCCGAGAAGGCACGGGTGCCTTGGCACCCAGTGTTCACGGACCCCGCGGAGTTCTGTGACAACCTGACTGACACAGTCCGCGCCACTGGGGGAGAATCCTTCTTGGGCGCCTTCCAGGAAGCGGCCCTGGGCCGGCGCTACTACGACCTGCTTCGTGACCACTACGGTTACGCCTACCTGCTGCGGGGAGATGAAGTTTGGGGGTGGGAGGATTCTGCGTCCTCAGCGGAAGATGCTCTCACCCTTTGCCGCATCCTTAGCTTGTCAGATGTCACTCAGTGCCGGCGACTTCTCACATCGCAGGCATTTCGGGCGTTCGAGAACGTTCTAGAACACGAGCGATCTGCCATGGTGTCCTTAGGCCAGGGTAGCCCGAGACGGTGGGACGATCTCAAGGACAGCATCTACTGGCGCCATCGCGAAGCGCGGATGCTTCAGAACATGGCGTATTTTCGCCGCTCCCACTTGCCACAAGTGGCACCCTTCCTCATGGACCAAACCTTGGAAACCATTGCTACCCTCCCACCCGGCGACCGCGTCAACAAACGGCTGTTCACGGCCACCGCCAAACGGCTATTCCCGGACCTATATGCGGTGGAGCGGGCCAGGAGACAGCTCTCGGTGGCAGAGGTTGCGGTGAACCGCTTAGTCGGCCTTCGAGAGCTTGTTGAGGACGTCCTGCTGGTTGCGCCTCCCACTGAGTTGGTTGCCGTCCTTGATGTCCGGGCTACGGCCGAGTTTGTCGCTGCGGTCTTCGCACCAGCCCAATCTCGGGCCGCTGCGGGGCGTTTTCTCCTACTGCATCGGCTGAGCGACCTGTCCCGCAGTCTGCCCTGGTTTCGGCCGACGGTTATCCGCCTTCTCAGGCTCATAGGGAGCTTCAAGTACCCCATTCTCGATGTTGATTTCGTGTTCCGGCTTGCCGTTTTGGGTCTAGCCCTCCGCGAACATGCCGCTTCACCCCCCGTGGATTGAGCGACTCGCCGGCTTGAGTGCGCCCTCAAGAAGGTCCAAACCGACGAGCGGCCTCGGGTTGAAGGGCAAGGCCCCCGGCCCAGACCGGCTATCCATTCCCGCTCCGTGCCAGTTCAGTCCGTCCTCAAGCACGGCCACTCTCCGACATGAGTCAACATGTCAACTAGGTTAGCGTAGGTGAACCGCCTGTCGCCTATGATGGTGGCAAGGCGGCGGGCGTTCCGGCCCAGCTCCCACCTTAGGTCTCGGTCGGACGTGAGTGTCCGAAGCGCTCCCGCAAGGCTATACGCGTCGCCCGGTACGTAGTTGAGCCCCGCTCCCTGGCCGGTCAACAGCCCCGCTAATTCCCCTGCCACGCTGTTGACGATGGGCAGGCCGCAGCCCATGTAGTCGAAGATCTTGTTGGGGAGTGATGTCTTGCTCGACTGCCGTATTGGGTTGACGGCAATGTCGGATGCCTTAAGGACTGCGATAAGCTCCCCATAGGGCACGAAACCCCAGAAGGTCGCCGAGGCGTTTACACGCTTGTTGTAGACCTCTAGACCCTGTCGATGGGGACCGTCTCCGAGAATCTGACACTCTACCGGCAGACCCTCATCCCTGAGGATGGCCACGGCGCTCAATAGCGTCTTCACGTCATAGCTGTGGCTGAGTGTCCCTTGGTAGGTGACCCACAGACGGCCACCAGTCCTTTGTAGCCGGGGAATACTGTCCACCACTCCCAGGTCCGTTCCGATATAGCACACGACCCCCGACTTGGCACCGTTGACACGGGCCCAGTCCAGGTAGGTATTGGAGACAGCTACGACCCCTTGGGCGCCCCGAAGGACCGTTCGGTTCCTCAGTTTCATGCGGGCTAGTAGCACCGAGAGCGCAGACTCCAGCAGCGGGCTACTCCTGGCTCCGAAGCCGACAGCGATGGCGTCGGGCCACACGTCCTGCACATCGACTACGAACGGAATGCGGGCTCGCCTTGAGAAATGGTAGGTTTCCAGTGCCGCCTCGGGCGTAGGCAGGGCGGCATACACCAACGAGTATTCCTCTCGCTGGTTCCTAAGCCACTGCCTCAACGAAAGCGCAAACGCCCGATGGCTAAGGATGCGCCGAACCGAGATGTTCTTGGAGTATCCCGGCTCCCGGAGCAAGACCAAGTGCCAAGAGGTATCTGGGGAGCTTCGGTGGCGTTTCAGCGAATGGCAAAAGGAGCTCGTCACTAAGGTGACGCGCCATCCTCGTTCCGTCATTAGGTCTGCCAGGTAAACGAATCGGTTGAAGCCGGGTTCGCCCGGCAGGGCAACAAAGGGAGCGACGATCAGAGCGTTCCGCCTATCGGCTCTAGCCTCGTCATGCCTATTGGGGTCGGCTGTCGCGCAACTCGGATGCCTCTGGGTGCTCATCGTCCGCTCGCGAGTAAGGTAGGTGGATGGGCTCCACTCACAGACCCCGGGAGTCTCGGACAGTGCTCCTTCAGGGCAGGCCCGGTAGCAAAGAGCCGGGGATCCTCTCTCGGCTTACCGTCCAGACTCCTAGCGTCCAAGATCCTCAACTTCCTCCCTCGACTGGTCCTGGCGGACTCCTGCGCGCGTGACGACGACACCTACCGTGCGTAGCAGAATGCGGATATCTGAGACCAGGCTCCATCCGTCTATGTACTTGAGGTCAAGCTTTATCCGTTCGCTCCACGGCAGTTCGTTACGCCCTTCCACCTGGGCCAAACCCGTGATGCCGGGTCTGACCGACAGCCTGAGACGCTGGGTGTCATCGTACACATCAACCTGGTACAGCAGCGTCGGTCTCGGGCCCACGAGACTCATATCGCCGTTGAGCACGTTCCACAGTTCGGGAAGCTCGTCGAGACTATAGGTGCGGAGGAGTCTCCCCACCCGCGTGATCCTGGGGTCGTCCTTGACCATGCCGAAACCGGCGCCCATGGTCTCGGCCCCCACGACCATGGTCCGGAACTTATAGATGGTGAAAGGCTTCCCGAGGAGCCCGGCCCTGGTCTGGCAGAAGATAGCCGGTCCCGGCGAGGTCAGCTTCACCCGCACGGCGATCACCGCCATGAGCGGCGCCAAGAGCGCGAGAAGAACGGCGGACCCGACCACATCGAGAACGCGCTTAAGGGCGATTTCGAGCCTCATCTCCCCCATTGAAGCGTGCTGCAGCATCGATCTGACTCCCTTGCGCGGTACGGTGGGAAGTAGTCCTGGGTCTCGCCCGGTCGCCCCATCTCGACGCAAAGGCGCCCGTATTCATCGGCGAGATGGACCCACTCACCGACCTTGAAGTCCAGTTCCCCGCAGCGGTTGAAAGAGGCCTTGAAGAGAAACAGCGCGTCGTCGCCCTGGACCCCGCCGCCTAAGTGGAAATGGGTGTAGCCCAGGCTCCAGGCGAGAAGGGCCGTGCTGTAAAGCAGGTAGTTGTTGGGGGCGAGCCGCTTAAATTCAGGATCCCAGGCGGACAAGTGGTAGTGGGCGAAGGGCTTGTGGGTGAGAATCAAGGCCACTGCGCAGGGGCGACCGTCCGCGGTTACAACGGATATCCAGGGCTTCTCCATGGCCCTACTGACCAGTGTCTCGTAGTAGGAGATGGGGAAGGAGTACCAGTCGGACGCCGAGAGCTTACGCATGGTAGCCTCGTAAAGCTCGAGGAACAGCGGGCCCGCTCCGTCCCAAGTGCGGACTTCGAAGGCGAGCCCCGCGCGCGCCCCCTTGCGGACCATGTTGCGGCATTCCGCTCGCATATTCCCGTCGATGACCTCCGGAGACCGGAGGTCGATGTAGCACGTGTGCCTGACGAAGCGCGGACCGAGCCGGGGCGCCCAGCATGCTTCCGTGCCGAGCAGTGGATGGAAGCGCGTAAAACTCGTCACGGCCCCGGTCTCCCGGCAGAAGCTGTCGAAGGCATCGGCGCTCGCGCGCAGGACACGAGGGTCAGCGGTCGTAGCTAAGGGACCCGAGTACCCGTAGGGACTCCAGATGTCGGACAGCGCCGCCCCTGGGGTCACCGGGCGGCTCAGGAACGGGTAGATCACCTGGGCATCGCCCTGGGTGTAGACAAAGAGGTAGGCCTGAGCGCTGTCGGCGATGGCGCACGCCTCGCAGTAACCCCGCTCGAAGTAGACGTCGCTTACGGGGAACCGACCCAAGACTTCCTCCCAGACGGGGTCCGTGGTTTTGAGGACCGTCCCGTTCGCCACGGGGGTCACTGTCCCTCCGGTCCGTCCGGACATCTCCGGGTGGATCTCTCGGGCTCGGGCCGGTCCCAGGCCCTCACGGCTTCGACCACGCGCTCCATCACCTCAGGCGTGTAGCGCCAGTCGCAGGGAATGGTCAACTCCCGCCGAGCGATTGCCCGGGCTGTACGCGAAACCTTGCCGCGGACCCCATCCGGAACAGGCCAGTGGACGGGCGGGTAGATGCCGCAGCTCACAAGCCAGCGCCTGAGACCGTCGCGGTCCTCGCAAAGAACGGGGAAGCCCAGGGGGACCAGGTCCCCAGCTAACCCCCTTAAGAACAGCGGTCGCACCCGATTGAGGCCGCGCAGGCCGAATTCGAGCACGTCATAGTTCTGCCGCCGGCGCTCGAGGCCCGCGTCGACGCCGAGTACATCAAGCATCGCCTCGCTCAAGGGGCTCGGTCCTGTTACCTCGGTTCCCCGGTCAAGGGAGGTCTCGAAGGACTGATAAAGCTCGTTGAAGAGCCGCTTGGGAACCGCGAGGCCCCCGGCGTGGGCGGCCTTCAAGATCATAGCCGATAGGACCGGGGCGACCGGGGGCTCTCCGGACACCGCCGCCCGTGGCGCGGAGCGGCCGGCAACGAACCCTCCGTCGGGAAGAGGGAAGAGCTTTCGGAGGCTCCCGACAACCAATGTCACGCGGTCGTCAAGCCCCCGTAGCCGCGCCGAACAGAGTGAGTGGGAGACATCAAGAACAACCGGGTAGCCGGCGTCCAAGAGAGCGACCGCCACGTCGTCAGCCGGACGACCGAAATAGTCAATGACATAGACGGCGGTTCTGCCGTCAGCCATAGTCGGCAGGTCCCCAGGGTCAATTCCGAGCTCGTCCCGAACGGGGTAGAAGCCGATTTCCAGGCCCATCCCCGCACGGATCGCCTTGACTCCTTGGAGGATGGAGGCACAAAGGTAGGCTGGGAATAGCAGTTTCCGGACCCGGCCTGCGGCCAGTTCTTCCGCTGCCATCCGCACGGCCACCCGTCCCGAACCCGTCCAACGGACATGTGTAAAGCGGGCGCTTATGGCTTCGCTCACTGAGGCGCCCCGGGATTCCCGGGCCACATCGAGAAGGTCCGCCACGGAGAAGAAGCTCCCCACTTCGAGTGGCTGGGAAGCAACCGGCATCAGGGCTGACACACCTCGGTCCAGTAACCGGTCCGGTTCACGAGGTCCAGGTACTCTTCGCGGGTAATGCCGACCAGAATGCGGTCTAGCCACTTGTTTCTCCGGAAGGCGTGCCGGCGCCTCACGCCTTCCCGGACCCACCCGCAGCGGTCGCAGACCAGCCGCGCCGCAGCCTCATGGCCCTCGAGGTAATCGCCGTCTAGCCGGCTCAGTTGCAGTTCCTCGAAGGCGTAGCGCATAGTGGTCATCAGAACGTCGGTCGCGATGCCTTTGCCGTGTAAACTCTTCTCCCCGATGAGTACGCCCCAGTAGGCTCGGCGGTCTTTCCAGTCTATCGGGCCAAGCGTGGATATCCCAACGAACCCCACCTCAGGCACGTCAACTGCAAACCTGAGGTTGCTCTTGTCGCCGATGGTCGACTCGTACCACCGCTCCTGCTCCCGGGTCGAGATGGGGAACGACCACCCCGCGAGCAAAGCCGAAACGGCGGGATCGTTGTGATACGAACGGAGTTTTTCCATGTCAGCGGGCTCGAGAGCCCTCAGCCTCACGTGCTTGCCCTGAATATCCATCAAGGGACCTCCCCATTCGGGTGCTCTGGGTTCCGTGCAGGCACGGCCTTCGGCTTCCGTGGCAGTCGACGGCCAAAGCCAGACGAGCCTCTCAGCCCATTCCCCGGGTTCCGTAGCTCAATAGATCCTCTATCTGCCCCGTCCCTTCCCTACTGGGCAGCCGACGGTAGTGGCGGCGAACGCCCCGGCCACGGTGTCGACCTCATCTCCGGTCAGCCTCCCGTGAAACGGTAGCGCCAGGCACGACCTCCCGGCCGCTTCCGTCTCGGGCAGTTCCCCGCCCCGGTAGCCGAACATCTCCCGGTAGAACGGCTGGAGGTGGATGGGGCGGAAGTAGGGGCGGGTGGGGATACCCCTCTCCCCTAGCCGGGCCATGACGGCGTCGCGGTCGATAGCGGAATCGAGGCGGATGACGTAGACGAACCAGCTCATCCGCACATTCCCCGCCACTCGCGGGACCTGGATTCCCTCCACCCCCGCCAGGCGTACCTGGTAGAGAGCGGCCACCCGCGTTCTCTTGGCCAGGAGCTCGTCTATTCGACGCAGTTGCCCGAGCCCCACGGCCGCGCTCATCTCGTCGAGCCGGTAGTTATAGCCCAGGCGCTCGTGGTCGAGCCAGTGGTCGCCCTCGCCGCGGCCCTGGTTCCGGAGGCTCCGGCAGAGGCGGGCCAGGTCGTCGTCACCCGTGACGATCATCCCGCCCTCCCCCGTGGTAATCTGCTTGTTCGGGAAGAAGGCGAAGACGGCCGCGTCGGCCAGACAGGCGTTGCCAAGACGGACAAAACCGGGGTGGCCGCCCTCCTGGAGGAGGACTTCGGCCCCGAGGGCCTCGCAGGAGTCATCGATAAGATAGAGCCCGTGGCGGCGGGCGATGTCCCGCAGCTCAAGCAAACGGCAGGGATGCCCGAAGACGTCGACGGCGATGATGGCCCGCGTCCGCGGCGTGATGGCCGCCTCGACAAGCTCCGGATCGAGACCGTAGTGCTCGGGCTCGATGTCCACAAAGACGGGCCGGGCCCTTTCGTAGAGGATGGCATTGGCTGTCGCCACGAAGCTGAAGCTCGAGGTGATGACCTCGTCGCCGGGACCGATCCCATAGGCCCGGATGAGGGCATGGAGCCCGGCCGTGCCGCTGCTCACGGCCACGGCCTGCGGTGACCCCACGTAGCCCGCCAGGGCTTGCTCGAACTCCACCGTCATCTGCCCCATACTGAGGAACTCCGAACGCAGCACCCGATTGACAAGTTCGATCTCAAGTTCACCGATGTCGGGCCTGGCCATAGCGATCACGATACCGAGGCCTCCTGCCAGTGGGCCGCCGGGACGACCAGTTGGAAGAGCCCGTTCTTCACGGCCTCCCCGTCGCCGGCCGCGGCGCGGTCCACGAGTTCGTCGATGTCCCGGGAGAGGAGGGGCCAAGGCACGACCCTCTGCGGGGCAATGTGGATTCTCTCGCTGGCCGTGGCGCTGATCTCCTCGTAAGCCGTTAGTAGCTCCTCGTGTAGCCTCTCGCCCGGCCGGAGGCCGGTGAACTCGATGGGGATGTCTTGCCCGGGCTCCTTGCCCGCGAGGCGGATGACGTTCTCCGCCAGCTCGAGCACGTTGACCGGCGTGCCCATGTCCAGCACCAGGACCTGGCCGCCTTTGGCTACGGCCACGGTCTGGATGAGCAACTGGCAAGCTTCCTGGACGGTCATGAAATAGCGGGTCGCCTCGGGGTCGGTCACGGTCACGGGACCCCCGCGCTCCACCTGCTTCTGAAAGAGCGGCAGCACGCTGCCGCGGCTGCCGAGGACGTTGCCGAAGCGGACGACGACGAAGGTGGTCGGCCCCTGACCGTTGAGACTCTGGACGATCATCTCACCCACGCGCTTGGAGGCCCCCATCACGCTGCAGGGTCTGACGGCCTTGTCCGTGGACACATAGACGAAGGTCCTCGTCCCGGCCGCCAGGGCGGCCAGGGCCATGTTCCGCGTCCCCAGGACGTTGTTCTTGATGGCTTCTTCCGGGTTACTCTCCAGGATGTGCACGTGCTTGTGGGCCGCCGCGTGGAAGACGATTCCCGGCCGGAACCGCGAAAAAACCTGGTTCATCCGGTCCTCGTCCCGGATGTTGCCCAGGACGAGTTCGTAGGGGACGCAGGTGTGCTCCAGGTCCAGGTCGACGCAGAGGTCGTGCAGCTGGTTCTCCTCGTTGCCGAGGAGCACGAGGAGCCCCGGCTGGAGCCGGTTCAACTGCCGGCAGAGCTCGGAGCCGATGGAACCGCCCGCGCCGGCGACGAGAACCGTCTCCCCGCGGACTCGTTCTCCCGCCCCGTCGAGTTGGACATTAACGGGCTCCCGCCCCAGGAGGTCTTCCGGGCGGATGTCCCGGACGCTCGCCAGGTCCACCTGGCCGTTGATCAGCTCGTAGAGCCCCGGGACCAAGCGCACGTGCGCTCCCGTCCGGTTGGCCAAGCGAATCCATTCGCTCGTGACCTTCCGGCTCGCGGAGGGCATGGCGATGATGATTTCGTCCGCGTGTCGTTCCCGGACTTCCCGTTCCAGTTCCTCCCGCCCCGCGACAACCGGGAGGCCGGCGACATACATCCAGCGCTTGCCCGGGTCGTCGTCGGCGAAGCCCACCGGCAGGAGACCTGTCGCCGGGTGGCGCCGGAGTTCGCGCGCCACCATCCGGCCGGCTTCGCCGGCACCGACGATCAGGACGCGCTTCCCGGCGACCCACGGCCGACCTTCGCCGGCCATCCAGAGCCGGATGAGGAAGCGATGCCCGACCGTGAAGAGGAGGGTCACCAGGGCGGACAGGAGGACGGCTCCCCGGGAATAGCTACCGCCCAACCCGTAGTGGGCTAGGAGCCAGACCGACGCGGTAGCCAGACCGCTGGCCGCCGCCAAGCGCACCATGTCGCCCTCGCC
>Ga0315293_10000721_pt1 | contig 31069 bp, 22 predicted proteins | sample YL17G13_20_MG_FD_203071 | JGI IMG/M metagenome (GOLD analysis project Ga0315293, IMG submission 203071) | Sediment microbial communities from Yellowstone Lake, YNP, Wyoming, USA - YL17G13_20 | ecosystem: Environmental > Aquatic > Freshwater > Lake > Sediment | place: USA: Wyoming | collected... | reverse complement strand
CAGGGGATTGCGCAGCTTGTGGCCCTTGCCGGGACGGGTGAGCACGGCGCGATAGTAGCGAAAATCAAAGAGCTTGTCCCCGAATACGCCGGCGGCAACAACCACCACACGCCGCAGGCCTGAACAAGACTTTACCAATGTATAACAACATCCTTTGCTCAAATGAAAAGGGCCGGTTTGAAGCCGGCCCTGATCTTTTGTGCAGGTTTGCAAGAGCGTGTTTTTAGACGTCCGGGTCGTGCTGTTCAGCTTCCCTCGGATGAGCAGAGGAGTAAACGTCCTTGAGTTTCTTGGTCGTCAGGTGTGTGTAAATTTGGGTGGTTGAAAGAGACTGATGGCCGAGCAGCTCCTGCACGCTGCGAAGGTCGGCGCCGCGGTTGAGCATATGGGTGGCAAAGCTGTGGCGAAGCGTGTGCGGACTGATAGCGGGGTCGAGGCCGGCTATCTTGAGGTATTTATCCATCTTCCGGCGGACGCTGCGGGTGCTCAGGCGTTTGCCGTGTTTATTTACAAACAAAACCTTGCCGTCGAAGTTGCCGTTGTGCTGTGCCCGTTTGTTCCTGAATTCCATATAGTGCTGGATGATTTGCAGGACGGAGGAGCTAATCGGACAGATTCTTTCTTTTTTGCCTTTTCCCCTGATGTGGACGACCTCGCCAAGGAAATCGATATCATCGAGGTTCATCGCGACAAGCTCACTGACCCGCATACCGGTGCTGTAGAGCGTTTCCATAATGGCCCTGTCGCGGGCGCCGAGCCAGGTGTCAACGGGGGGCGTCTCAAGCAGGCGTTTGATTTCTTCATATTCGAGGAATCTGGGGAGCCGTTTCTCCTGCTTTGGCGTGCGGATTCCGACGACTGGGTTGGAGCTTATGCGGTTCCTTTTGACAAGGAACTTATAGAAGCTGCGAAGCGTTGCGAGCTTGCGTGCGATGGTGGCTTTGGCGTACTGCTTCTCGTTCAATACAACCATATAGCTTCTTATGGCGTTGACGTCGGTTGAAGTCAGGAGCTGGTCAATATCCACTTTGGGATGAGTCGCGACGGCCGTAGCGGTGCCCGCTTCGCCCGCGAAGCGAGGCGAGCCCGAGTCATGGGAGCCGAGGACGTCGGCCGCACCGTGCATCTCAGCACCTGAAGATGCTCCTTCGCTGTGAGCGGTCAGGAATTCGCCGAACTGAAGGAGGTCAACGCCGTAGCACTTTGCCGTGTGTGGGCTGAAACGTTTCTCAAACTGGAGGTAGTTGAGAAAATCCTGGATAATTACGCTGTCTTCCATAATTCGCCTGCCTGTTATCACCAACAAAAAAAATACGAGCCAGCGATAAAGCTGCGCTTCGCGTTTATTGTTTCACGTTCACCTTATCGCCAATAAGTTCGTCGGCCTGTCCGATGAGCGACTGAGTGAGTTTGAAACTGAGCACAGCGGCATCGAACCAGTCGAAGTCGGTGCGGCCGCTCTTGGCCTGTTCAATGAGGACGTCAAGCAGTTTGTCCTCACAGCCGCTCTCGTAGCGGAATATGAACTTTTGTTTTCCCTTTTTGAGAATGAGTTGTTTCTTTATTCTGCTCACGAGCACCAGGCCTCTGTCACTTTGGCAACGCATACGCGGGGACGACATTCCCCTTTCTTTATCGGTCTTAATTTGCTTCACTAAAGCGCTAAACGAAAATTTTTTGGGCGGATGCGATAATATCGCCGTTGCCGGGAACGCCACAGGAGTTTTATCGGCCAATAAGGCGGCGGGCTTTAACCCGTGAGATAATAAAACTAAGGATTTTATATGTTATCTCCGGCGTTTTATCTCACGGGTTGAACGGGGAGTCAACGTGCAGTGAAGAAGGTTTGCCCCTGTTTGTTCTCGGACCGAATCATCCCTTGCCTTTCGAGGTCGCTGAGATACCCCATTGCGTCATTGGCATCAAGGCCGAGAGCGGAGCAGACGTCGTTAAGGGAACAAGGTCTGCGTTTCAGCATTGACAAGAGGGTTTGTGGGACGTTGTCGGCGACTTTTCCACAGTGGCTCCAGACAAAGTCAGCTACTACCTCGCAATTGCCTCCGAGTTGGCGGGCTATCGATTCGAGCTTTTCGGGGGCGACTTTTTCGACGCCCGGTTCGGCGGCAGGGCGGACAGCAGTGTTGAGATGAACCTTGTCCGGGCGAATTTTCTTTATCGACTCGGCAATCCTGGCAAGTTGTGGATTACCAGTATTAAAATGCTCGATGCAGAAGACCTCAAGCCATATCCGGCCGGGGTATTCCTTTCTCAGGGCACACAAGCCGTCAACCAAGCGGTCAAAGGTTATCTGGTCGTGGGGCCTGTTGATTTTGTCAAAGGTTTGCTGGTCGCCGGCGTCTAAGGATGGCAGAATCACGTCGGCGGCGGCACAATCGGCCCTGACTTCGGGCAAATAAAAAAGTGTTCCATTTGTAAGGATTGCAACGGGGATAGGGGTCAGTTTTTTGATACCCGATATAAGCCGGGCAAGGCCGGAGTGGAGGGTGGGTTCGCCTGAACCGCCTATGGTTATGTAATCCGCCTGCAAGCCGGCATCGAGGAGAGTTTTCAGTTCGGCCAGAACGTCGTCTATGGGAACGTATTCCTTCCTCTGGAGGGTTTTACTGGTGGTTTTGCCTAATTGGCAGTAGATACAGTCGAGGGTGCAGGTCTTGAAGGGGACGATATCGACGCCGAGACTTCGCCCCAGCCGGCGAGAGGGCACAGGCCCATAAAGATATTTGCTGCGATTAGCCACGATTTGGCCCGCCGACCGCCTCAAAGATTTTTCTGCAAACTACGAGCAGGTCCTCGACCCATTCGACGGGCATAACCGCAGCGGCGTCGGATTTGGCCTGTTCGGGGTGGGTGTGGACCTCGAGAAACAGGCCATTGGCGCCGGCGGCTATGGCGGCTTTTGCAAGGATGGGGGCAAGGCGGCGATTGCCGCCGCTAACGGTGCCGAGGCCGCCCGGCTGCTGTGTGCTGTGGGTGGCGTCGAAGACAACGGGGCAGCCGAGCTGTTTCATAGTTTCGATGGCGGCCATATCGTTGACTAAGCGATTGTAGCCGAAGAACGTGCCGCGTTCGGTGAGGATTATCTTGTCGTTGCCGCAACTCCGAAGTTTTTCCACGACGTTTTTCATTTCATCGGGCGAGAGGAACTGGCCTTTTTTGACGTTGACGGGTTTGCCTGTTTCAGCACAGGCACAGAGCAAATCGGTCTGCCTGCACAAAAAGGCAGGCACCTGGAGGCAGTCAACCACACTGGCGGCAATTTCGGCCTGTTCGGGCAGGTGGACGTCAGTCATAACGGGTAATTTGGTCTGCTGCCGGATGGCATTGAAAATTTCAAGGCCCTTTTCGAGGCCGGGGCCGCGATAACTGGAAATGCTGCTGCGGTTGGCCTTGTCGAAGCTGGCCTTGTAGATGATTCCGATGCCGGTTCGGGAGGAGATTTCGGCCAGCCGATTTGCGATGTCGAGAGAGATTGCCTTTGTCTCAATGACACAGGGGCCTGCCATAAGAAACATCGGGGCGCCAAGCCCAATATTAACCCCACCGATTTTAAAACTTTTGGCTTTCATATCAGTCAATCATTATCGACGCCGAACGATGGATTGTCAAATTTATCCGCCGCCAGGGTTTTAGTGAATGTAGCGTTGTGAACGGTTGGCTTTGTTAAAACAAGTCGATTTTTTGCAGGCTCTCACCTATAATTTTCAACTTTGATTCGTATTCGCCCATAAATACCCTTTTTAAAAAACCTGTTGAACAACAACCTGATAATATGATCTTTTCAGGTTATTTTAAGCTTTATGCCTCATATCTATGTTGTTCTCCCCCTACACACTGTCCCACTTTCCGCTGACGGCAAACACTGTAGGTATATCACTCATCACAGCTTTCCTTTTATTGTTATTTATTCAACTACTCCGTGTATTTTGTGTAAATCGATAATTTCTCTGTTTCCCCTACAATCAAGTGAACCAGTTGTTATGGAATATGATAACCCAGCTCGGCTGCTTTAACTCTATCACTTGATGCCTTTTCAAAATCACCAAGTTTGTTATAAATGTTGGCTCGAAAGAAATAGTATATCCCCTTATTAGAATCCAACTTGATAGCCTTGTTGAGATCTGATAAAGCTTTTTCATTTTCCCCCTTAAGAGCGTAAGCCTTGGCGCGTTCAATATAAAATAAAGCGTTTTTAGAGTCTAGCTCGATTGCTCTGCTAATATCTAAAATTGCTTTATCAAATTCACCTCTGCTGTTGTAAGCCATGCCACGATTGATATAAACCGAAGCAAGTGTAGGATCTAATTCAATAGCCTTATCGTAATCTAACATTGCCTTACCATATTCACCTTTGAGTGAGTAAGATAGGCCGCGATTAATATAAACTTCAGCATATTTAGGAGCTAACTCGATTGCCTTACTGTAATCTGAGATTGCCTTATCTTGTTCATCTTTACCGCCATAAGCATTGCCTCTGCGAAGGTATGCATCTACATAATCAGGCTTTATGTTAATAGCTTTTGTAAAAGCTTCAATAGCCTCATCATATCGCCTAAGTTTATACTCCTTTGCACCAAGAACAAAATAAGTATCTGCCTTCGCAACACTTTCTAAACAAATAACCTGTGATTGTGAACCATCAGCATCGTTCGTCAGGCCAACATAGATATTGTACTTCTTAGCATCAATACTACTAAGATTCCATCCGGGTCTATCAATTGTACCCTTCCACAGTATATTTCCATCAAGGTCAATTTCAGCAATTCCGGGCACAGTGATATCATTTTGTCTAAGATTGAAAGCCATATAAAAGGACTTTTCTGTGGCTTTTACAATAACATCTCGACCTAAATACATACCTATGTTATCGAACCAATATTCCCACACTACACTTGCAGTGCTGCCATTGCGTACAAGTTTTTGGACAACTGTCCGCTCCTGCCCCGAAGGGGAGTAATTATAACAATAGGCAATATAAATATAGTCATCAGAATCTATAGTAATTCCAGAAATACGGCTGTTCAATACTTCGACCGTGTAATTAAAGAATTCTCCTCCATCACTTGCGCGATGCCCAATTAATCTGCCATGGTCTGATGCACCAAAGCGATCTGGTGCAACAAAACTGCTATCCGTTCCAACCCGGAAGACGTTTTTCTCCGAATCTAATCCAATGCCCATACAATAATCGTCTTTATCACTTGTAGTTTTTGAAAGGCAAGTCCATATTTCATTACAATTCTTGTCAAGTTTTACTAACCTACTCCCTTGATTAGAACCTGAACCTGTCATACCTGCCACATACACATTGTCAAACTCATCGGTTATGGCATCCCTTACATACTCAAAGCCACTGCGGCCAGTGTATGAACATAACTCAGTAGCAAGTTCTGAATCATACTTCCAAATTGTATTACCAGACCAGGAACCCATAATAAAAAGATTACCACTTCCATCTACCCAGCCATTCAGCGAAATTCTTTCATTGGGCTTCGTAACGGTTTTATATCCCGGTAATGGCCATATGAAATTGCCCGTTGATGCATCTAGTTTATCGACTTGTGTGGGAATACCATATCGACCTCCATTATAATGGAAGACCATAACGCTGTTATTATCAGGTGTTAGTTTAACTCTAACAATACTATTATTATTAGTAACTACACTTGAACCATCTAAATTAGTTTGCCAAACGATGGGAAGACTGTTAATCATGCCTTTTTCTTCATCATGCCCTATCTTTTGAGAAAAATCATTTTTAACTGTAACATCAATAACTTCAGGTCGAGATTGTATAGATATAGATATTATTGTTGCAACACCAACAAAGACTGAAAGCAAAAGTAATAAAGCCACACAATATTTCACGAATTTGTTGTATCTTATGTTATTTGAAATCCTTTTAAGCGCAGAAAGCGAGTATACTTCTCTTGCGCTTATCTTCTTTAGCTCATCTGATATATCTTTGGCTTTATGATAGCGTTGGTTTTTATCTATCGCGATCATTCTCATTACAATAGCATCAAGAGTTCGACTTACTTCTGGATTATAGTGACTGGGCGACGGGGGTTTTTGTTCCTTAAATGCGAGAGTTAATTCTTGCCTGTTTTTAGCCTTATATGGGAGCTGACCTGTAAGCATATAGAATAATGTCATGCCTAAAGAAAATATATCAGTACGTTCGTCAAGATTTCCCCCTAAATTTTGCTCTGGAGACTCAAATCCAAGTGTTCCTGGAGTCGATTGTCCCGGTTGTGTTACTTGTGTAAATCGCCCACTTATGTCCTGAGCAATTCCAAAGTCAGCAACCCTCACTCTTTCCACGTGGTTTTGTAAGAGGATGTTGTCGGGCTTTATGTCCCTGTGAATAATATTGTGTTCGTGTGCATATTGAAGAGCTTCACATACTTGCAGAGTAATTCTTATTGCCTGATCAGCATCAAGGAAACCATTCTTCTCAACCTTCTCTCGCAGGGAGATACCCTGAATAAACTCCATGGTGAAATACCGCGGCTTTTCACTGTCTTCTATATGAAAGACTGGAACTATATTGGGATGACTTAGATTTGCTGCCAGTATAGCCTCACGCCGGAAACGTTTCATGAGAAAAGGATCATTAGCGATAGCGGGATGTAGCATCTTGAGGGCCACTACCCGCTTGAGGGATATTTCATGGGCTTTGTATACCGCGCCCATTCCCCCATGGCCAATCGGTTCCAATATCTCAAAATCACCAATGTGGTCACCCTTGGACAGTTTGTATGGATTGACGTAAGGGTACTTGTTCACAATATTACCATCTTCGTCTGGCCCACTGACTGCAGGTATGTCATTAATAGGGGGTTCACTCATTTTCTTTTCCCCCCTTCGTTTTCTTATTTAATCGATCTTGACAATATTGTGCTGTGTTTTCGAAGAGGCTTAACAAATCCGTTGAAACCCAATCAGTTTGTGCAAAAAAAGACATTGCTTTTTCTAATTCTTTATAAGAAAATTTTGTTATCTTTATATTATGGTAAATTAAGGCATGAGCAATCGCGGCGTAATAAATTGCATTAGCTATATCGTGTCCGACATCCGCCTTAGCACCTTGCGATAAATTCTTTCCATACTCCTTTATTTTTTCTATCAATTCGATATCAGTTCCGGGATTTGTAAGCAAATTTCTTATAGACTCTCCCGCAGCAATTCCAGAGATACGGCATAAATGTGTCAGTTCTTTCGATAGTGGACTGTCTTTTAATGATTCAGTCAATAATGTTTCTGAAAGTCTATCCTGCAATAATTCAGTCCTTTTCTGTTTAGTTTCCATATCGACATCGTTACCACAAGACTCTGCACAGACCTTGAGCAGATTAGATATTTTTTCCGGAGTTAAGCCAAAAGTCGTTGACTTCTTTTTCATCTAATAATGTCCTGACTCTTTTAATCTGTTCACATATCGATACGGAAAAATTTAATTATCCTGCAGTATTAACAGAAATATTTTCCAATAATGCGTTAATTTCTTCTTCAATCTCTTTTCCTGACTGAGAAAGTTTTGCCAGTTTACGCTCTAAAGCTTTTCTTAGTCTTCGTTTAACAGTTATAACCATATTTGAGGCACTTGACTCATTATCTATACCCAATTTGGCACATATATCTGATAGAGAAGAAGCCTTTTTATTATGTATGATTGGATCCAGCACTCTTGCGGAAAAAACTTTCCAATGAATTTCTTTCTGGGTATTAATGCATTCCTGTTCAACTTCTGTGAAGACATGGTCAAGTAAATCAGTAATCCAAGCATAATGAAACCCCTGCTCAGCATTTAAATCAGGGATATTTACAGGGATCTCAGGTATATCAAACTCTTCCAGGCTAAATACTTTTTCCGTGGGCATTCTTTTGCCGGCAGTTTCTTTTTGGTGCACATCTCTGGTATATCTATCAAGGGCCGTTAAAAGAAATGTGCGAAATTTACCTTTAGTCTTATCCGCCTGCTGAATTAGGCTGCGACCTATGACGACTTCATGAAAAAAACCTTGGGTCAGGTCCTTGGCCACTTCATTATTATTTCCCTTATGCCTTAAGTAGCAGTAAACAGGTTTCCAATACAATGCCAAAAGCTCATTGATAATCAGTTGTTCTTTATGTTTATCAGATGTCTTGATATCAGCGATCTTTGTCCAGCAGGTTGTGTGGAACCTTTCAACTTTCCCTCCCATAGTGGTTTTGCCATCAAACTTAGGCATTTAACCTCCATCGTTGCCAAAATTCTATCCGTTATGGTTAATTTATCAAGCCATATTCGTCAACTTACCATATTAAAAACCTTTTGTCTATAATGTAACATCTTCTAAATAAATGACTTACGCAAATAACGACGGTGAGGCATCTGTTTTCTTGCAAGCTAACAATTATTTTAATTATTTGCGCAGGATATTTGCACGCCTCCGTAACTCAATGTGGAAAACGAATCCGAATCAATATTTCAGAAATAAAAAGGAGATAAGATCATGAAATCAAAAAACACATTCAAAGCAAAATGGAATGTATGGTTTATCAAGAGAGGAGGCAAGCTTATGGATTAAGTTTCAATAATACGCAAAAGATAGAATTATTTACAATTAACTTGTAAGCAAATGTTTTGAAAAGAAAGGAAAGAAAAATGAAAACTTCAAAAATTCTAATTTGTTCAGCTGCACTTGTCTGGCTTTTATCCACTTTTGCCCAAGGTGCAACCAGCACTCAGTTGTTCTACGATGACTTCGATGGCACGGCTCTCGACACATCGCAATGGTCTGTATTTGTCGATGAGAATGGGGAATATAATTGGCCATACGCTGCGGACGGGCTTCTTCAATCACAAGGATATCACACGCGAATAGATTCCATCCCCACCTTCGCACCGATGGGTCAAAGCGTAATGGCTCGTGCGCGAATTCGCCTCGCCGGAGAGTATCATCAATTTGGCTTCGGTGTGAACCCAAATGAGCGTGCCGGTCCGATCAATGGATACTACTTTGACACACTAAGCCCCCTTGATCCGTCAGCAGGGCGGGAGGGTTATGTCCGGGCGTTAGCTTGGTCCAATCCAGGTTTCGGGTCTATGATTAATCTCTTAGATGTCGAAATTCCTGTGACATGGTATGAGTTCCATGAATTCGCAGTCGAGCGAACGCCATCGGAGGTCATCTTCTCAATAGACGCCCAGGAGGTCGCGCGAGTAGCAGACGCGTTCGGAGGCGCGTTGCCGGTAGGAGTTTGGAATGCCCGTTGGGATTTGATGCAGACTGACTGGGTTGAGGTCGCCTCCGTCCCCGAACCGGCGACGGTTTGTCTGCTTGGTCTTGGTGCTTTGGGCCTGTTTAAAAAACGCAGGGCATAAAAAGCTCGAAAAGACAATTTGTGTTACAAACCAAAGAGCTGTGTTCAAACAACACAGCCCTTTTTCTATTTTCTATGTCGGATTACCAGCCCCAAAAACCTAAGTAATCAGTCGAGAGATTTACGAAACGCTGTCCTATCGCAAGGCCCGCAAGATTTGCGCTCTTATACCGGCGGGTTTCGCGCCTTCAGGCACCATCAGCCGAATCGCCTTTGGAATAACTGTTATCTTAACCGGCATCGCGGGGCCGGGGTCACCATCGACCTCGGTGGGCAAATCCGGATTGTTGGAATTAACGGTGATTTGCCTGCCCTGGCGATAGACGACGTCGCGGCAGCGGACGTGCTGTTTGAGAACAGTCATCACCGAATGTTTGACTAAATGCGTCCGGCTGGCACACCTGTAGATGCAGACATCGAGAAGCCCATCACTATAATCTGCGCGTTCGAGGATGTTAAGGCCTATGGCGTATCTGGAAATATTGCCCACAAAAACAAGGCCGGGGCCGTCGAAAATCTGTTCACTATCGACCTCGACGGTCATTGGGTCGAAGCGGTATCGCCAGAAATTTCGCCACAGCGGCCAGAAGTAGTCAAAGTAGGTTATGTGTCCCGTGCGATTCCGGCTGACGTCCCTGACGACCTCGCCGTCAAAGCCGAAGCCGGCTATCGAGGTGAAGCACTTGCCGTTTGCGTTGCCCATATCGAGGGTCCGGACAAAACCTGCCTCGAAGGTTTGGGTCAACGTCCGAAGCGTCGTGTCGAGGCCCATTTCATTGGCGAGCAGATTTTCGGTCCCGCCCGGAACAATTAGCAATGGCTTGTTGCTGCCCTGTAATCCGTGTGTGACCTCTCTAATAGTGCCGTCACCGCCCACCGCAACAACCATTGCGCAATCGGCATCGCCGGCAGCGTTTGTGGCAAGCTCGCAGGCGTGCTCAAGCGAACGGGTAAGGTCGAGGTGAACTTCGAAGCCCCTGCTGACGAGATACTGCTCGAACCGCCAGCCGGGCAGTTTCTCGCCGGAGCTGGCGCCGGACTTGGGATTGACTATATAGGCGATATATCCGTCATCAGTTTTCATAACGGGCAGTTGCAGCTTTACAGGAGGACCTCTGCATCATCTCTGCCAAGCTCGCGTAGCTTCCTTTCCATTAAAACAGCGTAACTTTCCGGTATATGCCGCAAATCAGCCAACCCCAGTTTTTTCTGCACACCAGCGATTTTATTTTCATCAGGCCCTTCTATTTCGACAAAGCTGCCCAGAAGAGGCAGGCAATCCAGTGCGACCTCACAACGGTCAAGCCGCCAGACCTGCCGTTTTTTTTGAAACGCAAGCGCCTTTTTATACCCAATCGCGGCAAGAAACATCTCCGCCAGTCGAGCGTCGCCAACCTCGAATTGTATCTCCTGTCTGTGTTTGAAACGCCCTTTTAGTTTAGGCCCTTTGAATGTTATTACCGTTTGTTCTTTACGACCAATACATTGTAGGCGAATGCGAAGGGCGCTATCGGTCTTTCTCAACGTGGATTTACTGTCATCGAGGTATATATCGGTCTGCAGCTTTTGCCGAACGAACTCGGCACCGACGGCTTTTAACCTTCTCGCTATTTTAGCCAGCGAATTTACTTTAAGCTTTGCTTCGATTTCGATATGCATCAGGCAATCACAGAATACAAACCGGCTTCATTTATAGCCGGGCCTTTATTTCGTCCAGCCTTTTTTTGGCGTCTGCATCTACACTGCCAGAATCAAAAAGCTTGCTCAGTTTATCGCAGGCATATTCACCGCAATATGCGCAATTCTCAAGGCCCTTCTCCCTTGCGCACTTCCTTATTTGGCACTTTTGACATTCTGAGAACAGTCTCCCATCTTTCGTCGTGCAACCGTCACAGTCAGTTACATCCTCCAAGCGGGTTTCTATGCCAAAGTGTTTCGTGATATAGCGGGCAATCTGCTCCCTCATTCGCCTTTGTTTTTTAAGGTCTGTCTCTCTTGTCGCAAGATAAATTCGGCACTTGACACAATTTTGTCCACAATAAGCAATCATTTCCGATGCCATCTTTTCATCTGCTCCTTTTCTGGACTGATTATTACAACCGCCAAGTCCAACGCCCCCCAGCGCCAATCCTGCTGCCACGCCTGCGCCTCGCATAAGAAAGCATCTTCTGCTGCATTCACTGTGCATTGCTATGACTACTTTCTAAACGACAATATTCACCAGCCGGGACTTGATGACGATTACCTTTTTCGGCTGTTTACCGGCAAGGGCGGCAATGACCTTCTCGCTTGCCAGCGCCTTTTGCTTTATCTGCTCATCATCCGCCTGGGCAGAAACGACGATTTTATCTTTGATTTTGCCGTTGACCTGAATGGCCAGCTCAATTTCGGCTTCCTTTACGAGTTCCGGGTCGAACTTCGGCCACGACTCGTAAGCAATGGTTTTGTTGTGTCCGAGTTTCTGCCAAAGCTCCTCCGCGATATGCGGGGCAAAAGGCGACAAAATCAGTGCTAACGTTTCAACAACGCTCTTCGGCACGACGGGTTGCTTGGCAAGGTGATTGGTTAAAATCATCATCGCGCTGATAGCAGTATTGAAATTGAAGGTCTCGACGTCGCCGCCAACCTTCTTGATTGTCTGGTGCAATAATCGCGCGGTCGCCTCATCTGCGCTCGTATCCTGCACGTTGGCGCCAAGTGCGCCAGTTTCCTCATCAACAGCCAGTCGCCAGACCCTCTGCAGGAATCGATAGACGCCCTCCAGTCCTTGCATACTCCAGGGTTTGACGGCCTCAAGCGGCCCCATAAACATTTCATACAGCCGCATCGAATCGGCGCCGTAATCTGCGACGACCTTGTCGGGGTTGACGACGTTGCCGCGCGACTTGCTCATCTTCTGGCCGTCCTCGCCGAGAATCATCCCCTGGTTGACTAATTTTTTGAACGGCTCTTTGGTGCTGACGTAACCGATATCGAAAAGGAACTTGTGCCAAAAACGGGCGTAAAGCAAATGCAGCACCGCGTGCTCCGCGCCACCGATATAAAGGTCAACCGGCATCCAGTATTTTTCTTTGGTCGAGTCGCAAGAGCGTGCGCTGTTGTTGGGGTCGATATACCGCAGGTAATACCAGCAGCTTCCCGCCCACTGGGGCATCGTGTTTGTTTCTCGCAAGGCCTTCCCGCCGCACTGCGGACAAATCGTCTTCAACCATTCCGTCGCCTTCGATAACGGCGGCTCGCCGGTCGCCGGCGGCGTGTAATCCCGCATTTCCGGCAACTTCAGCGGCAACGCCGACTCCGGCATCGCCACAATACCGCATTTGTCACAATGCACGACCGGAATCGGCTCGCCCCAGTATCGCTGCCTGCTGAAAAGCCAGTCGCGGAGCTTGTAATTGATTGCTTTTTTGCCTAATCCTTTTTGCTCAAGCCAGTTGGTGATCCGTTCTTTGAAGTCGGGTGTTTTAAGGCCGGTGAACTGGCCCGAGTTTATTGCAGTTCCGTCGCCCGTAAAACATAATTTGCCTTGTTCAACTAAACTTACCTGTTGCGCATCCGGCGGCTCAACCACTTGAATAATCGGAAGATTAAATTTCTTCGCAAATTCGAAATCCCGGTCATCGTGCGCGGGCACCGCCATAATCGCGCCTGTGCCGTAACTGATGAGAACGTAATCGCTAATCCAAATCGGGATTTTTGTATCGTTGACGGGATTGACTGCGTAAGCGCCGGTGAATACGCCTGTCTTTTCCTTTGCAAGGTCGGTGCGGTCTAAGTCGCTTTTGCGGGCGGTCTCCTCACGGTACTTTTTCACCTCGGCCTTCTTTCCCTTCGCCGTGATTACATCGACCAACTGATGCTCCGGCGCAAGCACCATATAAGTCGCTCCGAAGAGCGTATCAGGCCGGGTTGTGAAAACACGGATGACATCATTACGGCCATCAATTTTGAAATCTACCTCTGCGCCGATACTCTTGCCAATCCAGTTGCGCTGCATTTCCTTAATTGGCTCGGGCCAGTCAACCTCTGCGAGGTCTTCCAGTAATCGCTCAGCGTATTCCGTGATGCGCAGCAGCCACTGTCGCATCGGCTTTCTGATAACGGGGTGCCCACCCCGCTCGCTTACCCCCCCTACCACTTCCTCGTTGGCAAGAACTGTCCCCATGGCCGGACACCAGTTGACTGGCATTTCTGCTTCGTAGGCCAACCGATGGTCGTTGATATACCTTCGTTTTTCATCCCCGGACAAACCCGGCGGGACAGGCAGTTGGTTGATGGGTTTTGCCTTCTGCTCTTTTTCGTCAAAGTAACAGTTGAACAGATTCAGGAAAATCCACTGCGTCCATTTATAATAGTTTGGGTCGGTGGTATTGACTTCCCGGTCCCAGTCGTAGCTGAAGCCCAGCGATTTGATTTGCCGGCGTATACCGTCGACGCTTTTCTGCGTCGTCTCGGCTGGATGAGTGCCTGTCTGGATGGCGTATTGTTCAGCCGGCAGCCCGAAAGCGTCCCACCCCATCGGGTGCAGGATGTTGAAACCCTTCATTCGCTCGTAGCGGGCGACGATGTCGCTGGCGGTGTAACCCTCCGGATGGCCGACGTGAAGGCCCTGTGCGCTTGGGTATGGGAACATATCGAGAACGTAGTATTTGGGTTTGTGCGTGTCGCAGTCAATGGCCGCAAACGTCTTGTTGGCTTCCCAATATTGCTGCCACTTCTTTTCAATCGCGTTAAAGTTATAGCCGCCTTTTTTGTCATCCATATTTTGTCATTCCCGCGAAATTTATCCGCCTGTGGCGGAGCGGGAATCCAGCTCTTGTAGGGCGGGGTTTACCCCGCCTAATTTCAATTTACCGTTTCGAGTGGGGACAACTGTTATCGCTGCAGCCGAAGCATTTCTTTGACTGCCCTTCTTTGACCTGTGCTGAAAAAACAGACAATTGCTTTGTCAGTTTCTTGCCGCCGCAGTGGGCGCACTTTCTTTGGGCTTTGTTACCGCTGCTTTCCAGCAGCTCGGTTATCTTGCCGCAGTCATCGCATTTATATTCGTAAATCGGCACCTTTACCCCGTGAGATATTGTTTAATCGCTTCTTTCTATCCCCGCAAGACGTTATCTCACGGGGTCAACCTCGTTTCAACGGTTAGTGTCGTTCGCAAGGGGATTTATGTTATGGTTATAAGCGGGAAATATCAATACATATCCCGTCTTGCGTCGTGAGTATCGCGTATTGCGTGAAGTGAGTGTGGAGATTCTGGGTTTAAGTGGTGATTGATTTGCAGCAGGAGGGTCGATGATATTAGGATAATGTTTTGGGAATCACCGGCCGGTGGCCGGAATGACACTTTATTGGATGCTTTAAGGAAAAGACGTATTATGAGGTTGATGACGCCGATTGTTATGCTGGTTGGTTCTAATTTGTTTATGACTTATGCCTGGTATGGGCATCTAAAGGACCTGAGGGGCAGGGCGGTGATTATCGCCATTGTGGCAAGCTGGCTGGTGGCGTTTTTCGAGTATTGCCTGCAGGTGCCGGCTAACCGGCTCGGCTTTCAGTTCTTTTCGCTGGCCCAGTTGAAGGTCATCCAGGAAATAATAACGATGAGCGTCTTTGCCGGCTTTTGCGTCATATATATGAAGCAATCGCTGAAGATTGATTTCCTCTGGGCGGGGTTGTGCCTATTGGGTGCTGCCTATTTTATGTTCAGGGGATTTACGCTGCCGAACTGACCTATGAAAAACGGAAAAGTCAAAATCTCGACATTAGTGATACTTGCGGCGGTGCTTGTGGCGGCCGGATATTTTGGGCGGGGGTATCTCCTTCGGGAAATGACAATTCATCAATTGCTCAACGAAAATAAGCAGTTGAAAAACGCAATTACGAATCTGACAGCCGAGGAGCAAATTGGATATGCCAAGGTAACCTCGCAGGAAACCAGAGACGGCAAGGTCGTTACCAAGCTTCGCTTTGTCGAGACGGCCAGAGACGATAAATTGAAAAAAATCGTCGAAAAGGATTACACAATAGAAGGGGACATCGTTCACTTCGATGCGCTGATTGTGAAATTCGGCGACAAAATGGTAATGGATGGCAAAGAGCGGGCGATGTACCTGTGGCGAAGGGTTTATGACGAAGGTATGGCGCCGCAGGCAGGATTCCCGATTGAAAGCCCTGGAGCCGAGCCGGCGAGATACGCGGATTTATTGGGTCGCCTACCCATTAAGCAAAAAGAATTGTTCTGGTCGAATATCTGGGACTTGGCAAACGACCCGGAAAAATTGAAACAGGACGGCATAACTGCGATTTACGGCAACGTCGTTTATACACGCCTCAAAGAAGGCCTCATCTACGTTTTTAAGATAAGCCCCACAGGCCAGTTGTATCCCGAAGTCGTTCCCGATATGTAACCTTAAAAATGCAAAAAGCTGATTTCGACATCGTCATTATTGGCGGGGGGATTGTGGGTCTGGCAAGCGCATACAAAATCGCTTTGAGCCGGCCCGACATACGACTTGCGGTTCTGGAGAAAGAACCAAAATTAGCCAGCCATCAAACCGGCCACAATTCAGGCGTGATTCACTCCGGATTATATTACAAGCCCGGCTCAGCAAAGGCCAAAACCTGCACAGACGGCAGAAAACAAATTGTCGCCTTTGCAAAACAGCACAATATCCCTTACGAAATCTGCGGCAAAATCATCGTCGCAACGCACCAGAAAGAACTGCCCGGCCTCGACCGCATCTTCAATAACGGCATCCAAAATGGCATCGAAAGCATCCAAAAAATCGGCCCCGCTGAAATTAAACAAATCGAGCCATTTTGCGCCGGCATCGCCGGCATCAAAGTCCCCTGCACCGGCATAATCGACTTCGTCGCGGTCGCAAATAAACTGGCTGAGCTGATAAAACGACAAAACCCTGAAAATAAAATCCTCACGTCACACAAGGTCGTCGGCTTCGACAAGCGAATTGACTGCACAGCCGTTTCAACAAATCAGGGAACAGTTTCAACTCGCTTTGTTGTCAATTGCGCGGGCCTCTTCAGCGACACAATCGCCCGGTTAGACGGCGCCAATATAAAAATGAGAATCGTCCCCTTCCGCGGCGATTACTATGACCTCAAAATTGAGGCACAGGGCAAGGTGAAAAACCTCATTTACCCTGTCCCCGACCCGACGTTCCCGTTTCTGGGCGTGCACTTCACGCGAATGATAAATGGAGGCGTCGAGTGCGGGCCAAACGCGATATTTTCTTTCAAGCGCGAGGGATATGGCAAACTCGACTTTAACTTAAGTGACACGTGGGAATCGCTAACGTACTTGGGGACGTTGAAACTGTTTTTCAAACACTGGCGATACGGCCTTGGCGAATACGTCAGGGCTTTTTCAAAAAAACTGTTTGTTCGACAGCTTCAACGATTAGTGCCTTCAATAAGTAAGGAAGATTTGGTGCCCGGCAATTCAGGCGTCCGGGCACAGGCCGTCGGGGCCGACGGTTCGCCGATTGATGACTTTGTAATCGAGCCGCACGGCAACACAATTCACGTCCTGAACGCCCCCTCCCCCGCCGCAACCGCCTCCCTCGCCATCGCCGACCACATCAACAAACTCGCCGCCGAACATTTCAAACTCTAATCTCAACCGTTACAATGCTCAGTATATTTCATAACTGTCATTCCCGCGAAAGCGGGAATCCAGTTTTTATCTACAAACTCAAATCACAATCCTCGACCGGTTACTGCATGTGCCAACCTTGACACTCTTTTGCTCAACTGGGACAATCGGTGTGCTATGCGCAAGTATCAAACCGGCGAATTGTTCGAGAAAATGGATTCCAGCCAAGAGGGGGATGACCACGGGCACGTCATTCGCGTAGCATTCGAATCAGGTATCGATTCCGAGTTTGATTATCTTGTGCCGGACAAGCTTTGGCCCGTTACAGTAGGCCAAAGAGTCGAAACCCCTTTCGGCAAAGCAAACAAACTCGAAACAGGATTTTGCGTGGGTTCGACAAGCTCACCACAAGTTGAAACCGACATAAGCCCGACAGTGCCGCGGAAAAAGTTCAAACTCAAAATAATATCCGATGTCGTTGACAAAGAGCCGTTGATTGATAATGGGCTGATGGAGCTGGCCCGCTGGATTAGCGACTATTATGTTTGTCCGCTTGGGGTTGTGCTTGGCGCGATGGTGCCTGCGGCGGTCAAAAAAGGCGCAGGTGAAAAGAAGGAAAAATACGTTTATCTTGCGATTGAGCCGGACAGGATTGACGAGGTCGCCGGCCAGTTAAAGGGCAAAAAGCAAAAACAGGTTGTGCAGCGGTTAAGAGATGTGGGGGCATACGAGCAGGAAACAGCCGTCGAATTGAACGAACTGCTCACAGAGGTTGACTGCACCGATTTACCCGTCAAAAATCTCGCCGATAAAGCTATTATCAAAATCGCACAAAGAACGGTCTTGAGAGCACTGCCCGCTGTGCCCGAAGGTATGATGATAAAGACGGAGAAGGTGGTCCTTAATGAAGACCAGCAAAAGGCGCTTGCACATATAACCGGCAGAATAAACAACAGTAATTTCAGCGTGACGCTTTTGCACGGTGTTACCGACAGCGGCAAGACCGAGCTTTACATAAGGGCCATCGATGAAGTCCTCAAGAAAGGCAAAAGCGCAATCGTGCTGCTTCCCGAAATCGCCCTGACCACGCAGACAATTCAGCGTTTCAGCGCCCGATTCGAGCGAATAGCGGTAATGCACTCTGGACTCACGGCTCCTCAACGCAATACACAGTGGCAAAAAATTAAGGCGGGCCAAGCCAACGTCGTAATCGGCGCCCGCTCGGCAATTTTCGCTCCACTGGCGAATATCGGCCTTATCGTCGTCGATGAAGAGCACGAGCCAAGCTACAAGCAGGATACCGCCCCGCGTTACCACGGCAGGGACGTCGCAATCAAACGCGCACAACTGTGCAACGCCCATTGCATTTTAGGCAGCGCTACACCCTCGCTGGAAACGCTGCAAAATTGTCAAACCAAAAAGAACATCTACGGTATTGTCCGCCTGCCGAAACGGGTGATGAACCTGCCCTTTCCCGAAATGCGGCTGGTGGATATGCGGGAATACGCGTCAGAACTGATAAGTGATCCGCTTGCGAATCAACTTAGTGAGGCGTTGTCGAGAAACGAACAGGCAATTTTGCTTTTGAACCGCCGGGGCTACAGCAACTTCATATTCTGCCCTTCCTGCAAACACATTCTGCACTGCCGAAACTGCGACGTAACGCTGACATTTCATAAAACGCCTGCCCGGCGTAGCGATAGCGAAGTCGGGCCAGGGCGAAGCGTCGCCCAATTCGCCACAATTACAGGCAAACATATACGCACCGGCTGCGCAGTCTGTCATTATTGCGGCTCACAAACACTCGTCCCCGAAAAATGTCCCCTCTGCGGCAAAGGTATGGCGATGATTGGCCTCGGCGCACAACGCCTCGAAGAGGAACTGGCTAAGAGATTCCCACAGGCAAAGGTCTCGCGGGTGGACAGCGATTCAATGAAAGGGGCCGACTATTATCGCGTGCTGCGAGATTTCAGCGACGGGCGGATTAACGTTCTGGCCGGGACACAGATGCTGGCCAAGGGCCTGCACTTCCCCAACGTCACACTTGTCGGCATCATCAGCGCAGATACATCGCTTTATCTGCCCGATTTCAGGGCCAACGAAAGAACGTTTCAACTGATTAGCCAGGTGGCAGGCCGCGCGGGCCGCTCCGCCAAAAAAGGCATCGTCTTCGTCCAAACATTTTTAGGCAACCAGCCCGCGATTCAATTTGCCCTCAAAGGCGACTTCGATGGCTTTGTCAAAGAGGAATTGAAGCACCGACAAAATTGCAACCTGCCCCCCTTCTGGCGCCTGGCTTTGATTACCCTGCGGGACAGGACCTACGAAAAACTCGAACTGGCCGCCAATGCGCTACGAGAAAGGATTGACCGGATTGTGTCTGACGAACACTTGCAGGTCAAGGTTCGCGGCCCTATGCCTGCCATAATCAGCCGGATACAAACCTTCCATCGGCTGCAAATTATCCTCCAGGCCCCCCAGCCCGCCATTTTGCACAAGTTGTTCGTAACTCTTCGCAAAGCCCCCCCTATTCGCCCAGCCGTTACCATCGCCATCGACATCGACCCAGTCGATTTACTGTAGCACGGGCTTCCAGCCCGTGGTTCTACTGTTCCACTGCTCTATTTTTGCTCGCTGGGCGAGCAAAAATCGGGGTGACTGGACTTGAACCAGCGACCTCTTGGTCCCGAACCAAGCGCTCTAGCCAAACTGAGCTACACCCCGGTAATAACAAATATAGCACAAAGAATCATCGTTGGCAAGTAACACCGCCAACATCCGGCATCGGTTAGCCCCCAGGGATGCGTTTAGCCCCAAATCCCGCTTCGGGATGATACATAATAATCGCCAGCCGTTTTACAGCGTCAAAGCTGCGAAGATTCTTGCGGAGAACTGGCGGCTGGAATACAATCATCATCGGCCGCACAGCAGTTTGAATTATATGACGCCTGCGGCGTTCGCGGCGACGTGTATTGCCTCGGCTTCGGCTCCGTCGGGGCCTTCGCCTCGGCAATACACGACAGGAAACGTGGATAATCCTCTAATCGCATGTGGTACATAATTAGGGGTCAGATCAGATCGCTGAACGCTACACGCTGTTCGCAAAATGCCTTTGCACTTTGCGTGCATTCGGCCTATCAATGACCCCTCGTTCTGTAATTATTGCGCTTATATTTTTCGCAGGCGTTACATCAAACGCGGGATTGTAAACCTTCACTTCATCCGGTGCCACTTGTTTGCTGCCGCAGAAGCGGACTTCGTCCGCTGGCCTTTGCTCGATAGGAATATCTTTACCTGACTTTGTTTTCAAATCGAAGGTGCTCGAAGGGGCCGCGATATAGAACGGTATTCCGTCCGCCCTTGGCGAGATCTCGCCCGCCGCTGTGCGGCGAGGCGGATGTGCCTTGGCAAGAACACTCAAACTATACGTCCCGATTTTATTTGCGGCGTCGCCGTTGGCCGCGATTCTGTCTGCCCCGGTGATGACCATATCGATTTTGCCCTCGCTCATCAGTGCGCCTGCCATATTGTCGCAGATGACCGTAACGTCAATCCCCGCTTGTTTCAGTTCCCACGCCGTTAGTCGGCTGCCCTGCAATAATGGCCGGGTCTCATCCACATATACCTTGAATCGTTTGCCCCGTTTTTTTGCTTCGTAGAGGACCGATAAGGCCGTGCCCTGGCCGGCCGTCGCAAGTGCGCCCGCGTTACAGTGCGTCAAAATCGCAGAACCATTTTTAATAAACCTCACGCCGTTGACGCCGATTTTGCGACACATCTCAACATCTTCCCGGCAAATATCATTGGCCTCTTTCAAAACCACTTTACGAAGCTCATATAACGTCTCTGCTGCGCTGTTTTCAGCGCATTTTACTATCCTCTCAATCGCCCATCGCAGATTCACAGCCGTCGGTCGTGAACTTGCAAGATATGCGCAATCCCGTTTCAAAATTTCTACCGCAGAGGCCGCTGAGCACGTAGAGTTTATTTTATATTTTTCTCTGCGGCCTCCGCGGCCTGCCCTGAGCTTGTCGAAGGGTGCTCGGCGGTAAGCAAACGCCTTCGTTGAAATGTCCTTTAACGCCAACACAGCGCCATAACCCCCCGCCACACCAATCGCCGGAGCGCCCCGAACCGCTAAGGTCTTAATCGCGTCATATAACTGTTTAACGTTTGTGCAGCGAAGGGTTTTGTATTCCCCCGGCAGTTTCCTCTGGTCGATAATTTCCAGACAACCGTCAATGCCACCAATCCACTTGAGCGTTCTGACTACCATATCATTTGCCCTTAACCCTGGCCTTTGAAGTCGAAGATTCCGCTTCGAGCTTCTTTTGCAGGTATCTGCCGGTGTAGCTCGTCTGGTTTTTGGTAATTTCCTCCGGCGAACCCGTTGCGACAACCGTGCCGCCCGCCTCGCCGCCTTCAGGCCCGAGGTCGATTATATAGTCCGCCATCTTGACTACATCCAGATTGTGTTCGATGACAGCAACGGTGTTCCCCATATCGCACAATCGCTGGAGCACGTTGAGCAGATTATGAATATCAGCAAAGTGCAGCCCCGTTGTCGGCTCATCGAGGACGTAGAGCGTATGTCCGGTGGAGGCCTTGCCCAGCTCCGCGGCGAGCTTCACCCGTTGCGCCTCGCCCCCTGACAGCGTCGTCGAGGGCTGCCCCAACTGCATATACCCTAAGCCGACGTCATTGAGCATCTTCAACAGCCGGATAACGGTCGGGAAATTGGCAAAGAACTCAAGCGACTCCTCAATCCGCATATCCAGCACGTCGGCGATGCTCTTGCCTTTATAAGTAACCTCGAGCGTCTCCGGGTTATACCTTTTGCCCTTGCACTGCTGGCAGGTAACATACACGTCTGGGAGGAAGTGCATCTCGATTTTCATAGTGCCCTGGCCTTTGCAGTATTCGCACCGCCCGCCTTTGGTATTGAAGCTGAACCTGCCCGCCTTATACCCGCGAATCTTCGCCTCCCTGGTCCTGGCAAACAGTTTGCGAATATCATCAAGCGCACCCGTATAAGTCGCAGGATTGCTCCTCGGCGTTTTGCCAATGGGCGACTGGTCTATCTCGATGACCTTGTCAATCTGCGACGCGCCCAGGATGCTCTTGTGTTTGCCCGGATGCTCGCGTGAGCCATACAGCCGACGCCGCAACGCCGACAGCAGCACCTGATTAACCAGCGTGCTCTTGCCTGAACCTGATACACCTGTAACGCAGATGAAGACGCCCAAAGGAAACTTAACGTCGATATCCTTCAGATTGTGCTCACCGGCCCCCTTGACCTCAACGCACCTGCGAAGATTGTATTTGCGCCTCCTCATCGGCAGCGCAATCTTCTTCCTGCCGCCAAGATAATCGCCCGTCAGCGAGCTTTTACAGTTGATAACGTCCTGCAAAGTGCCCTCGACGACCACCTCTCCGCCGCGAGCGCCCGCCGCAGGCCCAATGTCAACGATGTGCTCTGCGCTTCTCATAACGTCTTCGTCGTGCTCGACGACGATAACGGTATTGCCTATCTTCACAAGCCGCCGCAGTATCCCCAGTAATCGGTCGTTGTCGCGTTTGTGAAGCCCGATTGTCGGCTCATCGAGGACGTAGCAGACCCCGACAAGACCGCTTCCTACCTGCGTCGCTAACCGAATCCGCTGCGCCTCCCCGCCCGCCAACGTCCCGCTTCGCCTGTCTAAGGTCAGGTAACCCAACCCCACGTCAACCATAAATCCGAGCCGTGCCTTTATCTCCTTCAATACCCGCTCGGCAATTATGGTCTTTTCCTGGTCCAACTTCAGCTTATCGAAAAATTCCTGTGCCTTTTCGATGCTCAGCATTGACAACTGATGAACGTTTTTATCGCCCACCGTTACCGCTATCGCCTCGGGGCGCAGCCGTGCTCCCTCGCACGCAGTGCAGGGCAGCTCCCCGAAATAGCTGTGCAGCCGGGCCTTGACGTATTCGCTCTCGGTGGCCTTCCACCTCCGCATGAGATTTGGGATGACGCCTTCAAACCAGATGCCGTATTTGTTTTCATCTTCTGAGGTCGTGCCATTCATCAAAATCCGTCTTATCTCATCCGGCAGATGCTCGAACGGCATTGACTTACTCACGCCGAAATCCCGGCAGAAGCGATTGACCAAGCGGTTATAGAAGATATTCATCCGCTTTCCGCCCTTGCGCCAGGCGTCGATGACGCCGTTCTCCAACGACTTCGATTTGTCCGGCACAATCAACTCAGGGTCAAATTCGAGTATGGTTCCCAAGCCGTCGCAGCTTTTGCAGGCGCCATAAGGGCTGTTAAAGCTAAAGAGGCGCGGCGAAAGCTCCTCCAAAGACGCCTCAGGATGCGTCGGACAGGCAAACTTCTCGCTGTATATCGTCTCGCTCCATTCTTCGCTGGCGCTTCCACCTACGCTAACGCTACGGTGGACAGGTCGAACGGCAGGCCATTTGCCGTCGCCCTGGCCCTTGCCTGACTCCTGGCTCAATACAACAATCACGCCGTCGGCCAGCTTTAACGCCGTTTCGACGGAGTCGGCTAACCGAACCCGCACCGACTCATTTATAACCAGCCGGTCAACCACGGCTGCGATATGATGCTTCTTGTTTTTATCCAGCGCAGGGACGTTTCGAATGTCGTAAATTGTGCCATCCACGCGGACGCGAACAAATCCCTCCCGCTGAATGGCGCTGAATATGTCCCTGTGCTCACCCTTTTTGCCGCGAATCAGCGGTGCGCAAATCTGAATTTTCGTCCCGGCTGGCCGAGCGATAATCCAATCGACAATCTGCGATGAATGCTGGCTGGTGATTTCCCTGCCGCACACCCAGCAATGAGGTGTGCCCACCCGAGCGTAAAGCAGTCGAAGATAATCGTAAATTTCCGTCGTCGTCGCCACCGTCGAACGGGGATTGGCGGCAGCGCTACGCTGTTCAATCGCAATCGTGGGGGGGAGTCCCGTTATCTCGCCGACAGCGGGTTTTTGCATCTGCTCTAAAAACTGTCTTGCATAAGAGCTGAGCGACTCGACGTATTTGCGCCTGCCTTCGGCGTAAATGGTATCGAATGCCAGCGAGCTTTTGCCTGAGCCGCTTATGCCTGTGATGGCCACGAGCTTGTCGCGGGGGATGCTCAAGCTGATGTTCTTGAGGTTATGCTCCGCCGCCCCGGTTATTTTGATTACCTTTTCCGCCTGCTCGCTCATTTCTTATCACCCTGTGTATATTAACCGCCGAGCACGCCGAGACCGCAGAGAAAACATAGAATAAACTCTGCGTGCTTTGCGGCCTCTGCGGTAAAAATCTCTACGTTGTGATGCTCGCACTCTCTGTTATCGAAATTCATTGATAATCCAAACTTGTTATTGTAGCAAACCTACGAGAAAAAGCAAATTCATCGAACCTCTACAACCGTCCCAAAAATCAATGAAGGAAGGAATTGACTTTGGGCTTTCGAAAAAGTAGTATAATAAGAGCATCAAGGAGGTTGTTAATTTGTCGTGTTAGCGCGGTTCGGACAAAAGGCAGGATGTTTGCCCCAGAATAGGATGAGGGAGAAAATTATGAAAGTCGGTAGCCATTTGCCACAGTTTGCAACGGCCTTTGTACTTGCCCTTTGGCTGGTGCCTGTCTCGGCCTTTGGCCAGTGCGACGAAGACCAGTATTTCTGGAATGCAGATTCCGGGAACTGGTTAGAAGCCGATAACTGGATACACAGCGAATGGGATGCATATGAGGGTGGATGTGTCGACCTACCTGGTGTTCCCACAAGTGACGACGCTGCTTTGATTTGGAACGGCGGAACGGTAACTGTGACGAACGCGGTGATTTGCCGTTGGACAGACATAGGCCCGGGGGGTGTTGTTATGGTTGAGCCGGGTGGTAGGCTAACTAGCACGGATGAGGTTGCTGTACGGGGAGTGCTCAGGCAGACAGAGGGAGTGGTTGATACACAGGGGACTGTCCGCGTTGCGGGAGGTTTGTACGCGTTGAGCGGGGGTACGATTTTTATTACGCACCGTTTAGTAGTCGGAGACCAAGGTATGGGAGAGTTTTTGCAAAGCGGGGGTTTAGTTTGCACGGAACGCTTGATAGTTGGGAACCAAGGTAGTACAGGGACGTTCACGCAAACAGGCGGGGTACTCAATGTGTCCGCCGACGTAAACATCGGAGAGGACGGTACGGGAACCTTTGTTGTGAACGGAGGAATCATAAATGGAGCGAGGGGGATGTACGTTTACGGGGGGACAGGAAGTTTAACCGGGCCAGGTACCTTCAACATCCGCGTCGAGTATCTGTCGGAGAGGATTTACGGTACCAACCGTAACGATCAGGTTGCTGTTGCCTTTGCCCCGAATTGCTTAACTGAGGGTGGGGTGTTCAGTGTTACACAGATTACCCCTTCTGATTTTGCTGGGGGCAGCGTTGCAAATCTGCTGCCATCATCTGTCTTCGACATAAATTTTGCTGGCTCTTACTGTGGTGAATTCTTAATTGGAATACCCTATGATGAAGATGAGGTGCACGCCCTCGACCAGAACGAAATGAACTTGGTGATACTGCACCAGACAGGGCCGGAGACATACGAACGATTGGAAACTCTGGTTATCGACACTGAAGATGATAGGGTCTGTGCTAGGGCCAACAGTTTTGGTAAGTTTGCTGTTCAAGTAAAAGTCCCTGTTATCCTCTCGTTTCTGGATAAGGCAGACCTCTCCCGTCAAGTCATAGGAGCAGCCGCAGATGGTGCATCTAAGGTGGTAATCCAAATAACTGGTTTGCCTGAAGATATTACGTCAGATGATATTCAAATATCCATTCCCGAAGGAGCTATAGACGGCAGTTTGGAAAACGACAAGAAAATAAGTAACGGAGTTTTCACTCAGACCTATGTTGTTCCAGCATGTTTTATACGAACTGGCCATCCGGAGGATTCAAATGCGAGTACAAGATCGGTAGAAATGACAATAACCGTAAATGATGATCCAATTGATTTTGAACCTCTTTCTTTAATCCGGCCACCGGTTGTTATGGTGCATGGCCTGTGGGGTTATCCGGGCGATTTCTCGGATTTGGGGAACACGTTGGCCGTGAACGGCTGGTTATACTTGTATCTTGCTAGCTATGACAACAAAGCAAGTTTTGCCACGAACATTCCGAAAGTAAAGGCAGACATTATAAACAGCTTGAACGGCCCCAGAAGAGCTATGTATGCTGCCACAAAAGTTGACGTCGTCGCGCACAGTATGGGCGGCTGTTTGTCAAAGTTAATTGACAATGCTTTCCTTCAGAAAAATGTTCGGAAAATAATAACAATTGGAACACCCCATCAGGGAAGCCCAGTAGCTAACAGGGTATTCGGATTGCGTGAAACCGACCCTGTCGAATTTAACATAATTCAGGGCATATTCAACATCCTTGCAACAGGCCATAGGAATTCACTTAGCGGTGGGGCTGTTGAGGATCTACGTACTAAAGACGCAAACAACCCATATATGAACATACCGGCTGAGGTACCAGGTGTCGATTGTAAGAACATTATCCTCGGATTGAGAGATGGCTCGCCAGGGCAGCACCTTTCATTATATCTGACCCTTGGCAGATGGGTCACTGGCACGAACCCCTTATTGCCTGACCAGACTGTTCATGACAGAATATTCGGCCCAGGTGTACCAAGCGATTGGGTGGTTTCGCTCGATAGTCAGAAAGGAGATTCGACAACGTTCAGACCCATTCCAGTGTCGTGGCATAGCATCGAGCCCCGGGATCCCGATTTCATTCAGTTAGTCATCGAGTTTCTTAATCAGGAAGCACAACCTGCCTTGCTTCTTGGCACTTTGCCAACTCAAGAGACAAACAGGGTCGCCCACCAGGAGCAAATCTCTCTCATATCAACGGAATCTACCTCGCACCATATCACAATGTCGGGGGCATCCGAACCAAACGGAAGTGTACAGATTGTCAGTCCTACTGAAGGCGAAACCTGCACGGCGGGACAAAGTATCACCATTTCCATTCAAGGGACTGGTGATACCTCCCAAGCAGCGCTATTCGCGCTATTCGGGACTTCTTCTTGGGCCGATATTGTGGCAATTCCCTGGGTTGGAGATGTAAATGTCCCCCCGGACTCTGTTGGCTCATCGGCAAAAATAATGGTGATAGGTCTGACTGAAGATATGAATATGACCGATGAAGATGAAGTCAATCTCATACTTGAAAGCGATATTGTGCTACAAGAAATATTCTTGGGTTTTGGCGATACATGGTATTTTGACTTCATAACCGACCCCTTACAATCCCATCAGTTGCAGTTGTATCCTATGGGTAGATTCAGCGATGGTTCCGAATATCCGTTGTCGGTTTTGGGAAATCAAACAACCTACCAGAGTCTAAACGAATGTGTCGCCACAGTAGACTCAAACGGAATAATTACAGTTCACTCAAAAGGTCAGGATTCGATTGTAGTTACAAATTCATCGATAACCACAACAGTCTTAATCGAAGTAGATACCTACTCGGGGGATTTGGATATAGATGGAGATGTGGACTTTACCGACTTTGCTCTCTTTGCCGACAACTGGCTCGAAACTGACTGTGAAGAATCAAATGACTGGTGCGGTAGCAGAGATTTTGACAAAAGCGGAAGTGTTGATATATTCGACTTAGCCGAACTGGCTCGGAACTGGCTGGCGGGAAAATAATAAAAACAACAAGGCCGCCTCTCCGGGCGGCTCGACCCCTGCCACCCCAACTGCCAATTTGACACAATATCGGGCAAAGCCACAACCGGTATCGCGGCCCCAGGCCTGCCACCGGCCACATAGAAAAACCCATTAAAAGGGGGTATGAGCTACCCATTGTCTCAACCCCCGAAAATTCCTTGACTTTACCCCCCCTAATTTGATATGATGCTTTGAACCGGTATTAATCTGGTTAATGTCGTATTTATTGGAGGTTTGGTGAGGAAAAACTGGTATTACAGCCAGGGTTTTGAATCGCACAGCGGGACACAGGGTGTATCTCAAGGTCTTGCTGGTGGGCGTTCATTACCTTGTAGCTTAATCCTCTCTCAAACAGAACTATTCAGCCAAATAAACCAAGGCCCTTATGGGCTTTGGTTTTCTATTTACGTTCACGGATGAGGAAAATGGGTAGGCGGATGATAAAAAGCACGGGTAGATAAGATAATCCCATCTACCCGCATCCACGCGCCCTCCCACAAGGATGTATGTGCCGGCGTCGCGCATTGTGCGTAAGGCGGGTAAGAAGAAGGAATTGTTTTTTTTAAAAATTTTCTTGGTGGAGGAAAGAGTGATGAACACGTTATCAGTTCGAAGAGGAGCAAAAGCAAAAACATTGGTGAAGGTGCTGGTCTTATGCGCCCTGTTGGTTTTAGTGCTGCCTGTTGACGCATACGCCTACCCAACAAAGAACGTTCCTAATGTATTCTATCACAAGGTCGATGTTAACACTCCGACAATATATTGGGTTTCAGCCAGAAATTTCCGGCACCAGATGTATTTGCTGCACGACCTCGGCTATGACACCGTTGATTATGAAGATATGAAGGCCCACGATACTAATGTGGCGCCGTTGCCTGCCAAGCCCATTATTGTTTCCTTCGATGACAGCTACCAGGACACTTATACCTACGCTTTTCCCATAATGCAGGATTTCGTTGAGCCGAACGGCTTTTTCGGCATCACGCACGTAATAACAGATGTCATCGGAGACAATGAGCCAAACCGAAAGCAAAATGTGTGGGACCAGCCGACCGAGCCAAACACCGGGCATTTGATTTGGCCGGAAATAAATGCTATGCACAATGCCGGCTGGGCCGTCGAAGCACACAGCCGAACCCACAAGCATAATAACGCAGGAGACTATAATGCGGTGTACGAAGCCGGCTCATCCGTTGTAATAGCATCAAAACTTGGCATCGCTGAGCCGAATTTCTACATCTATCCCTTCGGTGAATACAACGCAACACTCATAACCGCCCTTACCAACAGGGGTTATTACGGCGGTGTGGACGCCTCGGGAGGCATACAAAGCTCAGACCCCACCGATTGGTGGCACCTCAAACGCATCGAGGTCAACCGCGATACTACACTCGAAAGTTTTGCCAGCAGCATCGGTGCGACTGTGCCGTCAAAGCCGCGCCTGACCATCAACGTAAGCGGCCCAGGTTACGTCCAGATAAGTCCTGACCAGCCATATTATGACGTTAATACAGTGGTCACTTTGACTGCTGTCCCTAATACCGGCTACAAATTTATTGGCTGGAGTGGGGCCCTCACTGGTTCTACCAACCCGACTACTATTACGATGAATAGCAATAAGACCGTCACCGCTAACTTTGGCATAGGGTCCTGGGTCACAGGTTTGACACACGCAAAGGAGGCGGGAAGCAATCGCACACTCATCTTTATAGCGCATGCGGAAGAAGCAGGCGCCATAACCCTTAATTCCGTAACCTATGGCGGACAAGCAATGACGCCGATTATCGACGTTAACGTCGGCACAACCAGCCGAGTTTATGTCGCAGCATTTCGGCTCAGCGAAACCGGCATCACTGATTCAAACAGCAGCGGCGCCTTTATTCCTACCTGGAGCACCACGCCGGACAACGTCTCATACTCCAGTGTCTTCCTTGCCGACGTTAATCAAGCTGTTCCTATTGGAGCCAGTGCGCGTAATGGCACAACAACTGGTGCTACCATTACAACCTCTGCACTTTCCACAAAAAACGGAGATACGGTTATTGACGCTGCCACCTGTAGTAGCACGGGCAATTACACAGTAAACAATAGCTTCACCGAAGTTAACGAATACACAATGAGTTCGTCTGATGCTGTAGACGGATACAAATCCGCAACAGGCGCCAGTGAAACTCCCAGCGTCACGCACTCCACCACCACCAGCCGCCAGGTCCTCATCGGGTTCGTGGTCCAGGTTACACCGCCATCTGTTACCCGTATGCTGACGGTTTCCTCTTCAGCGGGTGGCACTGTAACTACGCCCGGCATAGGCGACTTCAATTACGCCAGCGGCACTTATGCCAATATCGTCGCAGCAAACGACGTAAACTATCATTTCGTTAACTGGACGGGCACCGCTGTTACGGCGGGCAAGGTGGCCAATCCAAATGCTGCCAGCACAACCGTCACTATGGACGCCAACTATACGGTTCAGGCCAACTTCACCGTTAACCAGAGGTCATTAACGACCTCTACTTCAGCAGGCGGTACTGTGAGCACGCCCGGCATAGGAACATACTGGTATAACCAGGGTATCCCTGCCAATATCGCTGCAGCAAACGACGTTAATTATCATTTTGTTAACTGGACGGGCACCGCTGTTACGGCGGGCAAGGTGGCCAATCCAAATGCTGCCTCTACGACCGTCACTATGGATGCCAACTATACGGTTCAGGCCAACTTCACCGTTAACCAGAGGTCATTAACGACCTCTACTTCAGCAGGCGGCACCGTGAGCACGCCCGGCATAGGAACATACTGGTATAACCAGGGTATCCCTGCCAATATCGCTGCAGCAAACGACGTCAATTACAGTTTCGTTAACTGGACGGGAACTGCTGTAACGGCGGGCAAGGTGGCTAATCCAACTGCCGCCAGCACAACTGTCACTATGGATGCCAACTACACGGTTCAGGCCAACTTCACTGTTAACCAGAGGTCATTAACGACCTCTACCACGGCTGGCGGTACCGTGAGCACCCCAGGCATAGGGACGTACTGGTATAACCAGGGTGTTAATGCCAGTATCGCCGCAGCAAACGACGTAAGTTATCATTTCGTTAACTGGACCGGCACTGCTGTAACGGCGGGCAAGGTGGCTAATCCCAACTTGCCTACCACGACCGTCCTGGTGGATGCTAACTACACCGTCCAGGCGAATTTTGCAGTGAACCAGTTCACGGTAACCGGCTCGGCAGGCCCCAACGGCTCAGTAGCACCGACGAGTGTAGCGGTCAATTACGGCGCCAATCAGGACTTTAACGCCGCGCCTGTTACCGGCTATGAGGTTGACAAGTGGTCG
>Ga0315293_10000720_pt1 | contig 31085 bp, 15 predicted proteins | sample YL17G13_20_MG_FD_203071 | JGI IMG/M metagenome (GOLD analysis project Ga0315293, IMG submission 203071) | Sediment microbial communities from Yellowstone Lake, YNP, Wyoming, USA - YL17G13_20 | ecosystem: Environmental > Aquatic > Freshwater > Lake > Sediment | place: USA: Wyoming | collected... | reverse complement strand
ATTGCTTCAATGCGGTAATAACCGGAGGCGTTCGTGATGGCCGACAGGTATTCGCCGCCGTCACTGTCCAGAAGATTCACAACCACGCCTTCTACCGGCGCTGCGCCGATGGCCACCGTTCCGTTTACAAAGGCGCTGGGCGGGGCTCCTTCGATCTTCAGCATAGCTGCATTGTTATCCTCGGCGCACTCGGCAATAAGTCCATCCGGGTCAATGAGCACATAGATATTGCGGGGAACCGGCTCGGCCACCACGTACTGAACGCGAGCCGTGTCGGACTGTCCACCACTTAGAGCCGCGATGGTTTGATCGACCTCGATCTGAATGCCACCGGAGACCGGATCGCCATCGAAGAACCGCACCATTATGTCAGCAGCCGGTACCGAGCGGGCATCGCTATGAACAACAGCCGACAAGGTTACGGTCTCACCCGGGAGCGCCCCGGGATTCGAGACTGTGATATCTTCATTAGCGAGATACAAATCCACAGCCGGCCCCATCTGCACTCGGGACACAACCGGGCAGGCCGACGAGCCACACAGATTAGAAGCGGTAACGAGATACGAGTAGATGCCCGAAGTATCGGCGTCAAAGGAAAGCTGATTGCCTGACCAGGTGGCGCCGGTCACATCGACCTGAGTCTGATTTAGAATGGGAAGTGCAACATGTAGTGTTGCGGGGTAGCACGTCACAATATCAACCGTGTCTGACGGGCAACTGATCGTTACCGCCGGATCGAAAATCACTCGGACCACAACTCTGCACATAACGGTGTCACAAGCATTAATTGCGATCACGCTGGGCGTATAGAGCCCCGCTGTGTCGGCACTCAGGCAAAGTGTGTTATCGTGCCATGTAGCTCCTTCAGTTGCGACTCCGGTAGCATTGGAGATTTCTAAGGGGACGCATACTTCTCCGGCGCTGCACAAGTGCATGCGGACCGTATCTGCCGGACAGCTTACGAGCACCGGAACACCGAGGCTAACCCTGGCAACCACATCGCAGTCAACCGTGCTGCATCCATTTGTTGCCGAGACCCGGTAGGCATATATCCCTGAGGTATCAGCACTGAAGCAGAGGCGATCGGCAGACCACGTTGCGCCGACCACAGTAACGGCGGTGTAGTTGGTTACCGAAAGGCCGAAACACATCTGACCGGGATCACAGGCAAAAAGGTCGATCGTGTCTGTAGGACACGTTATTACAGGCAATGGCGTGAAATTGACATTGACTGTGAGATCACAGGTTACGGGATCAAAGGCCGCATCGTTTGGGTAGCCCGTCACATGGAAAGTCTGCGCGCCGGGGGATGTTACGTCGAAGCACAGTTGACCGCCCGACCAGGTGGCCGTTGCCGGATCAACAACGACGGTGCGACAGTTCTGGATAGCGAGCGGCACACAACCGATGCCCGGTCCGCAAATGGTAGCGATCAGCGGCTCAGACGGGCAGGCAATGACGGGCGGCCGACTCACTTCGCCAAAACCGCCGTACATTACATTGGGAGTTGACAGTGCGACAACGCCCGCAGCTATGATCTGCCGCTGATGGATTTTCGACACGTTGGACCAGAATGTCCAGACGTTTGCCGCTCCGGCCAGGTACTGATCGGAGAAGTATCTGATGGCCTGACTGGCAGTCGCACCGTCGGAGGTCACGACGGCGAGCTGGCTGAGACGATTTGAAGAAATGTTTAACATGCACGCGAGCAGGTGTTTGCGCGCCTTGCCCAGATTGGAGTCATCAGCGAGAGTGACCAGAAGATATATTAGGTCATCGCACGTCAGCGCCCTCGCCGGACTGCCGGTATAGGTGACGTTTTCTATGCGAATCTGGTGGCCGTCAAGTCGGCTGTAATAGGCGTCAAATATCTTCTGGCAATAGGCGTCGACATCAGCACGTGTGAAGCCATGCGGGTCTAACACTCCATCTCGAATTGCTGTAATATCCCTTTTCCATAACCAGTAGTCCTTCACTGAACCTGACGCCGTGACAACAAGGTCGATGTTCACTTCCAGATCGGAACCGACTACAGCTACCGGGATGTTGGGAGTCCCGCTGGCGCCGAATCCCATCGGCATCTGAGGGTGCAGAACGTAATCGTCGGCCGGCAAGTCGAGCATCGAATAATAGCCGTTCACGTCGCTGATGACGCGCATGACCAGACCGCCGTCGGAGTCCAACAGGTCGACATAAACACCGAGCAGAGCGGTGGAGCCGGTTCTGACCAAACCGTGAAGTGAGCCGGAGCCCTCGATGAAATTGGCCGTCACGGACTTGTCACTATTCATGAGAACGCTAGTGGCTGAAGCTGCCGGGTTTTCGACCTCGCCTGTCCAGGAGGTAAACGCGTAACCATGGGAGGCCAAAGCTGAGATACTCACACGCGATCCTTCAGGATAATAGGTGGTGCCGGCGGGCGGGTTAGTAGCGCCGCCCGCGGCCGGATTACTTGCCATGGTCAAGGCGTAGGACGCCGGCAGAGAGCTCTGGATCACATTGTCGACATAAAATGTCCCCGCCCCGTCATTCCATTGGGCAAAGCTAATGTGAGTCACAGATGTCTTCTCGGTATAGGACGACATCCGAGCCTTGTACTCACCGTTGAGATAGACATCGTAGGAATCTGCATTGAGATCACATACAACCTTGACCGTATACCATTGGCCTATGGTCAGGCCCGATGCCACGGTCGTGAATTGGGTGAATGATGCTCCTCTCTCCCGCGCGACCAGGTCCATAGTGCCGGAAGTTCCGCCACCGTCGCGGAAGAAGGCCATTTGAACAAACCGCTCGCTGGGGTCAGAATTGGGTCCGGGGCGAGTGGCATTACTTTCGTCTCCGATCAACATCCATCCGGCGCGGTCCGGATCGGATATGTTCAGTATCTCCTGGACGTAGATCTCCCACTGAACCGCAAAGACACCGGATTGCGGCGTACCAAATTCCTGTGAGAGGTACGCGTTTCCGGACGCAGAGCCTGTAAAAGCGGCCTTGGCTCCCGTGTTGCCCCCCACATCAGTTGTGTTCAAGCTCAACAGAGTGGGGACATCGCCGCGACTCTCATACCAGTCTTGACCCGCGCCGTTGGCTCTTAGATCGTCCGTATCGGTTGCAGCATCAAATCCGTTGTCAGTCAGGAACACAACCGGGACCTCTGTACAGTGCACAGTCACCTGCTGATCGCTGCTCATAACAACGGTTGTCGTTGGAGAACCGGGGTCCGCAACTGCGCCGGTCCAGAAATCGAATTCGTATCCTGAAATGGGTGTCGCAGCAATCTGTACGGTTGCCCCCTGCGGGTAATCGTGCGTTCCCGCAGACGGCGACGTGACCGCGCTGCCGACCGGGTCAGCATCGATAGTCAGTGTAAACCGAGGTGGAATCGCTGTTTCTTGCACATTGTCTACATAGAAGGTACCTGCGCCGTCGTTCCACTGCGCGAAACTGATGTGAGTGACGCTGGACTTGACACTATAGGATGTCATGGTAGCGAGATAGACGCCGTCCACATAGATTTCATAACTGCCGGCATTGATATCACAGACGACCTTGACCGTATACCATTGGCCAATACTGAGTCCGGAGGCAACGGTTGTGAACTCCGTGAAGGCGGCGTTGCGCTCGCGCGCTACCAAGTCCATCGTGCCAGAAGTTCCGCCTCCATTGCGATAAAAGGCCATCTGCACAAACCGTTCGCTCGGATCGGAATTTGGACCGGGGCGAGTGGCATTGGAGTTGTCGCCAATCAGCATCCAGCCGGCTCGATCAGGAGAAGAGATATCAAGTATTTCCTGAATGAAGATGTCCCATTCTACGGCAAAGGTTGCTGTCTGTGCTGAGGCGAATTCCTGTGTCAGATAAGCGTTGGCGACCGGCGAACCAGTAAAGCCGGCTTTCGGCGTAGTGTTGCCACTGATGTTGTCCGTATTCAGGGTAAGCAGCAGGGGGTTATCGCCGCGGCTTTCATACCAATCCTGGCCGGCACCGTCCGTTCGGAGGTCCTCGCTGCCGGTACTCGCATCAAATTCATTGTCTGCAAGCAGGCCACCGGGGACAGGAAGGAAGTACGCGGTCACAAGATGATCGGCATCCATTACGATACTGGTCGAGGAAGCGAAGGGGTCAGCCACCGGACCTGTCCAATGGTCAAACTCATAGCCGGCAGCAGCCACAGCGTCAATGGCGACAGATTCCCCTTCGGGAAAGCTGTGAGCGCCAATTACCGGATTCGTTGTCCCTCCTCCGACCGGATCCGCGGCCATGGTTAGCGTGTGGTTCACAGCCAGCACTTCGTGAATATTGTCTGCGTAGAATGCACCGGAGCCGTCGTTCCATTGCGCGAAGCTGATATGAGTCACCTGAGTCATCGGCGCATAAGCCTGAATGCCGGAACGGGCCAAAACACCATCGACATACACATCGTACAGGTCGGTAGTCAGATCACCGTTTACGCGGATAGTATGCCAGGCATCCATGGCCAAGCCGCCGGCCACGAGCGCCCAAGCGGAGGAAGTATTGTAAGTGTCACCGGGTTCGCGCGCGATAAGACTCATTGGGCCGGTCGTCGCTCCACCTTCGGCCCAGAATGCCAGAAACACGAATCGTTCGGTACTGGTCGAATTCGGTCCGTTGATCCCGTCAATCTCCTGCCCGACTAGTTGAAAGGCCGCCCGGTCACCTGTACTGTTATCGAGTATGTTGTCGACGTAGATGTCCCAGCTAATGCTGAATGTGGTAGTAACAGGAGCAGTGAATTCCTGAGACAGATACGCGTTGTAGGCGCTGGAAGCGGCAAATGCCGCCTTTGGACCGCTGTTACCGCCGATGTCACCGGAGTTCAGCGTCAGCAACGACGGGTACTGGCCTCGGCTTTCGTACCAGTCCTGACCGGTTCCATTTGCTCTCAGATCGTCGCTGTCAATACTGGTATCGAATTGACCGTCCGCCACGAGTCCGACCGGAATCAATGAGAAATGCGCCGTGACGGACTCATTGCCGTCAAGGTCAACGGTTGTGGAAGGCAAAGACGGATTCGCTACATTCCCCTCCCAGTTATCGAACTCATAGCCGGATGCTGCAATCGCTTCGATTGACACAGCAGCGCCCTCGGCGTAAAGGTGTACGCCTTCGCTCGGATCCGTAGCCCCCCCGGCTGGCGGGTCAACGGCCAGTGTCAGCACATGCGCCTGCCCAACGTTGTCTACGTAGAATGTCCCGGAGCCATCGTTCCACTGAGCAAAGCTGATATGGGTCAAGGCGGCCTTGCTCGTAAAGGCCGGGATTGCTGCGGAGGCCAGATTGCCATTGACGTAAACGTCATAGGTACCGCCAGCCACATTACAGACAACGCCTACCGTATACCACTGATCCAGATTAAGACCGGTAACCAGAGTGGTAAAGGCATCCCAAGCGGCGCCCGGTTCCCGTGCGACCAGATCCATAGTGCCGTCGGTACCACCACCGTCCTTCTCAAATGCCAGATAGATGAACCGGTCACCACCGGTGGAATTGGGACCGCGTAAGCCGTCCGCGTCGTCACCAATCATCATCCACCCTGAATAGTCCGGTCCGGAGCGGTCAAGAAGCTGGTCGATATAAATGTCCCACTGTACTCCGAAGGTACCAGTCTGCGGGGTGCCGAATTCCTGTGACAGATAGGCATTGGTCGTATTCGATGCAGCAAACGCCGCTTTTGCGGTGGCATTGCCGCCTACATCCAAGTTATCCAGAGTCAGCAGCAGGGGATTATCGGCGCGACTCTCGTACCAGTCCTGGCCGGTACTGTTGGTGCGCAGATTCTCGCTGCTGAGGCTGGCGTTGAAATCATTATCCGCCAGGAAGGCCAGCGGCAGCAAAGAGAAGTGGGCCGTAACGGTCTGATTCTGATTCATGGTGACGGTTGTCGAAGCAGCACCCGGATCAGTCACGTTTCCTGTCCAGAAATCAAACCGGAACCCGGAACTGGGGTAGGCTGTGACGGTGACAACCTCGCCGTCGGCGAGCGAATGATCGCCAATCGTGGGATCAGTGGTGCCGCCCCCTGCCGGATCGACCGCCATGCCAAGCGTCCAAGTGGTCAGGCTGTGACCTTCATAGACATTGTCCACGTAGAACGCGCCGGTACCATCATTCCATTGGCCGAAGCTGATGTGAGTGACTTGTGCCATCGGTGTGAAGGCCTGAACGCCGGCCCGCGCCAGGGCGCCGTCTACGTAGACGTCATAGGTATCGGAACCCAGATCACCGTTCACCTGGATGGTGTGCCAGGAATCGAGAGTCAGACCGGTTGCGACAGGTAACCACTCCGACGATGTACCGTAAGTGTCACCGGGCTCGCGAGCGATCAGACTCATGGTGCCGGTTGTCGCGCCGCCATCAGTATAGAAACCCATAAACACAAAACGCTCAGTACTGGTGGAATTCGGGCCATTGATTCCGTCAAGGTCCTGGCCGACCAACTGAAGGGCGGCTCGGTCCATCGTGCCATTATCCAATATGTTGTCGACGTAGATGTCCCAGCTTAAGCTGAACGTTGTCGTGGAAGGTGTACTGAACTGCTGGGACAGGTACGCATTCGTGGTGCTGGAGGCAGTGAATGCCGCCTTATTGCTGCCGTTACCGCCGATATCCGCAGTATTCAAGATCAACAACGCGGCATCCTGGCCTCGGCTCTCATACCAGCCGCCGGGATTGCGAAGATCAGCACTGGAGGCATTGTTGTCGAAGTTGTGGTCGATCAACAGAGCGCCGCCGAAGTAGTCGTCTATCGTCTCCACTACCGGCGGGCCAACCTGCTTGAGAGTAGCGATTTGACCATTCGTCAAGGCCACCCAATTGCCCTGTGTGGCCGACGGATACTGCGACGCTATCGCCGAGTATGGCGTGCCGGTTGTATTGTACAGATAGTAGAGGGTGTAGACAGCACTGCCTTCTTTGTAGGCCCAGAGAGTTGTGCCGTCGGTCAGGTAGAAATTCAGGCGCTCGCTGCCATTGGGTATCGCATCGCGCAGTCGTCTCACGACATAAGCAAGGGCCGGTTTCACCTGCCAATTGAAATCTTCGAGGGTCTGTAGTACAAAAATGAAGTATAGATCGGTATCGATGACATCATCCCAAGCGGTAACCACATTGCCATACTGCACCGGATTGGCGGCTAAATAGGCGGGCCTGATTAGGTTGATGAGGATGTTCTTGTCGATTGACCCGTTATGGGCCATCAACCAATGTTTGCCGATCTTGACCCGTTCGAAGGGATGCGGATCGCCGGACAACGGCGTGATTCCAGATGATGTATTCCTTACGTGCCCGACCGCTAATCGCGGTGTGGCCTGTGCCACGACTCCGACGGCGACGTCATAGTTGGGGTCAGTGTAAGCCGGCGGATACCCCCGAATGATAGTGGGCACCGAGCTTCCCCCTGTGAAATACGCCAGCGCCCAACCGTCGGGGTTGGCAGGGCTGAGATTCTTCAGTGCGTTGGGAAGATTAATCAACTGATCCTGAATCGCCGCGGTGGGGGCGCTTTCGGCGATTATGCCCCAGAGGCGGCAGTTATGTTGTGCCACCGGAGTGTCCTGCGCCATGAGCGACAGCGATGCCCCCATCACCAGGATCATCATAGCAGCCAGCGGAAGGGTCCGCTTCAGCAGGCCTTGAGCGTGACTTGTGATACGCATGTCAACATCCTCGTACTTATATAGATTTAGTGATTGTTTCTCACTCCTGGATTGGGTGCTGGAAATGGACGCCGAATCCGCGACGTCTTATCAGCATGAGTGCCGGTGCCGTAGCTAAGTGAGCGTAAGCTGAGGGAATTCACTGCTCCCGTAGATATGCACGCTTCTGCCCTAAACACAATTACCCTACATCGCCCTGAACGCACGATCGCTTGATGAGTACATTGTCCCGTGCCCAAGTTGAAATGGCGAGAAGTCGCCTGGCACGGACCCAAAGAAAATAGTGGGGATGTCCTTATCCCTTTCTATAGCATAGTAATATTGTTCGTTTTGTCAAGTATTATAGCGCCCTACGGTGCGAGGGCCACATCTCAAGTCCGCGACTCTGTACAGTTCGCGTGCGATCACTACCTACTGAAGTGGTTAGCAGTTGGTCCGACGGACTCTAACGAATCGCATACCCCGCCCCCGAGGGTTATGTGATTTTGATGTCATGGGGGAAAGATGACTGCTGCTCGACATGTGGGCAGGTGACATCTGCCGGCCGTCTAAGGGATCGCAAGGCGACCACGGCAAGAACCCCTTTTGAACATCAAGCCGCTCTGTACCGTGCTTCATAGATCACACAATCGGGTCGGTTATGTATCAGTCCCGACCTCCGGCATTGTAACTAGTTGAATTAGTCCACGCTAGATCATACCCTCTCCCCCACTTCATGACAATTAAGAAGCCACCCCGTTGCTGAGGTGGCTTTAGTCATTTAAGGAAAGCAGACGATTACGGGCAATTCGGCAGAACGTAGCCGCCACCGGTCAAGTAGCTGACCAAAGCGCTCAGATCTGCTAGATCGACAATACCGATTGCATTCACGTTGGCTTCTTCAGGGCAGGGTAGCACATAGCCGCCGCCAATCAAGTAACTCACCAGCGCGCTGAGATCAGCCAAGTCGACTATGCCGGTCATGTTAACGTTGCTGGTTGTTCCAGTGCAGCATGACTCACCAATATACGCCGCCATCGTACGACTCCAGCTCGACCAGACGCTACCCTTGAAGCCCCGGACTCGCCAGTAATAGATCGAATCCTTCCCCAATGGGACTGGTGGTATGAACTGAGGTGTGGTGAGCGTAGAGTCGTTGTACTTCAGTTCTGGTCCACTGAGGCTATCCAGATTGAAGTATCCGGCTAATTGAAAGTGATACTTGCTGGAGGTTGCATCGACAAGTTTCCGCCAATCGAAGGTCGGCCTCTGGCTCGTGGTCTTCATGCCGTTGGCCGGAGACATCGACGGTGTCGATTCAACCGTGTAGTAGAATATGATGCTGTCGGATAGGTCGTTTCCAGCGTTCACGCCTTTCACTTTCGCGGCGGGACCGACGTAGTTCAGAAATGTCATTATCTGCTGGGACCCATCCACACGAATACCCATCGTGAATTCATTGCCCGAGGAACCGGAATTTGGCCGGATAATGACCCCATACTCCCCATACTGGACATTATAATCGATCGTACGAACATCCAGGTTCGAGTTGTCGTCGGCGTCCAGCCGTCCGTACGACGAGCCGGCCACCGATCGGGAATTACGCGAAATGTCGAACGCGCCGGGATTGATTACCCTCACGTCCACCGCAGGAACCTGCTTGGACGCGGTCGGCGCGGTGAAGGCGGTGACAACCATTTCCGGATTAATCACCGGGGACGGCGGCAGAGTGTTGAACAGGAATGTGATCGGTTTCAAAGCCCCGAAGGTGAAGGCACTGCCGGTCACCAAATCCGGCGTTCCGTCCCGGTTGAAATCAGCCGATGCCAGAGCCCACGGCCAGTTCAAAGGGATTGACGGGATCAGTGAGTCGGGAAAACTGCCGGCCCCATCGCCAAACCAGATCACCAGCGTATCCGGTCCGATCTCTGTTGTAGCCACATCCAAGTTGCCGTCTCTGTTGAAGTCTGAAATGACGGTTGTAAGGCCACACCCCGTGATCGGCATCGTATCCTGTCGGAGAAATCCTCCGGCACCATTGCCGAAGCCGACCGTCACAAGACTACTTCTTGCGCAACCGGAACAGCCTCCGCGCCATGCGACAGTTGCAAAATCGGCATTGCCGTCTTTGTCGAAATCAGCCAGCCCATTACCGGTAGTAATGCTGTAGTTAGACGCGCCGGTAAACAAAGAATCGCCAGGCGTAAAAACACCTCCTCCGAGATTGATCATAAGGACCGCGTAGCCGGGAGTATCTACTGCGACAAAATCATCGCGACCGTCATTATTGAAATCACTAACATCGACAGCCATGATATCGAAAGGTAACGTCTGGCTGGTCGAGAATGTCCCATCTCCGTCACCGAAAAGCATCGTACGGGGAGAGATTATCACATCGAGATAGGCGTCATCGTTAAGGTATCCGGAGGCAACAGCAGGCACGACTGCACCCTCGGCCGACTTCGTCAAGCGCGTGAACGTCCGGTCACGATCATTGAGCATAACCTCCAGGGAACTGGAAGTAGCGTAAATAATGTCGGGGAATGAATCCCTGTTAACGTAGTTTATGTCGAGGGGCGCCTCGTAGGCACCTCGGGTCATGAGGCTCGTAGGGGGGCCGATTCCTCCCCCGGGCTGTCCCCAAGCCACCAATAATTGGCTGTGGGGACTGGATGATGACCAGGCAAGGTCGGGTTGGTTGTCGAGATCAAGATCGGCGGCTTTGACAAACAGCATGTCCGTCGAGTATGACTGCAGCACAGTAAACCCGGTCGAGTCCGATCTACCCACCTGGATATAGTTGAGGCGGCGCAAAGAATCTACTAAGGCTCCCCTCGTTATTACAAGAGTCACAGAGTGGATACCGACCGAGTTGTACACATGGGTGGGATTCTTGAGCGAGCTGGTGGCTCCGTCGCCGAATTTCCATAGCCACGTGTCGATAAAGCTTGTGGGAACCGATTGATCCGCGAAACTTACGGAGAGTGGCGAAAAGCCGCTCGTTGGAGTTGCAGAAAAGTTCACATCTCCAACATCGCATGAGTCTCCCTTCCCGTCGCCATCGGCGTCCTCTGATCCGCAATCAACGACTTCAAAACAGTGAGGACCGTCCCACGCCGGAAAGGCTTCTGAGAGATCAGCGAGGACCCACATCCAGGAATTGCTCGGCCTAAACCACGTCGAATCCAAACATATCGTTTTACCGATGTCACCGGCATTAGTGGTAAAGGAAATCGCAAAGGCGACCTGACTATATCCTGGTGGGAAAACCGGGCCGGAACCTACGGCCAATAACCCTATAGTATCAGCACCAAACCCGTCCGCACTGGAGTAGCCAATAAACTTGAGGTCGGGATCAAATCCACTAAAGATTCCGTTCAGAGTGTCACATTTTAGTCCGCTCCAGGTGGCCCCATCCGTGGAATACACCCTGAAGCCATTGGAGATTCCGGTGACGCCGAGCGTGCCGTTGTCCACGGCCAGTCTCAGGTAAACGGTAACGGGGCCGGCGTGTATCTCATTGGCGCCCACTTGGCCATCGACATGGTCAAGAGTAATCGAACCGCCTGATGCTGCTCCTGACCGACCATAAATGGCGATCAAGAAGAAAAAGACTATCAGCAGAATGCTATTGGCTCGGCGTGTCAGAGCGATGGGACCGGACATATTCGCCTCCTTCGTACAGGGAAGGTGTTGTATTCAGTATGCGCCTTTTATTGCTAAGTAGTAGTCTGACCGCGAAGGTCACTGCACCAAATATACCGAAGCTTGTCCCTCCTTGAAAGAGGAAAATGCCGATTCTGGTGCAAAAGTCCGTCTGCTCCAGTAAGATTGACCACCGGGGGTGGATCACGTATATTATCCTAAGTCATTGAAACCGGCGATCTCGACAAGCAATGATCTGGAAAACAGACCGGGAAAGCGTTTAAGCGGAGGACAATGCTGGCACCAGGTTCCACATTCGGGAGTTTTCGGATTCTGGACATTCTGGGAACCGGCTCTCAAGGCGTTGTTTATCATGCTCTTGATACACGCCTCGATCGCATTGTGGCTCTGAAGATGATTCATGATCAGTACGCATCTTCGGAAGAGTATCGCAAACTGATCGTCAATGAGGCCAAAGCCGCCGCTCGTATTGACTCACCGCATGTCGTCAAGATTTGGGAACACGGCCAGATCGACGGTCAACTGTATATCTCCCTGGAATTCGTAGATGGGCCGGATCTGCGGACGGCGTGCGAGGTTCTTTCCCATCAACAGAAGATCGAGATAGCAAAGCAATTGCTGCGTGGCATTAGCGCCGCCCACAAGGTGGGACTACTTCATCGCGATCTCAAGCCCCAAAATGTCAAGATTTCCAAGGATGTTGTTCTGAAGATCATGGATTTCGGTCTGGCCAAATTTACGTCCGGGCATGCATCGGAACTCGCCCTGCAGATACAAACGCAGACAGTCGGCAGGCCTGAGGGATTCGTAGGTACGATCTGCTACGCTGCGCCGGAGCAATTTAGCGGAGAACCGCTCACGTTTTCTTCCGACATCTTCAGCAGCGGCGTTATGCTGTATGAGATGTTCACCGGGCGTAGACCATTTGACGGTCCCAATCCGGCGGGAATTATTTACTCCATTCTAAACGAGGAGCCGTCTTCTCCCGGGCAGATCAACCGTGATCTTCCTCTCTGGCTGGATCAAGTACTTCTGCAAGCTATTGCGAAGAGACCGATTGACCGGTTTAGAAGCGCGCAGGAGATGCTGACAGTGATGGAGGATGCGGAGGGTCATTCGGAGCGCACGATCACCGCCCCGGTAATCCGGCCACGTCAGACCGTTACCATGATCGACTTGCGTAATCTGTCAGCTGATCCGGGCTGGGATTATTTCTCAGAAGGATTTACAGAGGAGGTTATTCGCGAACTCGGGCGGCGGACGAATCTGATTGTCTCAGCTCAGCCGTCACAGATACACACGCGTGATGTAAAGGAGTTGGTCAACAAGTGCCGGTCCGATTTTGTCATTACCGGTACCTTGCTTAAATGGCAACAACGCGTAAGAATGAGTCTCAATGTGTACCGTAGCCGCGGCCTGCAACTTGTGTTGGGTGAGTCATACGAGAGCGAAATCGATGGTCTTTTTTCGATGCTCTCAAGCGCCGCTACCGACGTTGCCTCGAGACTGGCCCTGGAGACCGGTTCTCCGGTAATCTGCGAGGTCGATACTCTCCACATGAACGTTGGCGCATACGAATATTATCTCAAGGGCCGAGCCTATTATCAGACCAGTAAGCCCGATGATCTGACCTTTGCGGAAACAATGTATAGAAGAGCCCTCGAGATCGACTCCAACTTGGCGTTGGCACATGCCGGGCTGTCGGATCTGTACACACTCAAGTACATGTTCTACTACGACAGAAGCCCGGGCACAATTGAGTCCGCTAAGGACGAGGCAGTCCGCGCCTTGGCCATTTCCCCGCGATTGGCGGAGGGGTATCGTTCACTCGGGCGGTACTACCAAGTCCTTGGCGACTATCCTAACGCTGAGAAGAGCCTGCAGAAGGCAATTGACTGCAACCCGAAGTTCGCCCTTGCGTATCGCGCGATGGCTTGGCTCACAGAGGTACAGGGAGACCATGAAGCGTCGATGCGTTGGGCGCGCAAGGCCCTGGAACTGGCACCGCTTGATTTAGAGACCTTGGTGCTCATCGGCCGCCTATATATGGATACGCGACGGTATACGGCTGCGCTATCCGTTCTGCAGCGCGCTATTGAACTTGGGCCTGATTATGGACGGGCTTACCACGAACTAGGGTCCGTCTACATGAAGATAGGGGCATTCGACGAGGCGCTCAAGGGTTTCGAAGCTGCCAGCAAATTCAAGGGGGATCCCAATTCTTACATTGAGGCCGGTTACGTCCATCTATCACGGTCAGAGTACGAATCGGCACAGTGTAGCTTCGCAGCGTCAATCAGCGAGGGACTTTTCCCGTTTGCGGCAAGCTACTATCTCGGACTGGTGGAGCAACTGCGCGGCAATTCCGATCGAGCCCGTGTGCACTATGAAAAGTCAATACAGTTTGTATCTCAGTGCGATCCACGAGAAGCCTCGGACGCCCACATCAAGGGATATCATTCTCTGTCTCTGGCATCCCTTGGTCGCCGGGATGAATCTCGTCGATTGCTGGCGGAAATCATCAGGGAGAAGGACATTGACGGCGAGATCCTTCACCGGGTGGCGCGTACTTTTGCCGTCCTGGGCGACACTGAAAAAGCACGAGAGTACTGCCTTCTAGCTCTCACAGCGCATGCCGGACCGACAGAGGCTGAACTGAAAGTCGACCCCATTCTCAAGATGAAAGCCATTTCATTGCAGTAAGCGTTATTCGACGCTGTCGGCATAGTGACAAACAAGTCACCCCGGTGATAGAGTGGCTTGATGCGTGTTCAATAAAGTTGACTTCTCACGAGCAGTTCGGCAGCACGTACCCACCACCGGTCAAATAGCTGACAAGGGCGCCTAAAGAAGGGCTCCCTGTTGTTACACAGACCGCCCTGCACCTAACCTCATAGATGACGTAATCGTGGGCCCGTGAGTACTTGGCACGATCTAACGAATAACACAGAACCGGCGGCACCAGAAATCCGGTACCGCCGGTTACGGCCGTTTTCGCCATGCGCTTACTTCAGCAATATCATCTTCCTGGTCACAGCGAAATCTCCAGCCACAAGCCGGTAGAAGTACACGCCTGAGGCAATGCCCTTGCCGTCGAAAGTGACGGAGTGGCTGCCAGCTTCCTTTGCGCCGCTGAACTCAGTGACTTTCTGACCGTTCACATTGTAAATGGTCAGAGTGTATGCTGAGGCGGTCGGGAGACTGAAGCTGATCTGAGTTGTCGGGTTAAATGGGTTCGGGTAATTTTGGTCAAGGTTGAACCCGGTCGGCAGACTTCCCGGCTTTGACATGTTGTTGAGCCTTGGGGTGATGGTATTGTGATTGAGGTCAGCCAATGATGCACCGGTAATCTCTGCCTTACCCGGTACTGTGAGCAGGGCGACCTTATTCCCTTCGATTACTGCCTTGCCTTTGGTATCGATCAGAATCACTGTGGTGCGGTTCTCGCGACGGCCATGGAATTCATCCAACACACCGGCGAGCAAGTTGGTTGGAGTGACAGCTTCTTCACCGGCCAGGTCGACCTGCACAGCCCGAACGGGGTACGGAGCATCGAAGAACACAGTGGTGTTCTTTCCGTCGAACTGGGAGGAGAGTTCTGCCGAGGCACCGTCAACAGGCTTGGCAGCCGGTGCGGCGGCCGCAGCGCAGGACGGCAGAACAAAACCACCACCGGTCAGGTAGCTGACCAGCGCGCTGAGGTCGGCGAGATCGACAATTCCGACGCCATTAACATTAGCTTCATCCACACACGGAAGCACGAATCCGCCGCCGGTTAGATAGCTCACCAACGCGCTGAGATCAGCCAGATCAACGATACCGGCCATGTTGACGTTGCCGCGTGTCCCGGTGCAGCAGGAGGTCGGTTCACTGGCAACAAGCGCTCCTGTGATGTAGATGTTCGCCGGGAGACAGATATCTCTCGTGAAGTTGGAAGTAGCCTGGACGAGGTCGATTTGAGTGTCAAAGGCGAGCACGAGAGCGGACCTATCCCAGTCACCCTGCGGCCTAATATGGTTATAAGTGAAATTCTCTATGAATCTCGAGTACGGAGGACCGTTGAAGGACTGGCTGTTTGCTGTAGCGACCCAGCGAAACAGCGCATAAGCCTTCAGCGAGTCGTTCTTAAGCGTCGATTTGATGTTCAGACTGTCGAACAGAAAATCCATGGCGTACTTCGCAAGCTGGCTATAGTGCCGGATTCGACCGCCGGAAGTATGGAAGATGCCTTTGGAGTCAGCGGTTGTCCGGACTTGGACAGAATCGATAAGGAAGCTGGCTTCCGTCGCCACTGGGTCAGCCGAATATTGCCTATCAATCGTTCCGCTTCTTCCCCCATCGTAATCGAGCACCGAGAGCCTTCCGGTTCGGAAAACGAGCCAGCGGGTACTCGCTCGATAGCAAATGCTGGCGCCGGCCCCTGCTGAACAACCCATCGCCAAGGAATTGGCTTTCCTCACGGGGTCTCCAATTTGGAGATGATTGGCCAGGACTCCGATACTGTCTGCGCCAATGTACGTTTGGGTACCGATTTGCTTTTCCTTTATTTTCCCCCAGCAACGGGTATAATCATAGTGATAAGGCAAGGGTGTGTGATAATGGTCGCATTTTCCTATTGAGGCTACCCACTGCGGCAAGGCACCGTCAACAGCTACCCCAGTACTGAAGGAATTCACTCCCGCCATACCCCCGTCTCCCACATGCGGTCCAAACCAGTGAATTCCGGACGCTTGTAGAGCGTATCCGCTAACTTGCTTTATCGGATCTTTGGCCGCCTTCACTATAAGACCCATCATCCGGTTGGGGTCACTGGCCCAGTAGCTCGTTCCCGACATGATCGAGGCGCCCATCCGACTAGTGTCCACCGTCTGCTTGACAGCGAAAAATGATCCGGTCGCCAGGAATCTGCTCTTATCATTGTTGACGTCGTTGGTCATTCTGCTGGCTGGATCGACTTGAGCAGACGCGGAGCTTCCGATAAGGAATAACCCCATCCATAGCATTGCTGCGCAGGCGAGCCGACAGGATAGCCGGGCGATCCGATTGAAATGATTAGCTGGCCGAACCGCTTCAGGTCCGGCGTCTGTGAATGTTGCATGCTGTTTCATGGCAAAATGCTCCTTTAATCTCTTTAGGTTCTACTTGACTGTTCTCTAAATCTGTCTGGTCGTGTCTTTTCAGACTTTGCGCTACGATTCCTGATCCCCTGTTCCATAAACCTCCAGTCTCCTGCCCGAGCAGGTTCTTGCGTTTGAAAGCTGTCATTGCTTGTGGCTTCTATTGGGGAACGCGGGGAAACTGGTCGCAGGCGATAATGGAGGAATGGGAAATCTGCAAGAAAAACTGATCGGAAATACGTTGAAGGGCGCATGCAAAAGCGGGAAGTGAGCTGATGTTTACTTCCCGCTTTAGGACCTGCGACGCCGGCTATCTCAATGGCCTATACAAGGTTAGTTGGCAGGCTCAGCTTCTCCCCTATGAGATGCTAACTCTTCAATGATAGCCTCAAGCCGCTGATTCTGGGTGCGCAGTTCATCCACTTGCCGCTTCAATTCCTTGACAGCGGCCAGCGCCACCCCGGAGGGGTCAATTGTGGTCACGGCAAGGCTGTCCGCGCCGACCTGAAACACGCGGTGAAAATCTTGAGCCATCGGTCCGATATGCCTGACGTTCGGACTCTCCCCCTTATAGTTCCAGGTAGACACCGGAAGTTGCGCGAGCTGCTCCAGCAGTAGCCGCCCATCGATTTCCGTGATATTCTCTTTTCGATTACGGTCGGAATTGTTCGTCCACGTCCCGGTCGTGGTCAGATAGGCGCCGGTAGATGTGTTCAGAAATTTGGTGGAATCATATGGGGCAACGCCGCCTGTTCTGGTCAGGTAGAAGAGGCCGTCAGCGCGAAGGACCATCTGCTCATCGGCGCCGGACCGGACCGAATCCGAGGCGAGGCCAACGGTATTAGCGGCCATGACGATGGAACCGTCGTTGGCCGCTTTGGCAGCGAAACCGATAGCGTTGGAGATCGAGCCGGTAGCCGAGGCGTCCGTTCCCATAGTCAGGCGGCTGCGACCGACGATATCACCGGTGGGGCGGATCTCAATCTTGAGGTTACCGTCCTGGTCCGCCATTTCGAGGCCGGGATTGCCGACCGTAACCCGCCTCGCGACCAGGTTTGGCGCCGGAAGCGGCCTCACATTCACCGGGTCATAGAAATCAACGTGGCAACCGTCGTTACTGTATTGCGCAGCCATCACGGTCTCCCCGCTCGTTTTGTGAGTGGCCCTTAGGACTACGTCCTCGGCATAGTTCAACATAACTGAGTCACTCGCGGTGCCCAGCAGCAAGAGCGATCCCCGACCGCCAGCCGTTGTAGTGATCACTTTAAGCGATCCCTTCAGCGTTCCGCCGGCTGCGCTGTCCACGGTGGCAGCGCGATATGCATAGGGCATGGAAACAAAGCGCGTTCTCGGCGTCAGCTCGGGTCCGCCGCTAACAGAAATGCCTAGATACCGGCCTGTATCCGCGAAATGACTTTGCCGCAAGTCCGAATCGACCGAACCAAGCATCACGGAAAACAAGCCTCCGACCACCGGTACAGAACTGTGAGTCTCATCCCACAGCACTGAGCCGCCCGCGGCAGCATTGTAGATCCGAAACGTAAGCGAATAGCTTCCGTCGAGTGGGCTGCCGCTTGGATTGGTCAGTCGCCCCTGGTAGCTAATGAGATTGGGAGTATCGCTCAAACCGGGTCCGGCTGTCACCAGCCCGATAAGTAACCCAATGACGAGGGCCGAGAGTATCCGGGGCGTGAAGCGCCACAACTTCCAGTGATTCATGGCATATCCTCCTAAAAAATATATTGTTCCAGTCTTGTCGGTTCCCTGTATGGATACGCGGTAAATGATGCGTGAACTGCTAACCGTTCCTTTCGAATGACGCACCGTCCCAATTGTCAAACCGAGCGGGAGTAGTCTCTGTAGTGCGGTCGCTGCGCAACTTCCTCACGCAAACCCTGACCCAGGCCTGCCTGCGTTCACAAGACACTACCCTAGGAAGGCAGAATAGATGAGTATGCCCACATTGTCAAGTTATTTCTTCAACCCTCTCGCATAAGAGGATTCAGCAAATCGAGTGCGGAGGTTTGAGCAAGAGCTCAATCCGCTGCCGTTCGAGCTCGTATCCGTCTCGTTCCGCTTCGCTTAGGGTTGAACGAAGAAGCGCAACCCCTTCAGCCTGTGCTTGCTCGTCTCTGCAATCAGAGAGAACATGACCGAGCATGCCCTTGACAAAAAGGCATATACGGACGTCGCCCATAGCCGACGCACCCTCAACCATTCTTCTGAGAGCCTCAATCCCGGAACCATCGGCCGCCGCCTTCTCGTCCATGCAAGCAAGGAAAGCCCCGCTTCGCGTTTGAGCGCTACGATCTCCGATGCTCTCGCCTATTCCTTTGGCCGTTTCAAAATGAGACCGGGCCTCAATCCATCGTTGTCGGCGATAGTCGAGTTCTCCAAGGTATATGTGACACCATACGGCGTTGCGCCTCAAATTGGCCTGATTAGCCAATTGTAGGGCTGCCTCGAGCCGGATTTCGGAGGTTTGCCGGTCGTTACGCCAGAACAAAGCCCACCCGAGCTGCAGCCCGGCGCTACATTGGCCGGCCGTATACCCGATTTGCTCAGCGAGTTGGAGGGCCTCCTGGGCGAAATTGCATGCTGCGACGTGCTCGCCGAGGGCAAGATGGCCGTCACTACGGCACATCAGAATGTGGCAGTGCACTCGGTGGTCCCCCAAGGTCTGGCATAGGGCGGACGCCCGGTCTAAGTACTCCAAAGCGCGTCTGGCCTGGCCTTTACTTATCAATACGTGAGCAATGTTTGGAAGCCATGCCTGGATGGCGGCCTTGTTGTTGAGCCGAGTGTCGATCTCGGCCGCCTGTTCGTAGTAAAAGAGGGCCAGATCGAGTTCGTTGCGACTGTGACAAATGGTGCCCAGATTGCCGAGACATGCAGCCTCGAGAGCATGGTCGTCCTGCCGCTGGGCAATGCCCAGCGCCCGCATATAGTACTCTTCGGCCGTGCCGTAATCGGCTTTCAGTCGGTAGATATTGCCGGCACTCTTAAGAGCTTCGCCGACCCTGGTATCCTCGCCTATGTCGCGGCTTATCTCCAGCAGCCGGTCCACCAGTATCAAAGCTTCATCATACCGCCCAAGCGGCACGAGTGCAGAAATCTGGATTCCGATACTTTCCGCTTCGCCGGTTCGATCATTAGTCTGCCTCGAACAGTCCAAAGCAAACTGAGCACGCTCAAATGCCTTCTCCCACTCTGACCTAATGGAATACAGGCGGGCCTGCAGATTCGAGATCACTGCCAAGTCGGCGGTTAGAGTCCCTGCTCCAGCCGCTGAAGCCGCCGCATCAAGTCCGGATTCAGCCTGATCCAGTTTCCCCGAGTGCAGCAACTGACGGCACAGCTCCATTCTTGCCTGGAGCAGACCGGGTTCATAATCAAGCGCCCGAGAAAGCAGTCCGATCGCTACGTCGATATCCGCCGGTTCCTTCTTGTGCTCAAACACATGCTTGGCCCGGAGATACAATTCATACGCCTGGGGATTGGGCTGTTCGGGTCTATGGATTTGTGCCGCCGCAAGCAGATCGGCGCTCACTCCGACGGACCTTGCGAGTTCCATGGCAAGTTGTGCCTGGATCCAGGGCAATCGCGACTCAGGTTCAATCCAACGCTCTGCCCAGACGAACCTCTTGGATTCCGCTTCAAAGAGCTGAATCGAAATCGTGATTTCACCTGCCTCGCGGTGAACCGAGCCATCAACAACATGGGTGGCGTTAAGACTGATTGCCGTTTCTTCAAGAGACAGAGCCGTCAAGTCAAGCTTGAGCACATCACGCATCGGTACAACTCGAATACTGCCGACGCGGGTCATATCTACGACCAAGCCTTCCGAGATTCCGTGACTGAGGAATTCGTCTTCGCCGGCATTGGGGGACCGTAACGGCAGAACGGCCAAGGAGATTACATTGGTCAAGCCTCTCATTTTTCTTGGTGTCAACATCGGGAAAAGAGAATCACGCAAGAGTGTCAAATCCTGAAGCAGTAACCGAGAGGACTGATATCGTTCAGGTCGTGATTTGGCCAGGGCCTTGGAGAGGATTGGTGCAAGCTGAGCGGCGGCTCTGTTTCCAATGAGCTCCAGAGGCGGCACTTCTTGAGTGCGAACCGCTTCCATTGCCCTGATCGGTGCATCCATGTCAAACGCCGGTCGACCGGCCGCCATTTCATAGAGAACCAGGCCGGCTGAGAAAATGTCACTTCTGTAATCCAAATCCTCACCCAGCGTTTGCTCGGGCGACATATAAGCCACTGACCCAAACAGACTCAAGGTCGGCTGGTTTCTTGCTTCGGCGATAGCCCGCGCAATACCGAAGTCGAGGATCTTTACGCGATCATCGGCGCCAACCATCACATTCTCAGGTTTGATGTCGGCGTGGACAATGCCCGCTCGGTGCGCAGATACCAACGCCTCACAAATTTGAATGGCTATAGTCAGCACTGACTCCGCGGTCAGGCCGCCTGCAGACATGAGATTGCGCAGAGATGTTCCTTCGATATACTCCATCGCCATAAAGACACGGTCGTTCCACTCTCCGATCTCGTAAACGGTGACGATGTTGGGGTGATTGAGGGCGGCCGCCATCCGTGCCTCGCGCAGAAGCCGGCGGCTTTGTTCCGCATCATAAGCGAAGTGCGCCGGCAGGAATTTGAGGCAGACTTTTCGAGCCAGCTTAGTGTCTTCAGCCAAGTAGACATCGCCCATACCGCCCGATCCGAGGTGAGAAACGACAACATACTGGTGAAGCGACGTGCCGGACTCCAACGGGGGCGCCAATGTCAGGAGGGTCTTGATGGCGCTCCCGTCAAGCATACAGAGTTTCTCATTGGTTGCGGACAGGAGTTTCTCGATCTCGCGGCGGAGTTCCAGATCGTCGGCGCACTTACGCTGAAGCAACCGGTCGCGGTCGGGCGCAGGAAGATCGATGGCTTGATCAAAGAGGTCCTGAATGCGTTTGAAGCGTTCGGAGTTCATAGTCACATCGACCGGCTTATAGAAATGTCTTGCCCCAACCTACCGCCACCCATCAATCATCCGTGTCGCCGGCGCTTTGCTGCCCGCCAAGCTGGACGCTCAGCCAGGCGCGCGCAAATCGCCAGTCTCTGCGAACAGTGGGTACGGATACTTGAAGTACTTCGGCAATCTCCTCATGAGTCAAGCCGCCGAAAAACGAGTAACTGACTATCTTCGCGTGGCGTTCATTCTGACGTTCCAACCTCTTGAGAGCCTCCTCAAGAGCGATCACTTGTTCGGCGCCCGCTTCCTGCTGATGACGGTCATCACTATATGTGACAAAAACAGCCCCCGCACCTCGCTTCGCAGCAAGGCGCCGGTTGGCATAGTCTACGAGGATGCGGCGCATGGCCAGGGCGCAGATGGCCAGGAAGTGAGAGCGGTTCTTCCATGACGTATGTCTCTGATCGACGAGTTTGAGGTAAGCTTCGTTAATCAGGGCTGTCGCGCACAGGGTGTGGCCTGGACGTTCCCGCTTCAATTGCCGCTGGGCCAAAGCATGCAATTCCTTGTAAACCAACGGAAACAGAAGGTCAAGAGCTGATTGGTTTCCTCCAGTCAACTGCTGCAGTTGCAATGTAATATTGGAAGATGTGTTCATCGGCCCGGGCTCAATTCGTCACAAATTCTGTTCGATCAGGGCAGCCTGTCCACACGAAGTTAGGTTTTCCAGGAGATACACACAAGAGGATTCGAACCGACGGCACCGATTCAGGCTATCATCTTTGCGCAGTCGTCACTGTTGGGGCTCGCGCCTCCAGTTGACCACTACTGATTCCGGAGTGTTCGGCAGTAGCTTGCTATCGTGAATCTGGATAGAGCCCATGTGGAATGTCCCCCATCCCTCCCTTGCCGAGCAGTCGGATGTTGCGAAAATGGGTGAGGAGCCGATCCTCCTTCAGCGTGTCGGTTCCTTCTTAACAATGGCCATCGTAATATCATCGGAGCGTGGGGCGTCGCCGACAAACTCCTCGATATCTTCGGTCACCCGAGCCGCAATAGCAGCCGGATCCAGATTCCGTACTGACACCACCATTCGCTCCATGCGGACGTCCGTATACTGCTCGTTTTCCTTCATCGCTTCGGTAACGCCATCCGTGAATATGAATAGCAGGTCGCCGTCAGACAACTGCTGGGTCGCCTCAGTCCATGGGTCCATGTCAAAAGCCCCAATGAGCGTGCCGGTCGGCTCCAGATGTTCAATCGCACCGGATTGTCGAACCAATAGCGGCGCATTATGCCCCGCATTAACATATCTCACTGTGCCGGTCGGCCCTTCGATTATCGCCGCGAAAAGCGTGGCGAAATCCTCGGGGGCACTATATCGCCAGAGCTGTTTGGATACTTGTCTGATGACATGCAGAAGGTCAAAGGACGGGTCCTGATACCGGATACGGAACGAGGCCAGGATATTCGACATCAGTAACGCAGCGCCCATCCCTTTGCCGCTGACATCGGCCACTAGCACCAACAGCTTTCCGTCCGGAAGCAATGTGACATCGTATAAATCGCCTCCAACCAGGCGGGACGGTTTCTGGAAAGCGTGCACTTGGTATCCGGCCAGCTCCGGCAGGGTCGCCGCCAGCAGGTTCCTCTGGATCATCGAGGCCCGCCGTAACTCCACCTCCATGGCCTGCTTTTCTTCCCGCTCATGCAGCAACGCCGAGTTGACAAGGCGAGCCGCAATGATGTTGCCGAAAGTCGCCAGCAGGCGCAGATACTCGTCGCTGTACCGATGCAGCGGATTGGTCGTGTCTACGTACAAAATTCCGAGCACTCGGTCACCGTCGAACAAGGGCACGGCCATTGCTGATTTGAGAGCGGACATGATGATCGACTGCTGTCCGGCAAAACGGGGATCATCCAGGGGATTCCCTATCAGGATCGCGTTCCGATTGCTCAGCAGCTCTTTGATTATTGTCCGCGAAAGAGTAAATGACCCTGGATCCCGACCGTTCGGCAAGAGAGTTGCCCCGGTGAACACCTGATCCTGTGAGTCGGAGACGAACAAGACGGCCAGACGGTCAGCCGGAATAACCTTCGCGACGATTCCCAACACCCTCTGCAGCATCGCTTCACGAGATTCCAGCAGCACAAGTGCTGAGGCCATATCGAAAAGGGTAGGCAGCAACTCCGGAATGTCAACCACGCGGCTCGGCAGTGGCTTGAGCGCCTCGCGCATGGAGAGCACCATTGACTGTTCCGGTTCATGCTCAACAAGCTTGGCCGCCTGCATGGTCGTGCTTGCAGGCAGTTGGTCTTCACCGATGGCAATCTTGAACTCTGTCTGTCCGAATAGGATATGCGCCCCCGGCCGCACCAAGGTCTGACTCGAAATCCTCTGTCCATCAACGGCCGTGCCGTTGTGGGAGCCAAGATCCGTGATAAAGACTTGGTCTCCGGAGGGCGTGACCTCAATCTCGGCGTGGTTACGGGAGACCGTCTTGTCCGGCACACTCAGCGGGCAGTCGGGACTTCGGCCCAGGACATACTTGCCGGGCGCCAGGGACCACGAGTAGATGCGAGTTCCGTCAGTTCCTGTCAATTTCACCATGTGATCGTCTCAGACATCGGTGTGCCGAATTCAGACTGACCGAATATAGGGAAAACCGGTGTCAATAAGAAACAAATTATGGAGACCCACGATTACGCACGCAATCCTGATCCCGGGTCAAATCGGAACGACGAAAAACTGGATTGCAAAAGACCAATGCATAATTGCCGCCACATGCTATATTGTGTTTGAGACGCTGCGGCCGCACGACAACTCGTTCTTACCATCGGTTCGACCCGGCGGGTATCGATAGAACTTCTTCGTTCTTCGGCATCCCGGCGGATTCTCACGCTGAGCAAGCTATGCGGCTTGCAGGGTCTTTGTGCCATAAGGATTTGCAATGCCAACGCCAAACCTCACAGGAGTAATGTCATGAAGACGTTCATTTTGATGAGTCGGCTGTGCCCCCACGGACCAAGTATGATCGAAGCAGTATCAAGGCTTCAAGATGGCGAAAAGGCTGAGCGAGCCTGGGTTGGCCGCGTGAAACAGATATGCCCTGAGGCAAAGTTCATTGCCCACTACGCGCTGCTCGGAGCGTATGACTTCATGGATATCTATGAAGCCCCCGATGAGGACACGGCGGCAAAGGTGGCTATGATCGGGAACGCCTCCGGGGCATTTCAGGTCGAGACCTGGACAGCCATTCCGGATACCCGTCTGCTGGAACTGGCCCGCGAAGTACGGTCCAGCGACGGACCCGAACGCAAGTAACTACTGGAGAGCGCTCCCTTATTCTGCAAGCAGCAGACTTGCCCACTGTCGACTTTAACGTGACTACATTCTGAATTATTGGATGCATCTGCCTTCGTTGTTCGTTGGTTTGAACAGCAGGTGTCCAGCGTGTAATTTCCGTCCCTGATATCGCGGGCGGCGCGTTTGCCTACGAAGAGACCTCTCCAAGACAGGAAAGGTACTGGTCTGCCTATTTTGGTGCAGTGACGACCAGCTTGTACCCCTTGCCGTGAATGCTGACGATTTCCACGCCCGGATCATCCTTGAGGTACTTACGCAGCTTGGAAATGAACACATCCATGCTACGTCCGCTGAAGTAGCTCTCGTTTCCCCAGATTTCACGGAGCGCTTTGTTACGATCAAGGGTCCGATTGAGATTGACACAAAGCAGCCGCAGAAGTTCGGACTCCGTCGGTGTCAGCTTTACATCGGCCGAGCCGCGGCGAAGGACCTGCCGCTGATAATCGAACCTATAACTTCCGAGGTCAAACTGCACTGCGTCAGCCGCTGACAACGCGGGCGAACTCCGGCGCAGGACGGCTTCGATTCGCAGCAGAAGCTCTTCAATGCTGAACGGCTTGGTCAGGTAATCATCACAGCCGATCCGAAAGCCTGCGATCTTGTCCTCTTTCATGGCTTTTGCAGTCAGAAAAATCAGAGGTACCTGCTGATTCCGCCTCCGCACTTCTCGCGCAAAAGTGAACCCGTCCTTCTTCGGCATCATGATATCGACGAGGCAGAGATCGAATTCCCCACGGACGAACTCAGCCATCCCCTCTTCCCCGTTGGCACAGAGTGTAACCGCAAACCCATTCATCTGCAGATGCTCCTGCAGCACGAGACCGAGATTGACGTCATCTTCCAAAAGCAGCACTCTGCGCATAATCATCTGCTCGATTCCTTCGGTCCCTCAAACGGCAAGAATACTCTGACTTCTGTCCCGATACCGGCGGCGCTTTGAAGCTCAATACTCCCCCCGTGAGCGGTCACCATCAGCTTCACGTAGCTCAATCCCAGACCGAATCCCTTAACATCGTGAACATTGCCGTTCGTTACCCGGTAGTACTTGTCAAACACCGCTTTCTGGTCTGATTCGTCGATTCCTATACCTCGGTCCTTGACCGAGACTTCTATTCCGCCCGGTACGTTTCGGGTCATTATCGTAATGGTCGGAGCATCTGGAGAGTATTTGTTGGCGTTGTCCAGAAGATTATGAATAATGTTCACGATATGCAGGCGATCAGCCAGGACAATTGTTTGTTCCGCGTTCAGTTCACAGCTTATACTCCCCCCCCGGCCGGCTACATGAAGCGCTGCATTTTCCACCGCTTTGGCAATGGCAGCATGTACGTCGACATCGGTGAGGCTCAGGTCATAGTCCCCTTCTTCCAGAACGGCCATCTGCAGAATCTTGTCGACCTGCGTCCTCATTCGAGTCATTTCGTCCTGTATCATCCGGTTGAAACGTGAAAGCCTTTCAGGATCTGCCAGTACTTCTGAGCGGGAGATCGCCTCGCTGACCAGCGCGACTGTCGCAATCGGCGTCTTGAATTCATGGGTCATATTGTTGATGAAATCCGTCATCCTGGCGGCAAACTGACGTTGACGCATTATCACGCGAACGGCATAGGCAAAGCAAAACACTATGACCGCCATAAAAAGAGAAACAGCCGCCAGCATCGGTCCCATCTGCTTCCACAGGTAGGCTTGGCGTGCGGGAAAGAAGAGCGCCAGATCGGCGGGTCGAGACAGGAGATCCTGTGGAAAGAGCCGCGTCCGGAATTCTGACGCGCGCAATTCCGGCCGATACGAAGCCGGCACGGCCAGAGCGACTGAATCGTTCCCCCCGGTAATGACACCGTAGCCGTAATCAAGATCAATCCCCTGCGCCTGAAGAGCGCTCGCTACGGCGGAGTCAAGGCCTAAGGAATCGATCCTCTGGTCGATCGACTTCAGTTCGACCGCCAGCATCTGTGAGAGTACGCGCTGCACCAGGGCTTCCTTCTCCCGGTCAGGCATCATGACGGTAATTGACTGTCCTGACTGCGGCGTTGCAGCCGGCCGGAAAACGAATAATGCCGTGTCTGACTCGAAGCGATATATGCGGTCCAGGGATCGTCCTGTCATGTCGCAAACACCGATGCCGTATCGTCCCGGCTTTCTAAATTCATCTACGACAATCTGACTGTCTCCTGTTTCCGAGGTGAATGACTGGATTCTAATATGCTGAGGAGTGGAAACCGTATAAAAGAGAGTGTCCCCCTTCAACTCCAGCGGCGGTTTTGGCAGGGTCTCACACAAACCAATCACGGAACCGATCCGGCCTGTTTCTCCGCGACGGCTGGGTTGCGTCACCGCAATCACTTCAACGCCCCTCCAGTTTGGCTTGGCTGGAGGATGCATCAACCGGGCGCTTTCCGAAACCGCCTCACCGAGTTCAAGTTTACGGACCGCCATATCGAGCGCTGAAAACACGCTTCGGCGAAATGCCTGCTCTTTCGTTTCCCAGGCTGCTCGCATGAGAACGCCTTGAACCGCCAGAAGACCGGACAGCGCGACCACGATGAGCGCAACCATGAGCCCGACCCGTTTCTTCGTCAATGCCATGCTACCAATATATACGCAGTTATTGGAGTCTCAAACAAGCCGTTAACAATCGTTAACATCTCTTAACAGGAGATAACTCGCCGATTCTCCGCCTCACGCGTATGTTCGAGTGTAAACAGACTGGAACTTGCAGTGAACTCAGGAGGATCAGACAGAATGCTGAAGAGAAATCGCCGAGCTTGTATCGCCATAATCACATGGGCCGCCGTTTGTCTCGGTCTTGTTACAGCCGCCTGCGGCCAAACTACGAAAAGCTGCGTGACGGCCGGCGGCGGATTCTTCATTCCGGAGCTTATGGTTGTGACGGGCGTCGCGGAAAAGCAAGTTATAGTAGCGGACCGTATGGCGACTGACGCACTTCCCAAGGAGTATCAGTCGCTAGATATACGAAAAGATGAAGCTGGTCCTGAAGCGCGATGACAACCGGATCAGGGTATCCCTCGCGAAGGCGGACCCCAAGGACATGCCGAAGATGCAGACGAAGGTGATGGGGGGCGGCGGTGGATCTTGCGGCAGCGGGGGTATGGCGCGTGACATAACATTCGATGGCGATCCGGTCGCGTGTGTGGAAATCGGTGTCGTCTTCGCCGTGAAGAGCGGCAAAATCACGGTAGCTGATGTCCTACCGCTTCCCGGCGTATCGCTTTTGAAGAGCAAACCGAAAAACGGTGATAGACTGGCCTCGCTCCAGAATCAAACGATTGCGACCGCGGCTGCGCTTCAAGAGGTGTGGGACAAGATCGCCGTTGGCGACAGCGTAAATCTTGTTCTTCAGCGCGGCGATCAGACGATGACCTCCCGATTCGTCAAACCAAGGACAATGGGGCAAGTCATGATACAGAAGGGCAAATAGTATGATGCGCTTGCCGTCAAAGATCACCGCGGCTGTTTTGTTGCTGGCGCTTTTGATGCCGGTATCGGCTCTTTCACAGAGCGGCACCTTCTTCAACCAACGGGATGACCAGTATCGTCTGCTGGGACTCAAGCGCGCGAAAGAATCGTACGAGATTGCTCAGGCGGAATATGATCGCCAGAAGGAACTGTTCAATCGCAGCCTGATCACCCAGGCGGCGCTCGAACGAGCGCGCAGTACCTTTAGCGATGCCGAAGTCAACTACCAGCAATCACTCCTGGCGGTGCTATTTGAACAGCAATACATCTCGGTCACCGGAGCCGTAAAGTACCATGCCAAGGATGGCCGCCGGCGCGTTCGATTGACCGTGGCAAACACATCGGGAGGAACCGCCGAGTTTCAGAAGCTCCTCAATATCGATGACAAGTTGTTCAGGTCTTTGCAACCGGACGTCATTAATAACATTTACATCTCTTTGTTCAACGATCAGAACGCCATTATCAGCCAGCCCTACGAATCCAAGATCGTCCAGTTGCAGTACGGTGAACCCCAGACCGTGGAGTTCGATTTGCTGCAGGATCTTGACGCCGTCACCGTTTCCCTGATCTACGGCAACGGCTCGCAGCGCGCGATGAAGATCTTCCTGCAAAAGGATGCCAGCGTCAATCGCGTGGCAATTCGCTCAGATCAATTCTCACAGGAAGTCGATCTTGGCGCCACCGCCTCGTTCGACCTCACCCTGGAGTTGTTTAGCGGCGGTGGCAACACCTTCAGCCTTGAAGTCGCGAATCTGCCTCCGGAGGTCAGCCGGTACTTTGAAGACGCCGCCTCAAAGGCCCGTATCAGTCAGGTACGATTCCAGGAGGGGACCGCATCCAAGAAAGCTGCACTGAAAATCACTATGCCGGATCGGCCCACCTCGAACACGGTCATCGACCAACCGATCTCCTTCTATGTTCTGGCCGTCCCGGCCGACCGGACGACCGAACTCGCTGATCTCAAGACCCGTCTATGGTCCGAAGACCAGCTCAATGGTCTTGGCGTAGGGTATGCCAAACTGGAACTTGTGCCGCGGGGAGTCGGCAGGCTTCTGGTGCGATCGCCGCAGCTGTACTACTCGATCGCATCAGATGGAGTCGTTTCAGTCACGATGGAACTCGTCAACGAGGGAAGCAGGCGGCTTGACAATGTTGAGCTAAAGGCGGATGTCCCCCTCAACTGGACAAAACAGATTGAACCACAAACCGTTCAGACTCTTGGCATAGGCGAAGAGACCCGCGTCAAACTAACCTTCCAGCCCTCGGACGATATGGCCGTAGGCAAGTACGAAATTCGGGTCAAATCATCCGGCATGTCCAGTGGCCAGCCGGTTGTCGGCGAAGATAAGACAGTGACCGTCGAGATACAGGCCGGATCCAACATAATCGGCACTATACTTCTCATCCTGCTGATCGTGGGCTTGGTCGGCACGGTCGTGGTATTCGGGATTCGCTTGTCACGTAGATAATGAGATGCTCTGCAACCATAGAGGTAAACAATGAACCAACCAACTCTCGCTCCGCAACCGGCCGTCCTTGAGGCGAGCAACCTGACGAAACAGTACGAGGACGGGATCGTGGCCCTGGACCATGTGTCGTTCCGCGTTCAAGCGGGACAGGTATTCGCGATGCTCGGCGGCAATGGCGCCGGCAAGACGACCACCATTAACCTGTTCCTTAACCTGATTGAGCCGTCGGATGGCGAAGCCCGGATCAATGGCATCGTCTCCCACAAGGAACCGCTGCTTGCCAAGCAGCACGTTTCGTTCGTTTCCGAGAACGTGATGTTGTACGGCAACTTCACGGCCATCCAGAATCTGGAGTTCTTTGCCCGTCTGGGCAGCAAGAAGACTTACACCAAAGACGACTATCGTGACGCGCTTCTTCGCGTGGGGCTGCCGACGGAGGCTCACCATAAACGGGTCCGGGGGTTCTCCAAAGGGATGCGTCAGAAGTGCGGCATTGCTATTGCCATCTTGAAGGACGCCCCGGCGGTCCTGCTCGATGAGCCGACCTCCGGTCTTGACCCCAAGGCCGGTTACGAATTTATTCGCCTTCTCGGGACCCTGCGCGACGAAGGGAAGGCGATTCTCATGTCTACCCATGACATCTTCAGGGCCAAGGAGGTTGCCGACATCGTCGCCATCATGAGCAACGGTCAGATTATCATGCAGCAGCCGGCATCGGCGTTGGCGGGCCAGAACCTTGTAGACATTTATATGCACCACATGGCCGGACACAGTTCCGTCGCGGCAGGGTGACAGGAGGTCGTGAATGATTCGCTTGCTCATTGAGAAAGAGATCAGGGATATCATCGGCTCCACCAAGTTCGCGATTACCTTCGTGGTCTGCGCGGTGCTGATTCTCCTTGCTTTCTTCGCGGGAGCTTCCAACTACAAAGCCAGCCGGTCTCAGTACGAGGCTGCCGTTTCCACAAACCTGCGGCAGCTCGACGGCCTTACCGACTGGATGGATGTTTCCTCCACCCGTGTCTTCCTCCCTCCTCAGCCGCTAAATGTGCTGGTTTCGGGCGTGTGGAATGATATTGGTCGAACCACGGAAGTGGCAGGTCTCGGCGACTTAGTGGCAGAGGATACCAGATACGGCGAAGAACCGGTTTTTGCTGTTTTTCGGTTTCTCGATCTTGATTTCATTTTCCAGGTTGTTCTGTCACTCTTCGCAATTCTGCTTGCTTACGACGCCATCACCGGCGAGAAGGAACGCGGGACGCTTCGGTTGATATTCGCTAATCCTGTTCCACGGGCCACGTATTTGTTAGGTAAACTCGTCGGGATGTCGATTGCGCTAATCGTTCCTCTGCTGTGCGCGGT
>Ga0315293_10000719_pt1 | contig 31089 bp, 22 predicted proteins | sample YL17G13_20_MG_FD_203071 | JGI IMG/M metagenome (GOLD analysis project Ga0315293, IMG submission 203071) | Sediment microbial communities from Yellowstone Lake, YNP, Wyoming, USA - YL17G13_20 | ecosystem: Environmental > Aquatic > Freshwater > Lake > Sediment | place: USA: Wyoming | collected... | reverse complement strand
GGCGCGCTCACGATTACCGCCGCGCTCTCCTACGGCGAACTGGCGTCGATGATGCCGCGGGCGGGCGGCATGTACGTCTACCTGCGCGAAGCCTGGTCGCCGCTGTGGGGTTTCCTTTACGGCTGGACGTTGTTCACTGTCATCCAGACGGGCACCATCGCGGCCGTCTCGGTAGCCTTCGCCCGGTTCCTGGCCGTCATCGTTCCCGGCGTCGGCGAGATGCATTACCTGATTCGGCCGCTTCACGTCTCCACGCGCTACGCCATCTCGCTTTCCACCGCGCAACTGGTCGGCATTGGCGTGATCGTACTGCTCACCTGGACCAACAGCCGCGGCCTGCAATACGGCAGGCTGGTGCAGAACGTGTTTACCACGGCGAAGACCGGCGCGCTGCTCGGCCTGATCGTCGTGGGATTCACGCTGGGCTGGAACCCGCAGGCCGTGCGTGTCAACTTCGGCAGCTTCTGGAAGCTGGGGGCGTTTGATGCCTCGCTGGGCCTTGGTGTCGCCGGCGCCTTCGGCCTGTTCGCCGCCATCTGCGTGGCGCAGACCGGTTCGCTGTTCGCCGCCGACTCGTGGCACGACATCACTTTCGCGGCCGGCGAAGTGCGCGACCCGCGGCGCACGCTGCCACGGGCCATGGTGCTGGGCGTCATCGGCGTCATTTCGCTCTATATGCTGGCCAACCTGGCCTACCTGGTCACGTTGCCGTTGCCCGCCATCCAGCACGCGCCGGCCGACCGCGTGGCCACCGCCGTGCTGGCGCGCATCTATCCCGGCTTCGGCACCCTGCTGATGGCCGCGGCCATCATGGTCTCCACTTTCGGCTGCATCAACAGCCTGGTGCTGGCCGGCGCCCGCGCTTATTACGCCATGGCCGAGGACGGCCTGTTTTTTGCGCCGGCCGCGCGGCTGAACCGCGCGCGCGTTCCCGGCTGGTCGCTGGTCGTGCAGGGCGTGTGGTCCTCCGCCCTGGTTCTGCCCCGCGTCTACAATCCGGCGACCGGCGCCTATGGAAGCCTCTATAGCGACCTGCTCGATTACGTCATTTCCGCCGCCCTGCTGTTTTACATTCTGACCATTGCCGGCGTCTTCCGCCTGCGCTGGCGGCGGCCCGACATGGAACGGCCCTACCGCGTTTGGGGCTACCCGCTGGTGCCGGGGCTTTACGTGCTCGGCGCCACTGCCGTTTTGGCCGTATTGTTTGTTTATCGTCCGGCTACAACCTGGCCGGGGCTGGTGATCGTGACGCTCGGTGGGATCGTGTACGCATTCGTGAGACGAGGCACGAAGCCGCCTGGAATGCGCCGACGGGAACCGATCGATTCCTCGACGTGAATCTCCAGACGCGGCAGGCCACGACGCTGTAGCCGTGGGGTCTCGCGGCCCGGGGCGGCCGGCAAATCGGTCGGGTACAGCATTGAGGTGCGAGTATGCGCAAACGAAAGACAGCATCGGTGCTTGTGGTTCTTCTCCTGCTGCCCGCGGTCGCGCTCTCTGTACTGCCACTGTTGGCTTCGGCGGTGGGTCGCGTGGCGGAAACCGCGGCAGAGGCCACGAAGACCGACCTCAGGGGTGTGTATTCCGTCAATGGCCGGCTGCATATCAGCTTCTTCGGCACTCCCGACGGAGCGCCGATCACCACCGGCCCCGGCGACATGAAACCCTCATGGGCGAAAACGGGCGGTAAGATCGTGTTCTTTCGACTGATAACCCCCGCGCCGCGCATTCCCGACTGGAAGACGGCGATCTGCGTGGTCAATACCGACGGTACGGGTTTCCGGAAGCTGACTGACGGCTCCCAAACCGATTTCAACCCCACCTGGAGCCGCGATGGCAAGAACGCCATCTTGTTCAGCCGGCGCGATCCGAATCGAGAAACCTACGCCGTCTACATGACGACTGCCGAGGCCAATCCCGGCGATGAGGTGGCTGTCAGCGACCCCCAGTGCAGTTCCTTCGCCAACAGTTCTCTGAAAGACGGGCGGATCTTCGTTGCCGGCACAAGTCCAACTGGCGGCCGCGGTTACTTCCTGCTGACGCCGAGCAAGGAAGGGAAACCGGTCTATGAAAAGGTGAACTTCGCATACCCTCTTGAAGGCACGTTGGACCGAGTCAGCATCGCACCGAGCGAGACCAAGGTCACCTGCGAGTTCCAGAAAGGGTTTGGTCCCTACAGTTACCCGGGGCGAACGCTCTACATCGCGGACTTCGATGTCAGGACGCGTACGGTATCGAACCCGGTGGCGATCACGGACGCGCAGCCCGACCCTAAAGTCACCACGCTGTATCCGCGATGGACCAAGGACGAGAGCGCCGTTGTCTATCACTGCGACAAAAGCGGGAAGAGCCAGCTCTACATGTATCGGCTGGAAGACAAATCGACAATTCTGGTGTCCACGAACAAGGACGCCAGCTACGCATTCCCCTGCGGCGAGCAAACGCCGAAGTAGCAAGATCGTGGTCGCCGGGTTCATTTGCCGCCGGCCTCCGGCCGCAGGATGCCATCGAAAAAGGCGCGCATGGCGGCGCGCGTCATCCGCGAATTGGCGGCAAACACGTTGTGGTTGGCGCCGTCGAACACCGTGTAGGTGACGTTGCGGGCGCCCGCCTCGCGCATCGTTGAATTGCGAAATCCGCGCGGCGCCGCACTTCCGCTCATTTGGCGCCCAACCATACCGGGCTGCTCCAGGCCATTTCGCCGTCTTTCTGCGTCACACGAACGTAGCAGTAGCTGTAGCCGGCGATGGGATCGTTGTCGAGAAACGTCAAATCAGCCTCTCTTTTTTCGGGCTGGTTGACGTAGACAAAGCGGTTGTTCCGGCACACTTCGATGCGGTCGATGTCCTGCGGGCAGCGCACCTTGATCTTCACCTGGACGGGCTTGCCGGCCGCTTCCGGCGCCGTCTCGCCCATCAACAGGCCGTTGACGCGAACATCGAGGAAGATGCGCGCGGCGGTGGTTCCGAAGGTGCGCCGCGCGCGGATGGCGTCCAGGATGGCTTCGCGCGTCAGATCCTCGGCATAGACCGCCGCCTTGCCGCCGCCTCCGCCGTGGTCGGGGCTGGCAATCACGCCGATCACGGTGCCCCGCGCCCAAACGTCCTGCAGGTACCAGCCGGGTTTGGGAATGGCGCGCGTGGCGGGGCGGGACGCGCGCGGCACAATAGCCCGCAAGCCGCAAGCTGCGGGTCGAATTCAAGCTATTCAGTTGTCAAAGATCGGGGCCGGCGTCTCCGCGCCGCCCGTATCCCGGCTGCCCTGTGTGCTTCCGCCGGCGGGCCGCGGGCCCTCCCGCCCGGCAGACCTTCTATTTCTTCTTGAAATTAATAACGGCCATAAAGAATAGCATATCACGCTTGTCAAGCCCCCCCCCCCGTGGCGGACTTGGCGCTCACCGAAGGGTCGCCGATGCGAGTTGCACCGGCGGAGCCATTTCCATTTCTCGGGATTTCTCCCTCCCCAACGGTTAAAGGCCTTGGGGGAAAATCAGAAAAATGGGAAAAATGGGACGACCTGAACTGCGCGATTTTTGCTTGGCCGGAGGACGTTCAAGAAAGCGTGAAGTGATCGGTCTGCTGTGCCCCTGCGTTCAGAACGTGGTCCCCAACCGCCGAAGCCCACGCCGCACCATTCCATGTCCAGCATCCTGACCTGAAAATATGGAGCGCCGCCGTCCCGGCGGCCCCGGGGCCGGCCAGAGGCCGGCGCTCCATACGCGGCGCCCGCCGGGCGCCGCGTTTTCATCCTTTCCGGGTGGCCGCCGCGGCGACCATGCGGGGCCGCTTTGACTGCACAGTTCAGACTGACCCTTTCCTCCCCACTGTATCGGGGCGATAGGTGCGATAATGGGCGAGTCGCCATGGCCGTTTTCGACAATGCCTTCTTCGAGGAGCGAGTGGAACAACTGTTTGACTTGGCAGAGCTCGTGGAGAAGATTTTTTCCTCCGCCGGACTTGAGTATAGGATCGTCGGAGGTCTGGCTGCCTACCTGTACGTGGAGGAGATCGACCCCGAGGCCGGGCGACTTACCAGAGACGTTGACGTCGCCGTGCGGCGCGAGGACCTCGACAAGATCGCAAGGGCCGCCGAGCCGTTCGGTCTCGAGCACCGGCACCTGGCCGGAGTCGACATGCTGGTGCAGACCGCGAAGCCGTCGGCTCGGAGGGCGATCCATCTGGTTTTCACCGGCGAGAAGGTTCGGCCGGAATATCCTGAGCCAACCCCTGAATTAGGAACGTATCGAGAGATAAAAGGGGTTCGGCTGATCCCCCTAGCGGACCTGGTCCGCATGAAGCTCACCAGCTTTCGGGCCAATGACGAAGCGCACCTCAAGGACCTGGACGACGCTGGGCTTATCACGCCGGAGATCGAAGCCGCTCTACCGCCGGTCCTCGCTGACCGATTGGCTCGGGTTCGCGCGCGCGGGTAAGGGATCGTCGTGCGGCGCAGTCTAGAGGACCCGGGAGCCGGCGGGACGCCGGCGCTCCATAAACGCCGCCCTAACCAGACGATGGGAGAATTCAAACTGACCCGTTGCCGAACAGCACAAGCCCTTGTCTTCGAGGCGCGCAACGCGAGAAAATGAAGGGGGTTTTTGCGGAGGTCATTGTTGGTTTACGATCCTCGTGGTGTCCGTTTCGTTCTCACGGCCCCGGCCACCGAAAGCACGGAGCAGCAATTCAGCCCCTGGAAGCAGATGGTCTATGCCTCCGTACCGGCGCAGTTCGCACCCAGGTTCGCCTACAAGAAGAATCTTGAGGACGCGGCGCATCCGGACGGGACGGCGGTCGTGATCCCGTACGGCGCCCGGGTGGCCGAGGCTATCCTGCTTCGCCACTACCCGCCTGAGGACGTGGCCGTCTGCCACCCGGACAATCTGCACCTGTTCGTCGGACCTCGCACGCGCGCAGTCGGCGTGAGCGCCCACAACCCGATCGGCGCGGCCTTCTCCACGGGCGTCTACAGCAACATATTTGGAAGCACGGCTCGGCCGATCAACGCCTACGAAACCGAGCGCATCTTCTTCCATCCCGCTCTTAGAAAGCACCGGCCCAAGGTGATCGTCGGCGGCGCGGGCGCCTGGCAAATCGAAAAAGTTGACGCCCTTGACCGGCTCGGCGTGGACTGCCTGGTGATCGGCCGCGGAGAGGCCGTAATTGCGGATCTGTTCCGAATGGCCGACGAGGGCCAGAGCCTTCCCCGCGTGGTGCGGGCGCCCGAACCGGCCCTCCAGCAAATGGTACTTCCGCATAAGCGCTCGACCTTCGGAATTCTGGAGATGACCCGGGGATGCGGGCGGCAGTGCGCCTTTTGCACGCCGACGCTGGAGACGCGGATCTCGCTCCCCCCGGAACAGTTGCTGGAAGTGGCCAAGGCGAACATCCGCGAAGGCGGCAGGGGCATTTTCCCCGTCTCCGAGGACATTTTTATCTACGGCGCCGGCTCTCCCTTCTATGTGCCGAACGCGGATGCCCTGGTGAACCTCTACGAGTCCGTTGCCGGGCTCAAGGGCGTAGATTATGTACCCCTCTCGCATGCCACGCTCACGCCGGCACTCGTCAATCCGCACCTGATCCAGGAACTGTCCAAGGTCCTTCTGGGCAAGAGCATTCTGCGCAACCCTGCCTCTACTCACCCGGACAAGACGTTCCTCTCGCCGCTGGTCGGCATCGAGACAGGCTCGCCGCGCCTGGCGGCGCTTACCATGCCGGGCAAGGCGTTGCCGTTCGACGTGAGGGACTGGCAGGAGATCGTGGTCGAGGGGATTCAGATTCTCAATCGCAATAACTGGTTCCCGGTCTGCACGTTCATCGTCGGTCTGCCGGGTGAGACCGACGACGACATGAAGCAGTCGCTGGACCTGTTGGGCCGGCTCCGCAAGAACAAAGTGCTGTACGTCCCCTCCATCTTCACCCCGCTGGAGGAGACGCGAATGGCGGGCGGGCACGCGCTGAAAGCCCGCGAGCTGACCAAGCTGCAATGGGAATTCATCCTGACCGCCTGGCGGCAGAGCCTGGATTTTGCGGTGGTGCGCAAGCGCTCCAACCTCGCCTGGAAACTCGGCATGTATTGCTTTTACTATGGCCGCGGGCGCTGGGTGCACGGACCGCAGTTCAAGTATCCCGCGCTTCGTTTCGCGGGAGCGCCAGAGGAGAAGCTGGCGCCGCACCTGTATCTCAAGTGGGATGACAGCGCGCACCAGGACCGCATTCCGGCACGCCAGCCGAAGCTAATCGCGAAGCATGCTCATATGACCATCCAGGAACTGGCCCACGCGCAGGGCAACCAAAGGTTCGACATTCCCGGACCAACCGCGGTCCAGAACGCCGGCCCGTCTCACAGCGTTGGGTAGGCGGCGGGGAGCCAGAAGACCCAAGCGATTCTTCCCTGCCGTCAGACGGGCGATAACGATTCCACCAGACGGCGCACGACCGCAGGCCGGAAAGGCCGTAGACACGCCGAACGAACACGTGAGTTCCCGTTGCCGATGTAAGCCGTGCGATACCCGGCCGCTTGCAGCAGGCGCGGATAGCTGTCGAGACCATCGGGGAACTCCGTGAAGTTGTTCTGCACGCCGTGCGTGTGGGCGTAGAGGCCGCTCAAGTAGCTGGCGCGGCTGGGCGAGCACAGCGACGTGGTGACGAAGGCATTGCGGAACCGGACGTCCTCGCCAGGGTAAGAAACAAGACTCATTGGCGACGGGCATCCCGGAGGTATGCTCGCGTACGTGGGAGGGGCGCCGGCGGAACGCAATACCGGCATGTTCGCTGCCCGATTTCCGCTCACTTGACCCCGAGCCATACCGGGCTGCTCCAGGCCATTTCGCCGTCTTTCTGCGTCACACGAACGTAGTAGTAGCTGTAGCCGGCGATGGGATCGTTGTCGAGAAACGTCAAATCAGCCTCTCTTTTTTCGGGCTGGTTGACGTAGACAAAGCGGTTGTTCCGGCACACTTCGATGCGGTCGATGTCCTGCGGGCAGCGCACCTTGATCTTCACCTGGACGGGCTTGCCGGCCGCTTCCGGCGCCGTCTCGCCCATCAACAGGCCGTTGACGCGAACATCGAGGAAGATGCGCGCGGCGGTGGTTCCGAAGGTGCGCCGCGCGCGGATGGCGTCCAGGATGGCTTCGCGCGTCAGATCCTCGGCATAGACCGCCGCCTTGCCGCTGCCTCCGCCGTGGTCAGGGCTGGCAATCACGCCGATCACGGTGCCCCGCGCCCAAACGTCCTGCAGGTACCAGCCGGGTTTGGGAATGGCGCGCGTGGCCGGGCGGGGTGCGCCGTGATACTCGTACGAGCCCCGGAGCTGGAAAATCTCCGCCACCGGTTGCGCCTTGGGGTCCACATACGACCAATCCGTCGGCACATTCCCCTCGTCGGCGAGCTGGTGCGGGATGTGGATGAAGTTCGCTTTCATCTCGCGCAATTCCTTCCACACCTCAGTCGGCGTCATGCCCAGGTTGGCGTTCCACCATCTCGGGAAATAAGGGTCGGCGAAGATCAGGTTGCGATGGCCATAGTAGCCGTACGGGTTCTTCTCGTCGTACTTTTCGAAACTCGAGGTCCACTCCATGGCCAGGAAGGTCATCATGCGCCCCGGGTCCTCATTGGCGCGCGCCATCTTGGCCGTGTAGTTCCACAGGTAGGGGACGAAGTTGTAGTCGTGATCGGTCATGCAGGCGAAGTCGAGCCGGTTGATGTCGCGCCTCACCTGGTAGTTCTCGTCCACGCTCTGGTCGGCGCAGCGGATGCAGACGGAGATGTCGGAGTGGGTGTGCAGGTCGCCGTAGAACAGCTTCAATTTCTTGCCCCGATAGTCGATGGCCGGGGCATCGCTGTCTTCACCGCGGGCCAGGCGCAATTCCCCGGCGTCGAACGGCTCGCCGGGCTCGACCAGAGTCTCCAGCCGCGCTGCGACGGCGGGCGCGGCCTGGCTGATGTCGAGCGCGGCCAGCATGATCCTGCTGCGCGCCTCTGAAGTCGCCTCCGGCTTGTTGTCCATCCAGGTCTCCGGGAACTCGTCCACCTGGTAGGCGAGCAGCGCTGTTTTTCCGGCCAGCAGAAGGCCCGGCCGCCGGTCCATGCCTTTCATGGAGGAGGGAGTCAGCGGCGCGTGCCAGCTTTCCCCGTTATAGCCCGTCAACCGCACTTCCCACCCGGCGCGCGGAAGGCGCGGCACCAGGTAAGCGACCCACAGACGGCCAACGTCGTCGAAGGCCGGCGTGGCGTTCTCCGCGCGCGTCCACAGCGGACAGCTTTCGCGGTAGCCTTTCGGCGCTTCCAGGCCGCGCGGTGTGACGCGCGCCGCCATCACGCGACGCTGCGGCGTGGCACCCGTGCGGTAGCCCTTCATCTGCGCGTTTTCGTAGAACAGCCAGAGGTCGTCCTTCTGCGCGTGGAGAAGCGCATGGCGGTCGATGGTGGCGGCGCGCGTCAGCCGGAGTTCCTGCCCCCATGTTCCCGGCGCGGAACGCTGGCGCAGAAAGATGTCGTAGTTGCTTTCGCGAAACGAGTGCCAGGCCACGGCCACCGCGCCGTTGGGCCGCACCGCCACCGAGGGCGCGTAGTTCGACTTGCCCGCGGCGCTGACCGATTCCACCGGGAGGAGCTTGCCGTTTCTCACCCCGGATAGCAGCACCTGCCGGCTGCCGCCGCGGTTCGACTCCCACGCCACCCAGAGAGTGCCGTTGTGCCACGCGCCGTCGGGTTTCACGTCGGCCGCGGCATCGGCCGTCAGCGCCACGGCCTGCCCGGGTCCCTCCGGGCCGCACGGCAATGCGTGGATGTCCCACTGCCGATTGCGCTCCGCGGCGTAGAGGAGGTAGATACCGTTGCCGGCTGCGACGGCCTTGGGATCCAGGATATAGGTTCCCTTCCCACCTGCCGCCCGCCAGGTGGCCAGATGGCGCCACTCACCGTCCGAAAACTCGTAGCGCGCCACCATCAGCTCGTCGGCGCCGGCGCGGAAGCCGTTCCAGGCCACGTAGATGCTGCCGTCCGCGGCACGGACCAGCGACGGCTGGTCATTGAACCGGCCGTCCTGCCCGGCCGCGACCGTCTCCCGGCCGAAGCATGGCAGTGAACAAAGAATGAGGAACAGGATTGTGATGCGCATCTTCCCTCCGCGTTTCGGTACGGAGCCAACCGCGGATTGCACCGATTCATAAGCGCCGAAATCTGCGGCTAACGACCACGCTTCATTCGGAACGCCTCCTGGTAAAAGGCCCAGCACTTGCCGCCCAGCCCGTCGTACAGCGGCCAGGGCGTGTGTGCGACGCCCTGGATCACAGCAAACTGATGTTCGATCTCGGCCGCATGCGGGCCACGAGAAGCAGCGACCCGCTTCACCTGGTTATCGGCGGGGTAACCGCTTCAGTAGGTGCCCGGTTGTCCGTCCGCGTAACGACGAGAACAAGTAAGACCGACATCAGGCAGGAAACCGAGAGAACCATCAGCGCGAGCGTCATGCTCTTCGTCGCGTCCCGAATGTGGCCGACCACATAGGGACTGACAAAAGCTCCAAGATTGCCGACGGAGTTAATCCAGGCGATGCCCGCCGCGGCGGCCGTGCCCGACAAAGTCGCGGCCGGCAACGCCCAAAACGTCGTGAAGGCGGACATGACGCCCATACAGGCGAACGACAGGGCGATGATCCCGGCAACGCCGGAGATGCCGGGCAGGCCGCTGACGGCAAACGCCACACAGCCGATGGTCCCGGCGACGACAATGTGCCAGCGCCGCTCGCCGGTCGCATCCGAATGGTGACCATTCAGGATCATGGCAACCGCCCCGACCCCCCACGGGATCATCGAGATCAGCCCGATCCGCCACAGGTCCTTGGTCAGCGTCTCCTTGATGATCTGCGGCAACCAGAAACCGAGCCCGTAGTTGCCCATCACAAAGCCGAAATAGATGAGGCAGAACGCCCACACCTTGCCGCTGCGAAAAGCGCCCAGGAAGGTATGCTGCACATTCGCTTCCCGCTTCTTCAGCTCTTCCTCTTCATCCAGGCGCTTGGTCAGCAAGGCCCGCTCGTCGGCAGTCAGCCACTTCGCCTTGGCCGGGCCGTCATCCAGGTAGAACATGGCCATCAGGCCTACAACAATCGACGGAATGCCTTCCAGCAGAAACAGCCATTGCCAGCCTCTGAGGCCGTGAACGCCGGACATGTGGGCCAGGATCCAGCCGGAGATCGGACCGCCGAAGACACCCGACAGCGCGATGGCGCTCATGAAGGCGGCAATCATCTTCACCCGATGCCGGCGCGTGTACCAAAACGTCAGGTACAGAATGATCCCCGGGAAAAAGCCGGCCTCGGCTGCGCCGAGCAGCAGCCGCAACGCGTAAAAACTGGTTGTCCCGCGGATGAACATCATGCAGGCCGACACGATGCCCCAGACCACCATGATGCGCGCCATCCAGAACCGGGCGCCCACCTTCTGCATCAGGATGTTGCTTGGGACTTCCAGGAAGAAGTAAGCCAGGAAGAAGATGCCCGCGCCCGTGCCGTAGACGGCGTCGCTGAAACCCAGGTCCTGCTGCATCTGCAGTTTCGCAAAGCCAACATTCACGCGGTCGATGTAATTGAGGATGTAGCAAAGGAACAGGAACGGCATCAAGCGCCACGTCACCTTGCGGTACGTGGCGTTTTCGAATTCAAGCGAAGAAGCAGTAGAGGTCACTCATCCTCCCCAGGGCCGCGCGAGCGCGGCGGCCGGCTGCAGCCGGGCACAGAAAACGTGCCGTGCTAAAGGACGTCGTTACAGTGCCGATGCAGCCATCGGCAGCGGCCGTCGCTCCCTGGCGATTTCCAATACGCGCTGCCAACTGCTGACGAATATGTGGCGGAAATGCTCGACGCCGCCGAATTCTCCGAATTCCTCAACTGACAGCCCGTCTTCCAGGTAGGCTTTGCGAAAGTCGGGCAGCTTCTCCATCAGCTCCGCAATCACGCGATGAGGCACGGGGTTGAAAAGCCGGTACACCACCGGCGGGTCACTTTCGATCAGTTTATCTGCCGTTCCCTCCCAGTTGATCGTCACCACCAGGTTGCCGCCCACCAACTCGGTGAAGTGATGCAGTCCCCGCGCGCCCCCGCCGATGAAGATGGCCGTGTAGCCGCGCTCCTGCAGGATGTGGTACACCTTGCGTGCCACCGCCAGCCCCGCCTGCCAGAGCACGTCGCTGGAAATATCGACCTTCTCGCGCTCGACGTACTTCACCAGGTAATCATCAAAAATCCCGGCGATGTGGGAAAGGAACAACACCGGCCGGCGACCCGTCTGCCGGGCCCCATCTTCGTATAACTCGCACAAACTGATCGCCTGCGCCACGCTCATAATCTCGGTGGCATTGATCGCCGTGTCCTCGGCCAGAAGCGTCTCCAACGCCTCCAGCCCGGCCTTGGTCACCGGCACCTTGATGCAGACATTGGGGGCTACGGCGCGGTTGGCCCGCGCCTCACTCAGGATGACGTTCGCGTCCTCTTCGTGAATTGGGTCTCCCTGCAGGCTGACGAAGCCGTCGCGATGCGGGTTCTTCTCGTAAAGCGGACGGAACTTCTCGATGACCGGCAAAGCCAGGCGGCGCTGGAAGAGCGATTCCGCCTCACTATCATCTTTGGCCTGCTGGAGCACCTTGTCAAGGAGGGCCAGCGCGCGCGCCCCTTCCTTGGGGTCGTCGATCATCTTCTGGCAATACGAAGGATTGCATGTGCACCCGACGGCGCCTGCCGCGATTGCCAGATCCGCCTCCTCGCGGGTGGGGTTGTTGATCCAGAACATGGTCGGAGTCTGCTGTTGAACTCGATGAAAGTAGCCGTTCCCCATCCTGCCTCTCCTTCATATCAAGTGGGGGCGTCCGAGGGCTCCCGCCGTTTGGAAAGCTGAGAGCGCCTGGCCCGCATCGTTCCGTGTTCGCTCAGCCGCCTAGCAGCCGGCGGCCTGCTTCTTTGCCTTCAACTCATCGAGCACGCGCTTGGTGTATTCGATGGCCAGCCGGGGGCTGGTCAGCACAGGACGCCCCGTCGCCTGCTCGATCTGGGGCGCCAGCCGGGTCATCGAAGCCTGCGCAAAGAGGATCAGGTCAACCTGGGGTGCGAGCGCCCGGGCAGCTTCTTCGACCATCGCGTCGTGCTTATCCTTCTCGTCATGCATCAGCGCTTGGAAGGCCGCGGTCGATAGCGACTCACGGATTTCCACGTTTTTGTTGAGCCCGGCCGCCTTCTCACGAATCAGGGCCACGGTCGGCGGCAAGGTAGTCGCCACGGTCGCCATAACGCCGATGCGATCGGCTTCACGCGCAGCCTTCTCGGTATGCGCGTCGTCGATTTTGATAACCGGGATGCTGACCAGCCTGCGGGCGACATCGATGGCCGGGCCGAGCGATGAGCAAAGCGACAGCACCGCGTCAGCTCCCGTGGCCTCAGCCGCCACAACGTAGGCGGACATGCGCCGGGTCACGTCGGTGCTGATCCGCCCCTCCGCCATCACATCGGGCAGCAGCGAATCGTCCATGATGTTGATGAGCCGGACCTCGGGCATGATCTCGGCGAACATCGCTTGCATCATCGTTTCGACAGTCAGAAACACCTTGCTGGTGTGGACAAGAACTAGCGTTTGCGCCATTCCTGGTGTTCCTCCGCAATGAAGCGCCGCTGACCATCCAAGCGAACTTGAGACGGCCCCCGCGCAAGGCTCCTCAAGCAACACGTTCAGTTGGGAGCCTCCCCTTCCATGCACTTCCGGTCGGCAAGAAACGGAGGAAGCTACTCGATTCTGATACCTTGCTTGCGCAGCGTGTTCTGAACCTGAGCGATGTCGACCTTTCGTGCCACCGCCCCCAGTCGCGCGGCGACGGCCGCGGAAACGCCTGCGATCTGCCCGGTCATCACGCAGTTCGGCATGCCCCGGAACCAGACTCCCGCCAGGTGCGCGGCTGACATAGCGCGTCCGGGAACGAGCAGGTTCTCGACCTTCTGCGGCAGGAGGCATCGATAGGGAATGTGGTAGCGGTTCAGCGGCGTCCTGATCCTGGGTGTGGGTGGCGGTGGCGGTGGCGGTGGCGACTCCGGACCCCTTTCGCGCCTCTTGCCCTCGCCCCCGTCGGGCGAATGTTGCTCGGTTCCCGGCGTCCCCTGCCGATAGGTGGTGCACAGCGTGTCGGGGAAGCGAGTGCTACGGCTGACGTCTTCGATTTGATACACGTACTCGCCGACGATCCTTCGAGACTCGCGGACGCCCATATTCGGAGCCACCTCGATCAGTTCGATGTTTTCGAGCCCCGGGATGTACTTCCGCATGACGTTTAGGAGCTGCCGGATCTGTTTGTAGCCGATCACGGTGGCTTTTGTCAGATCTTCGGCTTTGGAGCCATCAACGTCGTACATCCGAGTGGTGTTCAGAATCGCAGTGCTGGCCCGAGTCATGCCCTCGAAGCGGATGTAGTGAAGATCCGGATCTAGGTCTCCGTTCTTGTGGGCTTTGATACAGGTTTCCTGGAAGCCAAAGATCCTGATCACCTGGTTCTTGAGGTCGAGCATGCCGGCGCGCGCACTGGGGTGGACATCGTCCGGATTCTCGGCCACATACTTCGCAAGTTTCGGATAGTCGATGTTACCGATGCGAAACAGAAGCGCCATGGGGCGCGTCTTGCGGTCCGACTCACGTCCTTTCTCGCACGGTGCGCCACTCGCAGCCGCCAGGTCCGCGTCTCCGGTGGCGTCCACCACCATCTTGGCAAGAATCGCCTGGCGGCCCGATTTGCTCTCGAGGAAGGCCCCCTTCACGACGTGGCCCTCCATGATCGGTTTGGCTGCCAGCGTATAGAGGCGCAGCTTCACACCGTTCTCCTCCATCATCTGAAGCACGACGTACTTCATGGCTTCGACGTCGAAGAAGATTCCGTTATTCTCCACTTGTACCCGCCGCATGCCGTTTTCATTCCTGAGGCGCTCGTGGATCTCTTTCACTAACCCCTGGACGTGATCGTTATCGGTGCCGCCGAAGTACCCCATTAGGCCCGCTGTTCCGTTGCCCCCCAGGCATCCGTTTCGCTCGATCAGAGCGACCGAAGCCCCGGCCCTGGCCGCCGCAACCGCCGCGCTGACACCCGAGGGACCACCTCCGGCAACCAAAACATCCACCTTCTCGGCTACCGGAACCGCCCGAGCGGGTTCGATAATCCGCTCCCCTCTGGTACGCTCCTCACTGGCAGGCTGGGTGCCACCCGCCCGCGCGGATTGAGATTGTTGAGTGCCGTTGGAGGCAGCCAGCTTCTTCGTACCCAAAGCAACTGCTGGGACTGCGTAAACGGCTTTGATGAAGCCCCGTCGGTGGAACGCCATACGTCTCTCCTTTCGCTTCTCTTGCTCCCTCTCCTGCCCGCGGCGGATGTCCTCGGACACGCCCCGCTCGGGTGACGCCGACTTCAAAACGAATACTTCAGGCCCAACTGGATCTGCCTCATCGTTTTCGCCGAGCGGATCCGCCCAAAGGCGGCCGGGATGAGATTCGGGTTGCTTCCAATACTCATTCCAGGCGTGCCCCAGACAGGGTGATTGAGGAAGTTGAACGCCTCGAAGCGGAAAGCAAGCTTGTGGTTCTCCATGATTTGGAACGTTTTGTGCGCCGCGAAGTCCCAACTCTGCTGTGCCGGGCCCAGCAGGAGGTTGCGCCCGATGTTGCCGATGGTCCCTTGCGGCTGCACGGCCACGGCCGCCGTGTTGAACCAGCGCTCCGTGCTCCGCTGTTCCTTGGGCAGGTCCAGCGGTTGGCCGGTGGCGTTGGGCCGCTGACCACCCTGGTAAAGCAGTGTGTTGTTGCCGCCCCCGAAATTGCTCCACTGCCCGGACTGAATGAGAATGATGGAACTGAGCTGCCAACCGCCCAGCACCGCGTTCGGCACCGCTCCCCAGTTGGATGCGAAGGCCTTGCCTTTGCCAAAGGGCAGTTCGTAGAGGACCGATGCGACCAGACGATGAGGCGTGTCGAAAGCGGAGGGGGCTTTCTCACAGGAAAGATAGCATGTGGAGGTGTTGGGCGCTTGGGCTGCACCAGTTCCACGCCAAGCGCTAACCATGTCGATGCTCTTCGACCAGGTATAACCCACCAGTGCGGTCATCCCCTTGCTGAAGCGCCTGGTTAGCTTGGCCGACCCGGCGTCATAGTGCGCGCGGGCGTTGCTCATAATGGTCTGAAGGACGCCGAACTCAGGATAGGGCGCGCGCGTCGAGGCAGCGGAGCCGCTGGCCGACGGGACCGGCTCATTGGCATCGATCAGCCCCCACAGCCGACGGCTGAGCGAGCCCATATAGCCCACCTCCAGCACGGTCCACTGGTTCAACTCGTGTTGCACGTTGAACACGTACTGCAACGTGTAGCTGTCGCGTGTGTCGGGCAGCATGGCCCAGCTCCACGGCGTCGCCAGTTGGGTTATGGCCCCGGCCTGCCCTCCTAGAAAGTTCTGCATCGTTACAGTCGGGAGATTGTTTGGCCCGGCGATTTGCGAGCGCCCACCGAGGAGGCGAGCCAGGTCGAATCTTGTGTTACTGACCTCGGCCGAGTAGAAGACGCCGGCACCAGTCCGGATGGACCACTTGGGCTTCGGGTTCCAGGCGATCCCCAGACGGGGTCCAAAATCGTTCTTGTCGGGCTGGATCAGCCGTTCTCCCATTCTCCCGTCCCGCGCCACCTTCACGCCCGTGTACCGGAACTGGGCGCCCTCGTAAAAATCGCCCTGACCCATGCGCACCATCGTTGGGTGCAGGTTCGGGTCGGGAACATTGACCACCCCGAAGGTAATGCGGGGAATTTGAACGTTGGCAAAGTTGTTCGAACGGTCCGAATAGGGTGGGGTGTATTCGTAGCGCAAGCCCCAATTCACGGTCAGGCCCGGCCGAATCCGCCAGGTGTCGTCAAGGTAGTAGTATTGAACGGTAGTACGCAATTGCCCGAAAGCCGGCCTCACTTCGTAGCGAATATCGGACGGATAGCCGAGAATGAAATCCGCTAAGCCAAATCCCCCGGTGCGCCGGACCGGATCCTGGCTCATCGCACCGTTGAATGTAAACGTCGGGCTGAGGTACTGATTGCCGACATAATTGAAGCGGTCGCGGCGGATCTCGGCGCCGAGGCGAAGCGAGTGCCTGCCGCGAATCACGGAGACGGTGTCAACCGCTTGGAAGGCGGCATCACGCATCTCGTAGGGCTCGCTGCCGCCACCGAATGAGCTCAGACCCGGCGAGATCGTCGGAATTCCCCATGCGGTCGGCACCGGCGTGGGAAGGTTTGAAATCCGCAGTTCCGACAGCACGTCGCGCTGGTAGGCGAGCTCCCCCGCGCTCGCGTTGAACATCCTGTTCACGCCGAAACGAAACTCGTTCACGGCGTTCGGCCTGAGCGTGCGCGTGTTGGCGAGCATGTACTGTTTGGCGTTGGTGAGCAGTTTCGAGCCGTTGAGCCTGATGCCTTCACTCCAAGTGAATTCGTCGGTCCAGCTCAGGCGGCCATACCAGAACGACTTCGGGCTCTCCACCCAGTCCATCCGCAGATGGAACTGGTCCTTGTCAATACGGCCGTGAGTTGTCTTGCGGTAGTTCCGCTGGGGAGTGGTTCCCGGGGCGGATTCGGAGGGACCGTTCGGTTCCGGATAGAACTGCCAGAGAACGCCGGCTTGATAACTCTGGCGGCTGGCCGGAATCACGTTGCCAGGAAACGCGGTAGCGATCACCTGATTGTTAGACCCCAACGACCGGCCCACCGGATCAAAGATCTGAATGCTGGGCAATTCCGAAAGGTCGCCCCGCCGCATCGCGAGCGAGGGGACATTGTAAGCCGAGTTGGCCCGCGTGCGCTGCCGGAACGCTTCGTAATTGGACATGAAGAACAGCTTGTTCCGGCCGCTAAGAACTTTCGGGATCGTCACCGGACCGCCCAGAACGAAGCCGTACTGGTTCCACTGGAAAGGGTTCTTGGGCCGGGTGTGATCGGCGGCAGTGAAGTCGTAGGCGCGTGCGTCAAGCCTGTCGGTCCTGACGAACTCGTAAGCGCTACCATGGTACTGGTTCGTCCCGGCTCTGGTCGAGACGTTGATCTGGCCCACGGCCCGCCCGAACTCGGCGGGATAAATGCCGCTCTGCACTTTGAACTCTTGCAGCGCGTCCACGGACGGCAACAACAGGTAGGTGTTGTAGTTCGGGTCGGTATTGGCCACGCCGTCCAGCGTGTAATTCATCCATGAACTGCGAGATCCGGCAATCGAGATGGTCTGCTCGGCCCGGCTGCCACCCAGGCGGTCCATCGAGCCGGAACTCGCGAAGCCATAGGTGACGTTCGGGCTGAGGGACACCAGTTGCAGGAAGTTGCGGCCGTTCAGCGGGAGCTCCGTGATGCGCCGCTGTTCGATGACCGTGCCAACAGTCGCGTCTTCGGTGTTGAGCAACGCCGCTTGCGCCGTCACCTCAATCGACTCCGCGACCGGGCCGACTTGCAGCGTGAAGTCGATGCGGGCCGTCTGCTGCACCTGCAACTCCAAGGACCGGGCCGCGGTGCGGAAGCCTGCAGCCTCCACCCGCACCGTATACGTCGCCGGCAGCAATGCTGGAAAGCCATATATGCCGGCTTCGTTGGAACGCGTCAAACGGGTGGCGTTCGTTCCCGTGTTGGTCGCCGAAACAGTCGCTCCCACAACCACAGCGCCCGTTGGGTCTTTGACTTGCCCTACGATTTGGCCGACCGTCTGGCCCAGGAGCACCGGCCCCGACACGAATGCCAGAACCGCAACACGCAGGAACCACGTTGCCATCGAAGACAGGAGGAAGAAGGAAAGGATACTGGACGGAAGTCTGGCGTGCATTTTGTACCTCCACGACAGCCAAATGACTGCTGGTCACTGCCATTCTCTCGACCATTTGGTCAGATGTCTGCTCATTGTATCGCCTTTTCTACATCACACCGACCCCCCTGTCAAGCGAAAAATCGCACGTCGTTGAAAAATCTCTGTTTTGAAAGAATCTCTTGACAGGGATGCGGCGTGAGTGCTATAGACCCACGCTGAAACATCAGGCAAATTGGGCCTCGGCTTAACGACAGTCAACTGCAGAAGCCATGGCAAAAGACCTGAATTGGCGTTCGTTTCTTGCCGCGACGCTTCTGTCAGCGGAAACGAAAGCGTCGGCCATTAGGTCAGCCGCCCCGGCTTCCGCGAGAAACCGCGCGGTTGCTTCGTCTTGAACCAGCGGCGTCCCGCTTGCTTCCGCTCGACGGCGACGAGGGCGCCACCAGATTATGGAGGGCGTAATGCATATAATCTTCCGGGGTATTCCCCAACTGAAGCAGGTCTGTCTTGCCATCCTCGTGATCGCCGTATCCGCGCCGCTCTCGGCGCAGATCACGCTATCCACTATACGCGGATCCGTTCACGATCCCAGCGGCGCGCCCGTTGCTGGTGCCAAGGTGAGCGTGACCGGCACTGGGACCGGGCTGTCGCGAAGCAGCGCATCCGGTGCCACCGGGGACTTCGAGATCCCGGATCTTCCCCGCGGCACTTACCGTCTCATCGTCGCCGCAGCGGGTTTCACGGACTTTCTCGCCGACAACATCATTCTCGAGACCAACCAGGTCCGCCGCATCGACGCGGCTCTGGAACTGGGCGCGATCGGCACCCAGATCACCGTCAAGGCCAACGCCGCGGTGATCGAGACCGATACCGCCAAGATCCAAGCCATGGTAGGGAGCAAGCGATACCAAGTCACCCCGATCATGGCCGGATGGGCCACGCTCACCTATGTGCTCGCCAGCCTCCCCAATCTGCAAACCAGCAATACAGGTCTCTCTTTGCGCTGGGCCGGCCAGAGCTCAGCCCAGGTGCTCAACGGGATGGATGGTGTCACGACGAACGGCGACGTGAGCCAATTGATTGCCATGGTCGACGTGGAGGAAGTCACCGTTGTCACCGTGGGCAATAGCGCCCAGTACCGTAGCGTTGGCTTCGTGAACAGTACCTACAAGTCGGGCACCAACCAGTTTCACGGAAACGCGTACTACACCCATCAGAACTCGGCTTTGTTCGCGCGCGACTATTTCTACCCTAAAACGGCCCAGATTCTCGTTCATAGGTTCGGCGTGGACGTGAGTGGGCCGGTGATCAGGAACAAGACTTTCTTCTTCTCTTCCTGGAACGGGGAACGGATCCCCGGCCACTCGTACTATGTCCGCGACGTACCCACCAACCTCATGCGTAGCGGCGACTTTTCGCAGCTTGCGACCAACATCAAGGACCCACTGACGGGGCAGCCGTTTTCCGGAAAGCAGATTCCGCAAGGTCGCATCAACTCGGTAGCGCAGAAAGTGAACGAACTGTATCTCCCCGCTCCAAACCAGGGTGGAGCCAACCAACTCATTCAGAACTACGTCTTCCTGCATCCCTATCCCACGGATTTGTTCAGCAGAGATTATCTGACCAACCGCATCGATCATCAGTTCTCTGACAAGGATCGCCTCTTCGGGCGCGTCTCGAACCGGTTCACACCCTATGTCCTGGCGGGCAATTATCCGGGATTCGCGTGGACCCGATACCGGCACCACGACAATGTCACCGCGGAGGAAATTCACCTGTTCTCGGCAAACTTGGTGAATGCCCTCCGGTTCGGCTGGTTTCACGACAACGTGGTCGATGGCGGCGCGATCAAGGACACCCACCCCATCAAGGGCGGCGACGCTGTGAAGACGCTCGGCATTCAGGGTGTGAACCCAACCGGGATCAACGAGATGGGCTTTCCGACGATGAGCATCACCGGCTATTCCGCGGTGACATCCCAATACGGCGGCCTCAACGGGGGTCTGAATACTCTGGTGGCGACCGAATCCCTCACCTGGGCCCGGGGCCGTCACGTCATCAAAACCGGTGGCGAGTACAAGCATTACGGCCACGAAAGCTCGATCGCTCCAGCCGGAACCTACGGCAACTTTACCTTCAACGGCACGCTCACCGGCAACGCCTACGCCGATTTCCTGTTGGGCCTGCCGTACTCAAGCCAACGCATCACTCCTCTCCTCGACCGACATCGCACCACCTGGGAATTTGGCACGTACGTGCAGGACACCTTCAAGGCTACCAGCAAGCTGACACTGGACTATGGCCTCCGCTGGGATTATTTCGGCGCCGATCGATACTCGGACGGCCTGATGTACAATTGGGATGCCAGCACGGGAAACGTAATCGTCGAACCGGACGCGATGCAGAAGATCAGTTCGCTCTACCCGGTGAACACGATTCAGGTGAAAGCGGGGCAAGCCGTCGCCAATCCGAGCAAGACCAACTTCGCCCCCCGCTTCGGTGCGGCCTACCGATTATTCGGAGGCAACACCGTCGTACGCGGCGGGTATGGCCTCTTCGTGGAAGCGCTGGGCCAGTTCTCGCGACTGCAGTCCGGCGGACCGTTCCAGATCGGGGAGACGTTCAACAATGCGATCCAGAATGGCCAGCCGCTGTTCTCGTTTCCCAACCCGTTTCCGGCCGCCGGCAGCACGATCGCGTCGCAGAGCGTCTCCGGATACCCCCTGGACACGCAGAACGGGCGCATCCATCAGTTCAACATCAGCGTGGATCGGCAGGTCGGGAGCGTCGGACTGCGCCTCTCCTACATTGGTTCCCGCAATCACGGACTGAATTACTCGATCAACATCAACAAGCCGCAACCCAGTCTGACGAAGTTTACCCAGAGCCGCCTTCCTTACACTCAGTTCGTGAGTGCGTCGACGGTCCGTTCCGACGGCCGCGAGACCTACAATGCGCTCAGCCTGGAAGCACAACGAAAGGTGGGCGGGCTCACTTTTCAGTATGGGTACACCTACGCTTCCAATCTATCGAACACCCTCAATCTGGAGAATCCGTACGCCGCTCTTTCCTGGAGCCGGATTTCCTCGGTCCCGCGTCAACGCGTGACTCTGAACACCATGTGGCAGATTCCGCTCGGCCGCAACCGCCGCTGGCTGAAGCGTGTGCCGGGCGTTCTCGAAGGCGTGATCGGCGGATGGGATGTGTACCACATCGCCGTCTTCCAGACCGGACAGTATTTCAGCCCATCGTTTAGCGGCTCGGACCCTTCCAACACCAACACCAGCGGTGGGCTTCCGGACCGCGTTGGCAATGGCAACCTGCCCACCGACCAGCGTTCGGTGGAGCACTGGTTTGATCGGACTGCATTCGCCGTTCCGGCCGCCGGCCGCTTCGGCAACAGCGGAACAAACGTGCTGCAGGGGCCGGGCCTCAACTCGCACGGGCTCACCGCCTCCAAGGGGTTTCGTCTGAAGGAGCGTCTTGGTCTCCGGATCATGGTCGCGATCTCGGATCTGTTTAACCATCCGAACTTCTTGTTTCCATCCGCGAACGTCTCCGTTCCCGCTTCCGCCGGCGTGATCTCCGGCACTTACGGGGGGGGCGGCAGCCAGGGGGGCGGGGGGCTTGAGATGGCCGACCACCGGCGCGTTGAGTTCCGGGCGCGACTGGAATTCTGAGGATGTTGTCGGCGGAATCGCCATACCAGGCAGAGGGTTGGAACAAGGCGCGGCGGGTGGGGTTCATCGTGACCAACCTGGAGACCGACAGCCGGGCGGTAGTGCGGTTCTACAACAAGCGCGGGACCGCCGAACAGTGGATCAAGGAAGGCAAGCAGGCCGTCAAGATGACCCGCTTGTCCTGCCGCCGCCTCCGCTCCAATGAGGTGCGGCTGTGGCTGAGTGTGATCGCCTACAACCTGGGCAACCTGTGGCGGCGGCTGGTGCTGCCGGAGAAGGTGGAGAAGTGGTCGCTGACGAGCACTCGAAGGCAGCGGAGAAGCCAAATTGGAAATCCCGGTTAAAATGAGTTTCTGATCCGCATGCGGCGAGGAGCACTGTCACAGAGAGAGGAGTTCACTACCTTGCGCATTTCAAGACGAAACTGGTTAACAGGTGGGATCGCCTTCGGCTCCGCGCGCCTGATCGGCACGGCCATGGCGCAGGGCAATCACCGGCCGGATGCGGTTCCCGCACTGCGGGGAAGCCGGCAGTCGGTGACGATTCCCACCCATGAGTACGCCGGCGATATCGAGGAACGCCTCGATTTTCCCGGCGATTGGGAGATCCACGCGATGAAGATGGCGGGACACGACGCGCCCGCGCTGTCGCCCGAGGACATCGTCCGCCGTCTGGCGAGTCCGGTCGGCAGCCGGCCCCTGTCCGAAATCGCCGCCGGTAAGAAAACGGCGGTGATCACTTTCGACGACCTCACCCGGCCGACCCCGATCGCCTCCGTCGCGCCCCTGGTAGTCGATCAATTGAAGGCGGCCGGGCTCACCGAGGCCAATATCTTCTTCCTCGGGTCGTTTGGCGCGCATCGCACCATGGAGCAGGATGAGGTGGTCAAGAAACTGGGCAGCCGCCTGGTCCAACGCCACGCCTGGTTCAATCACAATGCGTTCGATGGCCTGGCGGAGTTGGGCGAAACCAGCGGCAAGAACCGCGTCTGGGTCAACAAGCTGTTCCTGGAGGCCGATCTGAGAATCACTATTAGCGGAGTGAAGATCCACTCCATCGCCGGATACGGCGGGGGGGCCAAGGCCGTGCTCCCCGGAGTGTCGGGCTTCCAGACGATTCATCACAATCACATGGTCATCGGGAAGAACAATAAGACGGCCGGTGAAGCCAAAATTTTCAAGAACGAGTTGCGCCGCGATATGGCGGAAGCGGCACGTTTGGCGAAGGTGGACTTCAGCGTTCAAATCGTCTACAACAACCGGTTGCAGCCCTGCCGCATCGTCGCCGGCGACGTGGTGGAGGCCCACGCCGAGGCTTGCCGCGCCGCCAACAAACTGCATCGCACCGCCACGTTCATGGGCGCCGACGTGGTGGTGGCGAATGGCTATCCACAAAACTCCCAGGGCACGAAGGTGCAGGCGTGGATCAACCGCTCCGTGCGCGAGGCCGGCACGGGTATTCTCGTCCTGCAACATCCGGTGGGGATGATGTCCTGGCACTACCTGTATCCCAGGTACTCGGGAAAGGGGGACCCGCTGGCGGTCCTCACTCCGCGCAGCGCCGCCGCCCGCAAATACCAGTTGATCGTCTATTCTCAGTACATGCAAAAGGCGCAGGAAAGCATGTTCCCCCCGGGCGCGATCTTCGCCACCCGGTGGGAAGAGGTGGTGAACGCCCTGCTGGCCCGGCACAAGACCGCCAGTCGCGTGGCGGTATACCCGTACGGCTGCCTGCAGCACACGGAGGTCGATTTAGATGGCTAGAGAGCGAGACAACATGGCATCGAAACCGGCTTGGCTCGGGCGGCGCACATTCCTTCTGGCGTCGGCCGGCGCGTTGGTGGCCGCAGCCGGCGCCGACCCGGCACCCATCGTGCCACGGCGCAAGACTGCCCTGTTCAAAGGCAAGAACCTGGACGGGTTTTACACTTGGCTGCGGGCGACGAAGTACGATGATCCCAAGGGGGTCTTCAGCGTCCGCAACGGCTGCCTGCGGATCTCGGGAGAGGATTGGGGCGGCATCGGAACTCGCGCCACCTACCGCGACTATCACCTGATCATGGAGTGGAAGTGGGGCGCACTCGTCTTTGATCCGCGAAAAGGCAAGGCGCGCGACAGTGGCATCCTGGTGCACGCCGTGGGCGCCGAAGGCGCCTATAGCGGTGTGTGGCCCGAATCCATCGAATGCCAGATTATCGAAGGCGGATGCGGCGATTTCATCCTGGTGAACGGCGTGAGCCGCCCTTCGCTGACCGTGGAGTGCCGGCTTGGACCGGATGGCCAGCACTACTGGAAGAAAGGCGGCGAGCCGGTCTCCAAGGATCGCGGACGTTTCAACTGGTGGGGCCGCGACCCGGAGTGGAAGGACCAATTCGGATTTCGAGGCCAAGAGGACGTCGAGAAGCCGGCCGGTGAGTGGAACCGCTCGGAAGCCATCTGCGACGGCGATTCGATCACCAACCTGGTAAACGGCGTGGTGGTGAACCACGGCACCAGGGCTTCGCATACCCAAGGCAAGATCATGATCCAGTCCGAAGGGGCGGAGATACTGATCCGCCGCCTGGAGCTCGAACCCGTGCGAGGACGGAAATAATACGATGAAAACCTGGCTGCTCCTGCCCCTGCTCCTGCTCTCTCTCTCTCTGTGCGCGCCTGGCCAGACACCCCAGGGCGTGCGGCTGAACCGCGTGATCGAACTGTTCCAGAAAGGTGTTCCGCCGCTGGGCGTATTTGTGTCCAACGTGTCGGTTCGAGGCGCCGCGTCGCTTTCGCCGGAGCTCGATTTCATCATTATCGACATGGAGCATTCACCGATTGACATGACGCGACTGGAGAGCTACCTGCTCGCCATGACCAACAAACAACGGATCGTGAAAAAGGGCAACCTCCAGATGGATGTGGTGCCGATCGTGCGCCTACCGGCGAACGGCCGTGAGCGATCGGAGTTCCTCGTCAAACAGGTGCTGGACCTGGGAGTTTTCGGCGTCATCATCCCCCACGTCAATAATGCAGAAGATGCCCTGGCGGCCGTGCAGGCGATGCGCTACCCACAGCTTCAGGGCACGCCGGATTTCCGGCCCCTGGGACACCGCGGGGTGGCCTACGGTTGGGCGGCTCGATACTGGGGCCTGACAGGGGCGCAGTATGCCGCCAAAGCCGATGTCTGGCCACTGGATCCGGACGGCGAGTTGCTGCTGTGGCCGATGGTCGAATCGGCCGAGGCGGTGGAGAACATCCGCCCGATTCTGAAGACCCCCGGCGTGAGCGGCGTATTTGTGGGTCCCTCGGACCTGGCCTTTTCGCTGGGTGTTCCACTCGGTGACCCGCGTGTGGAGCAGGCGATTGCAAAGGTTACCGCCGCCTGCAAGGAAACGGGCGTAGCTTGTGGCACCCTGACCTCCGAGAACGAAGTGGCTGCCCGCCTGAAACAAGGGTTCCGTTTCCTGGCGGTGGGCGGCGAGGGCGGCCTCTCCGGCAGCGTACAACGCGCGCTGCAGATCGGCCGCGGCAAGAACCAGTAAATGAAAACCACGCCGCGCGCCACACCCCCGACCCAGGTGGCCGCAGGAGAAGTATCTGCATGCCGCAAGGAGGGAGTCATGTCCCGATTTCTTCACCGTGTCAATCGAACATCGGAGGCGTTGCGTGCCAGACCCTAAGCCTGTGATCGAAGAGTGCGCACCCGCAAACGGCACGGGCCGGATCGAGAGAATCTCGAGGCAGGACCTGCACCTGGAGACCACCTCGCGCCTGGCCCAGCTTGTGGCTTCCTCCGAGCCTGGTTCCCGGCTTCCAACTGAACGCGAACTAGGCCTCCAGTTGGGCGTAGGGCGATCCACCTTGCGCGAGGCGATTCGCGCGCTTTCTTTCATTGGCGCTGTCCGTGTGCGCCAGGGTTCAGGCACCTACGTCAGCAGCGTCGGCGATGGGAGGGTGGAGCGGCTCATCAGCCTGGGCTTGATGCTGCAGCGGGCCAGGGCCCACGAAATCATTGCGGCCAGGCAGATCCTGGAAGTGCAGGCCGTGCGCATGGCCGCGCACCATCACGATGCCGCGGACCGCGAGGCGCTGGAGTCCATCATGCGCCACATGGCGGACTCCGCCGCCGATCCGCCGGAAGCCTCGCGCTACGATCTGCAGTTTCACGTGCGGCTGGCCCAGGCCAGCCACAACAGCGTCCTGGTGCATTTCATCAACGGGATGAGGGCGCTGTTGGAGATCTGGATCAACAAGGCCGTCACCCGCCGCCCGGTCATCGAAGAAATCATTGGGGAACACAACGCGATTCTCGATGCCGTCTTCGCCGGCGATGCCGACCTGGCGGCCGCTCGCATGACCGTCCACCTCACGAACGCCGCTGAGCGGCTCTTCTCGGTGGTCGGCAAGGACCAGCCAGCCGCCGACTTTATCTCTCTGCTGCTTGCACCGGCCCGTCGTGAGCAGGAGACGAATCGCGACTCTGTGGCTGCCGAGCGGGCGAAGGCCCAAGGCCAGCCGTAGACACAACCCTGGCGCCGCCCGCGCAATCCGGAAGAGAAAAAAATAAAAGCGGGCCGGGCTGTAGGGGCGAGGGCGCCGGGGCGACTGCCCGCCCGCTTGCTACTGCAATTCCAGGACGGCCAGAACCGGGAAATGATCGGAGGGGAAGCGGCCGTCCTGGCTGCGCACGATGGTCTCCGACTCCAGCGCCTTCACCGCGCCCCGGTAAAAGATCCAGTCGATGCGCACGCCTTCGGTTGAGCCGCGAAAACCGCTGTTGGTTCCATCGGGACCGATGCGCAAGATCGAGAAGCCGTCGCCGACCGAGTCGCCCTTGCTGTTCGAAATAGATCCGGAGCCAGCTACAGAAGTGTTGACCGCGCTGGGTGGCGTGCCGCTGGTGGTGCAGGCGTTCCGCTCGCTGGGAGTGCCGGGCAGCGTGAAACAGCACGTAAAGATTTAGGAGCGGCAGCGTGGATTCGACGAGGCGACCTTCGTCGAGAGCTTCGTGATTCTCAACGCGGTAGGCGGAGAATGCGTGGACGACTTCCAGCGGCTCCGGGATGATCCCGGGCTGTCGGAGTTGATCGGGCACGAGGTGCCATCGCCCGAGGCAGCACGGGCGTTTCTACACGCGTTTCACGAACAGCAGAAGATTGAAGATGCCAAGCAGCGACGCGAGCCCGAGCAGATCGCCTTCATTCCAGAAGAGAGCGCGCCGCTGGAAGGGCTAGGCCTGGTCAAGCGGGATCTGGTTCACTGCCTGGGGGAACGTTGCCCGGAGCAACAGATCGCGACGGTGGACCAGGACGCCACCATCATCGAGAGTCGGAAGCGGGGAGCGTTGGCGACCTACGAAGAGCCGCGTGGCTACCAGCCGATGCTGGCGGTGTGGGCAGAGATGGACGTGGTGCTGGCCGATGAGTTTCGGGACGGGAACGTTCCGGCACAGATGGCGCCGCTGACGGTGGCGAAGGCGGCGTTTGCGGCGCTGCCTCCCACCGTGAAGACCTTCTACTATCGAGGCGATTCGGCGTGCCACGAGAGCAACTTGGTGAACTGGTTGCGAGACGATAACCGGGCCGAGGGACCACAAGGATTCATCGGTTTTGCGATCAGCGCGCGGATGAGCGAGGCGTTGCATGGGGCCATTCTGCGGGTGGCCGAGAAAGCATGGGACCCGTACGGTGAGCCACATCCGGAGGAAATCCGCGAGTGCGCTGACGTGCCCTTTGTGCCTGGCGAGAAGACGGAGCACAAAGGTACGCAGCCACTGCGTTACGTGGCGATCCGCATTCGCAAGAAGCAGGGAGCGTTGTTTGACGACGGCAGCAGCGTGCGTCACTTTGCGGTGGTGACGAATCTCTGGGATTGGGAGGCGGCCCGATTGATTCAGTGGCACCGCGAAAAAGCGGGCACCGTCGAAGGTGTTCACGATGTGCTGAAGAACGAACTGGGGGGGCGGGGTGCTGCCTTCGAAATACTTCGGTGTCAATGCCGCCTGGTTACGGCTTGCGGCGATTTCGCACAACGTGCTGACAGCCCTGAAGCGACTGGCGCTGCCGGCGGAGTTGTTGACGGCGCGGCCCAAGCGGTTGCGGTTTCTGATTCTTCACACGCCTGGACGCTTGGTCCACCACGCGCGCAAGCTCGTGTTGCGAGTAGCAGCCACGCTGGAGTGGATCGCCGCTTGGAGAAACGCCATCCAATTATTGCCCCTGCGCGTCTAGACTCCCCGCTATTGAAAATGCGGCACTTTTATCGACGGATTTGCAGGCCCCGTTTGTCCAAGACTCCGTTGTCCTGAATCGAACCTCGCCTGATGTCCATTCGGAATCGGTTTGGAGCTCACCTACCACTGCCCGCCCCCGGGGTTGTCGTGCTCTCCGCCTCGTCTGCGAAGCCCGAGCGCCATTCAGATGCTCGCCATCTACCGCCGGCTTCCCCTACGGACGGATTAGGGTGTAGAACTTCTTCTGGATAGCTCCGCATCTTTCTGGTTAAATTCCAGCCATTATGAAAAACCTGAAAATCGCTTTCCTCCTCGCTCTATTCCTGTGCTCACTGGCATTCGCGCAGCAGACGCGGACGCCGCTGCCCGTCCCTGACATCCCCGGCTACAAAACGCTGAAAGCCGATTTCCACATGCACACCATCTTCTCCGACCGCGACGTATGGCCGACGGTGCGGGCGGAAGAAGCGTGGCGCGACGGGTTGGACGTGATCGCCATCACCGACTACGTGGAGTTGGAGCACAGCCGGTATACGGACGATGGGAAGATCGCAGCCGGCCGCGCCTACGCCATCGCCAGGCCCGTGGCCGAGCAATTGGGGATCGTCCTGGTGCCGGGGGTGGAGATCGAAAAGACCACGCCGGCAGCGCCGGCGCATTTCAACGCCCTGTTCGTGAGCGACCCGGCGGCCATCAACAACCCCGACCTGATGACGGCGCTGCGGGCCGCCAAGGCTCAGAACGCCTTCGTGTTCTGGGACCACCCCGGCTGGGGAGTCCCCAAAGCCGAATGGTTCCCGCACATCGCCGCGGCGTATGACGAGAAGCTGTTCTCCGGAATGGAAATCTATAACCGCCGCAGGTTCTATCCGGAAGCGTACCCCTGGATCAGTGAGAAGAAGCTGACGATGTTCGCCAACAGCGACGTTCACGAGCCGATGAGCCCGCAGTCGGGCGGTAAGCTGCGGCCCATTACCCTGGTGTTTGCCCGCGCGGCCGATCTGGCCGGGGTGCGCGAGGCGCTGGATGCGCACCGCACCGCCGCCTGGGCCGACGGCCAGCTTTGGGGCGCCGCGGAGCAACTGCGGCTGCTCCTCGAGCGAGCCATCACGCTCGAGAATCCGGAGCTGAGCGCGCGGCCGGGCGGCAGCATCATGCTGCGCCTGCGCAACTCCTCCGCCATCCCGTTCAAGTACCGCATCAAGGCGCCCGCCTGGTTGACGACCGAGGACAACACGCTGGCTGCCGAGGCCATTTCCCTGCTCCGCGGCTCGGTGGCCAAAACCGCGCCGGCCGGCGAGCAGCGCGTTGCTCTGGAGTTGGAAGTGGCGAATGCCTGGGTAGGCCCGGGCCGCAACCTGACGGCCCGCATCCCGCTGAGCCTCACACTAAAGTGAAGGCGGCTGCAGCAGAGCCGCGACCGTAAGGGAGCGTCCCCGACTCCTGGGTTACGCGGACGCTCCCTTACGGTCGCGGCTCGGTTGCCACGGGGTGAATCAGTAGCCTTCTTCGTCCACGCGGACCTTGCCGGCGAAGTGGCGGTTCACGAAGACGAAGTAGCCGATCACCAGCACCATGCCGATCGTCCACTATACCAGGCCTACGCGCAGGGCATAATCGCCGGTTTTGCTGTTGTGGACGGTCAGGAACCAGGCGGCATTCGTCCTCGCGGCGCGCCATGGATGGCGATACTCAGATCATTCGCTGGCGACCGGGCCGCACCGCAGTCGAAACCTTTTTCCCCCTGCGCGACCTGGAACTCCGGGAATCGCCGGCACGGGTCCACGATATCGCGGTTGACGCCAACCACCAGCTTTATCTCGGCGAGAACGATAATCACTTTCGGTCCAGCTATCTGTGGACGGCCACGCTGCCGGAATGAGGCCGGGGGGGCGGCGGATGGTTGAGCGGCAGGAAGCGGGCCCAACGTCGGGCCGGCGACTGTGATAATCTCCCCACCTCGATGTCTTCTCCCGGTAGACAGCCAAATGCCGGCTGATGCTGCTTGCCTTTGACTGCGAAACATCGCCTATGAGACGACCTGTAGCATTGCTGGCCCTGATTTGCTGCTGTATGGCGGGCGTCGGCCGCACGGCTGAGCCGACGCTCACGGACGTCCGCTACGGCCCGCACCAGCGAAACGTGCTGGACTTCTACAAGGCGGCCGCGAATGGCCCCTCGCCGGTGTTGATCTTCTTTCACGGCGGCGGATTCCGGGGAGGCGACAAGGGCTCTGTCCGCCAGGCCGCCGACCAGTATTTGCACGCCGGCATCGCCGTGGTTTCCGCCAATTACCGCTTGAGCCAACAGGCCATCTACCCGGCTCCGATGCTGGACGGCGCCCGGGTTGTGCAGTTCGTCCGCTCCAAGGCCAGGGACTGGAACATCAACGCCTCCCAGGTGGCCGTTTCCGGCGGTTCTGCCGGCGGCACCATGGCCCTGTGGATTGCCCTGCACGACGACCTCGCCGAGCAGGCCGGCCCCGACCCGGTCGCCAGGATCTCCACCCGCGTCTCGTGCGCGTCGGTAAAAAACGCCCCAAGCTCGATGGACCCGGAATTCATCTTGAAGTACGTCGGCTCAACCAATTTTGGCGCGATGCTGGCCCTCCACGGCGCCCGAACACTGGAGGAGTATCGCACGCCGAAGTTGCGCAAGCAGGCCCTGGATGCTTCGCCGATCGAGCATGCCACCCCGGACGACCCGCCCCTGTTTCTGTGGTACGGAGGCGCTCTGACGCCCACACCGCTGGCGGCCGACACCCCATTCAGCGGCTGGATTCACCATCCTCGTTTCGGCGAGCTATTGAAAGAGAAGTACGACAAGCTGGGCCTGGAGTGCCATTTTCTGCACCGGGGCAAGCCGGCGGCGCAGGACGCTGAAATCGAGTTTCTGCGGAAGTGTTTTCAGGCCAGGCCCGCATCCCCGAAGGGAAGTGCTCAGCGCCGCTAAGCACACGAAGTTCGGCTTCCCCAACCTCTATGTCCACGATCGGAATGGCGGTACCATGACCATCGCCGGCAACGCCCGGACGAGGCAGCCGGCATTAAGGAGAGTCTGAGCAATGGCAAACGCCACCACACGGCGGGAATTGTTGCGGTGCGGGGGACAGGCGCTGGCCCTGGCTTCCCTGGGCCCCTTTTTTCATGTCGGCCGCGCGGGCGAGCTGCGCCGGCCGAATTTCCTGTTTCTCCTGACTGACGACCAGAGCTACGCGACGCTCAGTTGCACCGGCCATCCCTTCATGAAGACGCCGAACATCGATTCGCTGCGGCGCGGCGGCGTGCTGTTCACGAACGGCTTCGTGGCCATGTCGCTGTGCGCGCCCAGCCGCGCCTGTTTCCTCTCGGGGCAGTACCC
>Ga0315293_10000717_pt1 | contig 31107 bp, 28 predicted proteins | sample YL17G13_20_MG_FD_203071 | JGI IMG/M metagenome (GOLD analysis project Ga0315293, IMG submission 203071) | Sediment microbial communities from Yellowstone Lake, YNP, Wyoming, USA - YL17G13_20 | ecosystem: Environmental > Aquatic > Freshwater > Lake > Sediment | place: USA: Wyoming | collected... | reverse complement strand
GTCGGCCGCGCGCCGGGGGTCGGGAGGGCGAGGCGGCGCGCGAGCCTTGGCGCGGCGGCCGCGCGGGGATCGCGGCGCGCGCCGCGCCGCCGCCCGCCGCGCCCGCCGCGCCGCGCAACGCTCGGCGGGCAGCCCAGCGGCCATGCCGCGAGGGGCGCCGCCGGCCGCCGCGCCCCCCCCCCACCCCCCGCCGCGTCCGCCCTCGCGCGCTGACCCCTCCCCCCCCCTCCAGCCACCCACACCATGGGCAAGGTCCCCGTCCGCCTGCGCGAGGTGGTCTACACCCTGTCCCCCTTTCAGCAGACGGTCATGGGCGGGTTGTTCAAAGACATCCCCGGCCGCGTTTCGCGCAAGGTGTCTGAAAACTGGGTCGACGTCTCCCTCTTCTGCGTGCTCCCCACGTGGGCCATCATGGCGTACGCGGCAGACTACAAGGAGAAGGAGAAGCAGGCGCACCGGTTTTAGGGGAGGGGGGTGGCGGGGTGGCGGTTCGTTCTCTCATTCGGCTGTGTGACGCCTCCTCGCACTGCAAGTGGGCTGCAGGGCGGCGCATGTGTTCACACGGCCCCGCGCATCTCGCTCTCGCAACGCTCTCCGCGGGCGGCGGCGGCAACGGAAAGAAAATGAATTGAACTGCGTCTATCACAGGGTGGTGGTGGCGTGTCGGCGGCGTGCGGGCGCAGTGCGGAAAACAGGGCAAGGGTACAGGCACGGCGGCGAGGGGCTCAGCGCGGCGGAAGCTGGGCGCGGCGGTCGTAGGAGGATTCCGTCCGCTCGACGTGGACGCGCCGGGCGAGCGGCACCGCCCGCCCGCCGCCCCCGCACGACCCGCACGCGCAGCGCGTTGAGCCGTGGCACGTGGAGCAGCCGGCGGCGTCGTTGTCAGACCACCGGAGGCACGCGCAGGGGACGACGCCCGTTCCTTCGCACGTCTCGCAGCGAGGGCGCGTCGTCTCGTTCTGGGGAGGGGTGGGAGTGGCGGGGTGAGGGTGAGGGAGGCGGGAGGGGGGCGGGATTCATCGGCGCGCGCGCGCCGCGGCCGCCACGCTTCCGCACCCGGCCCGCGCGTCCCGCCAGACGACGGTGAGAGAGTGCCACCATCGCCAATGCGGGCGGCGGGCGGCAGGTGGGTCCGCCGAGGGCGGCGCGCCCGCGCGCCCCACCAGAGGGCGCGCGCGCGCCTCCACCGCCCGCTCCCCTCCTCTCTCCTCACCTCGTCGACGCCAGCGCTCATGCGTGCCGCGACGTAGGCCGCGCCGGCGGCGACAAGCGTGGACAGCAACGGGCCGGCATCGGCCGCTAGCGAGCGGGCCGCGACACGGCGCCGGAGGGGGGCGGCGCGGGCCGCCGGGGCGCGGCACGCGCACGGGGCGCTCGTGGACGGGGCGAGCGAGGGCGCCATCTCGGGCGGGGAGGGCGTGGAGGTGTGCCGAAGCCATGCGGCCGCGCGTGTCGCTGTGCGGGGTGACCGCTGTTGCAGCGCACGCCCGCCAGCCCCCCCCCCCCCGACCGACCCCGAACCGCGCGCCCGGCCCCTTCACTCGCGGGCTGCTGCCCCCGCACCGGCCGCGGCCGCAAAGGCGGCCTCGAAGGCATCGACCGCCCCCCCCTCAAACACGGCCCCCACGCGCCACGACGCCACGACGCGCCCCACCGCGCGCCGCACGCCCGCCGCCACCATGCGCGACTCAGCGCTCGCGATGGCTGCGCCCAGGAGCGCCGCCGCGGGCGCGAGCGCGGGCGCGAGCGCGGCGCGAAAGCGCGACGCGCCCGGCGCGGCGGGCGACGCCGCGTTGGACAGAACGTCGGCGGCGAGGTAGAGGCGGGCGACGAGGGTGGCGGGCGGGGCGGTGGCGTCGGTCAAAGAGGCGGCGAGCGCGGCGGCGACCGTCGGCGCCGCGCGCGCGCGGTCGAGGCAAAACGCCATCGCCGCCCGCACGCTCGCCCGCTCCAGCGTGATGGAGGCGAGGATGCCTTGCAGCACCTCCACCTCGCCCGGCTCCAGCGCGTCGGCGAGCGTGGCGGGCGGCGCGCGCGCCGACGGCGGCGGCGGCGGCCGCCACGCGCGGCCGCCCACGGCCAGCGGCCGCGCGGCCGGCGACCACCAATCCAGCGACTCGCCGTTGGACAGCGACCACAGGCGCCACCGGTAGTAGACGCCGTCGGGGGCGGTGGGGGAGGCCATGAAGGCGGCGGCGGCGCTCCCGCGCGCCGCGACGTCAGTGGCAAACGCGGCCTCGAGCGGCGCGCCGTCGGCGGCGACCGCGGCGGCGACGACGTCGATGGCGAAGCGGACGCAGGGGTCGGTGGGGGCCTCGACGATGATGTCGTCGCCGTCGTCGGGCGCGGGCGGCGGCGCGGGGAGCGAGGCGGGCCGCGAAGCGGGCGCGCGCGCGGGCGCAGACGCCGCCGCCACCACCCCTCCTCCCTCTCCACCATCCCCTTCCCCTTCCCCGCGGGCCGCCTGCTCCCGTATCAGCGACTCCAGGACGCGGTCGATGTTGCGGGCGCGGGTGCCCGCCGCGCGGTGCGGCGCGCCGGCGCGCGAAGGCGGGGGGGCGGGAGGGAACGGTGTGGCGGCGTCGCCGCCTCTCCCACCGTCGGGCGGCACGCGCGATGACAGCGGCGGGTCGACGGATGCTGCGGTGGTGGTGCGAGAGTGTGTGGCACGTTGGCTAGGCGCGCGCGCGCGCGGTCGCCCCACCACTCCACACTCCCCACACGCCGCGTCGGTCACGCCACCGAGTCGACCGCCTTACATGTCGAGGCGCAGCCGGGCGCGGCGGCGCCCCCCAGGGCGGGAGCGGCAGAGGCGGTCGGCGCGCCGTCGCCGCCCTCGCCGCCGCCTGCATCGTCGTCGTCGCTGCCGCCAAAGATGTCCTGAAAGTCGGCCAGGGCGGCCTGGGCCTCGGCAGCGTCGAGCTGAGGGGTGGAGGAGGGAGGAGGGAGGGGAGGCGTCGCCGCGACGCCCGCCGTCGCGCCCACCCCTCGCCCCACTCTCTCCCCCTCACACACACCTTGCGCTTGGCGTCCGCCTCCTCCTGCCGCTTTTGAAAGGGGGTCTTGGCCAGCCGGAAGTTCATGGCTTCGGGAAATGGGGGGATCGGGGGGGCGGGGCGACGCGGGCAAGCGCGGAGGGCGAACGCTGGATCGGGCGCGCGCCGGCGCACGCGGCGGCCGCGCCGAGAGGCGGGCTGTGGCACGGAGCCGGGGCGCCGCGTCGGCCGTCCCCACTGCCGTGGGCCGCACGCCCCCTTGTCGGCCGCCGCGCGGCGGCCATGCGGCTCGCGATCGCCTGCCTCGCGCTGGCGGCGCTCGCGGCGGCCGCGGCCGCGCGCCGACCCCCGCCCCCCTCCGCCCCGCTCCCCGGCGGCATCCCGCGCGTCATCCACCAGTCCTGGCGCACCGCCGACGTGCCACGCCAAGTCGACGCGTGGCGCGCCTCCTGGGCGCGGCTGCACCCCGGCTGGCGACTCCGCCTGTGGACCGACGCGGACAACCGCGCGCTCGTCCTGGCCTCCTACCCCTGGCTCCTGGACACGTACGACGCCCTGCCCGCGGCGGTCATGCGGGCCGACGTGGCGCGGCTGCTGTACATGCACCACGTGGGGGGCATGTACGCGGACCTCGATTTTCGCGCGCTCAAACCGTTCGACCCCCTCCTCGCCCCCGCCACCGGCGCCGTCGTGGGTGCCATGGTGGGCGACGACTGGGACCAGGCGCTGCCGAACGCCTGGCTGGCGTCCCCTCCCGGGGCCGACTTTTGGCTCTTTGCGCTGCACCACGTGGTCAAGATGGCGGGCGCCTTTGCCCTGCACGGCGCCGCCCGCTGCGCCGTCCCCCCGCGCTGGGACTGGCTCGAAGGGACGACGGGGCCGGCCATGCTCTTCCACGCGGCGGCCGCGTACAAAGCCGCGGGCCGCTCCAACCTCACCATCCTGGCCCCCGGCGTCGTCTACCCCGTCGACTGGCGCGCCACGCAGTGGGGGCAGGGGCCGGGCAAGCCGGCGGACGAATGGTCGGCGTGCCGCCCCGACCACGCGGGGTGGGACGAGGCCGCGTGCGTCGCCAAGTTTCCGGGGGCGTACGCGGTCACCTACTGGGCGCACACGTGGGGGCCGGCCGGGGATGGGAGGTGAGGGAGGGCAGGGGGGGAGGGGGTGGCTTGATTTTTTTGGCGCGCGCGGCGCCGCCTGCCACTCACGCACTGCTCGTGCCGCACGCCGGGGCGCGCGCGCGCCACGCCCTCCAAATGACTGTGCAAGCGCGGGCGCGCGGGTGTTACAGGGGGGCGGCGGGCGGCGGCGGCGCGGCCGCGGCCGCCGCGCGCTGGTCTCTCAGGCGGCCACCGGCTCGCCCGCGCGCCGGCGCGCGGCCGCGGGCGACAAGCCGAGAGAGCTGGCGTCGCCAAGCGCGATGGTTGGCGGCGGCAGGGGCGGGTGGTGGTGGTGGTGGTCGCCGCCGCGCGCGGGCGGCGCAACGCTCATGGCCGCGGCCGCCGCCACAGCCGCCGCGTGCGCACCGATCTCGCCTTCCCCTGGATCCGTCCAGTTTGGGCAGGGCGACCCCCCCCCCTGCCCCTGCGGCGCGAGCGCGCCTTCAACCCGCGGCACCATGTTGAGCGCGGCGAGCCACGGGCTCGTCGCGCCCGCGGGCGGCGGGCGCAGGGCCAGGTTGTCGACGCTGTGCTCAAAAATGAGGCCGTCGGAATCCAGGCGAAAGGTCGACACCCCGTCGAAGACGCCCACCGGCCGCCACGGCAGCCTCGACACGCCGGTCGCCGACCACCGCACCCGGATCTCGGCGTCCGCCGGCTGCCACACGCGGGCGACGTCGACGCGGCGCGCGCCGAAGAAGAGGCGCGCGTGGAACCGGATGGACCAAAACAGGGTCTTGTACGTGGGCAGGCCGCGAAACTCGTTGCGGGGGTCGCGGAACACGACGTCGTCCCGGTAGATGGAGACTGGAGGGTGGGAGGAGGGGTGGGGGGTGAGGGTTAGGGGCTGGGCGCGCGCGCGCGCGCGTCCGGGGCGGCGCGCAACGCGCGGCGCCTCGCCGGCGGGTCGCGGCGACCGAGCCCGGCGACACGGACGGGCCTGCGCGAGCGGGCGAGTCTCAACGCCCGCGCGGCACGGCATGGCGCGCGGCCGGAGCACCCACCCCCACCACCCTCCCTCTCCCCTCCACGCTCACAGTCCATGTCCCGCTCAAACAGCGCGGGCAAGTCCTCGCGCAGCACGCGGATGGCGCGCCCGACGTTGGGGTAGAAATCGGGCGACCGCCGCGGGCCGCCGCCGCCGCCGCCGGGGGCGGCGGACGCGGGGCCGGGGCGGGCGGCGGGCGGCTCCACGGCGCGCCAGACGTCGGAGGACAGCGGGGAGGCGGCGGGCGGGGGGGGGTGCGCCGACCGCGGGCGGCGGCGCGTAGCAACCCTCGGCGGCGCGCGCCCTGGCGCCGGCGCGGACGTGGAAGCGACGGGCGCGTGGAGACGCCCGGGGAGGCCGGCCATGGCGGCGGCGGGGGTGTGCACACGCGTCGTGGCGGCGGCGCGGCAGGCGGGCGCGGGCCCACTGCCGACGCGGGCATCGGGACGGCCCGGCGCCGCTGCCCGCGCCCCCCCGTTCCCTGCACCGATCGAGGCGCACCTGATCCGGACGCCGCGCGGCATCCACCGCCGCCCCTTTCGACGATGGCCGCGCCCGCGTCGCCGCGCCGGGCCGACCCCGTCGCCAAGGCCTCCTCCCTGCTGCACCGCCTGGCGGCCGACCCAGAAACCGCGCCTTTGCTGGACCCCGAGTTCGACCCCGCGGCCGCCGCGGGCGCCGCGCTCGCGCGCGCGGCGCGCGCCGACGACGCTGCCGCCGCCGCGGCGGCCCTGACCGCCGTCGCGGCCGACGCCGACGCCGCGGCGGCGGGGGTGGTGAAAGCGGGGCGGCCGGCGCTCGTCGCGCAGCTGGCCGCGCTCACGCGCGCAGACGCGGCGGTGCAGGTTCGAGCGGCGGGGAGGGGCGGGGGCGCGGGGGCGGCGCGGGCGCTCTGGCGTGCTCATGCACACCATCTCCTCCCTTGTCACAGGACGTCGCGGCCCCCGCCGCGGCCTTGCGCGCCGCGCTCGCGCGCGCGCGGTCGGCGGTCGCCGCGCCGGCCGCCGCGCTGCGCGAGCGAGCCGCAACCCTGGAGCGCATGCACGCCGCCGCGGCGGTGCTGGGCGCGGCCCGGCGGCGGGCGGCGGCGGTGGAGCGGGTGCGGAGCGTGGCCGCGGGCGGGTCGGACGTGCTCGCGCTCGCGCGCGCGGTCGCTGACGCGGACGCCGTCGCGGCCGAGGTGGACGTCGATTGGAGCGCCGCGCCGGCCGCGTGGGAGGGGGGAGACGAGGTGGAGGCGGCGCGGGAGAGCGCGCGGCGGGCCGCGCGCTCCGCGCTCGCCGCCGCGCTGGCCGCGCGCGCGACCGCCGACGCGGGCGACGCCGCGCTCGCCTGCCACTGGCTAGGCGACCTCCCCGCCGCGACCCGGGCCGTGCTGGCCGACGCGGCCATGGACGCGGCGGCGCGGCTGGCGCCCGCGGGGCGCGCGGGGGTCGGCAGCGACGCGGCGGCCGCCGCGGCCGACGCCGCGCTCGCTGGCCTGGCCGACGGCGCGGCGCTCGCCGGCCGCCTGGCGGCTGCCCTGGCCGCCCGGCGCGATCCGGCCACTGGCCAACGCCTGGCATCCGTCGGCGTCGACCCGGCGGCCGCCTGGTGGCGCGACGCCGCGCCGCGCGCGTTCGCCGCCGCGCTCCCCGCGGCCGGCCCGCTCGCGGCCGCCTACCCCCGCCTCGCCGCGTCCTTTGACGCCGCCCTGGCGAGAGCGCCGCCCGGCACGCCGCCGCCACCCCCTGGCGCGGCGGCAGCCTGCCTCGCCCCGCCGCGGCGCGCGTGGGCGGCGGCCGCGCGCGCGCGCTGCGCCGACGCCGCGGCGGCCGCTTTCGGCGGCGCCCCCCGCTCGCCCGTGCCCGCCTCGGCCGACGTGCAGCGCCTCGTGGCCCGCCTGCATGACGTGCTGACGGACGCGGACGCTGCCGCGGGCGCGGGCGGGCGCGGCGGGCAGGCGGCCGACGACGCGGCGGCGCTCGCCGGCACGGCGGCGGCCGCCGGCGTCGCCGCCGCCGCCAACCGCGCGGCGGCCATGGCGGCCACGGGCCCCGAGACGCGCCGCACTGATGGCCCCGCCAGCCAGGGCGCCGCGCGCAACATCGCCCTGTCCAGCGCGGCCGCGGAGCTCGCGCGCTCGCTCGCAGCGCTCGCGCCGCGCGCGCCGCCCGCGGCCGCGCCCGCCCTGGCCCCCGCCCTGGACGCGCTCCAGGCCGCGGCCGCCGACATCGTGCTGCCGCTGTTTGCGCAGGCGGCGGCGCACGCGGAGGCGGCGGCGGGCAAGGTGGGGAAAGGCGTCGGCGCCGGGTCGCGCGACTACTCTTCCGCCACCCCCGCGCCCACCATCGCCGCCCCCGCCGCGTGGGCGACCGACGTCGCGTCCGTGCTGGCCCACTTTCGTGGGGAGTACCTGGCCCGGTTCGCGCCCGCGCTGCCGGCGCCGGCGGCGCCGCGCGGCGCGGCCGACACGGCGCCGGCGACCGCGCCGGCCGCTTTAGCGGCGCGCTTGGCGGCCCGGGTGGCGTTAGTCGTGCTCAGGCGGGCGTTGCTCCTGCGTAGGGTGTCCCCTGGCGGCGCTGTGGCCCTCGCAGGCGACCTGGCTGCCGTCGACGCCGCGCTCGCCGGCGACGCGGGCGCGCCGCGCTCCCCCCCACCCGGCCACCCGTGCGCCGGCCTGAGGGCGTTGCGCAAGCTCCTGTTTGTGGCGGATGCGGACCTGGGCGGGCCCGGCGCGGCCGCGTCGCTCGCCGCGCTCGCTCCGGGCGAGCGGGTACTGTTCCTCCTCTCCCGCGCGCCCGCCTGCGTGCCGCCGTTAGCACCGCCGCCCGACAGCGGCTCTGTCGACCTGTGGACCTGGCTGGACGGCGCGCCGCCGGCCGAGGTGGCGGCCGCCGCGCGCGCCGCGGTCGCGGCCGCCGGGTCGGCGCCCTCGCTCGAGGCGGGGTGGGACGCCGCGCTCGGGCCCGCGCTGGCGCACGCCGTCGCGGCGGCGGCGAGTGGTGGTGGGCCCGAGGCGTGAAACGTGCAAGAAGAGGGTCGAGATGAACACGCCGCGCGCGCTCCCCCGTCTGCCTCTCTCGCTCACTCGATCAGCCCCGCCTTGGCCACGGTGAGCCCCCGCTTGGGCTTGGAGAAAAAGTCGACCTCCAGCGACTGCAGGCGTTGCGCGTCGGCGAGGCCTTCAAGGACCTCCCCAAACAGCACGTACTTGCCGTTGAGAAATGCCGCGCCGTTCTCGTTCGTCGTCACGAACCACTGGGACCCGTTGGTGTCGGGGCCCCGGTTGGCCATGGCGAGGCGGCCGGGGCGGTCGAAGGGGAGGGCGAGCGCGGCGGGTTCGTCGGCAAACGTGGGGCCAAAGATCGAGGTCGTCCCCGTCCCGTTGCCGTTGATGACGTCCCCGCCCTGCAGCACGAAGCCGGCCACGACGCGGTGCACGGGGGTGTTGGCGTACGACCGGTTCTTGGGGGTTCCTTGGCCGGCGCAAAACGCAGCGAAATTCGCGACGGCGCGCGGCGCGGCCTCGCCGTACAGGCCCAAAACCAACCGCCCGGCGGGGGACCCGTCGCCGTAGGTCAGGTCCAGGAACGCTTTCTGGGTGATTTTGGGGGTGGCGGCGGCCGGCGCGGCGACGGCGGGGTCGGCCGCCGACGCGCGGCGCGCCGGCGCGAGCGCGGCGGCGGCCAGCGCGCCCAGCAGCGCGCGCCGGGGCGCGGCCGGCGCAGGGTTGCTCGTGGGAGACGACGCGGCCGCCCGCACGGGGCGGGCGGCCGCGCGTGCGGGCGTGGGGCGGGTGGCGCAGCGCATCGGGCGGGGAGTGTTGCTCTCGTCGCCTCCTCGCCCCTCGCTCCTCTCTCTCTCCCTCTCTACCCGCCCGCCGCCACCACTGCGGCCGCCACCGCCAGCGCCGCCACCGTCGTCTCCGCGTCGGCCGCCAGGCGGGCGGCCAGGGTGGCGGCCGCGAGGGCGTGCACGCGCGCGGTGCGCGCGTCGGTCTCTGCAAGCCCCGCGGCCCACGGCCAGCGCCCGGTGCCCTTAAACTCGGCGCGGCGCGACGCCATGGCGGAGGCGGCGGCCGATGTCAAAGCGTCGGCCGCGGCGCGCAGGCTGGAGGTCGCGTCAGGAGGCGGCGCCGCGCGCGCCGCCCACGACGCCGCGAGCGCCGCCCACGCCTGGGCCGCGGGCGCCGCCAGCTCGCCCAACGCCTTCCCCCCATTGAACGAGAGCGCCGCCGCGTCGCCCGCGGGCGTGCACGGCCGCGCGCCCGCGGCGGCGGCCAGCCAGAGCGTGTGCGCCGCCGCGCGCGCCGCGCGCGCCGCGCCGCCGAGCGCCGCGTCGCGCGCGGCGCCCGCGTCGCCCGCCCACGGCGCGGCAGGGACGTAGCAGTTTCCAAACGCTCTTTTCTCCGTCGGCGCCCATTCTAGGCAAGTGTCCAGGGTGTTGAGCGAGGCGACGATGCGGCCAACGGCTGCGGCGGCGGCGGGCGCGGCGGGGCCGGGCGGCTGCGTGCGCGCGTCGACCACCGCCCCTTCCCTCTCCCCCAGGCACTCGCCCACCAGCCCCGCCACCCCGTCGAGCGCGTCCTGCAGCGCGTTGTACGCGGCGCGCGTGGCGGGCTGGGGCAGGACGAGGATCGAGAGGAGCGACGCGGCCACCGCGCCGGCGAGCGCGCCCACGCCGCGCGCGACTGCCAGGGTCGCGGCCACGCCGCGCCTCGACCCCGCCGACGCGACGACGACGATGTAGCACACCACCGCAAAGTTAGCGCCGTACTGGACGGCCGAGTCTTGGCCGACGTAGGCGGCGGCGGCGGCAAACACGGCGCCGACGCCGGCCTGCGCCGCGGCTTGCCACCCGCCCGCGCCCAGCAGCGAAAGAGCCGCCGCCAGGCTCCCGCCCACCGCGCCGCCTATCACCCGTTGCGCCGACATCATCAGCGTGCCGCCGACGGGCGCGGGGGCGGCGGTGCAGAAGGTGGACGCCGCGACGAGCGCCGCCTTCTCCAGCGCGGCAGCCAACTCAGGGCGCCCCGCGTCGAGCGCCGCCTTGGCCGCGTAATAGCCGCCGGCCGCCAGGCATGCGACACCGACCGCGACGCGTGTCGCGGGCGGGAGCCAGGCAGGGAGGCGGCGGCGGGAGGGGGGCGCGGTGTTCATTGCGCGGGGTGAGGGAGGGGGGTCCACCGCGCGGCAGGACGCGGGCCCAGGAACGCCGCGACCCGCCCTGGGCCGGGCGGCAGCTTTGAGGGGCGTGGGAGTGGCAACCGCCGCAGATCGGCCCACAATCGACGCGCCGGCCGCGCCCCCGCCGCGGCCGCCGCCCCATCCACCCCCTCTCAATGCCCGCCCGCCCGCGCTTCTCCCCCGCCGCCATCCTGGCCGCCCGCGTCGGCCTCGCCCTCGCCGTCCTGGCCGTGCCCGCGGTTGTGGTGGAGCACCGGCTCGCCTGGCGGTCGACCAAGCAGGGAGCGGCGATCGGGGCGCTCGCGGTGGTGAGCAGAGAAGAAGGATGGGGAGAAAAGGGAATTCGAGGGTTCGCCGGGGCGCCGACACCCCACCACCACCCCTCTCTCCTCCTCAGCTCGCCGCCCTCATCCCCGCAACCTGCTGGTACCCCGCCGTCGGCGCGGTCGCCACCGCGGCTTGGTATGTAACGGCAGCGGTGGCCCTCGGGTCCGCGACCCTCGTCGGCCTGTGGTACGCGTTTCGCACAATCCCCATGCTCCTCGCCCTCTCCACCGGCCTCGCCTGCGGCGCCCTCGTCGCCGGTGGCTTCTGGGCGGGCGTCCCGCCCGTGGGCACGGTCGCGGCCGCCGTCGCGGCGGCCCTCTTTTTCTCCGCGGTCGAAGGCGCGGCGCCGCCTCCCGTCGCGGCCGCCGTGACCGCGGTCGGGCTGGCTGCCGGAGGGATTGTGTTCACGTGGGCCACGGCGCTGCTGGCCCCTGTGTGGGCGACCGACGCGGCGGTCGGCCGCGCGGGCGCCGCGCTCGACGCTCTGGCCGCCATGGCCGCGGCCGAGCCGGGAGGGAGGTGGTGTGTGCAGGAGCGTGCAGGAGGCGTGGAGGCAGCGCCCGTGGAGGCGCCAGCCGACGCCGACGCCGACGCAACCGACGCGGAGCCCGACGCGCTGCGCCCCGCGGGCGGGGAGCCGACCCGGCCGCGAGCCCCGGGCTGGTTAAGGCGGCGGCGGCGGGCGGCGCGGGCGAGGGTGCGCGCGGGCGACGCGGAAGCCGGGAAGGGCGGTGGCGCTGGCGGCCCCCCACCCCCTCCCCGCCGCCCGTTGCCCAAGCCGCGCCCCCCCGGCGCCGCCCCGCGCGCCGGCGTGGCGTCCCTCCCCCCCGTGGAAGTGGCTTGGGTCGCCCTGGACGCCGCGCTCGGCGTGGGCGCCGCGTGCGCGGGCGCCGCGCGCGGCGAGGCTTACATCGCCTGCTGCAGGCTCATGCTGCCCTGGGCGCCGCCGTTGGCGAGGCTACACTTTCACCTGCCCACGGCCGCGCTCGCAGAGGTCGGCGCCGCGGCCCAGGCCGCGGCGCGCGTTGTCTGGTGCCTCCACTCCCTGGCCGACGCCCCCCTGCCGCCGCCGGCGTCGGCCCTGGTGCTGGCCGTGTATGGTGGCATGGCACCCGTGCACGCGGTGGCGGACGCGGCGGTGGACGCGGCGCGCGCGATCGCCGCGGCGTGCCCGCGCCGCTTTCGCGGCGGCGGGGGAGGAGGAGGCCCCGTCGCGTCCGCCGAGCTGGCGTCTCTCAAGGACGCCATCGCCGCCCTCGACACCAAGCGCGCCGCCGCGGCGGCGGGCGATCCGGCTGTCGCGCGCCTCCTCGCCGCGTCGGCCGACGCCGACGCCGCCGCGTCCGCGCACGAGGCCCGGTTCTCGGGCTGGGAGATCACCCTGGCCCCGTTGCTGGTCGCGCTGGAGCGGTGCGCGGTGGCGGTGGCGGGGTTGGAGGGAGGGTTGCCGAGGTAGAAGGGAGCGAGAGCGCGAGAGACGAGAGAGGTCGGTTCGCTCTTCACACACACTGCGCGCGCTCGGCGCTGCGCGCCCGCGTCCCTAGTATTTGTGACATGGCATGAGCGACTCCAGCGGCGGCGCGCCCGCCCAATGCGCCACCGCCGACGTGGCCGACGCCGCCGACGCGGCGTGCGAGGCCGCCCTGGCCGACCTGGAGCTGGAGGTCGCGCTCGGTGCCGTGCTGGACGCCGACGGCGCGGCGGCGAGGGACGGACTGCGGGCGGCGGTGGCGGAAGCGCGCGAGCGGCGACCGCCGCCGGTCGCCCGCGCGTGGGGCGGCCTCGGACGGCCCGACTTTGGCGCGTTGGCGGCCGCGGATCCCAGGCTGAAGCCGTACGTGGCGATCGACAGTCAGGGGCGGGCGCGGATCGATTTCTCCGACGGCGCCGCGACGCGCGCCCTGGTCGCTGCCCTCCTCCGCGCCGCCTTTGCCGTCGAGTGGTGGGTGCCCGCCGGCGCCCTGGTGCCCCCAGTTCCGTCCCGGGTCGAGTACCTGGACGTGGTGGCGCGCCTGCTGGCCCAGGTGGCGCCAGAGGGGGTGTCGGTGGGGGGAGGGGCCGAAACGCTTGCCCCCCCCTTCTCCCCACCCACCATCCTGGACGTCGGCGTCGGCGCCAACGCCATCTACTGCCTGCTGGCAGCGGCGCGCGGGTGGCGGGCGGTCGGGCTCGACGCGGCGCGCGCCGCGCTCGCAGGGGCGGCGGCAAACCTTTCGCGCAACCCGGCGCTCGCGCCTCGCATCACCCTGCGCGCCTGCCCGTCGCCCGATTTTGCCGCGGTCGGCATCCTGCCGCACGGCCTGCGGGCGGGCGACCCCGTCGTCGCGGCGTGCGTCTGCAACCCGCCGTTCTTCGAGTCGGCGTCCGCGCGCGCCGCCACCGCGCGCGCCTCGTCCGACTATGGCGGCACGCCGGCCGAAACGGTGTGTGTCGGCGGCGAAGTCGCCTTCGTGGGGCGGCTGGTGGAGGAGAGTGAGGAGTTCAAAGAAAAAATCGTTTGGTTTTCGGCGATGCTCGGCCGCAAGGCCTCCCTGTCCACCCTCAAGCGGTCCCTCGCCGCCCTGGACCCCGCGCCCTCGATCCGGGTGGTGGAGATGCGGGCCGGCGGCGGGCGCACGGCGCGGTGGGTGCTGGCGTGGACGTGGTGGGCGCGCGCCGCGCGCAGGCGGACGCACGAAGCAACATGAGCACCCCCCGCACCCCCCCACCCCCCCACCTCACTCGGCCGCCGGCGACAGCGCGTCCGCCCGCCGCCAGAAGCGGACGGGCAGCCCGTCGGCGGGTGGCAGCGGCGGCCGCCACTCTTCGCCGGGGCGCTCGGTCGACCAGTCGTACTCCCTGACCAGCACCGCCACCACCGCGCGCAGCTCCGCCAGGGCGAGGCCCATGCCCAGGCAGACGTGGGGGCCGAGGCCAAAGGGGAGAAAGCCGGGGGGGTCGCGGACGAGCGACTGCACCGCGCGCGGGCAACCCGGCGCGGCCGCGCCGGCCGCGCGCGCGCCCGCGTCCAGCCACCGGCCCGGGTCGAACTCGTCCGCGCCGCCCGCGCCCACGAGGGAGGCCTTGGTGGGCCCGCTAATCATCACCAAGAGCGCCCACCCCGCGGGCACGCGCGCGCCGCTCACCTCCAAATCCACGAGCGCTTTCCGGAAGACCCCGTTCACCACGGGCCACGCGCGGGCGACCTCCCGCACGACGGCGTCGGCGTACGGCATGGCGGCCAGGGCGGGCGGGGTGAGGGCGTGGCCGTGCGCCGCGACGACCGACGCTTGCTCCGCGCGCAGCGCCGCCAGCACGTCCGGCCGCGCGTCCAGCACTTTGAGCAGGCGGGCCGCGGTCGTGCCCGTCGTCTCGTGGCCGGCAAAGAGTTGGGTGAGGATCTGGGAGGGGAGGCCGGGGGTTGAGGGGGTGGCTAGCCGCGCGCGCGCGCGGCCCTCGACTCCCCTCCCCCTCCCGCACCTGGTCCTTGAGCTCCTCCATGGTCGCCCCCTCCCCCGTCTCCTCGTCGCGTGCCTGCAGCATCAACTGGAGCGCGTTGCGGGCGACGCCGGGAGGCGTGGGCGGCGCGCCGGCGGCCGCGCGGATGAGTGTTTCGATGCGGTCGAGCACGCGGCCGCGCGCCTTCATCGCCGCCCGGAACTTGAAGCCGGGCAGGTTGATGGGGAGCGACATGAGGCCGAGTTGAAACGTGTCAAAGTCGGCGCGGAAGTCGGCCATGTCTCGTTCGCTGCAGGCGGGGTCGACCAGGGCGCGAATCGCCACCTCAAACGCGAGGTCCTTGCCGGTGCCGATGCCGGAAATGTGCTCCGCCTCCGCCCACGCGGCCAGCGAGCGGCGGACGGCGGCTTCCACGACCGCGCCGTACGACTCCACCGCCTTGCCCGTGAACGCCTGCCCCAGCACCCGCCGCTGCCCCGCGTGCTTGGCCCCCGTCTGCATCAGAATCGAGCGCTCGCCGAGCAGGGCGCGCGTCGCGCCGGGCCAGGCGGTTTCCGTGAGAGTGCCGTCGGCCAACAGCAGCCGCCGGCACTCGCCTTCATCAAACACGACCACCGTGTCCACCCCAAACAGGCGCGTCTTGTAGATGTCGCCGTGGGCGGCGCGGCGGGTGGCGTGAAATGCGGGCATGTCGGCGAAAAGGGACAACGACTCGCCGAGCCAGGGCACGCCGCGCGAGCCGGGGGGGAGGGGGAGGCCGTCGGGGGAGCCGGCGTCGGCTGCCGCGGGACACGTGGGCGCCGCCGCGCGGTCAGCGGTCGGGGGGGCGGCCGAGGGGGGGGCGGGGAGAGGGCGCGGCATGCCCGCCGCGGCGCGGCGCGGGCGCGCCGCCGCGTGGTGCGCGACCCGATGCTGGCGCGGGCGCGCGGCGCTCCGCGCGGACGCGCGCGGCGCGGCGGGAGGCGGCATGGGGCGGCGGAAGGGGAAGGGGCGCGGTGGCGGTGTGTCGGCGCGCTGGCCGCGGCGGTCGCTGGCGGTTCGACCCCGTCCGTGTCGACGCCCCGCCCATCGACCGGACAAATGCGCCTGGTGTTACAACAAAGCCCCACGAGCCGCGCCGCGAGTGGCGGCGCGCGGGGAAGGCGGCGGCGCGCGCGCGCGGGAGCGCGACCGGCCCGGGCCGCAACGCGTGGGCCCGGGGCCGGCCGCGAGCGCGCGCGCGCGCGCAGTGCGCGCGCGCCAATGAATGAATGGGACCGAAGGGACGCTGGGACCGGGGAAAGAAACGGCCGGGGGGCGCGACCACCCTCCACCTGCCTCCTCTCCCCTCCCCTTCACGCCAGGAGCCGCAGCACAAACACGAGCGTGACAAACATGTTCTTGATCGCCTTTTTCTCGCGCACCTTTTCCTGGAGCTCGGCCTCGAGCGCGGCCTTGCGCGCGGCGAAATCGGCTTCGAAAGCCGCCTTGCGCGCGTCAAAGTCGGCGAGCCATAGAGTGCGGTGCGATTCTAGGGCGGCTTCAAAGCGGTCCTGGAGAGAGGGGGGGTGGGGGGCGGGCGGTGAGGGCGCGGCGGCGATTGGGGAGGGAGAGGGCGCGCGCGGCCTGGGGCGACCCCCTTGCGCCCCGGAGATGCCCCCTGCTGCTATCACCAGCCGCTTTCGGGTGGATGGGGGGCACGCGGGCGCGCAAGCGCGCGCCACGGCGCGCGCCCCAACGCCGCATGCGCGGCCGCTCCCGCGCCCCCACCTGGACATCCAGCGCCTCCCCGAGCCGATCGGACGCAACGCTCATGGGCGCAGCACGCGACGAGGGGAGGAGGGCGGGTCGGATCGGCGGAAACGGCCGCCGCGGGGGTGTGGGGCCGGCAGCGCGCGCGCGGTGGCGGCGGGCGGTCGGGGGCGGCCCGCGACCGGTTCGAGCCCGCCCCCAAGGAGGCCCAGAGCGCGCGGCTGACAACGGGAGCCCGGCACGCCAACGCCAAACCACGCCCGCGCGACCGACGCCCGTCACCCCGCGCCGCGCCCGCCCCCCGCGACCGCCACCGCTTTCCGCCCCCAGACGCCGCTCTCGCACGCGATGAACGCGATCTGGGTGACGCCGTACAGGGCGAGCAGGGCGCACGCCGACCGCGCGGTGACGCGCCAGCGGGCGAGGGGGAGGGCGACGGCGAGGACGAGGAGGACCGCCGCCGTCGACAGGAGCAGGCTCACCACCCCGTTGGTCAGCGTCAGCGCCAGCCCCGGCGCGCCCTTGCCGCCCGCGCGCCTCGACCGCACGGCGGCCAGGGCGGCGGGGATGGGGAGGGCGACTAAGAGGTTGAAGACCGGGCCGGCCGCCGCGCTGTGCAGCGCGGCCGTCGCGCCGCGCGGCCCCGCCCGCGCCAGCGTGGCCGCCGCCACCAGCTCGGGAAATGCGCCGCCCCAGGAGAGCAGGGCGCCGCCGGCGAGCTCTTCGGGGAGCGAGGCAGCGGCGGCGGCAGCCCTCAAGAGCGCGACCGCCTCGTCCGCCGCCGCCGAGAGCCACGCCCCGGCCCCCGCCAGAGCCAGAGCCGCCAGCAACGGCGTGCACATGGACACGGGGCGGCCACGCGAGGCGGCGAAGCGGGGGGCGAGCGCCGCGGCGAGCGCGGCGGTCGCGGCCACCCACGCTCCGCCAAACACCGGCCACCGCACCGCGGGCGGGCCCGCGCCCAGGAACGTGAGCGCAAAGCCGGGGGCGGCGGCGGCGAGGAGGGACGCGTGGGTGGCGCCGAGGACGGGGGGGTCGGCGGCGAGTGAGGGGGTGGTCGCGTGAAGGGCCACCGACCCGGGCGCCGCCGCGACGCGCGCGAGCGAGCGCACCCAGGGCGGGCGCATGTGCACAAATTTGGGGAGCAGGGGGGCGAGGTCGGCCGCGAAGCGCGCGGCGAGCCGGTCACGGCGGGAGGCGCGCGCGGGGAGCGGGGCGGCCTTGCCTCCTCCCGGCAGCAGCGCCCCGCCCGACCCCGCGGACCCGTCGGAAGCCTCGGTGGAAGACGTGGCGGCGGCAATGGAGATCGAGGCGTGCGGCGCGCGCGGCGGCGCCGGCAGCGGCGCGGCGCGCGGCGTCGGCGGCGCCGCCGCCAGAGGCGGCGAGACCGGCTTGCCCTCGCCCGCGCCCGACCCCGTGCCCCGCCGGCGCGCGGGCGAGGCGCCGCCCGCGACGGCGGCGAGCTCGATGCTGGCGGCGGCGGCCGCGGCCGCGCGCGCGAACGCGGACACGGGCGCGGCGGGCCCGTCGCCGCCGCCGCGCGCCCCGCCCCCGTCGCCGGAATCCCCGCCCCCGGCCAGCGCGCCGCCGGTCCGCCCCAGGGCGACGGCGGTCGCGATGTAGGCGGCGTAGAGGGCGAGGAGGGCCCCCGCGTCGGCCAGGGACAACTCGCCGTCCCACAGGCACGCCGCCAGCGCGGCCGCCGCCACCGCGTACGCGCCGCCGTCGCGCGCGGCGGCGGCGGGCGAGGGGAGCGTGGCCCCCCCTCTCGCGCGGGACGCCAGCGCGGTCACGGCGACCCCCCCGCAGAGCGCGGCGAGGCTCGACCCGACCGCCACCGCGGCGGCCAGGCCGCCGTCGACCGGCCCCGCGGAGTCGCCGGCGAGGACGGCGGCGACCTCGGTCGCGAGGTCGGGGGCGCCCGCGGCGACGGCGAGAAGAGTCACGCCCGCGAGCGGGGGCGGGATTCGCGCCGCGGCGGCCGCCCATTCAACCGCCGGCACCAGAAAGGTGTTGCAGACGGTGGCCATCACGAGGAGCAGGGCGGCGAGCCAGGCGAGCGCCGCGACGCCCAAGACGGGGCGCGCCGTGCGCGGTGCGCACGCCCACAGGCGCGCATACGGCACGCGGCCTCCGCCCGCGGTGCGAGGCAGCTCCTTGAGCGTCTCGCAGGACGCGGCCGCAGCGGCCAGGGGGAGGAGGGCGAGGAGGGCGAGGACGCATCGCGCGCCACACGGTCGCGCCATGCCGCCCCGATTGGGGAGGCGGCCGCGGGGCGGCTGGCGGCGTGCGCCGCGGCGCCCGTGGGGGGGCGGACGGGGGTCGAGCGCGGCGTGGGTGTGGCGCGCATGGCGCGCGCGCGGGCGGCCGCGCTGCGCCGCGAGCGAGTCAAATCGAGGGGCCTGGATGGCGCCGATCGATGCGCCAGGGCGATGCCGACACGTTTGCGCCGGCTTGTCAGGCGGTGGCGTGGGGAGGGAGGGCGGGAGAGGGGGAGGAAAGGAAAAGGCACGCGCGCGTCGGGGCCGCTCGCACGTGACGTGCCGACGCGCTCCCGCGGCGCCCCCGCCCCCACGCGTCCCCGCGCACGAGTCAGAGAAACACGCCTGGTTGACAAGGGGGCGGAACGAGAAACGAGGGGGGGGGGAGGCGGGGCCCGCACCCCCCCCCCCCCCGCCTGCACGCTGCCCACCCCCACACCTCGACCGCCTCGTCAAGAGTGCGCCTTGTTCAGCACGACGCCGTCGAACTTTTGCTGAAACCATTTGATCGCGTCGTCCCGCGTGAGGCGGTGCTGGATCCCGACGCGCGCGTGCCGCGCGCGGCGGCGGGCGACGCGGTACCCGGGGCGCTCCAGGCACACGTAAAAATCGCAGCCTGAGGACATGAGGTGGAGGGCAAAGGTTGAAACGTGTCTGTGCGCCGGGCGCCGGGGCGGGGCCGAGGCGCGCGGCCAACACCCCCGCCGGCGCATTCTCGGCGGCGTCTCATGTGCCGCCCGGCTCATGCACGCGCGCGGATGGGCGGCCGGCCGCCGTGCAATCAGTTTATTCGGGCGGGAGGGTGCGAGGAAAGGGCGGGGCCGCCCGCCGCGGCTCCGCGCGCCGACCTCGCCTCGGGCGCGCCCCACCCCCCTCACAGCCCTCCCGCACGCACCATAGATGCCCGTGGAGGGGTCGTACTTGATGCCGAGGTCGATGTGCTCCGAGATGCCAAACCCAAAGTTGCCCGTCTCGGAGAAGTTGCGCCGCAGCAGCTCATACTCCTTGACCTTGAGCCCCGACTCGATGAGCGACATGGCTTTCTCGCCGCGCACGGTGACGGACGTGGAGATCTTTTCGTTGCGGCGGATTTGGAAGGAGCGCACCGTGTAGCGCGCTTTGCCAAACACGGGCTGCTGGCCCGTCAGCTGCTCCAAAACCTGTGAAGGAGAGGAGAGGGTGGTGAGAGGGGTGGGCGGATGGTGGAATGGGGCCGCCACGCCCGCGATCGCGCCCTCTTTTCCTCGTCTCACCTTGGCCGCCTTCTGCAGCCTGTCGCCACTCTCGCCGACCGAGATGTTGAGCGTCAGCTTGGACACCCTGATGCCGCGCATGGGGTGGGCGGCCTTGTCCTCCTTCTGCGGGGAGAGTGGGGGGAGGGGGGCGTCGGCCGCCGCGCCGCCGCACGGCTGTGCGCCCCGCATCACGGCCCGCGGCCGCGGCCCGAGCACGGGTGCCGCCCGGGCGGGCGCCGGCGGGGGGGTGGGGAGCAGGAAGGAGGCGCCCGCGGCGCGCCGCGGGCGGCGGCCGCGGGCTGGCGGGGCGCGCAGGGCCCGGAAGGGGCTCTGCCGCGCCGAGCGCCCGCCCATGGGTCGCGAAAGGCTCCCTCTAGCCGCAGGGGCGCGGCACCCGACCGCCCGGTGGCGCGCCGGCGCGCCCCGACCCCGCCGACGCGCCGCGCCGTGCCGCCCCCCATCAGCGCCTCTGCCGACCGCCGCGCTCTCTATCTCTCCAATATTCGCCCGCGCACCGGCATGGCGGTCGCGTGGGGGGGGCGGGACCGGGGAGAGGGGCGGATCGGGGAGTGACGCTGTGCTCGCCGCGCACTCGGTGCCACTGCGCGCCTGCGCCCCCATTCATGGGGTCGCCCCCCGCCCCCGCCCCCCCCCGCGACAAAGGCGGCCTGCGCCATTTCTACCTGGCGGTCGGCACGCCGGACGATGCGCTGGTGAGAGAGAGGGGGATTGGAGAAGGGGCGTCCGAGCTGCCGGGGCGTCGCCAGGCCCGCGCTTGCTCTCAAAGGGCGCCCACCAATCCACAACCCCCTGCATAGCCGGCGGTCGTCGACCTCGTCACCGCCCTGACCGCCGACGGTGCCGCGCGCGGCGTCGCCCTGCTCGCCAGCGCCCGCGACGGGCTGGACGCGGGCGCCGCCGCAGTCGCGGGCGTGGCGGGCGTGACGGTGCACCTGCTGGTGAGGGAAGGGGAGGTGGGGAGGGGGGGGGGGGCGATTTCTCGGGGCGCGCGGCGGCCACCCCCCGTCCTCCTCCCCGTCGACAGCACTCGGACCTCTCGGCCGACCAGCGCGCCGCCGTCCTGGCCGCCGTCGCGGCGGCGGCCGCCCCGCCGCCGCCACCCCCACCCCCGTCGCCCGGCGCGCGCCCAGGCTCCGCGCCACCCCCCCCTCCACCACCGGCGCCCGCCGTCCTCGTCGCCACCGACGCCGCCCTGGCCGCGTCCCCCGGCGGGCTGCCCGCGGGCGTCGGCGTCGCGGTGTGCCTCGACCCGGCGGCGAGCAAGGCACGGGGGGAGGGGGGCAGCGGGTTGTGGCGGGCGCGGCCTCCCGCCTCCCGCGCCCACGCCCGCCCCCCCAACAGGACGCGTTCACCAAGCGGGCCGCCCTGCTGGCCCGCGGGCGCGCGGCGGGCGGCGGCGGCCGCGTCGCGGTGCACACGCTGACCGCCGGCGCGGCGCCGACCCTCGCCGACGTCGCGGCCTGGGCCGCGCCCGCGCCCGTGCCGCCGCTGCCGGTGCGCATCGGGGAGCTGGTTGGGGGGGGCGGGGTGGAGTGACGTGGCGTGGGGCGGGGGCTGCTGTGTGAGGTCGAGTGCGCGCGCAGACGCTCGCGCACACCTCCCCCCGCCCGGCCCGCCATGCGGCCATCGGCTCCTGCCCAGATCGGGCTGGCGTGCGGCCCTGGTGCGTGCGCGAGGGGTGTGGGGGCGCGGCCGCCGCCCGCGCGCCGCCCGCCGGTCGGGCCATGTCCGGCGGCCGCGAGGCGCGCGGCGCGCGCCCGCGCGCGACCCTCCCCGCCCCCCGCCCGCGCTCAGGGTGCCGGCGTGAGAGGGGGACGCTTGCGTAAGTGGCGCTGGGCTCACCCTCCCCCCCTCGCTCCAATTTGCAGCGCCGCCGCCGCGCCGCGTCGCCGGGGCGCCGCCGCCGCCGTCGACCTCGGGCTCGCACCGCGTCTGGGGCCGTCGCAGTCGCGTTGGCACCCGTGCGCCGGCAGCGGGCGCTGCCGCGGGCGCCGAGGCCGGCACGCGGGCGCCCGCGGCGGCTGCGGCCGCCGCGGGCGGCCCGGCGCCCGATTTGACGCCCGGAGAGAGGTAGGAGACGATTGGACGAGGGAGGAAAGGAGAGAATGAGGGGCGCGGTGGCGGTCGGCCGACCGCGCGAGCGCGCGCCGTTTCCGACCCTCCCTCTCCCCCCCCTCCCTCTCTCCTCTCCAGCGCCGCCGTTGACGACTATGTCGCCTACGTCCAGGCCGAGTTCGGCGTCCCCGGCCTGATCGAGGCCGGCGTCGGCCCCGGCGGCGGCCCGACGCTCCAGCTCACCCACCCCGCCGGCTTCTCCGCCACCCTGGACCTCCACGGCGCCACGGTCACCTCCTGGACGCGCCCCGGGGGCGGCCCGCAAGCGGAACTGCTTGCCGCGGGCTCCGCGGGCGCTGGCGGCGGCGTGCGCCCCGCGTTCCCGCTCGTCGGCCGCGCCGACGGCGTCGCCTCCCTCTCCGCCGCCGCCGCGCCCGCCGTGCCGGCGGACGGGTTTCTGGCGGCGGCGCACTGGTCGGTCGTGGCGGCCGGGGTGTCGCCGGACCCGGACGCGGTGGATCCAGCGCCCTCGGTCTGCATCGCGACGCACGACACGCCCGCCACCCGCGCCCTGTGGCCGTACCCGTTTGCGGCGGCGTACACGGTGTCGCTCATGGCGACGGACGACCTGACGAGCGCTGACCTGGGGGATGAGGAAGCGGCGGAAGCTCGGGCGAGGGAGGCGGAAGTGGAGGGCGGCGGCGCGGCCGACGCCGACGCCGACGCCGACGCCGAAGCCGCCGCGCCCCCCGCGCGCGCGCGCCCCACCCTGGGCCTCGCGTCCTCGATGGGCGAGCCGACCGGCGCGGCCGCCGCGGCCGCCGCGCCAGACGCCCCCCGCGGCGCGGCCGCGCTCGTCCTCCCGCACGGCGTCTCATTCGGGCCCGACCAAGACCCTGAGGGCGTGACCGCGGGCCTGGCCGTCGCGCCAGCGCCGCTGCGCCCGCCGCCAGCGGTGCAGTTGCGCTGCGTGCTGCAGGTCGCCAACACGGGCGCCGACTCCATGACGTTCACGGCGGGCGTGCTGGCGGACGTGCGCCTGCCGGCGCCCCGGCTGGCGGCGGCGCGCGGCGCGGCGGGGCGCGTGCGGTTTGATGTCGCCTCCCCCGGCGCCCCGCCCTCGGCCGGCGTCGAGGGCGGCGACGCCGTGCCCCTGGACGGCGTGCGGTCGCTGGACCGGCTGTATGTGGGCGTGGCGGAGGGTGGGGGCGGGGGCGGCGCGCGCGGCGGCGCGGCCGACCCGTCCGACCCTCCCACCCCGCCCGCGTCGCTCACGCTGCGCACGGGCGACATGCGGCATGAGCTGGAAATTTTGCCGAGGGCCGGCTTTCGGGACGTGGGCGTGCGCGCGCGCGCGCCGCGCGGCGGCGCGCGCGCGGCCGCGACCGCGCTCGCGGGCGAAGTCGCGCGCGCGGTCACGCTGCCGCCCGGGTCCGTGTTCACTGGGGAGGCCGTGTTCAGGCTGCACGACGCGACGGGCGCGGCGACGCCGGCCGCGACGGCGGCCGCCGCGTTTGCCGCGTCGCGCCCCGGCCTCTCCGCCGCGGGCCCTCCCCCCGACGGCCGGGACGCGGACGCGATGGACGAGCACCCGGGCGCGGTGGACGCAGCGCTCGAGGGGCGGGACGGGCGCGGGCCGGGCGGGTTTCGCCGGTTTGGGTGACGAGGGGCGGGGGGGGGTGGAGGGCTGTTGGGGGGCGCTTGGCTGCGCGCTGCTGCAAGTGCGGGGCGAGGCCGTCGCTCGGGGGACGGCGCGGCAGCGGGAGCGCGTCACAGGGGCGAGAGAAAGACTCCCCCCGCGTCGCTCGCCCCTCACTTGGCCTCGGCGGCCGCCTCGTCCTTTTTGCCGCCGCCAAACACTTTGGTCGCGGTCCATATGCCGAGCGCCCACCCGCCTGAGAAGGGTGCGGGGAGGAGGGGTGGTGGGCGCGAGGCGTCGAGTGGCGCGCGCGCGCGCGTTTCGTTCCCTTCCCCCCTCCTCCTCCTCTCACCCAGCACCACGAACACCAGGTGCTCCTCCTTCCACTTGGCGGGGTCGCCGGGCGCGAGCCAGGGGTACGAGACCTTGGCCTCGCCGTGCGCGTCTGGGGAGGGAGGAGAGGGGGGGGTCGGCCGCGAGGGCGCCGCGCGGCGCGGGTGCCGCGTCCCCGAGCTCCCGCCGCCCCCTGGCCGCGGGAGCGCCATCGTGGCGCCCCGGCGCCGGCGCGGCGCGGGCGCCGGGGGGGCGGCGCCCGCGGCGCGGCGCCATGCGCGCCGCGGGCGCGCCGGGGAGCACGGCGCGCGAGCCGTCCTGCCCCGTGCGCGCCAGGATCGATGCGGGCGATGCGCGGAGCGCGCCGCCGGCTCGGCAGGCGCCCAGCAACCCGAACTGCCCTCGCCCCCCTCTCTTTCTGCCTCACCCGCGGCGAACGACCGGGACCCGACCACGCGGCGCCTGGCGGCGGCCGCCGCGGCACGGAGCGGAGGGAGCATGAAAGGAGGCAGGATTGGGGTGTGGCGGCGGCAGGCGCGACACGTTCGCACCCACTCTTCGCAGCATGCGCCTCGCGGGCCCGCCGCGGCTGCCGGTCAGTCGGCCGATCGGCCGGCGCCTCACGCGCGCCCCCGCTCTGGGCTTCGACTCGCTGGGCCCCGCCGACCCGTCGGCCACTGCGACCGCGCGGGCCGCCCTCGCCGCCCTCGACGCCCTGCTCGTCCTGGACGGTCCTTTGTTCGTCGGCGACGGCCCGGGTGCGGCCGCGGCGTCGTTGGTGCGCGCGGCGGCCGCCGCGCCGCGCGGCGACGTTCGGAGGCCGGCCGCGGCACTCGCCGCCTCTCTCGCCGCCCGCGCCACCTCCCCCGGCTGGCCCGCGTTCCTGGCTGACGCCATCGTGGTCGGCCGCAACAACCCGCTCGCCGCGGCCGCGGCGCGCGGCGACGCCGCGCGCGCGCCCGCGCGCGCCGCGGTCGCCGCCGACCTGGCGCTCCTGCCGGCGCTCGCGTTCAACGGGGCGGATGCCGTTGGCTGGGCGGCCAGTTGTGGCGGTGGGGTGCCGCGGCCGGGGCCCGAGTGGGGCGCCGCGCTCGCGGCGGTGGTCGACGGAGAGCCGGCCGCCGGCGCCTGCGCCCGCTTCCCCGCCGACGCGCCGCCGCCGCCGCCCGCCTGCCTGGGCCCGCCCCTGACCCGGGGCGAGCGCGCGGCGCTGGCCGCTCGCCTCACAGCGACCGGCGACGCGGGGTGGGACTCCCACCTGCCCTGGCTCGAGGCCGTGTGGGCCGCCGCCGGCGCGGGCAACGTTGGGACGACTGCCCTGTTTGAATGGGATGGAGGGCGGCTGCTGCCGTCGGCGGACGACGCGGCGCCGGGCGGCGCGCGCGCCAGCGCCGACCCCTGGGCCCCTCTCGCGGCCGCGCTCGCCGCGTGGGCGTCCGACCCGGCGGCCGACGCCCCGTTTGCGGGCGGCGCCAGGGTCGCGGTCGAGCCCGCGGCGCCGGGCGGCGGCCCGACCCTGTGGGCCTCGGTCCGCGCGGCCCCCACCCTCCTCACCTCGGGCGCCCGCCTCGTGCGCGTGCCCGGCGGCCCCGGCGTCGACTGGCGCGCCCTGGGCGCCGCCCTGCGGTCTCACCCGCGCGCGCGGTGGGTCGCGGTGTGCGACGGCGCGGGCGCCGACGCGGGGGCCGACGCCGCCCTGCGCGGGTCGTTGCCCCCGCACGCGGTCTTGGTGGCCACTCTGGGGCCCGCGGCCGCGGGCGCGGAGCTGGCGGGCGCGTGGCGGGAGGGCTGAATTTCGTTGCTCGTTTTTTTCACCGTGTCGGTTGTTTCGCAGAGGCGCCTTCAACCTCCTCCCCCCCTCTCACTCGCTCTCGCTGCCGCTGCCGTAGTCGCCCACCAGGCCCGCCAGGCCGGCCGCCTCGCCCGCGGGTGGCGGCGTCGGCGCGGGCGTGGGCTTGGCTTTTTTTCGGAGCGGGGCCACGACGGCCGCGCCCGGTCGCCTGCGGGCAGCGGGGGCGGGCACCGGGGCGGGCGCGACCGCGGGCGGCGCCGCGGCGGGCGGCGGGCTGCCGCCGCCCCGGCGCGCGGCGACCGCCTCTGCAAACGCCGCGACCGCCGCCGCCTCGTCGCGCGCCGCGGCCGCCGCCGCCGCGCGCTCGCCGTCGACGACCGAGTTGACAAAGTCGAGCTCGTCCGGTTCCAGGGGGCGGTTTTTGCCTGGAGGTGGGGGGGGGGGCACAGGTCGGCCGCGCCGCGCGCGGCGACCCTCACCCCCCACCCTCCACCCCCCACCCCCACCCGCACGCACCAGTCTTCATCGTGCGCCACCGGTCGTCAAACTTCTCCTGCCGCGCGTCCCGCGCTTCCGCCAGGGCGACCGCGAGCGGCTTGGCCGGGTCGGCCGTCCCGTCTTCCGGCCGCTCGCCGTGCCCCGCCCGAAGTTCGTCCAACTGCGCTTCCGTCACGAATTGCATCGACCCCAGGGCGGCCTGAGCCGCGCCCGCTAGCGACGCCGCTGCAGCGCGCGCTGCGGATGGGAAGACCTCGGCCGCGTCCCGGTGCACAGTGGTGTCGGCAATGGGTGGGTCGTCGACGCTGTGGTGGATGGGGGGGCGGGCGTGGGCGGGCCGCGGCGGCGCCGCGACCACCGCCCCCACCCTTCCCCTCCCCCCTCGCTCGCCTTTCCACGCGGACCATCTCCACGCGCGGCGTGTGCCCCTCCGCCATGGTGGAGGCGGCGGGAGACGGGGGAGGGGGCAGGGGCGCGAGTGAGCGTGGCGGCGGCCGCGCGCGGGGAACAGTGTCGCACGCCTGAACCCTTTTTTCTTCTTCTTCTTTTCGCCCTCTCTCCACCCCCTCGTCCATCAATCAAAGCCGCGGTGGATGTGGGCCCGCGTGACGCGCTGCAGCGCCTGCACAAAGGCCGCCGTGCGCAGCGGCACGCGCTTGTCGGCCGCGATGGCCCAAATGGGGGCAAACGCGTCCGTCATGGCGCGGTCGAGGCGCTTGTTCACGTCGTCCTCCTCCCACCTGAAGTTTTGCAGGTTCTGGGAGGGAAGGGGAGGGGGAGGGCGGGTCGGTCGGGTCGAGCACGGCGCGGCGCTCCCCGTCCCTCCCCCCCCCCTCGCCCGTTACCCCACCTGGACCCACTCGAAGAAGGACACCGTGACGCCACCCCCATTGGTGTAGATGTCGGGCAGCACGGTCACGCCGCGGTCCCTCAACACCGCGTCGCCCGCGGGCGTCGTCGGCCCGTTGGCCGCCTCGACCACGAATTTGGCGTCGACCTTGGTCGCCGTCGTTTCGTCGATGACGCCGCCAATCGCGGCGGGGACGAGGACGTCGCAGGGGACAAAGAGGATGTCGGCTTTGTCCATCGGCGTCCCCCCGGAGAAATCTTCCAGCCGCCCGCCCGCCGCGACGTGGGCGCGCAACGCGACGACGTCCAGGCCCGCGTTGCCGGTCGCGCGCACCGCGGAAAAGGCGTCGGACGCGGCGAGGACGATGGCCCCCTCCTCTGCATACAGTTGCGCGGCCCACGCGCCCACGTTGCCAAACCCCTGGACGGCCACCGTCTTGCCCTTGAGCGAGCCGGCGCCCGACGCCTTAAGCAGTTCGCGCGTGGCAAACACGGTGCCGCGCCCGGTCGCGGCTTCGCGGCCGAGGGAGCCGTGGAGGTGGACGGGCTTGCCCGTCACGACGCCGGGCGAGAAGCCTGCGAGGGGGGAGAGGGCGGGGTGTGCGTGGAAGGGGTTGGGGGCCGTTGTGTGGGGGGTGCCGCGCCGCGCGCGCCGACCCCACGCAAACCCCCCTCGTGCCCTCTGCCTCCCCCTCGCACCCGCAAACTTGGAGTATTCGTCAAAGAACCAGGCCATCACCCGCCCGTCCGTGTTCATGTCCGGGGCGGGGATGTCTTCGTGCGGGCCGACGACGTCTTTGATGGATTGCACCAGCTTGCGCGTGAGTTTTTCGAGCTCGCGCTCGGACAGGCGCGCGGGGTCGACCGTGATGCCGCCCTTGGCCCCGCCAAACGGGAGGTCCATGACCGCCGTCTTCCAGGTCATGAGCGAGGCGAGGGAGCGGACGTCGTCGAGGTCGACCTGTCGGAGAAGGGAGACGAGCGCGAGGAACAAAGGGGTGGGACGCGGGTCCCTGTTGCGGGCCCGCGCGCGCCCCCACTCCACCTCGGACCCCGCCCCACGCCCGCCACCCCACCTGCGGGTGGTAGCGTAGCCCCCCCTTGAACGGCCCGCGCGAGTCGTCGTGCTGCACGCGGTACGCGTTGAACGTCTCGATCTCGCCGTCGTCCCGCGTGATGACCAGCTCGACGAGGACTTCCCGCTGCGGCGTGAGGAGCAGGCGCTGCAGCTTGTCGGGGTACTCGAGCTGGACGAGGGCCTGGGGTGGGGGTGGGGGGGGAGGTGAGCAGGCGCGGCACTGCGGCGGCGCCGCCTCGGGGGCGCTGCAACTCCCTCCTGGCCCGGCAGGCGGCCAGCGCCGGCTCTCGACACGGGCGGTGGCGCCGGATCCGGGGGCGGGAGGCCGAGGGAGGTGCCGCGACGGCGGGCCGGGCAGCGCGCCGCCCTCGTGCCGTCTCTCGCGGCCGCTGTCGCCCTCGCCACCACCACAGGCCTTTATCCTTCCCCCTACCTCCCGAATGAACGTGTTTGTGTTCTCCGCGTGGCTCGACGCCGCGCGCGCGGCGCCCATTGCGCCCGCTCGCGCGGTCGCGACCGCCCCCAGGCGGGACGCGGCGGCGGCCAGCATGGCGCCGCGTCAAATGCGGCTGCCGGGGAGGGGGAGAGGGATGGGCGGGAGGCGGAGGTGTGCGGGAAGGCGCCGGCGGTCGGCCACACCAGCGCGGGCGGATGGCGGCCCCGCCCCCGCCCCGGCCGCCGCCACCGGCGCCGGCGCCGCCCCGGCTGCGGGTGCGGCTGGCGCGGGCGGGCGACGCGGCGGCCGTGGGGCGCGTGACGGCAGAGGTAAGGGAGAGGGAGAGGGGGAAAGGCAGGCGGCGGGCGGTCGCGCCGGCGCGAGAGGCGGTGCTCGGTCGCCCACACACGATTTCCTCGACCCGGGCAGGCGTTTGAGCCGGTGTGGGCGGCCTCCGCGCGCGCCGCGCGCACCCCCCTCGCGGCACCGCTCGCCGCCTCCCTCCTGGACCTCTCCGCCGCCCGCGTCGCCGCCCAGGTCACGGCTTGGGTATCCGCCCGCGCCCGGGGCCGGGCCACGCTGCGCGCGCTGGCGGCGGCGCCGCCCGCGACGACGCGGCGCGACGTGGCGCGCCGGGCGCGAGCGCGGGCGGCGGCGCTGGCGGCCGTGAAGAGTGCGGTGCTGGTGGTGGAGGCGGTTGAAGAGGGAGGAGGTGGCGGCGGCGGGACGCTTGCCGTCGTCGCGGCGCTCGCCCTGCTCCGCCGCTCGGTCGGCGCCGCGCTCCCCCCTCCCGCCCCAACCACCGCCCCTCGCGTCGCCTACGTCGCGTCGGTAGCCACCAGTCCTGCGTGGAGGCGGCGCGGCGCCGCCACCGCGCTGCTGGCGCGCGCGGCCGCGCGCGCGGGGGCGTGGCGCGACGCGTCGCTCTGGCTCGACGCCCGCCCCGCGGGCGCCGCCGCAGCGCTGTACGCGCGGGTCGGGTTTGGGGAGCCGCCCCAGGGGAGCCTGCCGGCGTGGGCGGGCGGGCGGGGGTTGCGGGTGGCGCGCGTCGAGCCGCGCGCGCTGCCGCCGGTGGCTCTCGACCCCGCGCCGCCAGCGGCGGCGGCCGGCAGCGACGCTGACGTATCCACGGGCGGCTCCGAGGCGGTGGGCGTGTACGTGTGGCGCGTCGGCGACTCGGGCGACGACGCCGACGGCAGCGGCGGCGAGGGTGCCTGGTGACTGATTGCTGGCCCCAAAACTTGCGACTGCGAATGCGATTGGGAGAGAGAGAGGAGAGAGGGCACCACTGTGTAGCAGCCGGCCAGCCAGCGACCGCCGCCGGGGCGCGTGGAGAGAGAGACAGACGCGGGCCGGGCCCACGAACCCCCCCCCTCCCTTCCCTGTTTCATCAGCGCCACCCGCCTCTGCATCGTCTTTACACGGCGCCGGCAGCGTGCGGTCCCGCGGCGTGGCGTGAGTGGTGTGTGTGGTCGCGGCGAAAGAGTGAGTGAGTCGCGCGCAGCGCGGCCGCCGGCGCGCCGCCGCCGCCGCGCCCGCAGACGGCAGCCTGATGTCAGGTCAGGCTCCTGCCTGGGGCGCAAGAGGTGAAGGGCCAGACGCGCCGCGCGGGCGTGTTGGTTGGTTGGTTTGTGGGTGGCGGCGCCGAGACGCGCGCCACCCAATCATTCACCCTCCCCCCTTTCAGGGCGCCTTGGGCGTGATGTTGATGTCCACCGGCGCGAACGCGTTCTCCACCGGGGCGTACACCTTGCCCTGGGGCACGATCGCGGTGCCGACCGGCGCGACCGCGACGCGCGCGGGCGCGATGTTGGCGCCCTGCGGCTGCACGTTGACGCCCAGGGGCGAGACCGCGATGAGGAAGGGGGCAATCTGGGCGCCCTGGGGCTGAACGTTGGCGCCGATGGGCTGCACGAGGATGAGCACGGGCTGCAGGTTGACACCCTGCGCCGCGGCGACGACGCCGTTGGGCGTGAAGCCGACGCCGACGGGGGCGACGTTGACCGCGGTCGCGCCGGCGACGACACCGGTGGCCGAGTACGAGATGAGGCAGGGCGCGAAGTTGACGCCGGTGGCGGAGAGCGAGACGCCGGTGATGAAGCGCGTGACGAGCGCGGCCGCGTTGTTGAACTTGGACGGCTGCCCCACCGATTTGCCGGTGACCGCGATGTTGTACTTGTTGAGCTTGGCGTTGAGCTGGGGAGAGAGAGGGGGGGAGGGAGGGGGTGTGGGCGGGTGAGCAGGGCGGCGGCGGCGGCGGCGGCGGCGACCCCAAATCTCTCTCTCCTCCCGTCTCTCTCTCCTCTCCCTTCTTACGTCGGCGATGAACGCCTCGTCCGTGCCCGCAATCTTGTCGCCGAGCGCGTTCATGGAGGCGGTGACGGGGGCGAGCTTCTCGTCGACGGCCGGGTCGACGACCAGCATCCCCGTCGCGTTGAGCTTGTTCTTGAGATCGACGCCCGACTGCTGCAAGGCCGCGTTCTTGGCCGCGTAGTCACCCCCCGTGATGTTCTTGCCCGATTTGCCCGCGATCGACGCGACGCCCGACGCCGACATCCCCTTCCAGTTGGTCAGGTTGAATTCAGACTTCGACAGGAGCGACACCGTTTTGATGTAGGCGTGCGTCTCGTCGTGCAGCATGGGCACCGACTCCAGCGCCTTCTCCACGCCGCCCTCGCGCAGGAGCATGACGGAGGCGAGCATTTCCGCGAAGTGAGAGTAGTCGGCCTCCTTGCCGGCGACTTCGGTGTCGGCCGCAAACGGCTTGCCGAAGGGGTCGGCCATCTTGGCGCCGGGGGCGGCGGTGGCGAGGACGAGCAGGGCGGCCAGGGCGGCGGCGCTGTGAGGAGGGGGAGGAGGGGAGGAGGGTGAGCGCGGGCGAGAGAAGGGGACGGCGCGCGCCGGCCGCGCGCGTGAGGGCCGCCCGCGGCCTTCCCGCGCCTCTCGCGCCGCCGCCAGAGCAACCGCGCTGTGAGCACGGTCGCCCTGGTGGAGGCCTTGGGGTGGCGGGCGGCCTGGCGCCCCTCTTCCGGCCGCGCTCGCGTCGCGGCGGTTGGCCGGCCGCGCCTCCGCCAGATCGGGACGCCTCCCGCGCGAATTATT
>Ga0315293_10000716_pt1 | contig 31116 bp, 27 predicted proteins | sample YL17G13_20_MG_FD_203071 | JGI IMG/M metagenome (GOLD analysis project Ga0315293, IMG submission 203071) | Sediment microbial communities from Yellowstone Lake, YNP, Wyoming, USA - YL17G13_20 | ecosystem: Environmental > Aquatic > Freshwater > Lake > Sediment | place: USA: Wyoming | collected... | reverse complement strand
AGAGGTCGAGGTACGGCTGGGTGATCGGCGGCCCGATGCGCGAGTGGATCGCGGCCTTGAGCTTGCGCATCAGCCCCTCGTAGAGCGGCGCCAGCAGCAACGCGAGCGCCACGTTCAGGACGGTGAGTCCCGCGGTCCAGAGGACCCCCGTTCTCATGGCTTTGCCCCCGCGCCCCGCGAGATCCGCAGCAGGTCCGCCCGCGAGTAAACGCGTACGCACCCGCTGGTCACGTCCACCGCCTCGACCCGCTCGGTGCACGAGAAGCACGGATCGAGGCTGCCCAGCGTGATCGGGACGTCGGCGATCGCCGCCCCGGTGATCATCGCGGGCATCGCCTGCAGGTTCGGGTAGGTCGGGGCGCGCACCCGCCAGCGGTACGGCCGGTTGTCCCCGCCCGTCTCCACCATGTGGACCGCCTCACCCCGCGGCGCCTCCACCACCGAGACGCCGACGCGCCCCGGCGGGATCTCGTCCCGGATCTCGGCCAGGACGGGCCCCTCCGGCATGGCGGCGAGCGCCTCCCGGATCAGGCGGATCGACTCCAGCAGCTCCTCCACCCGCACCAGCACGCGTGCCCAGGTATCGCCCTCCTGGTGGACCGCGATCCGCACCGGAACCTCGTCGTAGGCCGCGTACGGGTGGTCCACGCGGGCATCGATGGACACACCCGAGCCGCGGGCCGGTGGCCCGACCACACACACGCTCCTCGCCGTCTGATTGGTCAGCACACCGACGTCCTTCGTCCTCGCCATCAGCGTTCCGTCCCCGACGATGGCGTCGCGCACCGCCAGCGACTCCCTCTCCACCTCCGCCAGCACGTTGAGCGCCTTGCTCGCGAGGTCGGGTGGGATGTCGCGCCGCAGGCCGCCGATGGTGTTCATGCCGTATGTCTTACGGTTCCCGCTGATCTCCTCGGAGAGCCACATCAGCGGCTCCCGGATGCGCCAGGTCTGCATGAGCACCGTGTCGAACCCCACGATGTGGCCGGCGATCCCGAGCCAAAGCAGATGAGAGTGGACCCTCTCTATCTCGAGCATGATCGTGCGGATGAAGCGGGCCCGGCGCGGCACCTCGATGCCGGCCGCCTTCTCCACCGCCTGGCAGTAGCAGGTGGAGTGGATGAACCCGCAGATCCCGCAGATCCTCTCCGCAAGGTAGGGGATCTCATTGTAGGTGAGCACGGCCTCACCGAGCTTCTCGATGCCGCGGTGGTTGTAGAAGCCGCGGTAGTCGCAGCCGACGATCGTCTCCCCCTCCACGAACAGGCGCCACTGGGAGGGCTCCTCCAGCACCGGGAAGAACGGCCCCATGGTCACGACACTCGCGCCGGCGGGCGGCTCCCGCAGGGGCGGCCGCATGCCCTCGGCCGGTGGAGGCTGCAGGTTGTAGGGGACGTCGCGCCGCAGCGGCCATACGCCATCCGGCCAGTCGTCGGCGAGCAACAGCCGGCGCGGGTCGGGGTGCCCCTCGGGGTGCACGCCCACCGAGTCGCGGAACTCCCGCTCCGCCCAGTCGGCCGCCGGCACGACCGGGGTGATGGAGTCGATGTGCTCGTCGTCCGCGGCGACCGCGCAGTCCAGCAGCACGAACAGGTGCTCGCGGTCGAGCGAGAAGAGGTGGACGATTCCGAAGCCGCCGTCCAGCTCACGCCTGTCGATACCGGTCGTGATCATGAAGCGGGCGCCGAGCTCGTCGGAAAGGATCCCGGCGACGGCTCGCACCGAACGCTTGTCCACCTGCAGGCGCAGGGTGTCGGCGTGCGGTTGCGTCGCGGCCACGAGCCTCGCTCCGACCCTCTCCCTGACGAGGTCCACGGTCCTGGTCGCGGCTGCTTGCGTGATCGTCACCGCTCGCTCCTCAACTGAGAAACGCCACCACGATCCCGATGACCGCGATGGCCCCCACGACTATCCACAGCAGGTAGACCTGCGGGATCCCGACGTGGGTCCTGCTGACTTTCTTCGCTCCGCCTTCGACCGCACGGGCGACCGGCAGGTAGAACCAGGCGTCGAGGTCGAACGCGCGGCGAAGCCAGGCAGGGAAGGCCGGCGCCCGCACATGGATGCTGGGGTAGATCCCCTGGAACGCGCGCTTGAACGGGAGGTAGAAGCTGCTGGCGGGGTAGCGCGACAGTTCCGGCCCCGCCTCCTCGCCACAGGTCCAGACCGGGACGTCGCGGACGGAGGCGCCCGCGGCGCGTTGGATCAGGAAGTACGAGACGAGGCCCAGCAGCACGAGAGCCGCCGCCACGGGCAGCGGCGCCCAGAACGCCACACCGACCACGCCGGAGACGACCCGCAGCCCGGCCCCGCCGCCGAGCAGGGACTCCAGGCTCGGCAGCGATGCGCCGGACGCCAGCCCCGTCAGCGCCCGGTGCACGAAGCCGAGCGGCCACGCGGGGACGAGGCCGAACGCGACGCAGGCCAGCGCCAGGAACGCCTGGGGGGCGAGCATGCTCGCAGGCACTTCGCGGACTCCCGTGAGCGGTGAAGGCGGCCCCAGGAACGCGCTCCCCAGGTACTTGAGGAAGGAGGCGAGCGTGACCAGCGAGATGAACATCGCGACGATGCCGAGGACGGCGAAGAGGGGGAACGCCTTTCCGCCGAGGATCGCGGTCGCGTACATCAGCCACTTGCTGGCGAACCCGTTGAGCGGCGGCACGCCGGCGATGGCGAGGGCGGCGATCAGCGCGTACATCGCGGTGGCGGGCATGAACGCCCGTAACCCCCCAAGCGCCGAGAGGCTCCGGGTGCCGGTCCGGAACGCCACCGCCCCGGCCCCTAGGAACAGGCACGACTTGTAGAGGCAGTTGTTCAGCATGTGGAAGGTGCCCGCCAGCAAGCCGAGCGCGGCGAGCGCCGGATCCGAGGCAAGGAAGAAGAGGCCGAAGCCGATCCCGAGGAACATGTAGCCCATCTGGCCGATCACGTGGAACGACATCAGCCGCTTGACGTCGTCCTGCTTGAGGGCGGTCAGCGTCCCAACGAACAGGCTGGCCGCCCCCGCCAGCGCGATCACCACCCCCCAGCTCCGCGTCGCCGGTGAGAGCGGCAGAAAGTACAGGAACACGCGCAGGATTCCGTAGATCCCCAGCTTGGTCATCGTGCCGCTGAACGCCGCGGTGGCGCCGCTGGGCGCCGCGGGGTAGGCGTCGGGGAGCCAGTCGCCCATGGGCAGGATCCCGGCCTTGGTTGCGAACCCCATGAAGAAGAGGAAGAGCACGAGGTGGGCGAGGGCCGGCTGGGTCGCGAGCAGCCCGCCAAGGGCATCACGCATCGCAGAGAAGCGGAACGAGCCCGACCTGGTCCACAGGATGAGCGCCGCCGCGATCATCCCGAACGTCGCAGCCTGGTTGACCACGAAGTACTTGAGGCCGGCCTTCTGGCTCGTGCGGTTTTCGCGCTCGAAGGTCATCAGGAAGAACGACGCGAACGTCATGATCTCCCAGAACACCAGGAAGAAGACGAAGTCGGTCGTCGCCACCACGCCCACGATCCCGGCAAACAGAAGCTGCAGCATCGGGTAATACTTGGCCACGCTGTCGGTGCGGTAGCTCGTCATGTACTCGACCGAGTACAGCGTGGTGAGGAAGCCGATCGTGCCCGTGATCGCGAGGAAGATCGCGCTCAGGCAGTCCACGCTCACGACGAAGCCGGCGCCGATGGCGGGCAACGACAGCAGCGTCACCTCCGGGTCGGGTCCCGCCGAGAACGTCCGCACCACGACGGCCCACAGCGCGACGCCGGCCGCTCCAACGAACGCGACGCTGGCCCATCCGCTGGCCTTGGCCCTCCTGGCCAGCGCGAGGCTCACCAGCGCTCCCGCCAGCAGCAGCGCGGCACTCAACCCGAGCAGAGATGCGGTGCTCACGTCGTCACCTTCCGATCAGCTGCACCAGCGGCATCGCCACCGCCGGGATCACGAGGCACCCGATCATCAAGGCCACCAGCGCCACGCTCATCGGCCACGGCGGGTCGCTGTTGACGGCGGCCGCCGGCGTTACCGGCCCCAGGAAGACCTTCTGGCCCACTCGAAGCATCCAGCCGAACGAGATCAGGCTCTCCACCAGCACCAGCCCCACCAGCACGGGCCCGATGATGCCGCCGAGCTTCATGGCCCCCGCCAGGAGCATGAACTTGCTCCAGAAGCACGCGAACGGCGGGACCCCGGTGACCGCGAGGAGCCCCACGAAGAACGCCACCGCGGTGAGCGGCATGCTGCGCGCCAGCCCCCCGAGGGCGGAGATGCTCCTCGTGCCGGTGACGTAGGCGATCGCCCCCGCGCACAGGAACAGCGTGGCCTTGGAGAAGCCGTGGCAGGCGATGTGCAGCACACCGGCGCGGAAGCCGGTGGTCGAGCCGAGGGCTCCCAGCGCCACGCCGAGCAGCACGTAGCTGAGGTGGGCGATGGTGGAGTAGGCGAGCAGGCGCTTGAGGTCGTCCTGGACGAAGTAGTAGGACAGCGCCAGGAACATGGTCACGAGCGCCATCGCTCCCAGGAGCATCCCGAGCCCGGGCGGCATCGCCCACCCCGAGCTGACCGCCCTCGCCATCAGGAAGACGCCCGCCTTCACCATCGCGGCGGCGTGCAGGTACGCGCTGATCGGCGTGGGGGCCTCCATGGCGTCCGGGAGCCAGGTGTGGAAGGGGACCTGCGCCGCCTTCGCCCACGCCGCGATCATCAGGAACAGGAAAACCCAGCGCCGGAGCGACTCGGGCAGCTGCGCGAGGGCGTCGAACTCGAAGGAGCGCGTCTGCACGAACAGGATCAGCACCGCCAGGAGGAAGAAGAGCCCCCCGACGTGGGTGATCAGCAGTGCCTTGAACCCCGCCTTGAGGCTCTTCTCGTTGCCGTAGAACGCGATGAGCGACCACGAGCACACCGTGGTCAGCTCCCAGAACAGGAAGAGCTGGAGAAAATTGGGCGCCAGGGCGACGCCCACCATGCTCGCCAGGAACATGAGGAGGCGGAAGTAGTACGGCCCCTGCTCCGAGGGCCCGACCGCGTGGTCGCGGTTGCGCTCGCCCATGTAGGCGGCGGAGTAGAGCACGGTGAGGAGCCCGATCAGGGTCGCCACCAGCAACAGCACCGACCCAAGCGGGTCGAGGAGGATCCCGAACACGGGGCCGTCCACGGCCCCGGCCAGCCACGGCAGCGTCCCCACCGCGTCGCGGTAGGAGGTCCCGAACGCCGCCGCCACGCTCCATACCGCGAGCACCGCCACGACCATGGCTACCGCCACCGCGGCCACCCGGGCGCGCCCCTTGCCGAGCACGGCCGCCAAAACCGCACCGAGGGCGGGCAGGACCACCATCGTGAGGAGGACGGCCGTCATGGCAGCCCCTCCGTCACCGCTCCGGTGGCGTGCCGATCCCTCGGGCGAACGCCTGGCGCCCGCAGCAGCTCCGAAAGCACCGCCACCAGCACCTCGACGGTCGCAGATACCTCCGGGCTAACCTTGGCGCCGAAGGCGAGGGTCAGCGGCTGAACCGCGATCAGGAATACATCGGCGCCGGTCCTCCGCTGCACGACCTCCATTACGAGCGAGAGCGGCATACGGTGGGTCGTGGGCGCGTACGTTGCCACCTGCTCCCGCTCGAGCATGGCCACCGCGCCCGGCTCGGCGCCCAAATCCACCGCGTCCACCAGCGCCACCACGTCGGGCATCGCGGCCGCGATGTCGCCCACGAAGCTCTCGGGCACCTCCTCGGCCTCGATCACGCGCACGCCTGGCGTGCCCTGCAGCCGGCGCGCCACGAGGCAACCGGCCGCGTCGTCGCCGCGGAGCGGGTTGCCGACCCCGACCACGACGACCCGACCTGAAAGGCGCCTGGCGAGCTCCTCGCGCAAGCTCATGCCGGGGTCCTCTGAGCGACGTGGGGCCGGCGCTCCGCGCCGGCGGGCACGCGCGGAACGCATGCCCCACAGAGGCTCCAATGCTGGTGGACAAGCGATCTCACTCCACAAGCTCCTTGATCTGCCGGAAGGTGAACACCGGCCCGTCGCGGCACACGTAGCGGTGCCCGATCGCGCAGTGGTTGCACTTGCCGACTCCGCACTGCATCATCCGCTCGAGGGTGGAGATGATCGCGTCCTCGCCGAAGCCGCGCATCAGCAGGTCCTGGACCACGAACTTGATCATCACCGGCGGGCCGCACACGTAGGCCAGGGTGGTCTTCGGGCGCAGCTCGGTCTTGTCGAACAGGGTGGGCACCATGCCCACGTTGCCGTCCCAGCCGTTGTCGGCGCGGTCCACGGTCACCAGCAGCTCGACGTCTCCGCGCGCGGCCCACTCCCGGAGCTCGTCCCTGTAGACCAGATCTGTCGGGGTCTTGGCGCCGTACAGGATCGTCACCCGCCCGAAACGCTCCCGCTCGTCCAGGACGTTCCAGATCAACCCCCGCAGCGGGGGCAGGCCGATGCCGCCGCCGATGAACAGCAGGTCCTTCCCCTGGGCCGAAGGGAGGTCGAAGCCGTTGCCGCACGGGCCGCGCACGCCGACCTCCTCGCCGGGCCCCAGGGCGTGGAGGGCGTCGGTGAGCTGCCCTGTGCGCCGCACCGTGACCTCGACGAGCTCCGGACGGGTCGGGCTGGAGGCGAAGCAGAACGGGGCCTCCCCGAAGCCGAAAACCGAGAGCTCGAGGAACTGGCCGGGGAGGAAGCGAAAGTCGCGCTGATCGGCCGGGTCGCGGAAGCGAAACCCGAACGTCTTGGTGTCGGGGGTTTCGTCCCGCACGAGAGCGATGCGCGCCACCCGGGGGAGGAAGAGATCATCCATACCAGGCCCCCTCGCGGATCGCCGCCACCACTGCCGGCATGTCGGTGGTGCCCAGGCACACCCTGACGCATCGGCCGCAGCCCACGCAGCCCACCGTGCCGTCGCGCAGATAGTACTGGGCGGAGACCTTGTGGAAGAAGCGGCGCTTGATGCGGTCCGCACGCCGCTCGCGGGGGTTGTGGCCGGAGGCCTCGAGGGTGAACGCCTGGTACTGGCAGGAGTCCCAGGTGCGGCAGCGCACCCACGAGCCGTCCTGTCTCATGTCCTTGATCGAGAAGCAGTAGCAGGTTGGGCAGACGAAGTTGCAGCCCCCGCACTCCACGCACCAGTCGCTCATCGCCTCCCAGAGCTCCTCCGCCACGCGACCGGTGGAGATGCGGCGCATCGCCGAGGCGAAGTGGCAGGTCTCCTCTCCGAAGAGTCTCTTCGCCCTCTCTTCGAGCTCGATGCGGAGGCCCGTCTCCTCGGGGCGCGCGGGCCGGAAGAAGTCGCCCGCCTCGGAGAGCAGGGCAAACCCCTTGTCGCTGCCCGGCTCGGCCAGCAGGTGCTCGCCAAGATCGGTGAGCTGGAGGTCGGTTCCCTCCTTCAGAAAAGGCCCGGCGTCGCAGCAGGTGCAGAACCCGAGCTCGCAGGGGACCGTGCAGGCGAGGCTGACCAGCGTCACGTTCCCGGCGCGGGCCAGGTAGCTCCCGTCCGGGAGGTCCGAGGCGTGCATGCGATACAGAAAGGCGAGGCTCCTGGCGTCGCAGCTGCGGACGTTGAGGATCACCCGCGGGCGGTCGTCGTGCACGGGCTCGATCTCGACCCCGTTGCCGTTGCGCCTGATGACGGCCAGCGGGTCGGTTTGCGGGAGCACGAACTGCTTGGGCGGGTGAAGGGTGTTGCCAAACTCGAACAGCACCTGCTCGGGCGAGGCGATCGGTGCGAACGCCACATCCCCGCCGTGCGCCGCAACGGGCGCGATCACCTCAGCGCGCCGCATCAACGCCGCCAGCCAGTGCGCGACGTCGCGCTTGGCAATCGTGCATGCCCCGTTCGCCATGCTCCGTACCTCCTACTGCACCTTCTCCGCCCTCACGGGGGCCTCGCTGCGGCCCCCGAGCACGCCGGTCACAAGCTCCCTGAACGCGTAGGGGACCAGCATGACCCCGGGCTCGAGCTCGCCCCGCAACACCACCGGAAGCACCGCCTCGCCGTGGGCCGAGATCAGGCGCACCGGCCAGCCCTGCCGTACCCCGATCCCGCCCGCGTCGGCTTTGTTCATCTGCACCAGGCCGCTCGGGTAGAGCTTGCGCCGCGAGACGTGGTCCCGGCACAGGGTGGGGGAGAAGCTCACCAGGGGGTCGCTGCCCCAGTCGAACACGCCGTCGAGCGCGAGCACCGCAGGCAGCGCGAAGAGGACCCGGTCGGTCGCGATCGGCTGCAGGGTAGGCTCGCGGTCGGCGGGGAGAGGCGAGGCGAACGTGCCCCACGCCTCGTCCATGACCCGCTCGCTCACCCCGTCGTAAGCGGGGACCACCTTGGCGATCTCCCGGAGGATGTCGTCAGCAGAACGATACGAGCGGGGAAGGCCCAGGACCGCGGACAGCTCGGCCAGAACCTGCCAGCCTGGCCTCGCATCTCCTGGCGGCAGCGCGGCCGGGCGCACCCGCTGCACCCGTCCCTCCAGGTTCGTTGTTGTCCCCTCGCTCTCGGCGAAGCTCGCGATCGGCAGGACGATGGGGGCAGCCCTCGTGGTCGGGGTTACGAAGGCGTCCAGGACGACCAGACACTCGGTCTCTGCGAGAGCCTCCAGCGCGTGCTGACCCGCCGGCAGCACGGCAGAGAGGTCCTCGCCCAGGACGACCAGCCCCGCGACCCGGCCGACCATGGCCTCGGCGCTCAGGCCCGCAGCCGGCGCCGGTGCGCGCCCCCAGGCCCGAGCCACCCGCGCAACCGCCGACGCGTCGTCGAGGGGCGCCATCCCTGGCAGGAGGTCCGGCGCCACCCCCATCTCGCAGGCGCCGCGCAGGTTCCCGCGGGCCGGCAGGGGCAGGAGCGCCGAGCCCGGTCGCCCCAGATGTCCGGTGACCGCGGCGAGGGTCGCGATGGCCGTCCCCTCGCGCGCGACCCGTTCGGGCGGGCCACCCTCGGGGGCCACCAGGATGCTGGCCCGGTCGGCCTGCCTGAGCCACATGACAGCCTGGCGGAGCTGGTCGCCCACGGTGAGAGCGGCAACGCTGGCTCTGAGCGCCTCCAGGCCGGGCAGCGGCGGTTCAAGGGCGCCGGCCGACTCCCCGGTCGCCGCGGCGATCAGGCTCGCGACCAGAACCGCCCGCTCCCCGGGGAGGGTGGGGAGGTGGAGCGCCGCGAGGCGTGCGAGCTGGGTGCGCGCACACCCGACGGTGATGAGCTTCGCGCCGGCCTTGATCGCCTTGATGACCGCGTGGGCGGCCTGCGGGTGGTTGCTCGCGAGGTCGCCCTCGAGCACGAGAATGCAGCCGCTGGCCTCCACGTCCGCGAGGGTGCCCGCCGGGGCTCTCCCGTCGGCGACGACGGCGATGCCCGCCATGAAAGGCTGGTAGGTGGCGCGCAGACAGGAGTCGAGGTTCCCGGTCTGCAGGGCGCCGCGGGCCAGCCTGGCGGCAAGGTAGTTCTCCTCGTTTGTTGCGCGGGCCGAGCCCAGGACGCCCACGCTCTTGCCGCCTTCGAGCAGCGTGGTGAGGGACGCACGTGCCAACTCGAGCGCGTTCTCCCAACTGGTGGGCTCCAGCCTGCCGCCACGCCGGACCAGCGGCTTCGTCAGCCGCTCCCCCCAGGCCGGCGCCTCGTGGGTGTTCCACCCGCGGGCGCACAGCTTCCCCCTCGAGACAGGGTGGTTCTCGCTCGGCGCCACGCCGACTGGCCGGCCCTCGCGCACCTGAACGTACACGGCGCAGCCGCAGGCGCAGAACGGGCACGTTGTGAGAACGCTTTCCACCGTCAGCCGCTCCCTACAAGGCGCGGGTGGGCAACCCGGTCGCCAACGGCACACCGTTGCGCGTTACGAACCTGCCGGGGCTGCGGGCGTCGAGTGCGGCCGACGCCTCGGCAAAAGCCGTGAGGGCCGCGCGAAAACCTCCTCAGGATCCAGCGATCCGCCCCGGCTTGTGAAAGAACACACAATCATCAAAAGGATTCTAGAGCGTTGCAGACGGCTTGGCAAGGGGTCGAGCCAGCGGATCCACTCGACCCCTTGGGAGAGCGTGACCCCCAACCTACGCTATGTACTTGCCGCGCGGAGTGTAGTGCGTGTGGAGCAGGTGATGCGCGGTGTGGCCGCATGGCCCGTCGGTCAGAAACTCTTTGTAGAGCCTGGCGATCGCCGGGTTCTCGTGGGACTTCCTGACCTGATAGGAGGAGTCCTCGGAGTAGATGGCGCGGGCGCGGGCGGCGCGGATCTCTGGCGATGTCGGGATCGGCACCCCGCCGCCGCCCAGGCAGCCACCCGGGCAGGCCATGAACTCGATGAAGTGGCACTCGGAGAACTTCCCGGCCGCCTTGAGGTCCTCAAGGACACGCTTCGCGTTGGCGGTGCCGCGGCAGACCGCCACGTTCAGGGTGGCGCCCAAACGCGTGCCTGGGTGCCAGGGGAACCCGTGCGATGTCCCTCTGCATGCAATCCCGGCTGGAAGAACGGGGTTGCGGCTCGCTCCATGCAGCACCTCATGTGCGAACCGGTCCTGCCATGATCTGCCCTCTTGAGCCCCGCGACCGCCGAAAACTCCCGCTTGCTCACCGGGCTTCTAGTGAGCGGCGACCTCACCCGCGCCAGCCGTGGGATGGGAGCCGCGTACCCACTCACCGACTCTCGCGTGCACCGCTCGCGCCAGCGGTGCAACCGCTGCGACGACGGGTTGCGTCATCTCCTCATTCAGGGTGCGGGTGTTGCCGCCCTCGACCGCGAGTATCTCGACGGTCCCAGGCATCTCGACGCCGAGCATGCGGGCAAACTCGAAGGCGTGCGCGAGGCCGATGTCGTGCACCCCGACGAGGCGCGCGCTACCCCGGACGTCGTTCAGATCCAGGCGCCGGACCCGGCCCGGCGTGGGGTCCGGGACCTCCAGGCAGTCCACGATCACGGCGTGTGTGAAACCGGCCAGCAGATCGATCAGCTCGAATCCTGCGCGGGTGCTCGTGAGCACCGTGACCCCGTCAACGGGGTTCTCCCTCTGGAGCCGCTCCACCTCCGCGGCGACATGCAGGCCCACGGCGTCGTCGCCCAGGACCGGGTTGCCGAGCCCGAGCACCAGCGCGGTCACCACCGGGGTGCTCTTCCTTGCCCCCCGCGGACACGCTGGTTCGACCAGCCTGGTCATCCTTGGCCTCTCTAGGCTGCAATTGCTCGTGGCGCAGTCGCTGCCGGGAGCAACTCCTGCGCCCGCGCGGCCTCTTGGACCGCCGCGAGGTACTTGGCGACGGGACGGAAAGCAAGGTGGGCCCATTTCCCGAACGGCACCTCGATCGCCAGCATCGGCACCGCGATCATCAGGTGCACCACGTACATCGCATAGGTCGGCCACGGCAGGTCCAGGAGCCGGAACAGGTGGAGCGCGATGCCCGAGACCGCCGTGAGAAAAAGGAGAACGAGGAACATCCAGTCGGTGGCGTGGGAGAACTTGTGGATCGGCTCCTGCTTGCGGAAGCGCCCTCGCATCGCGAGCACCGTTACGCCGAGCAGCATGACGGTGCCGTAGTAGCCAAAGAGCGCGGTCCAGTGGAACTGCGATGTGTCCCGCTGGAACCAGGGCAGAAACACGACCACCAGGAGGAACATCGTGGCATAGCCAGTGACCAGCAGGAAGTGCTGCACCCAGCGCCAGCGCGTGTCGTTGTCGCACTCCAGCCAGCGCTTCTGCGTCACGCCGTGAACCATGAGCTCGGGGAGCTTGGTGAACCAGGCCGAGAGGGGGATCTTGAGCCCCTTCTCTCCTCGCAGCACGAAGTGAACCATGCGTAAGGCGTTGATCCCGAGCAGGAGGGCCAGCAAGAGCGCGAGGGTCCAGTCGCCGTAGTGCACCCACGCCTTGGGCGCGAAGAGGTCAAGCCGCACGTGCTCGAGAGCCGGTCCCTTGATCGCCTGGAACCCGAAGGGGATGCCAAACAAGCCAGGGACCAAGAAGAAGCCAAGGACGCCCAGCGCAAACACCGCCAAGAGACCGATCTCCCAGGCCCCGGAGAGGTACAGTCGCTTGGACAGCCCCGTCCAGTCGTACTTCGTGGTCAGCCACCGCCTTACCGCCATCATCAGCTCGCCGGGATGCGCCTCGCGCGGGCACGTGTCGGAGCAACCCCCGCAGTAGTAGCACAGCCAAGGTTCCGGTGACTCCTTGAGGCGCTCTTCGAGGCCCAACTGGACGTAGCGGATGATCTTGCGGGGGAAGACCGTGTCTCCTTTGGAGAGCGCGCAGACTGCCGTGCAGGTACCACAGTTGAAGCACTTGTTGACGGTCTCGCCGCCGAACCTTGCCAGCTCGCCGGCGAACGCCGGATTCAAGCGGTAGCTCATCGCCTAGCCCTCCTTCAGGGTATACAGGAGATAGCCGTTCTGCTCGGTGCCCTCGACCACCTCACCGTAGCGGCGCATCGCCATCAGGTGCCACATCGTCGTGCGCGTTTCGAGCTTGCACGCGGCGGCGAGCTGGGGGACCGTCATCGCTCCCCCCTTGAGTCCTTCGCGGAGCAGCTTGCGAATGCGCTGCTGCTCCTTGAAGTACTCTTTTAGTTCCTTGCTCATCCCGCCGTGTCGCTCACGCAGGACGGCAATTGCATTCTTGCCCTTGGCTGGCTTGGCGGTTTGGGGAGTCTCGCTCATCAGTGCATCTCCCATGTCTCGACTACTTCCTGCTTGGCGGCACTCGCCCCCAGGACCGCCCCGGCCATGGCGCGCCATCCGGTGCGCTCGAGGTAGTTGGCGGCCGCCATCGCAGCCTCGCCCGCCTCGACGATGGCATCGGGGATGTCCTTTGGACCTGCCGCCACCCCACCAACGAACACGCCTTCCAGCGTAGTGTGCGATGGGCTGATCTTGGCATCCGGGGTCAACAGGAACCCGTCTTCCGCCTCTTCCGCGTCGACGACGCCCCCGACATGCCAGCCGGGGACCAACCCTTGGGCGAGAACTACCAGGTCATGCCGCCGCTCCTCCACACGCCCATTCTCGTCGAGCATCTCGACGCGGAGGATCAGGTCGTGGTTATCCGCTTCAGTGATCTTGGCGACCTTGCCCTTGGTCGCCTTCACACCCTCTTTCACAGCGCGCCGGTAGAACTGCTCGTACCCCTTGCCGAACGCACGAATGTCCATGTAGTAGAGGGTGACCTCCACACCGTGGATGTAGTGGGTGAGCAGCAATGCCTGCTTGAGGGCGTACATGCAGCAGACGCGCGAGCAGTACGGGATGCCGATCGAACGATCTCGACTACCGGCGCACTGCACGTAGGCGATCGACCGTGGGATCTTGCCATCGGAGGGCCGCAGCACGCGACCGTAGGGACCGTTGCTCGACTGGATCCGTTCCATCCCCAGCGGGTTCATCACGTTCACGAAGGTGTCGCCCCCGTACTCCTTCTTGGCGGCCATCGGCGTGATCTGCAGCCCCGTCGCGATGATCACCGCACCGACGCTCGTGGTCACCTCCTCGGCCTCTTGGGCGAAGTCAAAACAGTGCGTCGGGCAGACCTTTTCGCACTTCCCGCAGAAGACGCAATTCTCCACGTCGAGCACCGCCGTCTGCGGGATTGCGTTGCCGTGCGGGATGTAGACGGCTCGCCGCGCCCCCAGCCCGTAGTCGAACTCGTGGGGGACGTCGATGGGGCAAGCGAGTTCGCAGAGGTTGCAGCCGACGCAGTCATCTTCAATGAGGAAGCGAGGCTTCTTGACCAGGTGTACCGCAAAGCCCGTGCCCTTCTTCTCCACCCTCTCGACCTCGGTGTAGGTCTGGAGCTGGATCCTCGCGTGGTGGGCGGCCTCCGCCATGCGCGGCGTGCAGATGCAGCTCGAGCAGTCGAGGGTCGGGAACACCTTATTGAGCCCCACCATTACCCCACCGATAGACGGGTCCTTCTCAACCAGCAGCACATCGTAGCCTTGCTCACCGAGGTCGAGCGCGGCCTGCATGCCTGCGATGCCTCCCCCGATCACCAAGGCGTCGTAGCGTTCCCGGATCTTAGCCATGGACGTCGTCCTTCCTTTTCCACTCCGCAATGCCCGCGCCGTTCATCGCTTCAGCTCTGCGATCACGGCGCCCTCGGCATCGTGAATCGTCACCCGCAGCGGCATCTGACCCGGGAGGCTGTGGGTGGCACAGCCGTAGCACGGGTCGTAGGCACGAAACGCCATCTCGATCATGTTGAGGAGGCCCTCGGTCACCTCCACCCCTTTGTGAATGAGCCCCTGGGCCGCCTTCTTGATCGACATGCAGATTGCCGCGTGGTTGTTCGTGGTGCCCACTATGAGGTTGACCTTCTTGACGATTCCCTTTTCGTCGGTCACGTAGTGGTGCGTGAGCGTGCCCCGCGGCGCCTCCACGATGCCTACGCCCTCGCTGGGGACCTCGGTGGGAAGCACACGGTAGTTTTCGGGGTGGGTGATCTCCGGGTGCCGCAGCAACTCCTGCGCCCTTTCGGCGGCGTTGAGCAGCTCGACGAGGCGTGCCCAGTGGATCGCCAGCGTGTGGTGCACGGGTTTCTTGCCGCTGCGGTCACCGGTCAGGGTCTCGAAGTACTCCTCGTAAGCGGCCTGTGCCTCCGGTGAGTTCATGCCGTCCGCAACGTTGAGCCGCGCCTGCGGCGTGGCGCGATACACGCCGGACTCCTTGCCGTCGACGAAGCCCTTCCAGCCAACCTGCTTGAGGTAGGGGAACTTTAAGTAGGTCCAAGGCTCGACCCGCTCCGCCACCACCTTCGTGTAGTCCGCCGGTGCGTACTTGCACAGCTCCCTTCCCTCGGGGTCGACCACGCGCACCTTGCCGTCATAGAAGTTGACCCGGTTCTTGTCGTCCACGAGACCCATCGAGTAGGTTTCGTGTCTGAACGGGCCGTTGAGGATGAGGTCGAGGTACTGACTGTTCGAGAGCACAACGTCATGGAAGAGCTTGAGAGTGAACTTGGCGAACTCCACCATGAAGGCGACGATCTCGTCCAGGCGCGCACGCTCCTCGGAGGTAATGGGCTTGCTCATCCCGCCGGGTATCGCGTTGATGGGGTTGACCGGCTTGCCGCCGAAGATCGCTGCGGCCTCGTGGCCCCACTGGCGGCACTTGATCACCTTCCCGCCGACTTCCAGGCCCACCTTGCGGACCACGCCGATCAGGTTGCGGGTGGCGGGGTCACTGGTCGGGCCCATCACGAAGTCGGGGCCGGCAAGGGCGTAGAAGTGCGTCGTATGGTCGGTAACGAAAAAGATGTTGTACTGCAGCTCACGCAGCAGCTTGGCCGTGAGCGGAAGGTTGATCTTGTAGACGGCGTCGCACGCCTTGGCCGACGCCATCATGTGCGCCTCGGGGCAGACCCCGCAGATCCGCGACGTGATGCGTGGCAATTCCTCGACCGGCCGACCCTCGCAGAACTTCTCGAAGCCGCGCAGCTCGGGAACCTGGAAGTAGCAGTCGGCCACCTCTCCGTCCTTGTCGAGAAAGATGTCGATCTTGCCGTGTCCCTCGAGGCGAGTGACCGGATCAATGCTGATTCGCCTGTAGCCTTCGTTGGTTTTCACGTGCGGACTCGTCATACGCTCACCCCGCTGCGCCGCTACCTGCGTCCCTTGAGATCGCTCGATGCCATGGTGAAGCGGTAGAACGTGCCGACCGGATCGACGATGTGGTCGATCATCTCCCGCGCGCGTTCCTCGGTGCTGGCATCGAGAATCGAGCCGAGCGCGCCAATCATTGCCGCGCCCTGGTCCTGCACCTCACCCGAGGGTCCGTAGCAGCCTCGGCACGGCAGGTTGGCCTTCACGCACAGCGCGCCGCAGCCGCTCCGGGTCGCCGGGCCCATGCAGATGAAGCCTTGCTCCAACAGACACCACTCCGCTTCCGCCATCGCTTCGTGGGGGCGCTTGAACTCCTTGATCTTCACCTTGCGCTTCTCACGAGGGCACTCGTCGCACACCGACTTGTCGAAGCAGGCGACCTTGACCGCGCTGTTGCGGGCCGGCAACTGGCCACCCACCAACGCCAGGATCGCCTCCCACACCCGCTCGGCCTGGGGCGGACAACCGGGGATCTGATAGTCGACCTCCACCACATCCGAGAGCCTGAGGACCTGGGGGTAGAACCGCGGGATCTCAAGCTCCCCATACTCGCTTTGGGTGATCGGTTGGGGCTCGACGTGAGCCGGGTTGTCGAGGGAGGGGCAGTCATGATAGGAGGCGGCGAAGATGCCCTCGACGGTCTTGGTGTTGGCGAGGGCCGGGATACCGCCGTCGGTGGCGCACGCACCGTAGGCGATCAGGGTCTTGCTCTTGCGCCGTAGGAGCCGGGCGATTTCTTCCTGCTCCGAGTTGCGCACCCCACCGTTGAAGAAACAGACATCGATGAACTGATCGGGGTAGTTAACGACGTCCTGGTACTTGAAGTCGGCCGCACAGGGCCACAGGACAACGTCGGCAACCTCGATGAGCTCGAGGATGTGAGGACCGATCTCAAGCAGAGAGATGTCGCACCCGCCGCAGCTCGCGGCCCAGTACATGCCGATCTTGAGCTTGCCGTTTCCTCCTGCCTTGTCGGTTTTCTCACTCATGGTCACGCTCCCCACGGCTCGAGGCTCATGCCGCAACCGACACCGCGCTCACGCATCCGCTGCGGCCAGCCAAGCGGCCCGAGACGGCGCACCCTTTCGGTGACCTCTCTCACCAGGCGGGCGAACTTCTCGCCCTCCGCCGCGCTCACCCACTCGTGGACAAACCGGTCTGGCTCGATCCCGAGATCGACCAGGGTGCGCTTGAGCAGCGGCATCCGCGCCATGGTCTTGTGGTTCCCGGAGATGTAGTGGCAATCGCCGATGTGGCAGCCGCACACCATGACGCCGTCGGCGCCGTGAGCAAACGCAGTGGTGATGAGCTCGGGATCGATGCGGCCCGAACACATCACACGGATAATATCTACGTTCGGGGGATACTTGAGGCGTGCCGTACCGGCGGCGTCGGCACCTGTGTAAGAGCACCAGTAACAGAGGAAGGCAATGATGCGAGGCTCCCACCCTACGGCCGCCGGCGTTACTCCCTGCTGCACGACGTGTGCTTCTGCCATGTCGAGCTCCTTTGCAGCCCGGGCGGACTACCCGAGGGCAGCCCCTTGTAGCAGCGCCTTCACTTCGGCAAGGACCTGCGCGTCGTTGAAGCCGAACTGCTGGATCGCGTTGCTCGGGCAGGTGGCAGCGCAGGTGCCGCACCCTGTGCATCGCGCCTCGCTGACCACCGCAATCCCGCGCGTCTCGTCACGCGTGATCGCATCGTACGCGCAGACCGTCAGGCACGTCTGACAGCCGGTGCACAGCTCCTCGTCGACCCTGGCAATGAACGGATCCATCTCCACTTGGGCCTGGGCGATGAGCGCTGCGGCTTTTGAGGCGGCAGCGGAGGCCGCCGCGCAGGCCTCTGTGACGTCCATGGGACCCTGGCAGGAGCCGGCGAGAAACACACCCGCCACCGCTAGCTCGACGGGTCGCAGCTTGGGGTGGACTTCGAGCAGGAAACTGTCGGAACCAACGGCGCAGTGGTACATGCCGACCAGCTCGCTGATGTCATGCGGCACCACCCCGGTGGCGAGGACCACGAGATCAGCCGGCATCTCCACGTCCAGGCCTCCAGTCAGGAGGTCGCTGGTTCTCACGAGGAGTGGCGAATCGCCCTTGGGATTGCCCTCCACTCTGGGCGGGTGGCGCGGATCGTATCGGACAAAGAGGATCCCGGCCTCGGACGCCTGCTCGTAGTACGCTTCGTGACCTCGACCGTAGGTGCGAATGTCCTGGTAGAAATCGGTGATCATCACGTCCGCGTGCCGGCGCCTGATCTCCAGTGCTGCGTGCAAGGCACCCGTGCAGCAGGTGCGGGCGCAGTAATCCTTGACCCTTCCATCGGGTTGGCGTTGGTTGACTCCCTCGATTTGCCGCGCACCGACGCAGTGGATGAAGGCGATGCGGGTCGGCTCGCCGTCGTTGCGGGGGAGCCTGCCCCCGGTGGGGCCCAGAGGATCGAGCAGACGGATCAGTTGCTGCAGCGTTATCACCCTGGGGAAGATGCCGTAGCCGTACTCACCGTAGAGCGGCTCGTACGGGTCGAAGCCTGTCGCCAGCACGATGATGCCGCTGTGGAGAACCATCTCGCGCGGTTGCTCAGCCAGATTGATGCCTCTGCCTCCCACCGCCCACACGCACTTGCCGCACTTCGTGCAGACATTCCAGTCGATCGCCGGAATCGGTGGGTAACAACCGGGGTACGCCATGTAGATGGCCTTGCGCTGGGAGAGACCGTAGTCAAACTCGTTGATGGTTTGCTCCGGACATGCCGCGACCGCACTGGCGCGCTGCCTCAGCTGCGAGTTGGCACCACGAGGCTCGATGCGAATGCGGGTCCGGAAGTCCCCCACGACGCCCTCGGAGTCGAGGATCTGAGCACTTGTGATCACATTCACAAGCTCATGACTGACGACCTCCTCGATCACCCTTTTGAGCGCGTCTCGGGCATCTTCACCGGTGGGGAAGAGCGTGTGGAGCTGGGCCACGCGCCCCCCGAGGAAAGGCTGCTTCTCGACGAGCGTGACTTTCATCCCTCGCTGGGCGAGGTCGCGCGCCGTCACGAGGCCGGCGATTCCACCACCGATTACGAGCGCTGCGGGATGGATAGGTATGCGGCGCTTGTCGAGTGGAGTAAGGTGCTTCACTCGGTCGACAGCCGCCCGAATGAGGCGCGTCGCCTTCTGGGTAGCCGCCTCTGCGTCCTCGGTGACCCACGACACCTGCTCCCGCACGTTGACGTGCTCGAACAGGAACTGGTTGAGGCCTGCGCGGGCAACCGTGCGCCTGAACGTGAGCTGATGGAGGGTCGGCGAACACGCGGCAACAATCACGCGGTTCAGCCCCAACTCCTTGATCTTCTGCTCGATCAGCCCCTGACCAGGGTCGGAGCACACGAACATCTGAGTCGTGGAAAAGACCACGCCGGGGAGCTTGCCGATCTCGTCGGCCACCCTCTTGACATCGACGACGTCCGAGATGTTCCCGCCACAGTGACAGATGAACACCCCGATTCGGGCGCCGTTCTCACGTTCGTTGCCACTTCCTGAGCAACTTCCGGGAGTCTCCACCATGGCAGTCACTCCTCGAGGCCGCTATGCGCGGTAGGGACCGTTGAGACGCACGCGGCGGCGGTCAGCCCTCCGCAGCCGAGCACAAGCCTCGGGCCGTTTGCCCGCCCGCCGGCTCTCCACCGCCTCTCGTGCCTCCTCGCGCTCGTGTACCCCTCCAGGTCGCGGAGCTGCTACGAAGCGTAGCTGCTGTGAATATGAACCCCGCTTGTGAAAGTGTCAACAGGGTATTTGCGCTCGGATGATCCTCCCGTGAGGTGCTTCGTTCTCCTCGTACTGCCCCCCGTTGAGACGTGCTCCATAGGGTCTTCCCCGGGGTGACCAGCGCAGTATTCGGCCTCGAAACCGGCGGATCCGGGGACCGCCAAGGCCTGATGGCCTCGCCGATGGCAGCCGGCGCGGGTGATTGTGATAACATTCTTTTACATTAGGCGCAGGGCCGAGAGGGCGAGGCCGGTGTTGCCGAGGCGAATGGTCGTGCACCAGGATCGAGGTTGCGTGACAACCGAGCCTGCGGCTTTCGTGTCTGGCGGTTGGGTGCGAGGTTATTCGATGTCGGCGCCTGTGAAGGTGGGGTGCGACCATGGCCAAGAGAGAGAAGATCCTCCTCGTCGATGACGACGTCGATCTCGTCGACGCCCTCCGTCTGGTCCTCGAAAACAACGGCTACACGGTCGTCGTGGCACAGGACGCCGAATCGGGGCTGACGAAGGCGGATGCCGAAAGGCCGGACCTGATACTGCTCGACGTCATGATGCCAGATTCCACGGAGGGGTTTGGCTACATCTGGAAACTGCGCCAGCGTGGGGAGCCGTACTTTCAGAACGTGCCCATCATCATGCTGACGGCCATCCAGGAGAGGACCGGCCTGCTCTTCTACCCGGAGAGCGCGGAAGGCACCTTTAAGGCGGGGGAGCGAGTGCCGGTCCAGGAGTTCCTCGACAAACCCATTGATCCCGCCCGGCTTCTGAAGAGCGTGCAGGAGGTCCTCACCGCGGCCTGGAGGAAAGGCTAGGGGGCGCGGGCCACGCCTTCCTCAGGTTTCTGGCCAACTCAACGCTCGCGCGCACCTCGTAGGGGGGGACGCAGGGGAAAGATGAACGGCACCCGCGCCCGGTACACCAGGTAGGCGTCGCCGAAGCACTGCGCGAGGTTGTGCTCCTCGCGCCGGGCACGCACGAGCGTGATCCAAACCACCGGGTAGAACAGGATCAGCGCCGGCAGCGAGCGCATCATGATGATGGCCCCTGCCAGCATCAGCAGGATGCCCAGGAAGTAGGGCTGTCGGATCCACCGGTAGGGCCCCCGCGTAACCAGCTTCTGTTCCCAGCCTAGCGCCCAAAGCGCCGCCAGCGCCAGCAGGCCGCCCGTGAGCAGGAACGGCGCCGCGATGCACAGCGAGGCCCAGCTGAAGTCGCCGGTGAGAAGAGCGCCGACCGCGCAGGCGGCCGCCAGTAGCTGCCACGCCACCGCCATCTCGCCGACCGGTGCGCTCTCGACCACCTTGGGGTGGCTGCTCACGGTACTTCTCCGCGGCCTGCGATCGCGCCAGGCCGCATGTCCTGGGCACCCCGTGCCGCAGCAGATACCTGTCGGGGCTGCGGGCGTCAACCGCGGCCGACGCCTCGGCAAAAGCCTCGAGGGGCGCGAGAAAACCCCCTCAGGATCCAACGATCCGCCCCGACTTGTGAAAGAACGCACAATCCTCAAAAGGATTCTAGGGCGTTCCAGACGGCTTGGCAAGGGGTCGAGCCAGCGCATCGGCTCGACCCCTTGGGAGAGCGTGACCCCCAACCTACGCTATGTACTTGCCGCGCGGAGTGTAGTGCGTGTGGAGCAGGTGATGCGCGGTGTGGCCGCATGGCCCGTCGGTCAGAAACTCTTTGTAGAGCCTGGCGATCGCCGCCTCGTCGATGCGCACGCCCTGATCAGCCTTCTGCACCGAGCGCCTCGCCTTTCGGGGTGACGGTACCTGCCAAGCGGTTCAAGGGCCGGGGGCTCCGAGAAGCTGCTCCGCACGGCCCCGCCTGCATATTCTATGCACCTCCGTGCCTTGAGGACTCAGCCAAATTCCTGACTGGCTGCAGAAAATGCCCCCTCGCTTCGGCGCGATCAGGAGCGCCGGCCACCTGCGGGGCCTGTGTGATCGAGGGTGCCCGCCTACTTCACCTCGAAAAACTTCTCCTTCGGGGCGCCGCAGATGGGACACTTGTCGGGCGGCTCCTCGCCGATGACCGTGTTGCCGCAAACCGGGCAGACCCAGATTCGCGCGGGCTCCAAGTCTTTTCCGGCCTTCTGGGCCTCGAGCGCCTTGGTGTAGAGACCGTGGTGGATCTGCTCCACCGCCATGGCGTCCTTGAATGAGTGCACGGCCGCCTTGTTGCCCTCGGCCTCGGCCTGCGCCACGAAGACGGGGTACATCTCCTTGAACTCGTAGCCCTCGCCGTCGATGGCCGCCTGGAGGTTCTCCGCCGTGCCCTTGACGCCGCCCATCACGCGCAGGTGGGCGAGCGCGTGCACGGTCTCGGCCTCCGCGGCCGCCCGGAACAGCCTGGCGATCTGCTTGAAGCCGTCGGCCTCGGCCCTCTTCGCAAACGCGAGGTAGGTGCGGTTGGCCTGACTCTCACCCGCAAACGCCGCCTTGAGGTTTTCACTTGTAGCCATGTTGGATCTCCCCCTTCCGGGCGATGATTCTACACGACTCGTGAAAGCTGTCACGAGATGGTTGGGGTAGTTGTGAAAAATATCACGACCCCCCCAGAGTTTTCCACACGAAGCCCTACCGCTGAAAAAACACGCCGGCCCGCTCGGAAAGGTGTCCTGCGCAATCTTGAGATTCAAGAAAGACTGTTCACATAACGTACATTTCTCCCATTTGACAGTTCTGATATGCGCGGCTAACTTCTCCGCAACAATCTTCCCGTTTGGGGGAGAGAAAAATCGGAGGGTCGCGATGAAAAGTTGGGACCGTACCGACGCACTTTCGAAGCTTTTTGAGGATCGGGGCCTGGACCGCAGGGACTTCATCCGCATCTGCACGCTTGCCGCGGCGGCCGTCGGCCTGCCGGCATCGGTCGGCGTGAGGTGGGCGGACGCCGCGGCCAAAGGGCTGAAGCCCTCGGTGATCTGGCTGCACTTCCAGGAGTGCACCGGGTGCACCGAGTCGCTCCTGCGAACCTCGCACCCGGGGCTCGCCGAGCTGGTCCTCGACCTGATCTCGCTCGACTACCACGAGACGCTGTTCGCGGCAGCCGGGTACCAGGCGGAGGCGGCGCTCAAGAGCGCGATGGAGGCCAACGCCGGCAAGTACGTGTGCGTCGTCGAGGGCGCCATCCCGACGAAGGACAACGGCATCTACTGCAAGATTGGCGGGCGCACCGCCCTCGAGATGCTGAACGAGGTCGCCGACAGGGCAGGGGCCATCATCGCACTGGGCTCGTGCGCGTCGTGGGGCGGAATCCCGTCCGCCGACCCCAACCCCACCGGAGCCAAGGGCGCACCGCAGGTTCTGCCCGGCAAGACCGTGGTCACCATCCCCGGTTGCCCGGCGAACCCGTACAACCTGCTCGGCACGGTGCTGCAGTACGCGACGTTCGGCACGCTGCCCGCCCTCGACGACCTCGCACGCCCGCGCTTCGCGTACGGGCGTGTCATCCACGAAGACTGCCCGCGGCGGCCGCACTTCGATGCGGGGCGCTTCGTGCAACAGTTCGGCGACGAGGGGCATCGCAACGGCTGGTGCCTTTACAAGATGGGGTGCAAGGGACCTGCAACGCACGCGAACTGCTCGCTCAAGAACTTCTGCGAGGTCGATGGTGCGTGGCCGATCGGTACCGGCCACCCCTGCGTCGGGTGTACCGAGCAAGCCATCCTGTGGCGCATGCCGATGCATGCAACGGTTGACATCCAGCGGCCGATGCCGCCCGATACCTACCCACCGATCAAGGCAGAGCAGGGTCACATCAGCGCCGTAGCGGCCGGTCTCGCCGGGGTGGTCGGCGGCGCGCTCGCGGGTGCGGGCTGGATGGCGGCCAAAAAGGTCGGCGGCGGCAGCGAGGACAAGGGCACCGGCCCGGACAAGGGGGCGTGACATGCCGCTCGACCGACGCGTGCTGCTCAAGTCCCTCGCCTTGGGAGGCGTTGCGGCCACCGCAGGCGCTGCTCCGGCCGTAGCGCGGGGGCGCAAGGTGGCGCCGCCCAGCGCGATGGGGATGCTCTACGACGCCACCATGTGCATCGGATGCAAGGCCTGCGTCGTCGCATGCAAGCAGGCCAACGACATGCCCGTGGACCCGGGCCCGTGGGGGGAGTCGAACCTCTACGACGCACCGGTCGATCTCGACGGCAAGACGAAGAACATCATCAAGCTCTACCGCGAGGGAGAAAAATCCTCGTACGTGAAACAGCAGTGCATGCACTGCATCGACCCGGCGTGCGCGAGCGCGTGCATGCTCAAAGCGCTGGACAAGGACGAGGTCACCGGAGTCGTCGCCTACGATCCGGCGTACTGCGTCGGCTGCCGCTACTGCCAGTTGGCCTGCCCGTTCAACGTCCCGAAGTTCGAGTTCAGCAAGGCGGCCCCGAAGATCGTGAAGTGCGAGCTTTGCCGTCATCGCGTCAAGGATGCGGCGGCCAAGGATACCGACGGGTTCACGCGCTATCCGAAGGACCAGGGACCGGCATGTTGCGAGGTCTGCCCCCGCGAGGCCGTGATCTACGGCACGCGCGATGAGCTGCTCGCCGAGGCCAAGCGCCGAATTGCCACTTTTCCCGGCAGGTACTTCGAGGACCGGGTCTACGGCGAGTTCGACGCGGGAGGTACGCAGGTGCTGTACCTCGCACACGTTCCGTTCGAGAAGCTTGGTCTGCCGAAGGTCGGCAACGAGCCAGTCTCACAGACCGCATACGCGGTGCAGGAGGGGATCTACTACAACCTTCCCTTCCTTGCCCCAGTTGGTCTGTACGCGGTCCTCGCTGCGGTCGCCTACCGAAACCGGCGTGCGGAGGCGGTGGGCACCGGTGAGAAGGAGCCGAAATCATGAGCGCGCACACCGACTTTCACGCGCCGGTGGGCGGACGGTTGATGACCCGCCCCTTCATGGTGCTCCTGGCAATTGCCGGCATCGGTGCTCTCGTTGCAATGTACCGCTTCGTCAACGGGATCGGCAGCGTGAGCAACCTTTCCAACGGCTACCCGTGGGGCGTCTGGATCGCCTTCGACGTGGTCATCGGGACCGCGATCGGCTGCGGAGGGTACGCCGTGGGCCTCCTCGTCTACATCCTGAACCGCGGAAAGTACCACCCGCTGGTCCGGCCGGCGGTCCTCACGAGCCTGCTCGGGTACGGCCTTGCCGTGATCGCGGTCGTCATCGACCTCGGCCGGTACTGGAGCCTCTGGAAGGTCCCGATCTTCGTATGGCGGTGGTCCCACTCGCCGCAGCTTGAGGTGGCGCTCTGCGTGGCGGCCTACACCCTCGTGCTGATGATCGAGCTCTCCCCAGCACTGTTAGAAAAGTTGCGAGCGAGCGCGTCGAGCGGCCTGCGGAGGCTCGCCCAGAGCGGGCTCACCTTCATAGAGAAGAGCTTCGTCTGGGTCCTTGCGCTCGGTCTCCTGCTCCCGACCATGCACCAGTCCTCTCTCGGAACGATGATGCTGCTGCCGGGCCCGAGGATGCACCCGCTCTGGTTCACTCCGTGGTTGCCGCTGCTGTTCGTGGTCAACTGCATCATCATGGGGTTCGCGGTCGTGACGCTCGAGGCGACGTTCTCCGCGGTGGCATTCCGGCGCTCGCGGGAGACAGCCATGATTGCTTCCCTGTCGCACGTGGCTGCGTGGGTCGCACTCGGCTGGTCGGTGTTCCGGGTCGCCGTCGTAGCCCTGACGGGCAAGCTCGGTTACCTCGCAAGCGGCTACGGCCTGGCGTTCCTCGCCGAGGTCGGGCTGCTCGTGGTGGGCGCGGCGATGCTGCTGTCGGAAAGCCGTCGGAGCCAGCCCGTGTGGCAGGTGCGCGCAGCGATCCTGCTGTTCCTCGGAACCGCGCTGCACCGCGTCAACACCTACCTGGTCGCGTTCAACCCGGGGTCGAACTACTCCTACTTCCCGGCGGTTCCCGAGCTGCTCATCACGTTCGGCATCGTCGCCGCCGAGATCGCGATCTACGTGGCGGTTGTGAAGACGTTTCCGATCCTTCAGGGCCCCGCGCCCGCGAAGGCGTCGTCCTAAGGGGGAGACACCATGAGCCAGAGAATCACTGTAGATCCGATTACCCGCATCGAGGGCCACCTCCGCATCGACGTCGAGGTGGACGGCGGCATCGTCAAGAATTCCTGGTCTTCTGGGCAGATGTTCCGCGGCATCGAAGAGATCCTCAAGGGGCGCGACCCGCGGGACGCCTGGCTGTTCACCCAGCGCTTCTGCGGCGTGTGCACGACGGTTCACGCGATCGCCTCGGTGCGTGCCGTGGAGAACGCCCTCAACCTCGAGATCCCGATCAACGCTCAGTACATCCGGAACATCATCGTTACCGCCCACTGCCTGCACGACCACATCGTGCACTTCTACCACCTGTCGGCGCTCGACTGGGTGGACGTGGTGTCGGCGCTCAAGGCCGACCCCGTGAAGACGGCGGCCCTCGCGGAGACCCTCTCGCCCTGGCCGCGCAACGGGTGGCGCGAGATGGAGGCGGTCAAGGCGCGGCTGCAGGGCTTCGTCGCCGGCGGCCAGCTCGGCATCTTCGCGAACGGCTACTGGGGCCACCCGGCGATGAAGCTGCCGCCCGAGGTGAATCTGCTCGCGGTCGCACACTACCTGCAGGCGCTCGAGTACCAGCAGAAGGCCCTCAAGGTCGTGGCCGTCCTGGGCGGCAAGACCCCCAACATCCAGAACCTCGCGGTCGGCGGGGTCACCAACCCGATCAACCTCGACAACCAGTCCGCCATCAACATGGAAAAGCTGTTCATGATGAAGGAGCTGCTGGAGGAGGTTCGGACCTTCATACAACAGGTCTACCTGCCGGACGTGGCGGCCATTGGCGCGATGTACGCCCCCTGGCTCGGCTACGGCGCCGGGGTGACCAACTACCTCGCCGTGCCCGACCTGCCGCTCGACACCAAGGGGACCAAGTTCGACCTTCCTGGCGGCACGATCTTCGACGGCGACCTGGCCGGGGTGAAAACGATCAACAGCTTCCAGGATCCCTACTTCCGGGACAACGTGAGCGAGTCGATTGCACACGCGTGGTATCAGGGTGACTGGGACAGGCACCCGTGGGACGAGGACACGGTTCCGAATTACACCGACTTCGACTCGGAGAAGAAGTACTCCTGGGTCAAGGCGCCTCGTTTCCAGGGCCGCCCGATGCAGGTGGGCCCGCTCGCCCAGGTGCTTGTCGGCTACGCGTCCGGTCATGAACTGATCAAGAAGTACGCCGACCAGACCCTCGCCACCGCGGGATCGATCGCCAAGACCAAGCTCGGGCCGGGGGTGCTGCACTCCACGCTCGGGAGGCATGCGGCGCGGGCGATCCGGGCGGCGGTGATGGCCGACCTCGCGCTCAAGCACCTGAACCTCCTGATCGAGAACATCGGCAAGGGCGACGTCGCCATCTTCGTGCCGCCGACCTTCCCCGCTGGGGAGCAGCGCGGCTTCGGCTTCCACGAGGCGCCGCGCGGAACGCTCTCGCACTGGGTCATCATCCGCGACGGCAAGATCGCCAACTACCAGGCGGTCGTGCCGTCAACCTGGAACGCCGGCCCGCGGGACGAGAAGGGTCAGAAGGGCCCGTACGAGGCGTCGTTGATCGGCAACCCGATCGCCGACGCGGAGAAGCCGCTCGAAGTCCTGCGGACGGTGCACTCGTTCGACCCCTGCCTGGCGTGCGCCATTCACACGGTGGACGTGGAGGGCAACGAGATCGCGCGGGTGAGAACGCTGTGATCCTGGTTGGCGAGGAGGCGGCAGCGCAGAGGCCTCCGGAAGCCAACGTCCCGGTGCTGGGCCTGGGCAACGTCCTCATGGGGGACGATGCCCTCGGCCCGACCGTGATCAAGGTGCTCGAGGCGGAGTACGAGTTCCCGGAGGGGGTCTCCGTGCAGGACCTCGGGACCCCCGGCCTCGACCTCACCCCCTACCTGGCGGGGGTCACGGCGCTGATCGTCGTGGACACCGTGCGTGGGAGCGGCGCTGCGGGCGAGGTGCGGCTGTACCGGCGTGACGAAATCCTCAAGCACCCACCACAGCCGCGACTCTCGCCTCACGACCCTGGCCTGAAAGAGGCCCTTCTGACCGTGGAGTTCTCCGGTACAGGCCCGCAGGAGGTGCTGCTCGTCGGTGTGATCCCGGGGGAGGTGAGGACGGGCGTCGGACTCAGCCCGGCGGTGCGGGCGGCCGTCCCGCTGGCGGCGGCCGAGGTCGTGAAGGAGCTCGCCCGGCTCGGGGTCGCGCCGCGCGCCCGCTCGACCCCCGGACCCCCCGACCTCTGGTGGGAGCGTCCGTGACGGGTACACTGGCGAAGAAAGCGGTACGGGAGGGTGATGGCGATGGTCAGCCGTGAGGTTCTCGTCCGCAAGCTGGAGTGGTGGCTGGTGGTGCTTATCGCGCTTCACACCTACGGTATCGGGGTGACTCTGCTCGCGCTCCCCGAGTGGTCCCTGCGGTTCGGGGGCTGGGAGATCATCCCTCCGCTCTTCTTCCCACGCCAGGCGGGCGTTTTTCACCTGGTCCTGGGCACCGGATACCTCGCCGAGTACTTCCGCCTGCGCTCCGTCTGGCTCCTGCTGATGGCCAAGGCCTGCGGGTCGGTGTTTCTGCTGGCCGCGACGCTCCTGGCCACGGTCCCGTGGTTCGTGACCTTTGCCGGGGTCGTGGACGGGCTGATGGGCCTGACGGTGCTGGTGGCCCACCTCGAGGTCAATCGGGTGACAACAGGAGGAACCTCCGCGGCCACTTCCTAGGCTTGCGCGCGTATCCCTGGTCCTGCGCCGACACTGCCGAAAAGAGCACGTGGCCAGTTGGGCTGATGTACCCATGGTGCTATTCTTGCCGGAGGTCGAAGGGAACTCCTTGATGGCTAGCGGTTCTCTCAGGATCTCGAGGGTGAGTCAAGCATGCCCCGTCCGGCGCTGATCATCACCGGCGCCTCCGGCTTCGTGGGACGCCACCTTCTCGAAGAGCTGAAGGACGACTACCGCATCTTCGCGATTGCCCGCCGATCCCAGCGCGACTGCGGCGCCCCTGTGCACTCCAACATCGCCTGGATGCAGGTGGACATTGGCGACGTCGACGGCCTCACACGGACGTTTCGCGAGATCACATCGGCAGGTGGGGCCAAGTTCCTCTTCCACCTGGCGGGCTACTACGACTACGCGTTGGAGAACCGACCGGAGTACAGGCGAACCAACATCGATGGCACGCGCAACGTCCTTGAGCTGTCGAAGCAGCTCCATCTCTCGCGCTTCTTGTTTGCGAGCTCGGTGGCGGCATGCGCGTTTCCACGGCGCGAGGGACCGATCACGGAGGCGACCCCACCCGACGGCCGGCACATCTATGCGTGGAGCAAGCGCGAGGGGGAGCGCATGGTGCGGGAGGAGTTTCCTTCCGTGCAGAGCTGCATCGTGCGCTTCGGCGCGGTCTACAGCGACTGGTGCGAGTATCCCCCCCTCTACACCTTCCTCAGCACCTGGCTGGGAAGGTCCTGGAAAGGGCGGGTCCTCGCTGGGAAGGGCGAGAGCGCCATTCCCTACATCCACATCCGGGACGTCGTGACGTTTTTCAGGCACTTTCTCGCGGGCCACGAGCGCATCGGGCCAGGGGAGATCCTCGTTGCATGCACACCGGGGTGCACCTCGCACCGCAGGCTCTTCGAGCTGGCTACCCGCTCGTTTCTCGGTGCCTCCAAACCGCCGCTGCTCCTGCCCGTGCCCCTGTGCGGAGCCGGGATGGTGATGATGAATGTCTTGGGGCGGGTCACCGGCCACATGCCGTTCGAACGGCTCTGGATGTACCGGTACATCGACCGACAGATGGAGGTGGACGGCTCGCACACCTGCGCCAGGATCAGCTGGTCGCCGAGCGCGAGGTACCAGATCGAGAGGAGGCTCCCCTTCGTGATCGAGCGCATGAAGAGCGAGCAGGTCGAGTGGCACGCACGAAACGCGGCGGTCATGAGAAGGGACATTGCACGACCCGACCTCGCGATCTTCAAGGCTCTCGTGACGGAGGAAAACCAGGTGGTGGATGCTCTCGTCGAGAGGGTCGGTGCGGCGGCGACCCGCGGCCAGCTACCCGCCTTCGCGGCGACGGACGCGGCCGAGCTTGCGTGGCTGATCCGGTTGCTCTACCGGCTGCTTCTCACCTCGGTGCAGACGAGCAACAGGATGTTGCTGGTGAACTACCTGGAGGTCACTGGGGCCAGCCGCTTCAAGGCCGGGTTCACGGCGGATGAGATCTGCCTGTTCCTGAAGCACATGAACGAGACGGTGGTCGGTGCCCTCACGCGCAGGGACGAGCTCAAGCGGCTTGGCCAGGAGACCTACGATCGAATCACCGTGCCGATTGAGCTGGGCATGGAAGAAGTCCGGGGCCAGTACGAGCGGTTTCTGGAGGGAGGAGCGACCGCGCTCGAGGAGCCCTTGGAGTCCGCGGCGGCGGAGCAGCCGTCGGCGCGCGAGCTGCTCGAACGCACCATCTGGAGCTGTCTGGTACAGAGGAGGTAGGGAGTTGCCCGAGGAGAAGCTTTCTGCCGGAGCCCGCTCGTGAAGCAGCTCGCGTTCAGGACGCGGCTGCTGCTCGGGTTCACGGCGGTCGTGGGCATCGTGGCGATTGCGGCGTCCTGGGCGGGTCTCTCGTTCATCTCCAGGACGGTGACGCAAGAGGCCATGGTCCGAGTCGAGATGGACCTCGGCACGGCGTGGTCGGCCTACGACGCGGAGCGGAGCCGCCTGCAGATCGTGGTTGGGATGGCCTCCCAGAACGATTTCTTCCGGTCCGTGTTCCGCTCCGGCGGGGCCATGAGCGAGATCGCCTGGCAGCTCGGTGTGTTCCGTCGCAAGTACGAGATCGATTTCCTCACTCTTGTTGACAGCAAAGGGCTTGTTGTGGGGCGGTCGCGCCAGCCATTCTCTGTGGGGGACAAGGTCTCGCCCAATCCGATCATCGACTCGGCGCTGCAGGGGAAGGCGAGCGCCGGGACACTGGTGCTATCGCGCGAGGAGCTCCTCCTCGAGGGCGAGGCGCTGGCCGAGAGGGCGTACGTCCCCCTCGTCTACACCGAGCGGGCGAAACCCACCGACAGGGTCGTCGAGGACAGGGGTATGGTTCTCGAGGCGGCGATCCCGGTGCTGGATGCGAGGGACCACGTCATGGGCGTCGTGTACGGGGGGCTGCTGCTGAACCGGAAGTTCTCCCTCGTCGACCGGATCCGGAACACCGTGTTCGGGCAGAAGGAATACAAGGGGAAGCCCCTGGGCACTGTGACTCTCTTCCTTGGGGATGTGCGCATCGCCACCAACGTCATGCTCGACACCGAGACGCGCGCCCTCGGGACACGGGTGTCGGAGGCGGTTTACGAGAAGGTCCTCCGTCGTGGGGAGCGCTTCGCCGCCCGGGCCTTCGTCGTCAACGACTGGTACCTGTCCGCCTACGACCCGATCAGGGACCCTTCCGGGCACATCATCGGGATCATCTATGTGGGGCTGCTCGAGAAGAAGTACCTCGAGTACGGATCGAGGCTCGCCCTCGAGTACCTCGGGATCACGTTTGTCGCCCTCGTTTTCTCGGCCGCGGTCTCCCTGTACCTGTCGAGCGGATTCCGCAGGCCGATACTCCGGCTCGTACGGGCCAGTCGTGAGCTGTCCGGGGGGAACCTGCAGACTCGGGTCGAGATCACCCGCGCGAGCCGGGAAGTCACGGAGCTGGGGCAGGCGTTCAACGCCATGGCGGGCGCCTTGGAGACGCACACCAGGGAGCTCAAGGAAGTGTCGGAGGCGGTGAAAACCGCGTACCACGAGGCGGCCGAG
>Ga0315293_10000715_pt1 | contig 31153 bp, 31 predicted proteins | sample YL17G13_20_MG_FD_203071 | JGI IMG/M metagenome (GOLD analysis project Ga0315293, IMG submission 203071) | Sediment microbial communities from Yellowstone Lake, YNP, Wyoming, USA - YL17G13_20 | ecosystem: Environmental > Aquatic > Freshwater > Lake > Sediment | place: USA: Wyoming | collected... | reverse complement strand
ACGTGCTTTTACACATAAGATGACAAATATGTTTTTAATTCTAGTTATTAAGTTCAATAAGGCAGTTCCTCTTAAGATAAAATGATTAAATCCTTCTTTTCTTTAAAAATAAAAAAGCCCTTCAGCATGGAAGCTGAAGGGCTGAAATTAGCAAGCTCCCCCTATTGGAAACGTTTAGAACTTTTAAAGGGAATATAACGATAGATAATATTAAATTAAATCAATTAATTCTTCAATATTAAAATAATATCTAAAGATTAGAATTTATAAAATATTTATAAAAGAAAAGCCCTTCGGCTAAATGCCAAAGGGCTTGGAATGTCTTGGCTCCCCAGGCAGGACGATTTTCGCAACTTTTGTATAAGTGATGAAACTGAAGAAGTGTATCAAAAGTTAGAAGAAATAATTGGAATCTGTTAAGAATTAAAAAATAAAACCATTTTATAAAGAAGTGCTACATTTCAATTTCTTGTTCTTACGTTAACGCTAATATTATATTTTTTTATAATCTTCAGCAGAATATTTTTGACTGAAAAAGGTTAATGTTTTTGTTTTAACTTTCAACTAATTTTATATATTTTTAATATACCTAAGTGTACAACAGACTTAAATCTTAAACTATGTTAAAGTTAAGGAAGATATTAAGCAAACAAACTTATTTATGAAGTTATTTTCCTTATATTTTCCGCCTAACGCCTAACATATTGGTTACCTTTGAACTTCCTATTTCATGCAGGTTGGCTATTTCTTTGTTCTATAAATCTACAAAACCTTAAAGAAATTTAATGCATAGTTTTCTAATATCTGTTATCCTTTTAACCTTGTATTCCATTTTATTCCATCTATTTTTTTTAGTGACTTCTTCAATGTTCTATGAACTTGTGAAGTTATTAATCTCATTAATCTTTTTCACTAATATTATTAAAAGTTAAAAAAGTTAGTAAATTATTGAACTGGAATAGCTATGCTCTGTTAACTTTACGCTAGGGAAAAGTTTTGTTTAATATTTAGACATCTCTATGTTTTCCTGTCATTTCTTTAAAGAGTATTTGAAAATAAGAATGCTTCCATCTGATATAAATATTCCCAAGTAAAATGTAAAATAAGTTTATCATTACATGAATCCAAACTCAGATATTTAACGAAAATTGGATGTATAACAAATTTACATTTCTCTAATGACTTTTGATTGTTAATAATATGCAATAGGGGAAACATCAATTCATTAAAATAAAATGCATAATCTGAAATAATATCCAATTTATCTTTCAGTTCTTCATTTATTTCAATCCCTAAAAAACCTATTTCATATAGTATTTTTAACTTCTGTTTAAAATCTTCAATATTTTGAGAACCATAGGCATATTTAAAAACACATTTTGATATTAAATTATTTAATTCTTTATATGACAAAATCTGTTTACTATTTCTAAAAATTGAGATTATTTCTTCGATATTTGTAAAACTAAATTTAAATTCTTTAATAAATTGTGAATTAATTACCTCATAAGAAGCTCTATTAATCGCCCTTTCAATTGCAAAACTATTAATATTGTAATTTCTTTCTTGAAAATTTTTTGCTAATGCAAATATATTTGCAAAGTATAATAATATATCCCTTGGCCTCCAAAATGTATATCTTAGAACATATAAAAAAATTGGAATAGAATATTTTTTACTATTGAAAATTACTTCTACCACTTTTGGAATATTGGGAAAAGATTCTTTTATTGAAATATCTAGTCTTCTTTCTGGACTCAATTCTTTGATTGTTTTTTTGCCTGAATATACTTCTAATCTTTTTCTTAATAATATTGCTAATTCAATTCCGGACCAATTAATTTCATAATAACGTTGATAGTATGCATCAATATCTCTGTCTAAACTTTCAATTTCAGAAAATCTATCTTTTGGTATAGTAATGCAAAAATCTAACAATTTATAAAAATTACATACTTTTCTTTTATCCCTTTTAATTTTAATTATAAGATGTATTAATGAACGCAACCACTCAATCTCTAATTTTGTTCTTTCATCACTCAAATTTTTATCATCATATTTACTAGTGCTGGTTGATCTATAATCATAAAATGCAGTGTCAAATCCATCTAAAGTAATTAAAATTTTTCTTCTACTGTGTGATATAATTTCTTCAAAATCATTAGCAACTTTTCCCCCTACCACAAATTTAAAAAAATTATCAAAAGTAGCTTTCCTATGTATATCTGAAAATAATAGACTAGTTTCATTCCTAGCATTTTTTATACAGTCTTCAAGAAATTCATTATTTTTCCCTAAGCAATAATCAAATATTACGGGTAATAAAACTTCAAAAATTTTATCATAGGAATCCTTTTCTAAACCATCTTTTATAAAATTTATTTTAAAAAAATTCTCTATAGATCCTATTCTTTCTAATTGAAATTTATTCAAATCATCTTTCTCTTTCAATGAAATAAAAAGTATCATTGTACATAATCGAAAATATAGTTCCCAAATATTAGAAAAAACTGTAGTCTTTTTAAAAATATTATTTAAATCTGATGTTAGACTACCACCTGTCATATATGCAAATAGAGACTCTAAATTAAATTTATTTGCTTCTATTGATATAATAGATTCATATCTATTAATATTTTTATTTTCTACAAACGTAATAATCGTAGATTTTCCACTGCCCTTTCTCCCAATTATGAAATATCCAGATTGCGCTTCAATCTTTCTATATACATTTGTTTTTACAAAAATATCCCTTCTTTTTTTAATTTCATTTAAATCAAGATATTTTATTCCACCCTTTAATTCTTCCCTTAAATCTAGAAATAACTCATCAAATAATTTATCCTTAGTTTTTTCAAAATCTTTTGATTTAAATGTTTTTACTGTCTTTAATTCGGTAACAACATCATTTAATTCTTTTTTATATTTACTTATACAAGACTCTGGAATTATTAATTTCCCATCCTTATTTCTAAATGCTCTAAATCCAACAAATTCTTTATAATCAAGATGTTTAATATCTTCGGGTATTGAAGTTTCTTTTGTACCACTAAATAATATTGGAATTATTGAAAATTCACTATAACTTTCAAACTCAAGTTTTTTTTCTAATAACTCGGAATATCTTTGATAAATATATTTATATTCTTTGTAAACACCACTATCTTTTCTATTAATTACTTTTTCTTTATAGGAAGGGGTTAGAATAATTAGCACTACTTCGACTGTATTTATTAATTCCATAAATCTATTAATATCCCAACCAACACCCTTCTTAGTAAAATCATATATAACTTCTAAATTTTTCCCTGCAATTTTTTCTAATTCTTTAAGTAACTCATCTAACGAATCCCTATCTAAGTCATCGTAGGAATAAGAAACATAACATCTTAGTATATTTTTTTCCATTTTTAGATCTCCCCTGATATTTAAAATTTATGCATGCAATTTTGCTATAAAGATAATTATAAAAAAGTGCTTTCCTTTAATAATTTTCCATTTAACAAAAAAATTTAATTTATAAGGATAGAAATATAACTTTGAAAATTGAAATTGAATTTAAGGAAATGATTAAATTTTTCAAATCCTTTTATATTTCTAATACTACATAAGTTTCAAAAATCCTTCTTTTGCTTGAAAATAGTTTATAAAAATAAAAAGCTCTTCAGCAAAAGGCTAAAGGGTTTCAAATGTCTTAGCTCCCCAGACAGAACGATTTTCGAACTTTTTGTAGGAGTGAGGAGACTGAAGAGGTGTATCATAAGTTAGAAGAAATAATGAGAGTCTTTTAAGAATTAAAAAAAACAAAATAACTCTTGAAATAAATTTTACCTATTGAATATATTTAAACTTTTATACATTAAAAAAATTATCGATACCCTCAGCAAAAGTGTGGACTTCATCCATAAGTTCGATTAGTTCATCGCGAGTAATCAAAACATCACTCCCGCCTTTAGTTTTACCATTTCTATGGACAATATCGTGTCTTTTAGCAATTGCCTTATAGAAAAATTTCATATTTTTTGGAAAATCTATATCTAAAACAGAATTATAAACCTTTTCTACTTTTGCTAAATTATGCCAATTTAGCTCCAGAAGGTAAGTTTTTACATCTTTTTCTATATTATCAACTCTATCAAATATTTCATTTAAGGGGAATTTACGATTAGCAAAATCTTGATTTGAACGTACAAAGTCTTTTAATAATTGTTCATCCCTCAATACGGTACTAATAAATGCATCTGAAAGAAATGTTTCAAGAATTGTAATTACATTTACAAATAACATTTTATACATATACTGAGCTAATTTAGGTGATAGGTTTATTTTCAACAATTTTTTTAGATTATTCAAATTATTTTTCAGAGTTTCAGTAAATTCATAATTATCATAAATGACACTATAAAAATACTCATCATAAGCTTCCGAGCTAACTTTACCAACCCATTCTGCGCTTTCTGATTCTAATTCGGAAACAAGTTCATTAATGGATTCCCTTGACGCATAATTTGCAAACATATCGTCAAGCACCTCTTTTGCATCAAAAGGACCACCCCAAATATAAATATATCCTCCTTCTTTTGATTCATATGGTGTATTTTCTGCGGGATCTTCAAAGTTTGAATAAAACCAATTACGCATTATATTTTTCTGTGTATTAGAATCAAGCTTATTAATATCCTTCAAACGGTATTCTTTTTCTGTTTCTGGACAATATAATATTTTATCTGATTCATTCATAATTATTCTCCAATCGCATATTATTATAGTAAATTTAACAGGATAACTGAGTTTTAAAAAGATTAATTACAGATTAATAAATGTTTTAATTGCTTTACAGGTATAAATAAATTGTCTGAAACTTGATAAATAAGATTCTGAAATTTAATAAAAATATTTAAAATTACTTTATACTTTTAGCCATCGATATTATTTTTAACTCATAATCTCTAACCAAATTTGATGTCTTAATCTTTCCTTTGTTTTTAGATTTATGATAGATTCCAAATAAGAATCAACAATTTGGTCAATTTTATTTTTTAATATCTCTAAATCTAAAACGATACCCTGTAAATATTTTTTATCTTTTGGAATATTTACTTTTTCCATTCCTGCTTCAATAAAAACTTTAAGGTATCTCCCTTCTTCTTCTGAATTGCACTCTAGATAACTTTTACCACAAATAAGATTCCATTTAAAAAGATTTTTCTCAATTTTTATTTTTCTAGGCATTTTGATAAATTCCTTTGGATATATTTCTTTTTGAGTGAGTATTTTTTCTTTATAAAATTTACCATTCACCTTTATTTATCAATAAATATTTTCCCTACTCTTATTCTAACCATGTGATATAAAAGTAAGTATAACCATTTTAAGAACATGATATTCTTATTTAGTTTATTTAATCCAGCTCCTATATTAATTGCGCAGGTAGTTTTTCCTACCCGCCTTTTTGATTTATTAAAGTTATTATTTTCATTTATTTCACCTGTTATGTACTTGTAATACTTGTATTGTTTATAATAATTGTTCGTATCCAATGTCTTAATTACTTTACCTCTATCTTTGCTAGATGCAAATTAATAATATTTAAACTATCATCTATACTAATTAATGTTTTCTCTATCCCGTTTAAGCATAATAATTGTTCGTATTCATAATCAGACAATTTATCATTTTTCTTAAGTTTATCCATTCTGTTTTTAAATACTTCACTCATTTTATTCCCTCCTTTCTTAATTTTTTTAAAGTATGATTGACAATTTAATTATTTAATAACCAAATCACTCATTTATAATTAGGTAGGCTATCAATTAATTTACCATCTTTATTGTAAACCTCTATTGCTCCATCCCCATTATTATTAACTCCTATCAAAGCAAGAGCATAACCGTCTTTATCGTTAATTGCTATTGTTCCATTATCATCTTCATTAACTCCCATCATACCAAGTATCATGCCTTCTTTATTAAGAACACCTATTACCCCATTTGTCATATTATATTCATTAGTAACTACCATACTATCAAGAGTGTTACCGTCTTTATCGGTAATTATTACTCCTCCATTATTGTTTTCATCAGCTATCATAGTAGCAACAGTAATGCCGTCTTTGTTTAAAATTCCTCCATTATAATTATCATAAGCTCCCATAAGAGCAACAGGAGTGCCTTCATTGTTGAAAGTTGATACTCCTCCACCAGATTCACTAACTACCATAAGAGCAACAGGAGTGCCTTCTTGATTAATAACGCTTATTTCTCCATTATTTTTAACATTAGTCGATAACTCAACAACCTCTTGCCCCGCATTATTCACAATTACTATACGTCTCGCTCTGATTTCCTCCTGAATAGCTACCTTGCTTTCAACGTTATTGTCTACCAAAAACACATAAAACACTAATATCGCTAATACTGAATAAAGAAAAATTCTTTCAAACTTTTTCATTTTAACCCCCTGTAATATTTAATGACTCAACTTAAGTTATTATTTTTTTTGCTGTAATTCCGCTATTTTTTCTTTTAAACTATCATTTTCTTTTCTTAAAGCGTCAAGTTCCATTTTGCTAGCTGACAGAATAAAGGTATTCCCAGGAATTACGCCTATCTCTTGTATAATATTATTTCTTAAGGCCCATAATTCTTTTTGAGGTTTTATATCTTTTGAATCATATTTATCCGGTTTAATCTGAGCTTCAATTCTTTTAAGTTCTCCTTCTAAAAAGTTACATCTTTTTTCGTTATAATTTTTACTTATATCTTTAGTATTTATATTTTCCGTTTTCATTTTTTAAGCCCCTTTCTTAATTTTATTGATAGGATTATAGTTTTCCATTTTCTTCCGCCTCTTTAAGATACTCTTCATGTTCTTTTTTTAATCGTATTCGATTTATATATTCTTCATATTCTATTATTTTTTCTTGTATATATTTAGCAGATTCCATTTGGAATTTTATGACATAATCAAAAGGAATAATCTTTTTAATTTCCTCTTTTCTGCTTTCAATAAACTCATAATTTACTATGTGTATAATTACTAATCTGAGGTCTTTAAGGGGATTTTGTAGTAGTTGTAAGTAATAAAGGTATTCTTCCTCTTCTTGGCTAATATTTGGGAGTGCTTGAATTCTTGAAAATATAAGTTTATTTAAGATTTCATTTTCCGAAAGTTCTGGCATTTCTTTTCTTAATTTATCGTAAATACTAATTTGCGTATCTACAACGCCCATATAACCGAATTCCTTCAGATATATTTTTTCAATTTTTTCTTTCATTTTATTATCTCCATTTATTTTAATAACCACCTCGTTATTTGGTGGAGTAATTGGTGGAGTGAGTCTAGATTTTATCCAGGTAATATATAAACCCAAAAAAGAGCCTAAAAGACCTAGAATTCCCCTTATTTCTAAGGGGGCAGACATAAAAATAATAAGATAAATCACAAAACTCATGTGTAAAATGGTAAGAATTATACTAGTTTGAAATTTATATTTAGGGGCAATTTCAAATCCAATCAGAATAAAAGTAATTGCACTCACAAATGGAGCAAACGTGTATTCAATTGGACGAATATTTACTCCTGAAATAGTCTCTCCTTTTGCAAGAGCAAAATAAAGAATCCAATGTAAAGGAAAGAGTATAAGAAAACCAAAAATTAAAGCCCCTGGTAGCACAGCAATCCAACGAAGCCAATATATAAAATCTTTCTTCATTTTTTTAAATATCTCCTTTAATTTATTTTCTTAATCTAATTAATTCAAATCAAGATATTTCTCGATATTATTCCAAATTATTACTAATCTTTTTAATAATCCTTTAAGAGCATTCATTTTTATTATCGACTTCGATAGATACCATAAAATAACTGCACTTAAGATAAACCAATAAAATGCATATGGTTCATAAATATAAACGGATAGAAAAACACTCATCATATAACATAACAATACCCACGTTAATACTCCAGCCATACATAAAACACCCACCAAAATTGAAAGTAATATTTTCATAATTGTAATTAATATTTTTTTCATTTATCAGCACTTTCCTATTTAATATCTAAAGTTATCCTAAAGCCTTATATATGCTAAAATTTTGCCCATTTTTTTGATTTCTTTATCGCTTAGCATAAGAATTATTCCCCCTCCCCTTAAGCTAAAGCCTTTAACTATCTCTTTTATATCAATTTAGCCTTCATTTTATTTAACGGGTGCAGTCTATTTATTTCTGCTTTCTGCTCGTCGTTAGTTATTGCGGTATATATCATAGTCGAAGTTAAACTCTGGTGGCCTAAAAAGTGCTGTATCCTGCTTATATCAAGACCTGAATTTAAAAAGTACGTTGCGATTGAGTTCCTAAGCTGGTGTTACTTTCTTAGTAATTACGGGTAATTCTCGCTTAGATACTGTTTAATATTATCTTCTATGATATACCATCTTTATATGGTTAAATTTTTCAAATCCTTTTATACTTCTAATACTATATAATTTTAAAAAATCCTTCTTTTCAAATTAAAAAAGTCCTTCAGTAAAAGCCAAAGGGATAGTTGTTATCTGGCTACCCTTATTCTAACCATATCTATAATATAGTATTATTTTAAAATAAAGTTAGTATTTGAAAGAACATTAAATCCTAAGGATTTCTTTGTTAATATGGTAGGCATACAAGAGAATAGGAGATTATAGTAATAAAAGATAGTATTTTAGAGGAAAGAAGGCTAAAAGCGAGGTATTTTAGGGTTCACAAAAAATTATCATCGATTTAAGCGTGTTTTAAGCGCCTGTTTTAAGTTGGCTGGTATGATTCATCGTATTTTTTAAATACGCCTCGTATACGCCATATTAGAAGGTCTAAGAGAAAATGCTAAAATCCTTATATATCAACGGTCTTATTGATTTTTTGCAACATCAATTCGTAAATCATTGATTGATTGCCTAATTTCTTTGATTTCAACAGTAATATTATCGGCAAATTCCTTTTGATTTTTGATGATTTCATTAATAAAAAACTCTAATTTCCATACTAAATACACAGAAAGCACCAGGGGAAAGCCGTTATTTGCTATTAATTTTAGTATATATTCAATATCCAATTAATTTTTATCCTTTCCAAAAATGATTTGGCCCAGGCCTAATATCGAGATGTAAGAAATTTTTATTTTCATAAAATCCAATCCCATTAAATCCTATTTCCTGAGCATAAAGGAGAAGATCAGAAAGTAAAATATCTTTTACATGGATATCCACCGCCATGCCTAGGAGATGATAAGAGCCGGGAGCTCCCCCGACCTTATGATTTTCTTCTTTACACCGGTAACCGGAATTGATATATATTGGCCTATTGATAACCCTTCTTAAATGATTCAGTCTGGCTAAAAGATCCGGAGACAGCATAACCCGCCGGCAGCAGGGGCACTCAAACTCATATAAAGAAAAAAACTTAGCTATCTTGATGTAATTTATTTTATTCATTGAGGTTATTTCTTTAATGGTTGCCTGGCATTTCTTATAGAATCAGGCATAGCCTTATATATAATTTCATTCACCTTTGGGACAGTAGCTTTCATAAGATCCTTTACATAGGAAATTTCACCCTCTTTTAATTCAACTTTTTGTTTCCCTAATATTTCAATTAATTTTACCCAGGCTATTTTCCATTTTTCCTCACCGTTTCCTATCCCAAATTCTTGCTCTGCCCAGAGCATAGCCGCAAGAATAGCCTCTTTTATTTTGTCTGCCCGGTCTTGGCCAAACTTATTTATCATAAATTTAGAGAGCAAACCAACCAGAAAAACAAGAGTGAAATCTAATAGATATTTAGTGACAAATGCTTCTAACATTTATTTCTCCTTTCTCTCTCCCAGGGAAGGTCCGCGGTCCCTTCCGAGGAAGAATATTATAATATATTAAGCTCCAACATCCATAACATCAGTAGACCTATAGTCAAGTATCCGAGCATTGACTTTAGCTACTAAGTCATTACCATTATTATGGAAAATGTTCTTACTAATTATAGTATCCATAACTCCTTCAATAGCTGCATCCTGTGCCGCAAAGTCGGCATAATCTCCATCCTCAACCGTCTTAGGATTATTCACGGTTAAATTTACTGATTTACCGATACTATCTCTAAACTGCATATACAGTCTTTTGTAACTGGTTACTTCTCCTAATTCAGTGGCCATTATATTTTCACCTCCTTCTTAGCAATTAACCTGTCGGTTAATTACGTAGTGAGTAATTTGTAGTAAGTAATCAGGAATTAAATTACAAATCACTAATCACTTATTACAGTTTTTAGCTTAACTAAAAACTTGTCTACCTGTGCGTTGCACGCAGACAGGTACTATTCGGTTAGTTGAGACTCTTTTTGGGCTCTGATCTCATCTACAGGATACTTTTGTAAGCCTGTTAAAGCAGTGGCTACATCATAGACATCCTGATCGATAGCAGTTGATTTGACCTCATTGAAAGTTTTGCTATCTATTATTGGTGCCCCGGTTAGCGGATTGGTTCCGGTTACCAGTCTTAGTTGCAAAGAAGAGTCTCTGGGAATTACTATTACGGCCATTTAAAATCACCTCCTTTCTTTATATTTTAAATCAAGCAAAGCTAAGCAGTATATGTTATATTTTATCATACTTGACAAATATTGTCAAGATTAAAGCGTCCTCTTTAAATTATTTAAAATAAGATTTTGGAAAAACTAAACTATTATATAAAAAGATGTAGACTTACCTACATATAAAATTACTATTTGTAGAATTGATAAAATTAGTTTATGATAAGCTAAGAATCTATAAAGATATAACACAAGGAAAAATAGTGGTAAATTTTCGAAACTTCACCCAGGGTCGTACATAAACGAAGTAGTTCGATTATTTTAAGTTATATGACATTGCGGGACTAACAATTCTTTGAGGTTAGATACTATGGATCAAAATTGGTTTGAAATGCCAGAAATCCGTCGACGAACGTTTGCGAAGTCTGTATGGATACCTCTTAGGGCGGTAAATACAATAGAAGAGATTGGCCGGCACGGATTTGCTGGGTATAAATTAGAATTTTTTGGCGCAGGTTCCATAGCTGTTCCTGTCGATAAAAAAACAGAAGCAGAGAAACTTGGGTGGAATGACGTTGGTATTAGCCATTGTCACTCTGGTTATATTCAAGAAGACGAATATATACCATCAAATGTTTATAAAATGTATGATGGTAAGCTTACTGGCGAATGTTTAGTGTTGGAACAGCGTGAAAATAGTAACGAAAAAAATGAGTGGCATCTCAATCAAGATTTCGTAATTACTCTTGGGTTAAAGCGCGAAGGTGATGTTTGGGTACGTCCTGACGAAGGTTACATAGAAGTAGCCAAGCTTTTTCGACGAGAAGATAGTTCTCCATATCTCATTGAGGTTCGTGCAATGCACCTTCGAGATTATCTTTGCGCACGAAAAATGGCCCTCTACATAACGTCTTATCGTGATCGTGCTGAAGTTGTTGAAAATGTTGCCCATCTTTCTTGGAAAGAGAAACATCTAACCGAAAATAAAGGGATGGATCGGTGGGAGGGTAGCGTCTCTGAAATTCATGAAGGCGGTATGGCGTTTGGTGCAAAAACAGCTGTGTTTCATGTTGCACGAACAGATGTAGACCCTGAAGAAGACGTTCCAGCGTTCGGTTTACCTACAGGTGATAACGTTAAATCAAAGTCCTGGACTAAAGAATATCATGAACGAAAACTATATCGGATTGAAGGAGAGCTATGGCGAAATGAATGGATTGAGCCTGCATCAAAAAGTCCCCTTATACGCAGAGATAAAATTCCCTCAACGATATTCTTCATCATTGATGCGGAAGGAAATCAAGAGAAGAAAGAAACTCTTGTAAACAGCAGTCGCTGGCTTTGGTTCCGCCCAGATGTTGTAATTGCACTCACCCATTACAGAGGTGGTTCATTGAGCTGGTATACAAGAGACACTGGAAGTGTTGGGTGTTCGCCGGATGACAACGTTCACTTTGGTATTAATAGTCTTGGATTAGTCAACGTTTATGCAAAAGATATCGGCATGTTGCCTGATTGGCAACAAAAAATATGGGCTGGCTACAACATTAGCCCAGAAGGTAAAGTTTCTAAAGAGCTTCTTGCTTCACAAATGGAAGCTGAACCAGCAAATACAGAGGCTCCAGAAGCCTTTTTATTAAAGGGGTTGGCAATGCTCAATCATTTAGCTAAAGCAAGGTATGGAATCACTATCATTAGATCCCACGAGCAAATCCCTAAGTTAATTGAGCGCTCACATCGCTTCCGCGCTACTGACGATGACGGTCTATTTGCATTAGCTAAAGACTTAGCCCGCATTACTGCAGATGGTTTTGATGCCAAAGCAATACAGAAACTTGTGGCACCTCCAAAAGGAACAAAGTGGGGTTCTTTAAAATCATTAGAAAATCTACTCGCCACTACACTTGAGCCAAGCCATGCAAGAGCGATATTAAGCCCTTTATTTGGAATATACGATCTAAGACTTGCAGATGCACACTTATCTAAAAAAGATATAGAGGACACTTTTAGACTTCTAAATGTTGATCGCAAACTTCCAACCATAATCCAGGGATATCAGTTACTTAATTCCTGTGTGTCTTGTATCTACGAGATATGTAGAGTCATAAGAGATGAGAAGAATCATATTAGTCAAAAAAAAGACAGGTCGGCAACATCACATAACAGCTGATATGGAGTCGGAAAATTTCACTCAAAAAAAATTAAGATAATTTAGGCTTAAATGAGTTTTTTCCTAATCAGTAAAGAGGCTATTCTCTCACTCCATTAACTCACCCTTATTAATAAAAATTACAGTTAAAAAAAGGGTATAAACATAAACAAAGAAAAAAACAAATGCCTTAAAATCGATTGTAGATGGCCTCTTTTCCTCTCTTCACCGGTATTTTATTAAAATGATCGTTAACCTGCTTTTATTGACTTCCTGGTAAATAACTTCTGGTCATCTCATCCCCACAACCGCCCGCCAAGAGCTTTTTTTGCTAAGGAGTGTAATTGAAAGCCTACACATACATAACAAGACTCTATCGGACATTCTTAAAGAAATATATGAAAGTTTATCTTATCCGATAAAGCTTTGTTATGTATAGCAAAAAAAACATTATATTTTTAACCAGCTAAAAGCTTTTTTAGCCTGGTTAAAAATATAAAGGCGGGCTATTCTATAATCTTTTCTTTACCTTTGCTTTTTTCGTATTGTGTTTCTTCTCCTCGTGCGAAGTTGTCAAAGAAGAAGTAAAAACACGCTAAGCTTACATTTCGGGCAGTTTTTGCTTCTTCTTTGACAACTTCGCACGAATCGCTCGCCTATCTCAAGTTTCTATCGCCAGGCAAAAGAAAAATATTTTTATATAGGGCAAGTTACTACTTGTTAGAGTATAAAAATATTTTTGTATTGCCTGGAAGATAATAAAAGAAAGAAGGATTATTTTATAGTAAGGGGTGGTTTTTCATCTCTTGCTATAAAATAATTTCTTCTCTTAGCATGTATCAAGTAAAATAAACCTAAAAAGAATTTTTTTTAGATTTATTTTTCTTGATAGATGCTCTTTTATTTGATTTTCTTCTCTTAGGAATAAATTTTATTTTTTAAATAGGGGCGTTCTTGGCCTTATTTAATTAAAATAAAATTTATTCCTATCTGACGATGATCACAAACAAAAAGGTAGTTTTTTTTGCTTGTGTTCATCGTTCTCTTTGAAAGGTTCTTTCTTATCTTCTTGTTTTATTTATTTAGGATTAGATTTTATTTTTATTATAGGTATGATTTTATACTTATAATAAAAATAAAATATCATCCGTTGCTTCAATGATCACAATTTAAAAGGTATGGCTTTTAATTGTGTTCATTGATTTCTTGAAAAAGGTCTTTTTGAAAGGTTCTTTTCTTCGAGACTTGTTATTTTTTTTATATCAACGGGAAGATGTTTTTAATCTTCCTGTAAAGATATAAAAAAAATTATAAGTCTCGTATCATTCGGCTATCTCAAATTATAATCGTAAGGTAATAGATAAATATATTTTTACTAAAATATATTTTTGTATTACCTTACGAGAACGTCCGAAAGTGCCTTCAGGAAATCCTAAAAAGAGTATGAATAGGCGGGGCGTAGCAGGGAGAGGGTCTCGATAATACCCGCAATTATGCTTGTAGAGTAGGGGGTGAATCCCTGCGTAATTTCCCCTATCCCCTATGGCTTCCCCCCTAATGAATCATAACCTAACAATATTTCGCTCATTTTTAGGTTTTTTCGAGAATGATTTTTTCAAGAATAAAACCGCTAAAAAATGAGTGAAAAAGGGTAAGGGGTAGCAGGGGGGTTTTAGGGGGGAAGTGCGAGGGGAAAGGGGAAAGCGCCCCGCCGTATGGGGAATTATAACAAGAGATTATTAAAAAGGTGCCAGGAGTGCAGGAAGGATTAAAAAAAGATTTGGGAAAAACAAGAGCAGAAAAGATTAGTTAGGGGTAAGAGGTCATCGGGATTACTCCGGGGGAAAGTATCCAGGGGTTATATTCTGTTCCGCTATGGTGCGAATCAGATTATAATGTCCTTAACCTGTGGCAGCTGAAGCAAGTTAACCGGGGTGGATTAATCGGATTGGGTAAAATAGATTAAATCATATTAGGCAGAGTGGCCAGGATTGAAAATCTTTAAACGAACATACATTCATTTAAGAATCCTCTTTAAATACCTCTGATACTTTAAGACTAGAGAGAATTAGAGAGAGGAAAGAAGAAAGGAATTAAACAAAACCCACCCAATCCTTCTTTTAAATCACAACAATAAACCCCAAGTTTGGCGCCTTCTTCATTGTCATTTTGTAGACCATGACAGTGGTTTTTGAATAATTCCACCATTGAAATCAGTTAATTGATCTGGAAATTGAGCTTTTGACAATAAATTATTTGGTAATGTTTTATGTCTGTCAGAAGAATTTCTTAGTTCATTAGCTGCACCGCGAACTCTATTGTTTGCGGGAACATAAACGATCACTTTCTTATTTGGTGCGATCAATTTTACAGCTTTCACAGCAGGGACTAAATCAGAGTCGCCGCTAATAACAATCAATCTATCGCATTTATCATCAATAGCATCTTTAATCATATGAACTGCAATATTCACATCGGTTCTTTTCTCTTCTGGAACATCAAATGATCTTGAACCTTGATAGGTACAATTCCCCACTAAGCATTTTATTTTTTTATATTTAAACAAGCCATATATAACTTGAACTTTATTAAGTGTTAATAATGCTTTTATATATATCTCTTGATTTGATTTATGTGAACCAAGGATTTTTGCAGTAAAATATTTTATTATTTGTATATCATCATCTGGAAGAAGAAGTGAAAAATATTTCTCCATATCTAACCATTTCCAAGGCGTATTTTTAACTGCACCATAATATAGATTAAATCCATCGATATATATTATACTTCTATTTCTCATAACATTTCTCCCATAAAAAAAGGCAGCCATATAAGCTGCCTAACCGGCTTATTGCCGGGGAGTTGTCTATTAAAATCCGCATTTATTATAATACATACTGGCATAATTTGTCAACATTTTTTTAATTACCTTTTTTTTAAATTTATTCAACTTGTGAAGCCTATTTCCTGTTCGGAATTATGAAGCCAATATGACCGTCCCTTGTCACACTTTGACCTTGTGAAGTCTACACTTTTTTTATTTATAAAATATCTATTTAAAATTTTAAAATCAATTGTTCTGAATTATTATAATTACCAACAGTAAGTTGGTTAAATCTCCATTCATCGTCTTCTATCCAGGCTTCATTTAATAAAAATCCATTAAAATATCTACTTTCTTTCATTCTAGCAATATTATCTTGGTCATGTTTCAATAAATTTCTACAAAGTTCGCTTATACGATACTTAGTAATATTGGTATTGGGACAGTATGAATGAAAACGAATTCCACCAATTAAAATATCGCACAATTGCAGCAAATGACTATCCTCTGCATTTTGACCACTTTTTAATTTCTGATGATTACTTTTTTGAGGAATTATTTCAGAGTTATCTAAAAAATCAACATATTCTCTTTTCTCTAATCGTAATCTTCTTAATATTTCAATTATATTAAGACTTCTTCCGTATTCACCAATATACTGTTCGTCTCCATCTATAAATATATTTCCTACAGTTACAGGGTCATTATTACTAAATAATTTATGCAAAGCACCCTTTAAAGCCATTTTAAATGTAATTTCTATGTTTCTTAAATTATCATCTTTAAAAAACATTTTTTGATGTTTGTCTTTTTCTTTAAAAACTGCAAACCTGCATTTTATTAGATCCTCCAATTTTTTGTAAATTGGTTTTGTCTTTTTTGGAATTCTACCCATATAAATAAATGGCGGAATTTTATATAGTTTTTGTTGTTGTAGAGAAAATACTCCAATAGTTGTCCAAGAATTGATAATGATTGCTTTTACATTATTGCATTTTGTTTTAGATTTGATTCTTCGATAATGGACTTGATAAAAATATTTAGTATTTATTCTTGCTTCGTTTAATAAACTCAATAAATAATCTCTATTTGTTCTTGGAACAAAATAAAATCCGTGCCAATATGCTTCCTCTTTTGATTCATCATGATAAATATCATAAATTATATTTTTCATAAAATTTATAACAGTCTAAACCTAATACTATTCTATTCCCCTTCCTTAATCTATTTTTCTTTATTGTTTTTTATAAAAATATCTCTCTAATAAACACTTTCTATTTTTTATTACTTCTTATGTTTTGTGCGATCAACTAATATAAATTTTTGCCCTTTCTCTGGTGTGGGTGGAAAAGGTTCTCCTTTGGTAACGGTAACTTCTCTTTCCGTTTTAATATTTTTATATTGACCCGATATATCAGCTTTTTCTCTAGGCTTATAATATTTCTTTTTCATTTGTTTAGTCATATTACTTACGCTCCCTTTCTAAAAAAATTTTTTAAAAAACACCATCAGTCCATAAAGCATCTTCTCTTTTTGTAATATCACAATAAATATCAAATTCTCATCGAGCTATGGCTCTATAATAACAATAATTCCAAGGATTAACTTCATAACTCGCTAAGGTGTAGGTGTTTCCCCAAAATTCCATATAACAATCTACACAGGCTTCAATGCTGTCTAGAGCCGGAGTAGCTGAGGAAAAGAAATCCCACACTTCAATAAAACCATATTTACCCAATGTAGAACCCCAATACCAATTGTAGTCTATATCTTTATATTCAAAAACAGTTATGAGATGTCCTGCAGATTCATTAAGGAAATATATGGGTACAGAATATACCATATAATCATGATAGTTTAGAACATAACAACTAAACATACCAAAATCGGCACAGTCTCCTTCTTTCTTAATATAAAATTCATAGGGAGTATACACGCCGTCATGTTCTTTATAGTGGCAAGTTGATAAAAAATTAAGTAATTCTAGAGGAGTATTTAATTCATTTAATAAAGATATGAATTGAGAATCATACTCATCCATCCCGCCATTATCTGGAATAATTGGTGGTGTTGTTACCCAGCTGCAACCTACAAAAAATAAACAAAAAAACAATACCGTTCCTAAAACAGATAATTTTTTCATAGTTACTCTTATTGTATTAAAATTTATTAGAAAATAGAGGTACATCCTATTTGCTGTAAGGACATTATTATTAATCATTCTCCCAATAAACCTTTGTATCAAAACTATCTATTTTAGAATTATAGCTTACCATTATTTGATAGGTTGCCTCTTTGCCTGGTGCTATAGTTGCAGGTTGTGCATAACCATAATCTATAGAAACTAGCTTATCATATTTATCAAGAGCTCGGATTTCAACTTTCACATAATAAGCATTGCCATTACCATTATTTTTGAGTATGCCTTCAACATAATAATAATTACCGCTCAAACGATTGGTAGAATCGATAAACTTAATTTCGGCTTTTGGCTTATTTTTTAATTCTTTTGCTTTAGCTTCTATTTGTGCCATTAGGGCTTCATGCTCTTTTTTTGCTTTTTCCTTTTCAGTATAATCTGCTTTTGCTTTTTCCTTTTCAGTATAATCTGCTAAATATTCTTTAATATTTTTTCCTTCTTCACTCTGATAATTAATAAGCCATTCAATTTCATTTCTATCTTCAAAACCCATTAATAATAATAATATTTGATAAATACTATCGGTAGGATATTTCCAAGCTACCATTGCATAAGGCGCAATAGGTTCATCTTTTATCATCTCGATACCGTTATCATATGGTTTTCCATATTTTTTTATAAGATATACCTTAAGGTTTTTATAATTACTAATATACTTATCTTTAAACCTTATAATACTATCAACCTTTTTATATGTCGCACTTATAAGTCTATCTTTCATAAAGTAATAATATATGTCACATTCAAGACCATTTACTTCGCCTTCATAATGTAAAATTCCGTCACACCCTATAATAGAATTTTGCACAGTATCTTCTCCAATTAATAAAATGTTTTTCTCTATTTCTTTAACCTGTTCTTTGCTCATACCCCAAATTGTTTCTCTAAAATCATACTTATTGCCTTTACTTAACGCCTCCTGTTTAATTTCTTGCTCATTGGGTGGTGGAGAGACAGTATACCCTGCCTCTTTTTCTTCCATTGATAGTGCAGGGTTATTGGTTAAGCGAATAATATTCCCCTCGCTATCAAGTATTTTATACATTTTTGCATTAACACTAGAAATATTGATTATAAAAAATATAGTTAATATCAAGAGTAAAATTAAAAAATAATATTTCCTTTTCATTTTTTAAAAACCCCTTTTCATTTTTTTAAACAATAATCGGTTTTTTCCAATTACCTTTCTTTTTATTTCTGTTATTATTTTCTCATCTTTAATTTCTCCTTAAAAGTTCTTTGCAAGACCTTGCACGGAAGTCTCTAAGCAGAGGCTAAACTATAAGCAAATATACTTGTTTTTAAAGGTGTTAATATAAATTTTTCTTCAAATTCTTTTTTGCTAAACTTACCAAGATTAATCGAGGTCTATTCTTATAAAAGCAGTTTTTCGTAACCCTTTTTTCCCACTCTTCAAGTGTGATTAGCTTATTCTTCTCAAAATAAACTCCTTTTTCTGCAAATTCAATGATATTTTTTTTGATATTCCAGTTTTTTTTATTTCAGATAACCTATAATAAGTTTTTTAAGCCCCCTTTAATATTTTAAATTATTTTGCTGCTTTAAACCTGAATGCACCTGAATATTTATCGTAGTTGGTTTCCCCATACATTTTCTGATTGTTTTACTTGTAAGCCCTACTTCAATCCCCAAAAAGAGACGCGATGATTACATAAGCAGCAAATGCGAAGATAATTAAGAGTGGAATTAAGCAGCCAAGTTGTGTTAACGCACAACCAGCCTTCTGCATTACATATGCGCCTGAGAGCCTTGGCTTCCCGTCTTTCCAGACGATTTCTGCCTTGCAATTTCCGCATAGCTTCAAGCCTTCTTCAATGGTAGCGTTACATTTTGGGCATTTATATACATTATCTTCTTCGTCTTCATCATCTGAGATAAGTTCAAAAGGCTGGTCTTCTTCTTCAATTTTAATATAAGGATTTTCTATGGCATTAGAAATTTTGACCTTAACTAATGGTTCATTACAATTTTTACAAAACTTACTACCCTCTTCATTTTCAAAATCACATAGAGGACACTTAATGTTCATAGTTTAATCCCCTTTTATTTTCCTTTCTAAAATGGAAACTTCCAAACTTTACTAATTTTTCTACCTATAAATTTATTTTTTATTCTCCTGGCAATCTTCTTAGGATCACCACTCGTTAGTTTTTCGATATCGTTGGCCTTTCTGGCCAGATTGTAGAGAAATGAAACTATTTTGCTCATATATTTAATCTTCTTTTAAATTTATTGGCATTCTAATTTTCTATTCGAATATAGAGAACCATTTTGTACCTTTCGGTTATTCTTTTTTATGGTTTACATTTCTTACAAGGTCTTCTACCAGAAGCGATTGCCTCTTCACGGGTTTTAAATAGAATAAGGTTTTCAGGCTTTATCCTTGCTACATAAAAACAGCTAATATAATGAAATACATCTGAATTTTTTGAAGCAGCATATTTATATTCTTGGGATTCAGAAATTTTAGTTTCGCTTTTTACTATTGGTGGTGCTCTTATACTTTCTTTTTCTGTAAATACCTGATAATCTGTACCATTTGTTTCTACTAAAATAGTGCCATTTAAATCTGTCCTGTAAATATTTATTCCTAAGTTTTGGAGAAGAGTCAAAGTTTCCTGATGAGGATGACCATACTGATTATCCTTCCCACAAAAAATTATGCTTGTTTTTGGATTTACTGATTTAATAAAGAGAGGTGAAGAACCACTGCAAGATCCGTGATGGGCTATTTTTAAAATATCTACCTTTAGATTATTTCTGGATTCATTTAAAAGTTGACCTTCTCTCTCTTTTTCAATATCTCCGGTAAATAAACAGGAGAAGTCTTTAAAATCCAATCTAATTACTATTGAATTGTTATTAAGTTCAGATTCCTTAATGAGAGGATTAGCTGGAGATAGAATAGTAAAAGTTAAGGGTCCTAAATTGATCTTCCTGGAAGTTCCTTTATAGTAGTTGATGTTATACTTTCCAAGAGCGGTAATCATCTTCTGGTAGGTAATGGTAGTATGGGGTATACCTGAATCGATAAAAGCTTTTGGTCTATATTTTGTAATAATCTTATCCATGCCGGCAATATGATCAGCGTGAGCGTGGGAAGCTATAAGTAGATCTACATGGGAAATACTGAGGTTCTCTAAATAGTTTAAAATTAAACTCTCCTCGGGTCCTGAGTCAATTAAGACCACTTGGCCGGATGATGAAATAATAACTGAGGAATCTCCCTGACCTACATCCAGAAAATAGATTTTTAGGTTTTCTTGGGCATATAATGGTCCAACAAAACATAAGATAAAAACTAAAGTCAAGGTAATAATTAATTTTTTCAAAGTTGAATATCGCCGCCTTGGTCTTTTTTCTTTAAATTATCCAGCTGTTCTTTAATATTTTCTCTTCTGGTTTCAGTTTCTTTTTCATCAATGTCAATATTAAATCTAATGACAGTACCTTCTTTCGCACCTTTGGGTAATAAAGAACGAGGGAAATTAAAAATAAGAGAATTTTTATTTTGGGATTCTAAGATAGCATATTTACCTTCAAAACGATCTATTGTTAACTGAATTAGCATTTTATTAATCTCTTTCTTTACATTTAAAATTTAGACAAATATGACAAGCAATAATACTTAGCAATAATCTTCTTTTTAAATTTATTAAATATTTAATGATTAAATAGGCTAATAAAATTGATATGTAAATAATTTTCTTTAATATATTTAGTTCTCTTTAAGTTTTTTTCTTACTGATCTTTTAAATACTGCAAAAATTCTTTAATAGTATCATCAACAGTTTTATTATTAGTTGAAATCGTAGGTTTTTCTTCTACATCATTATTTACAACTTTAAAAACATCATCGATTAAATATTCATCAATATCTAATATATCAATACTTTTTTCATCTTCCAAACTTACTTCTAAATTACCATATCGATTATCCCAAGATTGAACTTTACAATTATCATCAAAATAAATAGTAGAATTGTGGTATTTGTAAGCTTTAGAAGATATTTGAACAGATTCAGGAAGTCCCATAACTTTAATAACATCTTCTATGGATGAACCAATGGTAATTGGAGGACCATTACGAACTTTTCCAATATTGTTAATAGTTACAGCAATCGCAACATTATCGACTGAAGAGAAGCCAATTTTTTTCATATTACCCTTTGAATATTTATAATAATTTTTCAAGTACGTTTCCGGGTTCCCAGTTGCAATTCTTCCGGTATATGGATTAATATTGCCAGGAAAAATCCAATTATTATAAGGATTACCATCAGGGTAGCTCCTCCAATGTCCCTTGACATAAGTTCCATCTCGATAATATCCGTGTACCCAAACATCAGCAGAAGAATTATAACTATCTGAACCATAATAATTTTTTAGGTATGTCTCTGGATTTCCGGGTGCAACTTTCCCAGTATAAGGATTGACATTACCAGGATAACCAAAATTGTTCGTGGGATCACTATCAGGGCTACTTCTCCAATATCCTTGAACATAAGTGCCACTTTTTTTATAATATCCATTTACCCATTCATCAGCAAAAGCAAGTGATAAAAATAACGAGAAAATAATTAAAATAAGAATTGCAGAAACAATAATACGTTTATTTCTCATAATATTCCTCCCAATATAATATTTTTATGGTATTGAGAAAATATTAAAAAGGAACACCTTCTATTTTTTATGGCGTAGCTTTCCATTTTACGAGGTCTCCTTTTAGGACGTGTCATCTACAGTAATATCTAAAGCCTCAACCATCCGGTAAAAAAACTCCTCGAATCCCATAGGTTTTCCGCTAAAAGTTAGCGAATTATTGACCTATTACAAACGTTCCTTGTCCACATTTATTCCGACCCTAGAAAAAAGTTATGTCAAATGTTGCCCTCATGGAAAAAACCTAAATAATTTCATATTTCTTACACTCAGCTATGACTAAATCGTAATTTTTGCAATTTTCCAAAATAAAGTAATTATTTTTTAATTTCTCTACTTTATTTATTGATATACTTTTTTGATTCAATTTTTCAATTAAAATGGTTGGAACAAAATATAATTCATAGGAATCATTCCCAATAGGATTTATTCCAATAACTACATCCGATGTTAGTGTAGATTGTATATATTCTTTAACACCAGACTTATATTCTCTATCAATTCCTCCTCTAGTTCCACCTGTAAAACTAATAGATTTTTTAGCGGTTTTTACTTGTGCTCGTATTATATCCTCCGTTCCTTTCCCTTCCTTAAATACAATAATAATGTCATAAGGCGATAAAGGTAAATCTACTAAGGAAACATTTTGGAATTTTTTCATCAAAATACCTGCAACAATATGTTCATGGGCAAACCCTTCAACCGAAGATTGTAGTCCTCTTTTTCCAGATTCATCCATATTTCTACCCTCCACAATTATTTTTTTTCAAAACTAATATCCAATCTATGTCGATTCTTTCTTCTCTAGGTACTTTAATAAAATGTTTAATAATCTCTGACGCAAAATAATTTTCAACTTCGAAGCCTATTTCTATTGCCATTGACATAATATATTTCCAGTTCTCGAATAGTTCATTGCGAATTTTATTATTTCCTATTACAACTACATAGTATCCGCCTTTCTTTAACACCCTATAAACTTCTTTTAAATTCTTTTTCATGTCGCAAAGATATTTAAAAGCAATATAAGCTCGTCTAGGGTCCTTTTTATATATCTTTGCGATAACATTATCTGCCTCTTTAATATTTATTTTGTGAAGGTGAACATAGTCTATTACTGAAACACTTTCAGTACCTACATGTTTTTTCTTCAAAGGTGTTAATGAGCCAGATTCAAAACCGAGCCAATAAAGCTCCAATTGGTGTGTTCTTGGATAATCAACTGCGTTAGCATAAGGTGGGGAAGTCACTCCCAAATCAAAATAATCTTCGGGATATTTAATATCTCTTGCGTCTTGGTTATCTGGAAGCTCAATTTTTATATAATTTGGACATTTTTGGGAAAATTCTATCATCTTAGGAACGCTTGTTAAGATAGTTTCCGCAAATTTTGTCAGCGCATCAGAAGGATATACTTTTTTATTTAATTTTTTTCTAATAACTGTTCTTGTACAGTTATCATCGGCGTTTGAAACTGCTCGAATAATTGAAGAAAAACAAATTCTAAAAAAATCTTTTATATCATTATCAGTACTTAGCTTTTCTATAGTTTTTATAATATAAGCCAATTCTAGGGTGATTTCTTTATTGAACCAATTATCTCTATATGGAAAATCAGGTATCTCCTCTTCATCAACAGATGAGGGCTTAAAAACTAAAAGAGACTGTAATAATTTCTCCTGAACTGACTTTAGTTTATACACATTTAAAGGTGTTATCTTAACTTTTGATAAGTATCTTGAAAATGGATCTATGTCTATCCCTACAGAATGACGACCATTCAACAATGCTTCAACATTTGTAGTCCCGCTACCCGAAAAAGGGTCAAGCACTATATCGCCTTCGCTTGAATATCTTTTTATTAACCATCTGGGCAATTCTGGGAAATATTTTGCAGGATATTTATGTAAACCATGTGATAGGATTGTCTGATCATAACTAATAAACAAAAATCGTTGCTCATTTTTAATAGGTAAAAACACAGGTATGTCTCCATCTACCCTAATAATTTTTTCTCCATATTCATTATTTTGTTCTTTTACATTTGGATAAACTGAATCCCCAAATTGTGATATTTTATCGAATTTTGGTTTTTTTCGTCCATTTTTTCTATCGATTTTCTGTTTTATTTTATCTAGGGAAATTGGATAGTATGACATACTATTGGTGAGCATTTATCTTCCTCCTCTTAAATTTTTATTCCTATACTAACACAGGGTTAGATTTACTGGGGTTAAATCTTTATTATTGATAAATTATATTTAATTCTATCAAATAAATCCATAAAGCTATCACTATTAAGTATTTTGCCCTTAACCTTTTTCTTCCTACGCTAATAATACCACAATCAAGCCCCTTGCGAAAAATATTAAAAAGTTATCAAAATATTGGGCCAGAACAACGGCTCCTGCCACATTTATTCCAACTATAGAAAAAGTTATATTAAACATTTATTAAACCTAAGTCTTTTAACTTTTTACTTTAACTTTATTTTGGATGCAATGTTGAAAAAATATCATTACCAGATTTAAAATCGTACGAGAATTCTTTTCTGTTGCATAATCCTTTTTAGGATGAGCTATGCTAGTTTCTTGCCTTTCGCGAGCAAAATATTAATCTTTTTTATTTTTTTACAACTTAATATTACTACGACAAAAGTCTTATAAAATCCTTCTTTTTTTAAAATATATTTCAAACTTTCCAGTATGTAGTTCTTGGTATTTACCAATAAATCGGAGAAAATGTTCTGCTAAATTAGGGAATATAAGGGATTAGGTACAAAGGGTACAAAAAAAAACACAATTCCAAATGCAACAATTGCAATAAAAAAAACGCTTTTCTGATTGAAGTATATAATTCTTTAATATTAATAAATAAGAAAAGTTAATATTTCGCGTAGGCATTAGGTTAGTATAAAGGTAATAAATAAGCAATGAAGCTGTTAGTGTAAACTTTAGTGGGGTAGTTAGAATGATTTAGGAAATATTGAATTAAATAGAAAAAAAGGCGTAGACTTACCTAAAATAAACAATGAAGCTTATTTATTTTGAATTTTATTCTCGATGCTTTATAATAAAAATAAAAAATGGATCTAAATAAATTAAATAGCAAAGTAAAGATAATTAACAATGAATTGCCAATTGAAATTTTTTGCAAGAAAAAGATTAAGAATTACTACGTAAGAGGACAAGTGATCGAACAAAAAATACATATTTGGAAACCTAATTCCTACGAAAGATTAGGAGATGCAATTTATAGAATATTTTTATTTGTATTAGTAAACAAAGAATATCAACGTAAATGCATCGAACCACTAATAAATACTCATATAAAAGACAACATTCCCAAATTGAAAGCATATTTTTCACCTACAATATTCCCAATTATACACGTTAATCTAACTGAAATGGGTTTTTACTTTGGTGTTTTTTTCGGAAATACAGAAAAAGAATTCCTAAAAAAGATGAATATAATTGACCTAAATTATTTATGTATTGATGATGAAAGACCTGGGGGTTGGGAATTTGAAAGAGATCTTGAAGATGATCCTGTTAATACCAAAAACAATCCATCGGTTTATATCGATTATACTGATATTAATTTGGATAAAAAAGATCCATATATATTAAATTCAATTCAGAAAAACAAAAGTATCATTTTGTTAGATATAGATATTTTAATAGATAGAGTTACTTCTAAGGAAATAACTAATAGCATACCTGAAATCATTTCTTATGAGGGTGCTAATTTCTATCATTCTTTTTCCAGCTATTATACACCTAGCGAATTATTACAATCGCTCCCACATTCATTATTTAATACAATTTATTACAATTGTAACTTCCAATTAATGAATAAGCTGGAATACGAACAGATACTCACAAAAATCGGATATTTATGTTTTACTTGGCGCAAATATAATAATATTAACTCTGAATTTCTTTCAGTATTAAATAGCCTTAGAAAAGATAGAAATAGTAACTATAATGTTTTTAAAAAGTATTGTTTTAAATTTTATGATAATTTAATTAAATTATTACTATTAAAAAGTGAGATTAACCAATGTCAATTTTGTGGTGATTATTTTAACTACATAAAGGGCAAAAAATATTGTTCATTAAAATCTGAAGAAAAAGACTGTGGGGAAAAAGCAAGAAATAAACGGTTTTATAAAGCTCATAAAGACACTATTTTGCCAAACGCTCGAAAGACAACAAGAGAGCTAAGAAACTGGTATAAAGAAAAAGGTATTAAAAACTAACTATACCCTACTGAAACCTTCTTAATTTATCTTCCTTTCAGTATACTTAAAACTCCTTATAAATCAACTGTTTTAGGAACTTTTTTTCCTATAATAAATAAGATATGCTTACCTCGGTAATAAAATAACTGCTGAGGTTTTTTATTTTTATGAATAAATATTCCAATGAATTTTTAAATGAAACTATTAAAGTATGGCAGCCCCATAACCCTGCCCCTCTAACTTTAAATGATGCGAGGGAAATTACTGAAAACATGACTGCTTTATTTAATCTCTTAATTAATAACGATGGAAAATTAAAAGGAAAAGAAAAATGATTTTATTTAAAATTAAATGGGTTTCTGTGATAAAACTAAAAATGGGGGGTAAGTTGAATATATTATGAGTAAGCTTTTTGACTTATGGGATAATCAAGAGAAAAGAAAAGTATCTGTTGAAACCACTAAAAAAGAAGGTAAAAATTGGATAACCTTATGCCCTTTTCATCCTGATCAAAATCGGCCTAATTTATATATCGACGAAGAAAAAGGAACTTATCACTGTTTTGCCTGTAATAAAAAGGGATTTCTCTATAACCCAAATTACCGGAAATCAGGAGATAGATACAATAAAAATATTGTCGCCACTTATGATTATAAAGATGAGCAAGGGAATTTACTATACCAGGTAGTCCGCTCCTATCCCAAGAGCTTCAGTCAAAGGAGGCCCGATGGGAATAACGGTTGGATCTGGAATTTAAAGGGCATCAATCCGCTATTGTATCGCTTACCCGAAATAATCCAATCAACTAATCCGGTCTTGATTGTTGAAGGAGAAAAAGATGTCGAAAATTTAATGAAATGGGGATTGACTGCTACAACTAGTCCTATGGGGACAGGGAAATGGAAAGCATCTTATAATAAATATCTAAAAGATAAAGAAATTATCCTCATGCCTGATCATGACCAACCAGGATATCAACACTGCCAGCAAATTGGACAGTCTCTCCAGGGAATCGCCGGGAAAATCAAATGGTTAGAACTGCCGGATTTAGAAGAAAAAGAAGATATCAGCGATTGGATCAAAAAGGATGGTACTAAAGAAAAGCTTTTACAGCTGATAAAACAGGCTCCTGATTTTATCCTTAAAAAATATGACAAAGGAACTGGAAAACCAATAAATCCAAAACTGAAAGATAGGATAAAAACTATCATTCCTAACCTTATTCATTTAGTTAGAGATCAAGGAAGAACTAAATATCTACTCTGTAAAAACAATCAATTTGTAATAGAAGATTATTTTATTGAAGAAGATAAAAGATATTCTCCTAAACAGAATCTTCCCATCAAAATGCTAAATCCAAGCATTCTAAAAAGATCTTTTAATTTAGATACCGCACAACTTGTTACTGAAATCGACGGTTTTATTAAAAGTTATCTGGAAATGCCACTTGATTCAGATTACTTGGTTCTTGCCCTGTGGGTTTTCCATACTTATTTAATCGAAAAATTCAACACAACCCCTATTCTCTATTTTTATGGAGTGAAAGAAACAGGGAAATCAAGAGCCGGCGAAGTCTTAAGCGAACTGGCTTTTCGAACTCAAAGATTAACTTCCCTAACCGAGGCAACTTTATTTCGCTCGGTTGAACTGTTTAAACCCACCCTCATCATCGATGAAATCAGACTCTGGGGACGAGGAGGAAATCAAGGACTGGCTGATCTGATGAAGACTACCTATAAGCGAGGATTAAAGGTATCGAGAGTCAATATGAATAAAAACGGGGAAGATCAGATCGAACACTTTGACACCTTCACCCCTCTGGTAATTTGTACCACTGAAAGCATTCCCGATATTATCGAAAGCCGGTGTATCCCCTTTACCATGCAAAAAAATAGCAATCCTCAAATAGAAGAAATGATTGACGAGGAATGGGCCAATGACCTAAGGGAAAGACTAACCATTTTTCGGGCAAACCATTTCAACAAAGAACTACCTAAAGCCCAATACATTGCCCGAGGGAGGCTTAACGAAATCATGTTTCCCCTATATCAATCCCTATTGTTGGTCGGGCCGGAAAGAAAAAATGAGTTTATCGATATAGTAAAGCGAATACAAAAAAACAAAGAGAATGAAGAAGGAATGAGCCTGGAGGCGGAAATTGTCAAGGCCATTGATGATGAATACCAGGAGAACCAAAATAAGCGATTCTTAACCAAGTCCATTTCTGAACGCTTAAATGAGAGCCGGTCTGAAAATGAGAAGATATCTGATCGTGCAGTTAGTAGCCGAATTAAAAGATTGGGATTTGACAAAATAAGGTTCAAGAATGGAAGAATGGGCTTTCGAATCAATGAAGAAAGACTGGAGTCCTTGAAAACCAATTATAAAATTACCCATGACCCTGAAGGTTCTGAAGGTTTTGAAGGATGATAGAAAAGGTGTATATCTCTTCTGAAGAATCTGAGGGATGTATATATACCCAATTTTGGTATCTATATAAGGGTTTTAAAGGTTTAATACTTTTGTATACCCTGCCTTTATCTTTCTCTATCCTTCAGAAACTTCAGAAGCTTCATTAGCTTCAGAAGCTTCATTAGCTTTAAAAAAAGAAGATTACCTTTTTAAATAAATAAAATAATAAATATTGATAATAAATATACAATGCTATATAATGCAATTATGAATGATTTAATAAAGAAATTGGAAATTTATCGTTTAGAAAATCGAATTAGCCAAAAACAAATAGCCGACAGACTAAATATTACCTTCTCAACTGTGAACCGTTGGTTTAACGGCAAGACTACGCCAAACAAGATTCAGCAATATCATATTAAAAAATTATTAGATAATTTGGATAACACTTCATAAATAAATATTTTTTTGTTAGGGGGATTATAATGAAAGCCATTATTTTGGCTCGAGTTTCAACTAAAGAGCAACAAGAAGAAGGTTACTCTATTCCAGCTCAAGTAAGGCGACTGACTGAATATGCTCAGAAGAAACAATTAACAGTATATAAAACTTTTCAAATTACTGAATCCTCCTGTTTAGATACCCGGAAAGAATTCGAAAAAGTTATTGCTCTTATAAGATATTCAAAAGAATCAATCGCACTAATCACTGACACGGTGGACCGCTTACAGAGAAGCTTCCGTGAATCAGTTATCTTGGAAGAATTTCGCAAATCCGGAAAATTAGAACTACACTTTTTCCGGGAAAATTTAATCCTAGACCAAAACTCAAACAGCAATAATTTAATTCGTTGGGATATGGGCGTTATGTTTGCAAGAAGTTATGTCCTTCAGTTAAGCGATAATGTTAAACGTAGCATTGAACAAAAATTAAGAAATGGAGAATGGATCGGTAAAGCTCCTATCGGATACATCAATACCGCGGATGAAGGAGGTAAAAAATCGATTATTCCTGATCCCGAAAGAGCCCGCTATATTACCGAAATATTTGAAATGTATGCCACCGGAAATTATTCCATGAGCATCATTGGACAAAAAATGAAAAAGCTAGGCTTAACTAATAACAGTAAGTCACATAAACCTGTTTCCACAAGTCAGATTGATTGGATCTTAAAAAACCCCTTCTATTATGGACAAATGAGAGTAAAGGGAAATTTTTATCAACATCACTATGCACCCCTAATATCTCTATATCTTTTTAATAAAGCACGGGAAGTAAAGAAAAATTGGCATAAAAAACCTTTTCAATATGCTGCCAAACCTGCCATTTTTCGTAGCATTATAAAATGTGCTGAGTGCGGTTGTATGATTACTCCTGAAATCAAAAAGGGCAAATATGCTTATTATAGCTGTTCAAACTATCATAAAGTTCATAAAAAAAGAATTTACGTTAAAGAGGAAGAATTATTAAAACCCATTTATGAAGTTCTTAAGAGCATTCAGATACCTAATAACATTTTAGAATGGCTTACCAAAGAGTTAAAAAGAATTCACGAAAATAAAAGCTTATTCCATCGGGAAAATTTGAAAAAATTACAAAAAGATTATGATATTTTAGAAGATCGGATCAGTAAAATGTATGATGATAAACTTGATGGATTGATATCAGAGGAACTCTATCAAAAAAAGTTAAAAGAATACAAAGAAAAACAAAGGGATATTTTAATTCAAATAGAAGATCATACCAAAGCAGATGAAAATTTTTATTTAACCGCTCCCAAAATTCTTAATTTAGCCAATCGAGCTCTGGAAATATTTGAAAGTTCTGAAGTGAAAGAAAAAAGGGCTCTGATTAATTTGTTACTTCAGAACCCTTTACTTTCTGGGCGAAAGCTTTTATTTTCCTTGCGTTCACCCTTCTATATGATAGCCAAATGTGGCCAAAATAAAAACTGGCTCCCCGGGTAGGATTCGAACCTACAACCCTCCGGTTAACAGCCGGATGCTCCACCGTTGAGCTACCGAGGAAGGTCACAAGTAATTATACTCAAAAACCATATTCGAGTCAATAATTTTTATAG
>Ga0315293_10000714_pt1 | contig 31154 bp, 33 predicted proteins | sample YL17G13_20_MG_FD_203071 | JGI IMG/M metagenome (GOLD analysis project Ga0315293, IMG submission 203071) | Sediment microbial communities from Yellowstone Lake, YNP, Wyoming, USA - YL17G13_20 | ecosystem: Environmental > Aquatic > Freshwater > Lake > Sediment | place: USA: Wyoming | collected... | reverse complement strand
TCCTCCGGACCCCGCCTCACGACGACGCCCTTGCCCTTGGCTACGGTGGGTGCCATCAACCCCCGGGAAGGACTTCCACCTTCCTAGTCAGCGCCCATGCTGGGCGTACATCACAGCGCCGCAGGCCGGTCGGCCTGCGGCGCTCTTGTGTGCAGCGGGTGCGCGCGAGTCTAGGACGCGCCCCTCTGGTGTTTTCCGAAAAGCGTCAGGACGAATGCCCCCAATCCACGGATCACCACATACGGCAGCAGCCCGAACCACCCGACGTACGGTGTGAGGCATCCGAGCGTGAGGGCGACCGTTCCCCAGATTGCGGGCCGCAGCCCCTGGCCCCCGGGCATGAGCCGCGCCCCAACCACCTGAACCATCGCTGCCAGCCCGAAGGTCGCGGCGATGGCCAGGACGGCGGCCAGCAAGACCGCCAGGACGATGACAAAGTCCAAGCCGGTGTTGTCTGCCAGGGCAATCACCGCCGAGATGAGCGCCCCAACAAAGACCAGGTTCACCAATCCCACCAGGAAGCTGCGCGCCGCCTGGGTCTCCGCCGCCTGACAGGTGCGCGCGATCCATGGCGTGAAGAGGGCATTCATCACGATGAACAGCCCCACCAGCGTAGCACTCAACAGGGGGACGGCGACCAGCAAACCGATCAGTTGATTCATGGTTCCTCCAAGGTTGCCCGGGCCCCGCGTGATGCCCGGCGGTGGACGGACGGGAGGGATCCGGCCCTCCCAAGCCTACTCATGGTGGCGCGACGAGGTGCATGCCTTCCCGCTCGAAGCTGCGCGTGCGCCCTGCCAACCAGACCAGGAAGAGCGCCATCGCCAGTCCAACCAGCGCCATGCCGCGTGTCTCCACCGCGCGCGCCGGATCGAGCTGCTGCAGCGGCGCCAGAACAATGAAGAAGCTGAGCGCGCCACTCGCCAGGGCAAGCTGTCGGCGAGCCTGCCAGCGGGAGGGCGCTTCCCCTCGACGCAGGCCAAGGACAACTCCGGCCACGAGCAGGAGAAGCAGCGCCATATCCATCGCCGGGCCGACGCCTGTGTTCGGGATACCCCACAGCAAGGCGAAGAACGCGATCGCGCCCACCAGCCCGGCGGCGAAGATGCGAAGGCTGCGCGGCCTGTCGCTTCCCGGCTCGGCTCGCCAAGCCGCGTTGAAGGCAACAGGCATCCGTCGGGCCGCAACATACAGCCCGATCACGGTCAGAAGCGCCAGCAGGTAGGCAAACGCCGGCGGGCGGTAGGGGGTCAGGGCGAAGAAGCCGAAGATCACATCCACCGCCAGCAGCCCGCCGAGAAACTGGAACAGACGGCCGCCGACCCACGGCTCGCGGGCCCGCCGGGGAAACATCAGCGTCACCAGCAGGATCGGCAGGCAGATGCTCCACACGGCATGGAACAAAGTGAGACCAAGGCTCCACACCCAGTTCACCCCGGCCCATCGGCCGTAAACACCGAGAGCGCCCAGGTCGACCCAGTGCGGATCGAAGAAGCTCTTCACCATCAGGCCTTCCTCGACGATACCGTACGCCGCGCCCAGGACCAGGATCGAGGGCCACCCCTTGTGCCAGCGCAGTGCGAGTTCGCGGACGAGGATGGCGCCGCTGCCATACAGCGCCGTCAGCACGAGCAGCGAGAAGGGATTGAAGAACTCGGCGGGCGGCGCCGAGCCGGTCAGCAGCTCGGCCGTCATCGGGGCCAGGAAGAACAACACCAGCGCCGGCGGGACTCCGCGCTTCGGCCCGTCTTCGCTTCGAGTTCCTATCGCGACCCTCATAGTCATGGCTGGCCTCTCCCTACGGCCACGGAGCCTCACCTGCCGGGCGCCGCCGCTCCGTTCCCACGGTCGGCCTTCGTCGGAACAACGCCACCCGGGGATCGCAGCAGCAGCGCATTCCCCAGCACCCCAAGCAGGAGTGCGGTGCCGGCCAGCGCTGCCCATCCCGATACCGGACCCTGCAGGTGCGGCAGGGACAGGCGCAGCGGCGCTATCCGCATGGGGGAGGATGGAACGAGATCAAGGAACGGAGGCAGCCATCCGGAGACGTCGGCCAGAAGGAGGGCTCCTGCCTGCCGCACCGCCGCAAACGCCGGATCGTGCAGCACCTGCTCAACCCAACGCTGAAGGTGCACACCCAGCGCCGCCAACGCCGCGGTCGCCGCGGCTGCTTGCCCGGCCAGCACCCACTGCCAACGAACGGAGGCCTTTCGTGCCGCCTGAAGGCTGGCAACGACCCCAGATGCCAGGTCGGTGGCCAGCCGTGGCGCGGCCACGCTGGCGATCTGGGCGAACAGAGCCTGCGCCTCCCGCAGTCGCAGCGCACACTCCGGGCAGCTCTGCACGTGCCGCTCCGCCTCGATCCGTGCCTGGCCGCCTAGGGAGCGATCCAGGTAGTCGTAGATCGCCTCGTCTCCCAGGTGCCACGTGGAAGGATGATCATGCATGCCCCTTCAGCCTCCTGGCCAGCATCCGGCGCGCCCGGTAGAGGTGAGACTTGACGTCGGAGAGCGGAAGCCCGAGTGTCGAAGCGATCTCGTCGTAGCTCGCCTCCTGATAGTGCCGCAGCTCGATGACCGCCCGGTACATCGGAGGCAGCGAAATCACCGCCTGCCGGACGGCCTCGGCCTCCTGCCGACGCTCGGTCGCGCCCTCCGGCGTCGGGCCCGGCGGCGCGCCGCGCCAGCCATGCTCATCGTCCAGGCCGAGCGTCACGGGCCGGTTGCGCTGCAGGCGGTTCAGGCACAGGTTGGCCGCCACGCGCCGGATCCAGGGCCCAAACGGGTAAGCCAGGTCAAACGTGTCCAACCGCTGATAGCCTCGAAGGAAGGCGTCCTGCGCAAGGTCCTCCGCCTCCTGCCGCTCGCCCAGGAGACGGTAGCAGACGCCGAACACCGAACCCTGGTAGCGGCGCACGAGCTCGCCGTACGCCTCCAGGTCTCCCTGCCGCACTCGGCTGACCACGACGCCGTCATCGTCCTCAGGCATGTTCATAGGCTACTACAAGGAAGGAGCCGGGGAAGTCGCGCGCAAGTACCCTTCTGCTTCAAGGGTCCCCGACTCCGAAGGCATACGCCAGGCATCGGAAGCACGGGGGAACACGAGGGGCGCACGGTAGCGTGCGCCCCTGGGCCGCTCGTAGATGGCACGGCGTCGGCGTCTAGATATCCAGGTTGCGGACTTCCTTGGCGTGGGTCTGGATGAAGCGCCGGCGCGGCGGCACGGCCTCACCCATCAGCATGTCGAACGTCCGGTCTGCGACCGCGGCATCTTCGACCGTGACCTGCATCAGCGTCCGATGGGCCGGGTCCATCGTCGTCTCCCACAACTGCAGCGGATTCATCTCGCCCAGGCCCTTGTAGCGCGAGATAGAGGCTTTCTCCGCTCCGCTATCCAGGCCCTTGAGCACCTTGTCGCGCTCGTGCTCGCTGTAGGCGTACTGGACCTTGGACTTGTAGGCAATGCGAAACAGGGGCGGCTGGGCGATGAACAGGTGGCCGGCGTCGATCAGGGTCGGCATGTAGCGGAAGAAGAAGGTCAGCAGCAGCGTGCGGATGTGGCTGCCGTCGACGTCGGCGTCGGTCATGATGATGATCCGTCCGTAGCGCAACCCCTCGAGGTCGAAGGTCTCACCGATGCCCGTGCCGAGGGCCGAGATCAGCGCCTTGACCTCGTTGTTGCCCAGGATCTTGTCCAGCCGGGCGCGCTCGGTGTTCAGGATCTTGCCGCGCAGAGGCAGGATCGCCTGGAAGTGCCGGTCGCGCCCCTGCTTGGCTGAGCCGCCGGCCGAGTCACCCTCGACGATGTACAGCTCGCACTTGTTCGGCTCGCGCTCCGAGCAATCGGCAAGTTTGCCGGGCAGCGTCAGGCTTTCCAGCGCGCTCTTGCGGATCACCAGGTCGCGGGCCTTCTTGGCCGCGTCTCGCGCCCGGGCCGAGGTCAGGCATTTCTGCACAATCGACCGCCCGGCCTTGGGGTTCTCCTCCAGGAAGGCGCTGAACGCCTCGCCCAGCACCTGCTGCACCTGGGTCTGCGCCTCGGCGTTCATCAGCTTGACCTTGGTCTGAGACTCGAACTGCGGGTCGCGGTGCTTGATCGACACGATGGCCGTCAGGCCCTCGCGCGTATCGTCCCCGGAGAAGTTGGGGTCGGCGTCCTTGAGCAGGCCCGCCTTGCGCGCGTAGTCGTTGATTGTGCGCGTGATCGCCGCCCGCATGCCCGTCAGGTGGGTACCGCCGTCGACCGTGTTGATCGTGTTGGCGAAGGAGTAGACCGACTCGGCGTAGGCATCGGTGTACTGCAGCGCCACCTCGATGCCGGTGCCCTCGATCTCGCGCTCGACGTGGACCACGGGGTGGAGGACCTCGCGGTTGCGGTTGAGAAAACGCACAAACGACGTGATCCCGCCCTCGAAGTAGAAGGTCATCGCCCGCCCGTCGCGCTCGTCGAGCAGGTCGATGGTTACGCCGCGGGTGACGAAGGCCATCTCCCGAAAGCGTTGGACCAGCGTTTCAAAGCGGTAGGTGGCGCCGTCGTCCTTGAAGATCTTGCGGTCGAACCTGAAGATCACCTTGGTGCCGGTATTCTCGGCCGGGCTCTTGCCAATGACCTTGACCGGGCCGGTCGGCGCGCCACGCTCGTAGCGCTGGGCGTGGACCTTGCCATCACGCCTGACCTCGACCTCGCACCATTCGGACAGTGCGTTGACAGCCGAGACACCCACGCCGTGCAGGCCGCCCGACACCTTGTACCCGCCGCCGCCGAACTTGCCGCCGGCGTGCAGTACGGTCATGACGATCTCGAGCGCCGGCTTCTTCTTCTCCGGGTGCAGATCCACCGGGATGCCGCGCCCGTTGTCCTCCACGGTCACGCTGTCGTCCTTGTGCAGGATGACGTCGATCCGGTCGCACGCCCCGGCCAGCGCCTCATCGATCGAGTTGTCCACCACTTCGTAGACCAGGTGGTGCAGGGCTTTCACGTCCGTCCCGCCGACGTACATTCCCGGTCGACGGCGGACCGCTTCCAGGCCCTCGAGAACCTGGATGTCTTTGGCGGCGTAGCTGCTCACCGAGGCGTCCTTCTTGACCACTGTCACTCCTCCCCGCGCGACGCCGGGGTCGTCGCCGCGGCGGCGCGCGCCAGGAAGGCGCGCCGCAGGTCGAGCATCCACTCATGTCGACCCTGGTAGAACGCGTAGCTCCCGGCGATCAGCGTGGTGCTGACAAACGCATGACCGATGACGGCCAGTGCGCCGAACCACGAGTTCTCCGCGGGCATCGCCCAGATCCATCCGGCGGCATAAGTCACGAGCATGATCAGCGCCAAGAACGCCACGCTCGAGGGCATGTTCCAGCGCACCACCTGCATGCTGGTGCGCATCGACTTCCATACACTGAAGCGGTAGCGGATGATGCCGTGAGGCGTGAAGGCCAGGTAGATGGCCAGCCAGAAGATGAAGCTGAAGGCCAGGAACATCACCCCCGCACCGAGCAGCGGTAGAACGAGTGTGGCCAGGGAGACGATCAGCGCCGCACCGAAGACCGCGACCAGCAAGCCGGCGTACAGGCCGGCCGAGAGGAGCAGGAAGCGCCCCCACGCCTGCCCCATCGGGGCAAGTTCCGCCGGAGGCGCAAGCTGGCGGGCGATCAGCACCTGGAACACGGCGCCTAACCCCAGCCCGATGGCTGTGAATAAGGCCCACAACCCGGCAACCGACACCAGGCTTCCCCCCTCGGTGGCTATCGAAAGACCCAAGGGATTGGCGGCCGGCATCCGGGCGGCCATCAGGCTCGGTACGCCCCCGGGTATAGCCGAGAGGGCCGAAAGGATGTTGAACCGCAGCGCCAGATTAGCAAACCCTTGCTGCATCGCCTCAAGCTGCTGCACCAAGGCCGGATCCACGCCGGCCGGAGCCACCAGCGAGCGGGAAAGGTCCTGAATCAGGCGCGTTGCCCGAAGCTGCGGACCCAGCCAAAGGAAGAAGTCGAGTACCAGCGGGGGCAGGATCAGGGCCGGCCGGGCGGCAATACGATCGAAGCCGGCTGCCAGGGATGGCAGGATGCCGATCGGTGGTTTGAGCGGGGAAGGGGCTGGCCTATCCACAATCTTTGATTCTATCACACGTCTCCGAATGGCCTCCGAGCCGCCAGACCCACAGCCGTTCAGGGCGCGCTGCGATCGGGCGCGCAGGAGTTCAGCACACGTCACGATCAAGTGGGACCCCTACTCTCCGAGTCCACTTGTGCTGGCGTTCACAAACTGCATTCAACGTACCATTCCCTTCTCTTCCTCCGACGTGTCCCTGGTGACGGCCCCAAATCCGGGCCCACGAGGCTTGTCGCGAGGCTACTCGACCTGACAGGTGGCAGAGCCACCTGTCAGGTCGGTCCGTCAGGCAGAAGACCCGCCCGCGACTCGGCCTCCCAACCCCTCGTCCGTGTGCAGGATGATAGGCCGGCGGAACCGCAAGGGGACGGCACGCCGTGACTCTCTAGCGCGGGCATGCGCGCGCTAGGCCATCCCCGGCCAAGGAGGGACGCAGCCTGAAGGCTGCGACTACGGGCGTCGGGTGGCCAGGAAGGGCGATCAAGCCTGCGGTAGCTGTAGGGGCGAAGCATCCGACCCCGATGCTTCGCCCCTACCGAGACGCCTGCGCATTCCCCGGTGCGACAGCGGCAGGCGGAAGCAGGGGCACGGCACCCCGTGACCCTCCAGCGCGGGCATGCGCGCGCCGGGCGGCCCCCACCCTTGTGTGCACCCCGGGCCACCCCCGCCCTGGTTTGACCGGCCTCCGTGCGTCGGATAGAATGCCTGCGCATGACCGAAAGGGAACGCCCGACGGTTGCCTTGCTCACCGACTTTGGGACGCGCGACGCGTACCCCGGGATCGTCAAGGGCGTTCTGGCCAGCCGCGCGCCGGACGCCCGGTTGATTGACCTTACGCATGAGATCCCGGCCGGCGACGTACGCGCGGCCGCGTTCGTGCTGTGGCAGGCCCTCCCCTACCTGCCGGCCGGATCGGTATGCCTGGCCGTTGTAGACCCTGGCGTGGGTACGCAGCGGCGCCCGATCGCGCTGCGGCTGCCGAACGGATTCGGCGTCGGCCCGGACAATGGCCTTTTCTCGTGGGTTCTTTCCTGGGGAGACGCGCTGGACGCCGTGGAGATCGACCCAGCCCGCCTGTCATCCGCGACTCCTAGCGCCACCTTCCATGCCCGGGATGTGTTCGCCCCGGCTGCGGCGTGGCTGGCGCTCGGCGCTCCACTTTCGGATCTCGGGCCGCCACAGGACGACATCGTCCGGCTGCCTACACCGGGCTTCACACGCATCGCCGGCGGGGTCGCCGGCGAGGTCGTGTGGATCGATTCGTTCGGCAACGCCGTCACCAGCCTTGGCAACCTCCGCCTGTCTGGCGATCGCGCCGAGTTGACCCCGTGCTGGCATCCGCTGCCTGCGACCTCTTTCCGCGCCGCGGCCGCCCGTCTTGCGCTCGGCCCGGGGATCGTTCTCCCCCTCTCCCGCACCTTCGCCGATGTCCCTGCTGGGGAGCCGCTGGCCTACGTCGGGAGCAGTGGACTGATCGAGATCGGCATACATCGCGGGCGTGCGGACACCGGCCTCGGCCTTGCGCCGGGACAAGCCGTCACGCTCCTGTTCGAGGGATAGTCGATGCAGACCTTTCGAATTGAAGGCGGTCGACCGCTGCACGGCGAGGTGACGCCATCGGGCAACAAGAATGCCGCCCTGCCGCTGCTGGCAGCCTGCCTGCTCACAGATCAGCCCATCGTCCTGCACAATGTCCCGGACATCGGGGACGTGCGCACCATGCGCCGCCTGCTCGAGAGCCTGGGCGTGAAGTTCGAGACTCTGGACGTGCACACCTGGCGTGTGCAGGCCGGCGAGGTACGGCGGGCGGATCTCGATCCGGACATCTGCCGCAAGATGCGCGCCTCGATCCTGCTCGCCGGGCCGATGACCGTGCGCTCCGGCGGCGTGTCGCTCCCGCCGCCCGGTGGCGATGTGATCGGCCGCCGGCGCATCGACACGCACATCCTGGCCCTGCGCGCCTTGGGAGCCGAGGTGGCCTACCGCGGGCGCGAGTTCAACTTCGGCGCCAGCCAACGTCTCCACGGCGCTGACCTGCTCCTCGATGAAGCCAGCGTCACCGCCACCGAGAACGCCATCATGGCCGCCGTGACCGCCCGCGGCGAGAGCGTGATCCGCAACGCGGCTTCCGAGCCCCATGTCCAGGATCTGTGCGCCTTCCTCAACACCCTCGGGGCACGGATCGACAACATTGGCTCCAATACGCTCCACGTCCATGGCGTCGACCGATTGGGCGGCGGCGAGTTCACCATCGGATCTGACTACCTGGAGGTGGTCAGCTTCATCGGCGCGGCCGCAGTCACCGGCGGCTCGGTGCGCGTCCGCTCGGCCGGGCCGGAACACTTGAACATGGCACGCCTGGTCTTCCAGCGCCTGGGGGTCAGTTGGGAGGTCGAAGGCCAGGACGTCGTCGTCCCGTCCGGGCAGCGCCTGGAAGTCCAGCCCGACCTGGGCGGCGCCATCCCGTCGATCAGCGTCATGCCGTGGCCGGCCTTCCCCACCGACCTGATGAGCGCAGCGATCGTCGTTGCCAGCCAAGCGAAGGGTACGGTGCTGTTCCACGACTGGATGTTCGAGGGGCGCATGTTCTTCATCGACAAGCTGGTGTCGATGGGCGCCCGCATCATCCTGTGCGACCCGCACCGCTGCATCGTCGAAGGGCCGCGCCGGTTGGTGGGCGAGACGCTGGAGAGTCCGGACATCCGTGCCGGGCTGGCGCTGGTGTTGGCCGCATTGGCGGCCGATGGCTCCTCGACCATCCGCAACATCGGCCAGATCGACCGCGGCTACGAGCGCATCGAGGAGAAGCTGCGCAGCCTGGGCGCGGCGATCGAGCGCGTCGACATCTGAGGTGCGGCTGTGGAGTGCAAGGCGCGCGGCCGATTGGCCGCGCGTCGGAGTCTCTTGGGCGCCTGCCTGGGACTAACCAGCCGCGGCAGTTGCCGCCGTCGAGCGAGCCTCGACTTCCGACGCCAGCCGCCGGTAGGCCGCGGCGGCGGCGCTCTCCGGCCGATGCAACAGCACCGGCAAGCGCGCCGCCGGCGCCGTCGCCAGCGCCTCGTCCAGCTCGATCACCGTGTCAAACACACGCTCGTGAAACGCCGACCGCAGCTCCTCGACCACCTGCCGGCTGTGCGTCGACGCCGGCTGGTACATCGTTGGCAGCAAGCCGAGGAGATCCAGCGCCGGATTGAGACGGTCGCGAACGGTGCCAACGCTGTCGAGGATGGCACGGATGCCCCGCATCGCCAGGTAGCGGCACTCGACCGGCACGAGCACGGCATCAGCCGCCGTCAACGCGTTGACGGTCAGCAGGCCGAGGCTCGGGGGCGTGTCGATCAGGACGTAGGCCACCTGCTCTGCTTCGGCGCGCAGCGGGTCGGCAAGCCGCCGGGCGCGATCCGGCCGATTCATCAGCAGGTACTCGGCCGCCGCCAGGTCCACGCTGCCCGGCGCCAGCCATAAGCGTTCGCCGATCGGCCGGACGATTTGGCCCAGGCGCACGCCGTCCTGTGCCAGCAGCGAGTAGGTCGTCGGCGTCAGCGTGTAGGGGTCAAAGCCTGAACACGCGGTCAGCGCGCCTTGCGGATCGAGATCGACCAGCAGCACGTGCTGCCCGCGCTCGGCGAGCGCCGCGCCCAGGTTGATGACGGTCGTGGTCTTGCCTACGCCGCCCTTCTGGTTGGCGATGGCCAGGATGTGCCTCATGGACGGGGAGTATAGCCAAGCCGCCTCCGTCCGGCAAACCCACGGTAGACGGCCGGAGGGTATTCCCGGGCACCAACCGGGGATTCGGACTGCCGGGGTTTGGAATTGACCACCGGGCTACGGGGCGGTATAATCCCCCCCTACGCTGAGGTTCCGGGTAAACGTCTATGCCGAAACGTACCTATCAACCGAAGATCCGACGTCGCGTGCGCGTCCACGGGTTTCGCGCCCGCATGGCGACTCGCCAGGGCCGAACCGTCCTCAAGCGCCGCCGCCTCCGAGGTCGCGTGCGCCTGACCGTGCGGATGAACGCTCACGTCAAGAAGACCAACTGGAAGGCCTAGTCCGTCTGCTGCGCCGGCCGAAGGTGGCCGGCGGCCCATGCAAGCCAGACACCGGCTCACAGGCCAAGCTGACTTCCGGCGGGTGAGGCGTACGGGAACCTCCTACTCCCACCCGCTGTTCATTCTGGTGGTCTCTGCCAGTGAGCTGCCTGCCGTGCGCCTCGGCGTGAGCGCCAGCCGCTCGATGGGCACTGCGGTCCGCCGCAACCGCGCCAAGCGCCGGCTGCGCGAGGCCTTCCGGCCGCTGATGCCGGATCTGCCGGGCGGCTGGGACCTGGTGGTCGTTGCCCGGCCGGCGCTCCTGGAGGCGGACTGGCCGGCCCTGCAAGCCGCTGCCCGCCACCTGGTGAAGCGCGCCGGCCTGCAGCGATCGGAGAGCAATCTGCGTGGAGAGCGCCTTGGTTGACGAGCAGGAGCCGAGGTTGAGGGACATCCCCGTGAACCTCGGAACCCTGCCTCGCCTCCCGGTGCTGGCGCTCATCCGCGCGTATCAACTGACGATCTCGCGGGCCTTGCCCGCCGGAACCTGCCGCTTCCATCCGACCTGCTCCCACTACGGCTACCAGGCCATTGCCAAGTACGGCCTGTTCAAGGGCGGAGGGATGGCGATCTGGCGCGTGCTGCGCTGCCAGCCGTTCAACTCCGGCGGATACGACCCCGTCCGATAGGAGCCCTATGGCACTACGATCGCTGCGCCCATCCTGGGTTGCCCTCGGCCTGCTGGCGATGGTGACCCTCCTGCTCGCCGGATGCTCCGGCGCGGCCATGACACCCTCCTCATGGCCGGGCGTCTCCGCCGATTCGACCACGGCGTACGTCGCCAGCAACCAGGCGGTCTACGCCGTCGATCTGGCCACCGGCGCCGAGCGCTGGCGCTTCCCGGCGCAGCCCGACCGCGCCATCGTCCTGTTCGCAACCCCTACGATCACCGACGATGGCCTGGTGATCCTGGGCGACTTCAGCCGCGTGGTGTACGCGCTGAAGGCCTCCGACGGCAGCGTGGTGTGGCGGTTTGACAAGGCCAAGGATCGCTACATCGGCGGCGCGGCGATGGCCGGCGACCTGGTCCTCGTCCCGTGCGCCGATCACACGCTGTACGCCCTTCAGCGCGCCAGCGGCGCGCTGGTCTGGTCGTTCAAGACCAAGTCGCCGCTGTGGGCTGCGCCGCTGGTCAACGGCGAGGTGATCTACCTTCCGGCTCAGGACCACAACCTCTACGCCCTCGAGGCCCGCACCGGGAAACTCATCTGGTCGCAGGATCTGGGGGGCGCGCTGTCGGACACACCCGTGATAGCTGGCGGCCGCCTGCTCGCCGGCACCTTCGGGCAGGGACTGGCGGCGGTTGACATACGCGCGGGCAAGCCGGTCTTCACCGTGCCGACCGACGGCTGGGTGTGGGGCAGCCCGGCGACGGATGAGGCGGCGGCCTACTTCGGCGATCTGGCCGGGACCGCTCGCGCCGTCTCGCTCAAGGATGGCTCGACGCTGTGGACCTTCCAACCGGGCGCCCCGGTCGTCGCCAGCCCGGCCTTGGGCGAGGGGTTGGTGTACTTCGTCAGCAGTGGCGGCCTCGTCCAGGCCCGCGCGACGTCCGACGGCGCCTCCAAGTGGCAGGTGACGCTTGCCGGACCGACCGACACCGATCCGCTGCTGACCGGCGACGTGCTGCTGGTGGGCGTTACCAGCAGCCCCGATGTGCTTCTGGCCGCGCTCGACCCGGCCACAGGCGCCGCGCGCTGGACCTTCGCGCCTGCGAAGTAGCCGGGAGACTCCATCATGTGGGACACCGTCATTCTCGACCCGATGGTCAACAGCCTGCTGTGGATCTATGACTTCCTGGGTCACAACTTCGGGCTTGCGATCATCGTTTTCACCGCGCTGATCCGCCTGGTCACTCTGCCGCTCACGCTGCAGCAACAGCGCAGCACGCAGAAGATGCAGGAGCTGCAGGGATCCAAGGCGTGGCAGGAGATGCAGAAGAAGTACAAGGACGACAAGCAGAAGCTGCAGCAGGAGCAGCTCAAGCTGTACAAGGACGTCGGCTTCAACCCGCTCAGCGGCTGCCTGCCGACGCTGATCCAGCTGCCGATCATCTTCGGCCTGTACGGGGCCGTGATCCGCGCCTTGGCCACCACGCCCGTCCAACTGCTCGAGCTCTCCAAGCACATCTATGATTTCATCCCCAGCTCGATCATCCCGCTCAACAGCCAGTTCCTGTACATGAACCTCGGACAGCCGGAGCGGCTGTACCTTCCGTTCCTGCCCAACATCGGAATCCCGGTGCTCACCGTCCTGGTGGTCATCAGCACGTACTTCCAGAACAAGCTGATGACCCCGCCGTCGGCGGATGCCCAGGGCGCCCAGATGACCAAGGTGATGGCGCTGTACATGCCGCTGCTGCTCGGCTACTTCGCCTACACACTGGCATCGGGTCTGGCGCTCTACTTCGTCGCCTCCAACCTGCTGGCCATCGTGCAGTACGCCGCCACAGGCAAGGTCGACTTCAAGAAGCTACTGTCGTTTGGCGGCACCACGCCGCAGAAGCCGAAGCGCTAGTTGCCCGAAGCGCAGGTCCGGCGCCTTCGTGCCCTGAGCCGTGATCCGGACCGGGTGACCGTATGTCCGAACAACGTCCGAGTGTAGAGATCATCGCCCCGACCATCGACGAGGCCCTTGCCCGCGGCGCGGCCGAACTGGGTGTCGCCCCGGAAGCGCTGGAGGTCCAGGTGCTGGACGAAGGCGGCAAAGGCCTGTTCGGCCTTGGACTGCGGCAGGCGCGCGTCCGCCTGACGCTGAAGGGCGAAGCCGCGCTTGGCACGGTCGCCCCGAAGGGCGCCGCCGCGCCCCGCACCGTCGCCCCGAAGGTCGCCGCCGCGCCCCGCACCGTCGCCCCGAAGGTCGCCTCCGCGCTTCCTGAGACGTCCGACGATGACGACGAGGCGCTGCGGGTCGCCGAGGACACGCTCCACGAGCTGCTCGAGCGCATGGGCGTCGATGCCACCATCCGGTCGCGCTGGGGCGAGCCGACCGGCGATGACACCCCGCGCCCGGCATTCATCGACTTGCACGGGAGCGACCTGAGCATCCTGATCGGCCACCGGGGCGAGACGCTCTCCGCCCTGCAGTACATCACCCGACTGATCGTCGGGAAGGAGCTCCAGCGCCCGCTGCCGATCGTCCTCGACGTGGAGGGGTACCGCGCCCGGCGCGAGGGCCAGCTGCGCCAGCTTGCCCAGCGGATGGCGGCCCAGGCGATCGAGCGCGGTCGGACGATGACGCTCGAGCCGATGCCGGCCAACGAGCGCCGAATCATCCACATCGAACTGCGCGACCATGCCCAGGTGACGACCGAGAGCATCGGCGAAGGCGATCACCGCAAGGTGACCATCATCCCGCGGCCCTGATCCCCGCCCTTTCCCGTGGCCTGTGATTCGCGGCCCGGGGGCCACCCCCGGGCCGTTTCGATTCTCCCAGAGCAACGCCCGTGTGCGCGACCGTCTGCCTGCCGTACCACTCACGGGCGCAGGATTCGGGTGGGGGTCGCGCCGACGGGGACAAGCCTGGCGGGCATGCGGCTCGGCTATAATCTTCGGCGTGCCCTACCCCGCCATCGACTACCTGATCATCGGTCACATCACGCGCGACATGGCCCCGCAGGGCGCGGTGGCCGGAGGAACCGTCGCCTACGCCGGGCTGACGGCGGCTGCCCTTGGGCTGCGCGTCGGCGCCGTGACCTCGTTCGGGCCTGACATGCAGATGTCGCGCCTGGGTGACGTGTGGCTCCACGCAGTGCACGCGCCTCAGACAACGACGTTCGTCAACGAGTACACGGACGCCGGCCGCCAGCAGCGTATCACCGGCCGCGCCTTGCCCCTCAGCCTCCAGCATGTCCCTCCAGAATGGCGCGCGGCGCGCATCGTTCACCTTGGCCCCGTAGCAGCCGAGGTCAATCCGGCGCTCACCGCCGCCTTCCCCGAGGCGTACCTGGGGCTCACGCCGCAGGGGTGGTTTCGCCAGTGGGATGAACCAGGGAACGTCACCCCCGGCCCTTGGGAGGCGCTCAAGCCTGGGATGGGTCGCGCCCGGGCCGTCGTTCTCAGCCTGGAGGACGTCGGGAACGACGAGAGCGCCATCAAAGGCATCGCCGAAGCCTGTCCACTCCTTGTGGTCACGGACGGTGCGCACGGCGCGCGCCTGTACGTGGAAGGCCGGATGCGGATGGTCCCGGCGCCCGCCGTGGCGGTGACCGATCCGACGGGCGCCGGCGACATCTTCGCCGCCGCCTTCTTCACCGCGCATGCCGAAAGTGGCGATCCATTGCAGGCGGCGCGACTCGCCACCGCCGTCGCCGCCCGCTCGGTCACGCGGCGCGGACTGGCGAGCGTCCCGACCCGGCAGGAGATCCAGGCGGCGCGCACGGCGGTGCGCCCGTGAGCCGCATCTACGCGCTTGTCAACCAGAAGGGCGGCGTCGGCAAGACAACGACCGCCATCAACCTCGGCGCCTACTTGGCGCTGATGGGCCAGCGCGTGCTGCTGGTGGACCTTGACCCGCAGGCGAATGCAACCGCCTGCCTGGGGATCGACCATGACGGCGTCCCCGGCGGCACCTACGATATGCTGATCGGCCGCGGTTTGGGTACCGACCTGGTGCTCCACAATCCCAAGCTCCAGCTCTCGCTCCTCCCATCGTCGCCGGCGCTAGCCGGCGCGCAGATTGAGCTGGTCGACATGCCGGATCGCGAACGCCTACTGCGCACAGCGCTCACCACCCTTGCCCGCCGCTACGACTACGTCCTGATCGACTCGCCGCCGTCGCTTGGCCTGCTGACGGTCAATGGGTTGATGGCGGCCGAAAGCGGCGTGATCATCCCGGTGCAGTGCGAGTACCTGGCGCTGGAGGGATTGACCCAGTTGGTGCAGACGCTGGGGCGGGTGCGCTCCGGCTTGTTCCCCGAGTTGGCGATCCGCGGCCTCGTGCTCACGATGTTCGACGGACGCACTAGCCTGTCGCAGCAGGTAGCCGACGAGGTTCGCTCACACTTCCGTGGGAAGGTCTTCCATAGTGTGATCCCGCGCAGCGTCCGCCTGGCCGAGGCGCCGTCGCATGGGCTTCCGATCTCGGCCTACGATCCGTCCTCCTCCGGCGGGCTCGCCTACCGCGCCCTGGCCGAGGAGCTGCTTCACGGGGACGGCGTCACCATCCCGCGCGCGGCGCGAGGCAAGGTTTGATATGCCCAGAAAACACGGCCTCGGCAAGGGTCTCGATGCGTTGATCCCCGCCGGTGAGGGCGTGGCCCCATCGGGCGGCGGAGTGCTTCAACTCCCGGTAGACGCCATCCGTCCCAATCCGCGCCAGCCCCGCCACCAGACGGATCCCGGGGGGCTGAAAGACCTGGCCGATTCGATTCGCGCACATGGCATCCTTCAGCCGCTCCTGGTCACACCATCCCCCGGGCAAGGGTATGAGTTGATCGCCGGCCAACGTCGGCTGCAGGCCGCCCGATTGGCCGGGTTGGAGTTTGTCCCCGCCATCCTGCGCCAGGCGAGCGAACTCCAGCAGCTGGAGCTGGCGCTGATCGAGAACCTGCAGCGGGCAGACCTCAATCCGCTGGAGGCCGCCGAAGGGTACCAGCGATTAGCCGATGAGTTCAGCCTGTCGCACGAGGCGATTGCCGAGCAGGTTGGCAAGAGCCGGGCAGCGATATCCAACACGCTGCGCCTGCTCAAGCTCGCCCCGGCGGCGCGCGCCGCGCTGGCCGAGAACCGGATCAGCGAGGGCCACGCCCGCGCTCTGCTCGGCCTGCCGTCGGCGCAAGCCCAGGGTGCAGCGCTGCAGACCGTGGTCAAGCGCGAGCTCAACGTCCGTCAGACCGAGGAGCTGGTGCGTCGTCTGACGGGGCAGCGGCAAGCCCCGATCAAGGCCTCGCGGCGCACAGCCGAAGAGACGGCGCTGGAGGATGAGCTTCGACAGGCCCTCGGGACGCGCGTTCTGCTTCGCCGCGGCGGGCGGGGCGGGAGCATCATCATCCACTTCTACTCCGACGAAGAGCTCAACACGCTGGTCGACCGGCTGCTGCACTGAGATGCGCTACCTGGTGTACGGCGCCGGTGCCGTCGGCGGGTATCTCGGCGCCAGCCTGTCGCTGGCCGGGTTTCCGGTTACCTTCTTCGACCGCCTGGATGTCGCCGAGTCGTTGCGCGCCCGGGGGCTGACGCTGGAAGCCGGCGGCGTCACGCGACGCATCGCCTCACCCACTCTGATCACATCCCTGAGCCGGGTACAGCCTCCCCCCAACGTCGTCGTGCTGGCGGTCAAAGCCTACGACTGCGCCGCGGCCGCCGATGCGATTCGGCAGGGCCTACCGTCCGACGCACCGGTACTGTGTGTGCTCAACGGGATCGGCAATGAGGCGACGCTGTCGGCAGCGCTGGGTGCCCACCGCGTGATCGCCGCCTCGCTGACGTCCGCCATCCAGCGCCTCGATACCGGCGCGCTCCGCCTTGAAAAGGCGCGCGGCATCGGGCTGCATGCTGGCCACGCGTTGTCGAAAGCCCTGGCCGCCGATTTCGCTGCCGCCGGGCTTCAGCCGCGCCTGTACGCCGACGCCGATAGCATGAAGTGGTCCAAGCTGCTGACCAACCTGGTCGCCAACGCCACGTCGGCGATCCTGGACTGGTCGGCGGACGACGTCTTTCGACACCGCGGCCTGTACCGGCTGGAGGTCGAAGCGCTGCGCGAGACGGTCCGCGTGATGCGGGCCCTCAAGCTCCGTCCGGTCAACCTGCCTGGCGTCCCGGCCGGGCTGCTCGGTGCTGCCGTCTTCCTTCCGGATGCGATCACGCACCCGATCTTGCGTCGCGCCGCGGCCTCGGGCCGCGGCGGGAAGCGTCCCTCGTTCGCCTACGATGTCGGCCGCGGCCAATCGGAGGTCGGCTGGCTGAACGGCGCCGTCGTCCGGTATGCCGCGCAGGTTGGCCTTCGCGCGCCGGCGACCCGCGTGTTGACCGAGGTGTTGACGGCGCTGATCGATGGTCGTCCAGGCGCCGAGGCGGTTCGCGGACACCCGGAACGGCTGCTGGCCGAGGCCGCATGCGCCGGGGTGCCGGGGCTTCAGGGGTATAATCCCCACGCTTCCTTCCCGACCGCATAGGTGACCTTTCATGACGGCCCGCAGATAGCAGTGCCGGTTTGCCCGTCGTGGCCGGGAGCGCAGGGAGAGGCGGTAGCCGGATGACGTTTCAGGACAAGGTTGTCGTCGTGACCGGATCCTCGCGCGGCATCGGCCGGGCGGCGGCGGTTGAACTCGGGCGGCAGGGCGCCGCCGTGGTCGTCAACTTCGTGAAGGACGCCGCCGCCGCCGAGGCGGTTGTGGCGGCTGTGGTCCAATCCGGTGGGCGTGCTGTCGCCCATCAGGCGGATGTCAGCGATTTCGCCGCCGCTGAGGCGCTGATCAAGTTCGCCATCCAGCACTTCGGCGACCTGCACATCCTGGTCAACAACGCCGGGATCACCCGCGACGGATTGATCATGATGATGTCCGAGGCGGACTGGGACGTGGTGCAGGCCACGAATCTCAAGTCGACTTTCAATTGCTCAAAGGCCGCCGTGCGCCACATGATGCGCAAGCGTTTCGGCCGCGTCATCAACATCACGTCCGTCGCCGGGCAAATGGGCAATGCCGGCCAGACGAACTACTCGGCCTCCAAGGCCGGGCAGATCGGGTTTACCAAGGCGCTGGCGCGCGAGGTTGCGCCGCGCGGCATCACGGTCAACGCCGTCGCCGCCGGCTACATCGAGACCGACATCTGGGCGACGGTTCCCGAGGCGGCCCGCCAGGCCGCCCTGACGATGATCCCGTTGGGCCGCACCGGGCAGCCGGAGGAGATCGCCAAGGCGGTCGCCTTCCTGGCCTCCGACGACGCGGCGTACATCACCGGCCACGTCCTGACGGTGGACGGCGGCATGGCGATGTTCTAGGAGGCGCGACGATGGACGGATGGGAGGATCGCCCGGCCGGCACGACGACCATCGCCCCTGGCGTCCTGGTGACGATCGCCCGCCTGACGGCGCTTGGTGTCCCCGGCGTGACCGGCATGGCGCGCGTGGCCGGAGGTGTGAACCGGCTGTTCCGCCGCGGCGCGGGTGAGGGCGTGCGCATCGAGGTCGCCGACGACACGGTCAGCGTCGACCTGTACCTGGTGCTGGGCAGCAACACGAACGTGCGCGACGTCAGCCGCAAGGTTCAGGCGGAAGTCGCCAGCGCCATCGAGCAGATGGTGGGCATGCCCGTCGCCCGGGTGGACATACATGTCGAGGATTTCGAAGACCCGCCGGCGACGGAGTGATCGGCGGCGATGAAGCGCGAACGCCGGCGCGCCCGCGCCCTGGCACTGCAGGCGCTGTACGAGGCCGACCTGACCGACCATTCACCCGAGGCGGTGATGGCCCGTCACCTGGAGGAGACGCCGCAGCTGACCGCGGAGGGCGCGGCGTTCTTTCAGGACCTCGTCCGCGGCGTCCGGTTTCACGCTCCGGCGCTTGACGTGTGGATCGCCCGCTGCGCGCCGGAATGGCCGGTCGAGGAGCTGGCGGTCATCGACCGCAACATCCTGCGCCTGTGTATGTGGGAGTTCGCCGTGTCCGCCCAGACGCCCATCAAGGTCGCCATCAACGAAGCCGTCGAACTCGCCAAGCACTTTGGCTCCGACAGCGCCCCGCGCTTTGTCAACGGCGTGCTGGGAACCCTAGCCGACCGCCTGGCCGACATCCGCCGCGAGCTGCTGCCTGCTCCCTGAGCCCACGCCATGGAATTCCTCGGTATCGGCCCGCTCGAGCTTGTGCTGATCGCCATCCTGGCGCTGGTGCTCGTCGGGCCGCGCGACCTGGCCAAGGTGGGCCGGGATGCCGGTCGCTTCCTCAACCGGATGTACCGTTCACCGACCTGGCGCACAATGAACGAGGCGTCACGTGAGCTGCGCAACCTGCCCAACCGGCTGGCGCGCGAGGCGGAGTTGGATACACTGCAGCGCGACCTGGATCATGTCAGCCGCGGCGTGCAGGACGATGTGAAGGCGGCAGGGGAAGGGATGCAGGCGTGGGCGCCACCGGCCCGCCCCGCTCCGCCATCCATCCGACCGCCCGACACGATTGCGTCCAAGTCGCCTGAGGCCTCTCCACCGACGGAAGCCCAGGCTCCGCCTCCGGCTTCCGAATCGCCCTTCGCAGAAGGCTGACGCATGCGCCGACTCCTCTCCCGAGCGTGGCGAATCCTGACCGCGCCCGTTCGCCTGTTGTTGGCGCCCTTCCGCCGCGTCCGCCAGTTCATCAACTACGAACCTGATGAGACCTCGGCTGGCGACGCCTTTGTCCAGACACTGCACGCTCCCAGCGTCTTGCTCGACCATCTCGAGGCACTGCGTGGTCACCTGATGCGGTCGTTGATCGCCCTGGCGCTCGGCACGGCGGTCGGCTTCACCTTCGCGCAGCGCATCCTGGACTGGATGGCCGAGCCGATCGGCGGGATCGAGGCCCTGCAGGCGATTGAAGTGACCGAGTCGGTCGGCGCGTTCATGAAGGTCTCCCTCCTGACCGGGTTCGTCCTCGCCTTCCCCTACATCCTGCTCGAGCTGTTCGCCTTCGTCAATCCAGGGCTCAAGCGCCGCGAGCGCATTCTGCTGCTGTCCTCCATCCCGGCCGCCACGGCCCTATTCTTGTGCGGCGTGGCCTTCGCCTACTTCGTGATGCTGCCGGTGGCGCTGCCGTTCCTGCTCAACTTCCTCGGCATCCAGACCGTGCCGCGCCCTTCGAACTACATCAGCTTCACCACCAACCTGCTGTTCTGGATCGGCGTGGCGTTCACCTTCCCCCTGATCGTCTTCGCGCTGGCGAGCGTGGGCATGGTCCGCGCCGCTCAACTGGTCAAGGCCTGGCGCTTTGCCATCGTCGGGATCGCCATCATGGCGGCGGCCATCACCCCGACCGTCGATCCGGTCAACATGGCGCTGCTGATGCTGCCGATGATCGGGCTATATGGGTTGAGCATCGTGCTGGCCGCCATCGCCGAGCGCACTCGCCGACGTCGGGCCGCCGAAGCCGAAGCCGAAACCTGACGCCGCGTCGGACCTCTCTGTATCTTCCCCCGACCCGATCCGTCCACCCCCCCCGCAAACGCGGTGCTGCAGCGCGGGCCGTGCGCCTCGATCGGCCGGGCAGGCCGGCGCCGGTTGAGCGGCTTCGAGACTCCCGCGTTGGGCCGGACGCGCGTCGAGGTTTGGAGCGAGCACGCTTCTGGCAGACATCGCCGGCTCGTGCGTGTGTGGGCCCGCAACCCGCCGCGCTCGCCTGCAACGCGCCGCCCAGGGGATCTGCGGCCCGGCTCAGGTGCGCAGCGCCGCGACCCCCATCCCCACCACGGCGATCCCGGCCGCCAGCAGGTAGCTGGTGCGCATGGCGGCCACAATGGCGGACGCCTCCCCCCCGGTGGAGTGTCCCAATACCGTTGTGAACACCGCACCGGCGAAGCCGACCCCCACCACCATGCCGACATTGCGCGCCAGCGCCAGGATGCCGGCGGCAATCCCCTGCCGGTGCGAAGGTGCAGCGCCCATGAGGGCGCTGTTGTTGGGCGAGACGAAGACCCCGATGCCAAGCCCGGCGACGGCCAGCATGCCGACGATCGTGCCGTTCGAGGAGCTGAGGTCCAGCCCCGAAAGCAGAAACAGGCCCAGGCCAAAGATACCCATTCCCATGACGCTAGGCAGGCGCGTGCCGACACGGTCGGACAGGCTGCCACTAAGCGGCGCCACGAGGGCCATCAGGAGCGGCTGCGCCGTGAGCAGCAGCCCGGCTTGCGCCGGCGTCAGGCCGCGCGCCTGGAGCAGGTAGAACGGCATCAGGAACAGGACGGTGTACACGCAGGTGTAGTTGAGCAGAGCGCTGGCGGCGGCGGCCGAGAAGGTCCGGCTGCGGAACAGGTTGAGATCCAGCATTGGCGCCGCGACGCGGCTCTCATGAACCAGGAAGACCGCCAACAGCGCCGCGGCGGAAGCGAGCAGGGTGAGCGTCGCCGGAGAAGTCCATCCCCACGCGTGCCCCTGGTTGAGCGCAAGCAGCAGCGCGACCAGCCCGGCGGTGAAGGTCAGCGCGCCACGTAGGTCGAAGCCCTCCGTGTCGGCATGGCCGTCGTCGCGCGGGACAAACCGTAGCGCCAGGGCCAGCGCCACGAGGCCGACCGGCAAGTTGATGTAGAACACCGCGCGCCAGCCCAGGGCGGTAGTCAGCCACCCGCCGACGGATGGGCCGACGGTCAGCCCCAGGTAGGTCATCGTCGCCTGCAGACCGAGGGCGCGGCCGCGCATCTCCGCCGGGAAACTCTTGGTGAGGATAGCCGGCGAGTTGGCGAACAGCATCGAGGCGCCAACTGCTTGCGCCCCCCGGGCAGCGACCAGGAAGCTGACGCTTGGCGCCAAACCACACAGCGCCGAGCCCAGCAAGAACACCAGGAAGCCGGTCGCGTAGACCGTGCGGTGGCCGCGCAGATCGCCCAGCCGGCCGACGCTGAGCAAGAGCCCGCTGACGACCAACAGGTAGACCGTGACGACCCATTCGATCCCGGCCACTGAGGCGCCGAAGCCCTGGCGGACGACGGGCAGGACGATGTTGACCACGCTACCGTCGAGGGCCGACATGAAGGTGCCAAGCCCGATCGCCAGCAGAACGCCCCAGCGCGCGCGGGAACTTACATCAGGAGACTGCAATGGATGAACCCCGGAAGGCGGACTCGGATCAGGCGCAGATGATAGCACGCGGGGAACCGGCTACTCCCGAAGGTAGTAGGGGACGTCGATGACGACCCGGGGCAAATTGGTGGTCCGGCGGCGATACAGGAGGGCAGCTTTCGTCAGCCACGCGGTCTGGTTGTGCAGCAGTCCCTGCCACCAACGCGCCGGCACGAACTCTGGCAGCACCAGCGTGGCCAGCTGACCGTCGTTGTGATCCAAATCGGTCTCATCCAGGAAGCGGATCAGTGGGTCAATCAACGACCGATAGGGGGACGGGAGGACGACGAGGGGGATTGCCGGAAACCATTGTTCCCAGTCCCGGCGCAGTGCTTCGCCCGAGCCAGGCTCCAGCTCGACGTGGACGGCGGTGATGTTGGACGAGATCCCCTGGGCATAGTCGACGGCGGTGATGACGCCCCGGTGGACCGAGGCCACCGGGATGACGAGCCGCGAGAGCGAGACCGGCTTGAGTGAAGGCGGCAAGCCGCGCAGCGACAGCTCGCGGGCAACTTCGGCGTAGTGTGAGCGGATGCGCAGGAAGGTGAGGATGACACCCGGGATCACGATCAGCGTGATCCAGGCGCCGTCGACAAACTTGGCCACCGCGATGATCAATACGGCGATCCCCGTTGTCAGGCACCCCAAGGCATTCAGGATAGCCCTAAGCCTCCAATGTGGCCCGCGCGACTTGTAGTCATGCACGACCATCCCGGCCTGGCACAGCGTGAAGGCCGTGAAGGCTCCGATGGCGAACAAGGGGATCAGCGCGTGCGATTCGCCGCGGAAGACGACAATCAGAATCCCCGCCGCCAGTGAGAGCGAGACGATGCCGTTGGCAAAGACCAGCCGGTCTCCCAGGCCAGTGAGCTGGCGCGGCAGGAAGCCCTCCTTGGCCAGCAGTGCGGCGACGCGCGGGAAACCGGCAAAGCTTGTGTTGGCGGCCACCGCCAGGACCAACAGCGTCGTCAGCTGTACCACGTAGTACGCCCAGCCTCTCCCGAGGACGGTCCGGGCGAGAGCCGAGAGGACGGTCTCCTGTGGACCGGGGACCACGGCGAGGTACTGGGTCAGGCCGATACTGCCGGCGAACAGCGCAGTCATCAGCACGGCCATCACGAGCAACGTCTGCCCGGCGTTCTTGGCTTCGGGCGGGCGGAAGGATGGCACGCCGTTGCTGATGGCCTCGATTCCCGTAAGCGCCGTGCAGCCTGTGGCGAAGGCGTGCAGAACCAGGATGACACTCAGCGGCGCGGTCGCCGGTGGCGCGATCCCCGCCAGAGGCTGCGGCCCGCCAGCCAGGGCCCTCCACACGCCAGCGGCCAGCATCAGGAAGAAGGCAACGAGGAACCCGTAGACGGGAATCGACATCAGGGTCCCCGTCTCACGCAGCCCACGCAAGTTGAGGAGCGTGATCAGGAACAGCAGAATGAGTGCCACGGAAACGCGGTGGGGCCAGAGGGCGGGGACGGCCGAGGCGATCGCCTCGACCCCGGCGGTCAGGCTGACGGCAGCGGTCAGCACGTAGTCGAGCAGGAGCGCCGCGGCCGCCACCAACCCGGCGCCAAGCCCGAGATTGGCGCGCGCCACGATCCACGATCCGCCCCCGGACGGGTACGCATGCAACGTCTGGTAGTACGACAGCGCAACGATCAGCAGGACCACGACGATCGCCAGTGCGACGGGGAAAGCGAGCGCCAGGCCGGCGCTACCGGCGACGACCAGGGCGAGGAAGATCTCCTGGTTGGCATAGGCGATCGACGAGAGCGCGTCGGGCGAGAACGCAGCCAGGGCGCGGATCTTGTTCATCCCTCGATCCCCCAGCGTATGCGTGGGCAAGGGCGAGCCAAGGACGATGTCTCTCAAGCGGTGGAGCACACGCAGCCTCCAGGTGTGTCAGTCTCCAGGCGGGCTCAGCCAGCCAGAAGAGCGATCAGCAGCGCGACCAGCGCCAACCAGGCCAGCGTCGAGCCGATCCAGCCGCGCCCTCCCGGATCGAACGCCGCCGGGATCACGCGGGCCGGCATGAGGCGGAACACCGGAACGCCTGCAATCCCGCCCGCCAGCGCATCGTCGGTTGTGGTGAATGGATTGAAGCCGAAGAAGAACCCGGCGAAACCGGCGTTCTTGAGCACCTGGCGGCCGACACGCATGCGCACGGCTTCGTCCGTCACCATACGCACCCGGCCCCAGAACCTCCCCGCCGGCAGCTGCACCTCCGCCTCCGGGATGGCGGCCAGGTTCTTCGCCCAGTGTGCCACCTCGCCAAAACCCGCGATGCAGTACACATCCCCATCGATCAACGCGTAGTTCACCGGCGTGTGCCGCAGCCTGCCGCTCTTGTGCCCGATCGTCGACAGGACCATGATGTAGCCGGCGGGTGGGCTGACCACCGCCGCACCGAGTCCGGAGCGAAAGACCGGGACCATGAAGTATCGATTGAGCAGGCGGAACGCCTGGCGTAGTCCCCGATAGGTGCGCATCGGCTCCCTCCGGACGGCGATTCTACCTTGGCCCTCCTCGGCATGCCGCCGCCTGCCGGCGGCCGCATGCCTCGAAGGGACAGTGGACGCGGCGGCGGCTTAGATCCAGCGCAGTGCCACGCCGAAGATGAGCAAGGCCAGGATGTCGACGCCGTAGATGACCCCCAGCACGTTGAGCTTCTGTCGGACCGTCGGCATGTCGAAGACCCAGAACGAGACCAGGAAGAAGGTCAGGTAGCCGAAGACGAAGATCAGCCACGGCGCGCCGACGTTCCACCACGGGTAGTCCCAGGTCAGTGCACCAACGGCGTTCAGCAGGACCTCCACGAAGACGCAGAACGCCGCGCCAACGACTGCGAAGAAAAGCCGGTTGGGGACGCCGAGGACCTTCGTCCGCTTGTCCGGCGGCAGCATCTTGGCGAAGGTGATCCCGGCGATGGCGAACATGAAGCAGATCTCGATGTTCAGCCCGATGAGGATCAGGTAGGCCGTCTTGCCCGGCGCGCCCCACACCGGCGCGTACTGGGTGAAGTGGAAGACGAGCGAATTCCAGATCTCGTTGAACCAGTCCATCCCCCAGAAGGCCAGGCCGGCAAAGACCAGGTTCCAGTTGCGCCGCTCGATCTCGCTAGCGTACACGTAGACGACGAGCGCGAAGAGCGTGATCACGTACCACTGGAACAGGCTGCCGTCGCGCAGAATGCTGAGCGCCTGTACGGCCGATTCGGTAGGCATCGTCGACCTCCTTGGTCGCTACCACCTGACACGTCCGGCCGATCGGCCGGACGTGTCAGGTGGTGAAGCGGAAGAACAGATACACGGCGTTGCCGAGCAGCGTGAGGCCCGGCAAGATCAGCGTGGTCAGGCAGGCTGCTGGAGATCCGAGGTGCAGGACGCCGGAATGGTCAATGCTCAATGAACCCGGCATGCCATCGAGGGCCGTGCCGTAGGTTGGGTCGTTGGGATCGAACAGGACCAGCTCCTCGGACTGATCGGCCAGGCGCTCAGGCTGGTTGGTCTTCGACGTCACCTCGTACGTGGCGCTGTCTTGGGCGCGGAACGAGAACGTCATAGCGATCACCTGCCGGTTGTTGATCGTCGTGTTCGTCGGCACCGCCGACATCAGCGTGGCGAATGCCAGGCGACCGGAGCCGAGCAGGCGGTTGCCCTTTAGCCCTTCGCGCAGCCCGAAGAAGACCATCACCGCGCCGATGAGCGGGAAGATGCCGGCAATCGCCGCCCCCGGGCCGAAGGTCGTCCGGCGCATCCCCTCCACGCGCGCAACGTCCGGCTGCGAGCGTAGGTAGGTCACGGCCAGGCGCTGTCCTGCGTCCGGGTAGTAGCCGGTGGAGTATGCCGTTGCGTCAACCTTCGTGCCATTGGCAGCGACGAAGCGGTAGTGGATCGCGTAGACCGGCGAGTCGTTCTCCGATGCATTCGTGTCCTCGACGGAGATCACGGTGCCGGTCGCCCTCTCCGCGTCCATGAACGAGAACATCGGCCCACTCCAGTCCGCCTGAAGGGTGAATCCATAGAAGAAGATCATGCCGAAGCCGAGCAGCAGCCACCCAATCTGCTGAAGCGCGCCGCCGAACAGGACGGTGAGGCGGATACACTCGGGGACGGAGCGCGGCGGCAGCAGGATGGCCGGCTCGACCGGCGTGCGCGGCAGTTTCTCGGTCATGTTCGAGCTCCCTGTGCATGGTCAGTTGGAGGCCGGCGACGGGCGCGCCACTCGTGCTCGAGAATAGCCATCAGGTCCAGGCTCCAGAGGGCGTCCCCGACCCGACGGGCGTCCCTCAGGTGCCCCTCACGCACGAACCCTTCGGCTTCGTAGCAGCGGATGGCGGCCGAATTGAAATCGAACACGAGGAGCTCGACGCGGTGCAGGCGTAGTTCGCCGAATGCCAGGCGCAGCATGTGGCGAACCATGACCCTGCCGATCCCACGCCCGCGGCGTGCCGGATCGACGAGGACGCGGCAGATGCGCGCCGAGTGCCTGTCGATGTCGTTGAGCTCGATGTGGCCGACATGGTCCCCCTGGCCGTCGCAGGCGGTCAAGATGCGCCGGGGGGATGACTCCCCCTCGCCCGATGCGCGGTAGACCTCAAGCTGCGTCCGGTCCAGGGGGTAGCGCAAGAACCCACCGGCCCACTGCATCAATGCCTCAGGATTCTCGATCCAGGCGAGCAGCCGATCGAAGTCCAGACGGTCGAAGCGACGCAGGCTGAGATCATCCATCAGTTTGCGGGAACGGCCGAGCGAGTCGTAAGTGGCTTCGGCCCGGGAGGAACCTGAGCCGGGCAGCCGGCGCCGGCAGATCGCACGTCCCCGTCAGGCTCGCCCGTGCCAGGGCGCACGAGCGCAAAGGCTAGCACACACCGGTGATGTTGGGAAACGGCGTGATCCGGGCACCTCTGCCTGGTCCCGAGCCGGGCGCAGCGATCGTGCCCGGATGTGCTACAGTCGTTGGCGGCCGAGATCCCACGCGCGGCTGTCGTTCCGAGGAGAGACCGAACGCGCACCACTCCTGCCGCGCTGCTCGTGTGCACGATCCTCCTGATCGCCGTGGCCTGCAATACGCCCGGCCTGACGCGTCAGGCCGCACCCACGGGCGCGGCCCGGTGCCCGCAACGGCTACAGGTGCCTCGCTCGAGGCAACCCACCCGCCGGCGCCGACGCCCACCTATGGTCCCACGCCGACGTATGTCCCACCCCCGTCCGACTTCCCGCGCCTCGAGCGCCACCCCGATCCTTCGGAATGGGCGCGAGGCAGCCTGCAGGCGTTGCCCGCCGTCGATCTTCAGTCGACCGATCCGTGGGAGCTCGATCTGCGGTCGGCGGACCTTTCGCTCCTCGACCTGAGCGCCTCGGGAGAGACGCTGGCGATTGCCACCTTTGATACCGACACGCGCTGGCCGGCCGCAGGGTTGCTGCCTCCGGGCTTCGATCCGTTGGCAATCCTCGAGCTGGGGAAGGATCCGGGGCTGGGCGTTCGGCGGCTTCACGAGCAGGGGATCACCGGCCGCAACGTCGGCATCGCCATCATCGACCAGACGCTTCTGGTGGACCACGAGGAGTACCTCGATCAGCTGCAGGTGTACGAGGAGACGGACGACGTACGGGGCGCCTGGCTCGAATCACAGATGCACGGCCCGGCCGTGGCCTCGATCGCCGTGGGCCGGACGGTCGGCGTGGCGCCGGAGGCCGACCTGTACTACTTCGCTTCGGCGATGTGCGGCACCGGAACCCACGAGTCCGTCGACTTCGCCTGCCTGGCGGAAGCCGTCCAGCGCGTCCTCTCCCTCAGTACCGAGCTCCCGGAGGGCCGGAGGATCCGCGTGCTGTCCATGTCGATCGGCTGGTCTCCAGGCGACCAAGGGTATGACGTCATGCAGGCCGCGGCGGAGGCCGCCAGGGACTCCGGCTTGCTGGTCATCTGTTCCAGTGTGGAGGAAGTGCATGGGTTCCGTTTCCACGGCCTCGGGCGCATACCCACCGCCGATCCGAATGACTTCGGCAGCTACGGCCCCGGCGTGTGGTGGGCGGAGCAGTTCTTCGCCGGGCAGGTGGCGAGCGGGGCGCTCCTGGTGCCGATGGACGAGCGCACGACCGCCTCGCCGGCGGGAACGCAGGACTATGCCTTCTACCGATCCGGTGGCTGGAGCTGGTCGATCCCCTACATCGCCGGGGTGTACGCCCTCGCAGCCCAGGTCCGTCCGGACATCACCCCGGACGTGTTCTGGAGCACGGCGCTTCGCACCGGGACGACGATTGAAATCCTTCACGATGGCCGGACGTTCTCCCTCGGGCCCATCCTCAACCCCGAGGAGTTGATCGCCGCGTTGCGCCAGCCGTAGAGGCGGCGCAGGGGGGGCGCAGGGGCGAAGCACGGCAGTCCTGTGCTTCGCCCCTACATGATCGCCGGCGAGCCTTCGTAGCCAGTGATGCCTTCGACGTGCTGCAAGTCACGCGGCATCTATTCCGTCATCCTACCCACGACCTCATTGTCAGTCGCCTGAATCGGCACGGGCGAAGCACTACGGCGATGTGCTTCGCCCCTACGGATTGGCCGGCGGCCTTTCGCGGCCGCGCACCCTTGGGCGGGTCACGGGATTGCATCGCCTCCTCATTCATCTTCACGCCTGCATCCTGATTCGCACCTCCATGAACGGGTAGGGGCGAAGCATGCTTCGCCCCTACCTGGCCACCAGGGGTTGCCGTCTCAGATACCCATCCCGCAAAGGCACCGATCTGGCCGGCTGAGTCAGTCGTATTGACATAAACGCGTTGATTGGACACGTTCTCTCGCTCTGGCTCGGATCCAAGAACGCTTCTGCACTAGTTTGTTATGCGATTGCCACGGTTGAACGCACGTTCTGTCATATAATATTGGTTGTAAGAAGGTCGAGCCGTGGAAGAGACATCGAAGGCAGTAGGACGAAGGCTCTCCGGGTCGGCGCCGGCCAAAGCCCAGCGGCCTCGGCGGATCCGGCAGCGGCAGGGACGGGGCGTCTTCCCGGGAGCTGCGCCGGACGCGGACTTCGAGGTTGACGTCGGCCGGCGGTTGCGCGTGTTGCGCACGGAGCACAGGCTCTCGCTTCGCCTGTTGGCCGAGCTGAGCGGGCTGAACGTCAACACGCTGAGCCTGATCGAGAACGGCCGGACGTCGCCCAGCGTCAGCACGCTCCAGCAAGTGGCGCGGGCGCTGCAGCTACCGATCAGCGCCTTCTTCGAGACGGAGGATGCCGCGCAGGCGGTTGTCTTTCAGAAGGCGGGGCAAAGACCGCGCGCGGCGTTTGCGCACGGCACGGCCGAGGATCTGGGCGCCGGGATGACGCTGCGCGGCGGACAGCCGCTGATCATCACGCTGCGCCCGGGGACCGACAGCGGCGCAGCGTCGATCGTGCACACGGGCTACGAATTCGTCTACTGTCTGGAAGGCCAGCTGGCCTATACCATCGAAGGCCGCTGCTACCAGCTCGAGCCGGGCGACAGCCTGATCTTCGAGGCCCACCTTCCCCACTACTGGGGCAATCCCGGGCAGACCATCACCCGCTCCCTCCTGATCCTGTGCCCCAATGACGAGAACGATCGTCCCACCGAACGGCACTTCGCAACCGAGGCCGACGCCCTGCCCCCCGGGCCGGCGGCCTGAGGAGGTGTCCGATATCCAGCCGGGGAGTGCGTTCCCTGTTGACCCTCCTGGTCGTGACGGCGTCGATCGGCCTCTTCGGCAACCTCGCGCCGGCGGAGGCACGGACGGAGGCGTCGGACAACGATGAGTCCTGCATCTCCTGTCACGAATCCCTTTACCAGCTGCACGATACCGGGAAGTGGTACTGCCTGTGCGAGGTCAAGGCACGATGCACGTTCTGCCACGGCGGCATCGTCGGGGCCTACGACGAGCAGACGGCGCACGAGGGCATGATCGCCAAGCCAATACAGACCACGGAGAGCGTGTGCCAATCATGCCATCCCAATGACTACCAAACCCGCGTGTCCAAGTTCGTCGCCCGCGCGGGATTAAGTGCCACCCCGTGCCCGACGGCGGTTGCAGCGGCGCTCTTCACTGCGCCGCCGGCGACACCTGCCCCGGCGACCGGCCTGGCGACCTGGCAGATCGCGGCGCTGAGCATCCTCGGCGCGGGTCTCGTCATCTTGACCTGGTTCGCTTGCCGCTGCTGGCAGGCAGATTGCCTCCAGAGGCGCACAGTACCCTAGCCGCCCATCCTCATCCCAGGCATCGGAGGGAGATCGACATGCGCATTGCGGTCATCACGGACGATGGCCAGACGATCAGCCAGCATTTCGGGCAAGCGCCCTACTATCTCGTCGCCACGGTCGAAGATGGCAAGATTACCCAGCGCGAGATGCGTGACAAGCTCGGTCACACCCACTTCGCCGCCGGAGGGCACGGCCACGAGGCCGAAGGACAGGCTCATGGCCACGGCCCGGCCGCCGATAACCGGCATGGCCGCATGGCCCAGGCAATCGAGGATTGTGGGGCCGTGCTGTGCGGCGGCATGGGCTCGGGCGCCTACCAGAGCATACTGGCGCGCGGCATTCGCCCGGTGGTCACCGACCTGACATCGATCGACGAGGCCGTGCTGGCCTACGCCGCGGGAACGATCGTCGATCGCACCGATCGCCTGCACTGAGGGAAGCGGAGCGGCCAGCACACAGACAGTCGCCGCCCTGGCAAGACACGCACGACGACCCGCGATCCAGAAGGGGCTCGGCGCACGCGCGTCGAGATGCGTCTTCGATCCCCGTCTCCTGCGCCAGATCGGTGGGCCGCAGGGTTTCGCAGTCTCCCCTCCCATGTCCTGCCGAAGACGCAGCGGCTCGCCCCAAACGGCCCAGGGGCGAAGCTCAGCAGTTCTGTGCTTTGCCCCTACAAGTTGGCTGATGGGGGATCGCCGACACACGGCCCATGGCTTGCTGCAGGATTGCGCCGCCTCCCCCTCTGTCGTGTGTGGCACCTGAGGCTCTCCTCGAAAATTGAGTAGGGAGAGCGGGTCGCCCGCTCCCCCTCTCACACCACCGGACATGCGGGTCCGCATCCGGCGGTTCGTCGAGGAATGTGCATTAGGTGGTGGTAGTGCTCGGTGAGGGTGCACAGTCCCTGAGCCAACCAGTAGCTGTTGCTCAAGGCGGTGTGGACCACAGGACTTGCGGCCATATGCCACGGGCTGGTGCCCGTCGCGCCAAGCGCGGCAAGGGAGCGCGGG
>Ga0315293_10000711_pt1 | contig 31195 bp, 34 predicted proteins | sample YL17G13_20_MG_FD_203071 | JGI IMG/M metagenome (GOLD analysis project Ga0315293, IMG submission 203071) | Sediment microbial communities from Yellowstone Lake, YNP, Wyoming, USA - YL17G13_20 | ecosystem: Environmental > Aquatic > Freshwater > Lake > Sediment | place: USA: Wyoming | collected... | reverse complement strand
TACCCAAAAAAATTTCCTGATGATTTTATCCACCAAACTCCTCCGCTTTTCTATTAATAATTCCTCGATTTCTTTACTTATACTTACTTATAAATATTAACTATTTTATATATTCTACAAAACTTTCAAAAATCCTTCTTTTAGAGGAATTAGAAATAAACTAGATGTTGTGAATTCTTTATAAGCATATCTGAACACCAATAAAATTTCTCTTTTAGGGGAGCTGATAACTTTTTCTTGTTTTTCAGTTTATTTATTAAATGATCTGGAATATGTATTCTATTAATCACTATCTATTGCTTTCTTTTTCTGTGATCTCCTTCTGGCATCTCTCACTAAAAAAATATGCTTGGTCTTTATCTACAATAACCCCTGGGGTAATGATTATTCTATTATCTTCTATCCCAACTCTGACAATATCACCATCTTCAATATTCAAAATTTTTCTAATTTTTCTGGGAATAGTGAGATGTCCATTTCTGGCTATTTTGCTAATTACTTCTAACATTTTTAGATCCCCTCATTTTCAAATTTTATTCTTACTTTTCTATTCAAAAAATAACACAATTTACAAAATATATCAATATGTAATTTACATATTTTTATTTTATAAAGTGTGGGAATTTTATTTCATCGGTAGAAATCCGTTTGAAATTCGGTTGACAATAAATGCAATTGTAATATTATGTAATAAATGGATGTATTAATTAGATGGAGGGATAAGTATGGCTACTAAAGAGAAGATAACTATTTCTTTACCAAAAGAAGTAGTTGAGGCTTTAAGAGAGGAAATACCTGATAGAAATAGAAGCAAATTTATTGCTGAAACGATAAAAAAACAACTCCGAAAGCTAAAAGAACAAGCCCTAATAAAAGCATATAAAGAGGCCTACACGGAAATAAAAAAAGAAAATCAAGAATTTGAAAGTATACCCCTTCGAAGTGTATATTCCAAAGGAATCAGCAGGTTTAAATGAAAATTCCAAAATAATGATTATACAACTTAGAAGCATAGATAAGAAAAGACTATTGAATAAAATAGGAATTATTGAAGACAAAGAGATTATAAACAAAATAAACGAAATGATCAGTGAACATTTTGACCTATAATTAATTAAGCGGGGAACCCGAAAACATCTAATTTATTTCCTTGCTTACTTTCCTTCTAAAATATCATGTTTTCCAATTCGAAAGAAAAGATATCCTTTGGATGGGATAAATTTTCAACCAAGAGCTTTATCTTTTCATCTGTCTTCTTCTGAATAGTAGCTGAAAGTTTTTTATAGTCTTTCTTAAAATGAGCAGTATAAATTAATTGCATCTATCTATTTATGAAGATCATCAATTAAGTGATTTACACTATTATGAATCTTAACCTTACCTTTTTTAACATCATCTATAGCTTCTTTTAGCATCTCTTCACCTTTTGCCGACAAGTTTACCGAGACTTTATCTACCAATATTTTAGGAATAATAACTATTTTATCGTCTTCCTTGACGATTTCTAAATAATCACCTTTTTTGATGCCCAGTTCTTTACGAATTCCACTGGGAATGGGGTTATTTGCGCTTTATCTCTAACTTGAATTAAAGGCATTAGTCTTATCCCCTCCAATCACAAATAATCCTATAGTAAGAATTTCCTACTTTCCTTCTTAATATAAGATAGCAAATATTAATAGAAGTGTCAAATTTTAATCTAAAATCAGCAAAATCGGGAATATTATTCCCTGCGTTTTTCAGAAGTGCAGAAAGAACTCTCTGGAATGAAGGTAGAGCTGGGGAAAATTGAATAGAACTATTAACAAAAGGGGACAAGATACTCTTAATTTTTAATAATAATATCCTGTCCCCTTTTTCTATTTGTGTCATTTCCATGAAACTTGTACTCGTGAAAACGGGTAATGGGAATCCACTGTAAACCGTAAACTGAAAACTATCTTTCTATCTTGTATTTTAATCGGTGAATTGGTAAATTGGGCAATTGAATAATCTTGCAACTTGCATCTTATCTTATTATCTTTGTTTTTGCTATATACTAACGACTATATACTATTTATAATTCCCTCTTTCACCTTCTCCACCACATAATCTATCTGTTCTTCCTTCAAACCCCCTCTCCAACCTAATTACATAAACAAACCAGCTTACCAAAACCACTTGTTATATTTTTTCAATTCACTTAAGAGTTCGCCCAACACTTCACCTAAAACCTAAACCATAATACATCAAACCTATCCATTCGTGTATAGCATAAAAATTATTATTTAATGCCCCTGCATTAGGTAAAAAATCTAAAATATTCAAAGGTTCTTTTCCTAAAATATAATTAACTGGGGCAGGAATTATCTTAATCTCTCCCCTCTCAAAACTTTTTACTGAACGCCTCATATGTAGAGCACTGGTAACTAAAATAATCTTCTGATAACCTTCTTCTTCTAATCTCTTTAAAGAATATTTCGCATTCTCCAAAGTAGTTTTAGACAAATCTTCAATTATTATTTTCTCTTTATCTATTCCCCAGGAAAGAAGCACCTCTTGCATCACCTTAGCAATAGGCAATTCATTACTCCTGCCTGGGCCGCTACCTCCACTTAGGCAAATATCACAACCTAATTTTTGATAAATTTTATATCCCCCATAAAGTCTAGCCAGGGTAGTCTCTCCAATTTCTGCTCCCTCATCGCCTGCTGCTGGAGAACCCAGGACCATACCTCCCGATAGAATCACCATTACCGTATCCCCTATCTCCTCTTTACTTAATTGTTCAAAAGAATAGGGAGAGTAATCATCTTCCAGGGTTCTAACTAAAAGATATTCTCCGGGCCAAGTACTTAAAAGATAAAAGGAAATAAAAAAGAAAAATATTAATATGTGAGCCATCTTTTTCTTTTTTAAAACTAACAAAATATATACTAATAAAATTAAAAGCAAGAAAAACCCGGGAGAAAACATTATCTGCTCTATAGCTTTACGAAAAAATAAAAAATCCCACACTTTCGCTCCCTTCTGTCATTCCCACGCTCCCTTCTGTCATTCCCACGAAAGTGGGAATCTATCTTTTCCCATCATCGCGAATAACTACAGGAAGCGTCGAGCGTCGCAATCTCGTCTGTAAACCGTAAACTAATAACTGAAAACTATCTTTCTACCTTGCACTTTAATCGGTCAATTGGTAGATTGGTAGATTGGACGATTGGTAGATTGTTTTTTTATTGGCAAATTGATATTTTAAAACGTCTCCTTAGAAGTAAAACGCATAATCGCTGTTTTTATAATAATCTTAATATCTAACCACAAACTCATATGCTCCACATAATATTTATCACACTCCACTTTTGTTGCTAAATCTTCACCCCCGGTTTTCATAATCTGCGCATAACCGGCAATGCCCGGTTTAACCTTATGAATCCCTGCCTTAGTTCTCATCTTAATTAAATCATACTGTGTATAATGCGGCGGGCGTGGCCCAACTAAACTCATCTCTCCTCTTACCACATTAAATAAATTAGGCAACTCATCTATAGTAAACTGCCTTATTATTTTCCCCACTCTGGTAACATACGAATTTTCTTCTCCTAAATCCTCTTTTGCACCATCCGGTGTCCCCACACTCATACTCCTGAACTTATAAACCATAAAATCTTTATTATCTTTCCCTACTCTCTTTTGCTTAAAAAAAACAGCTCCTGATGAATCTAACTTTACCAACACCCCAACTACCACAAATAAAGGAGCTAAGATTACTAATAAAATTATAGAAAAAAATAAATCAAATATTCTTTTTATCATCTTCTAATATTAATTCCTTTATCTAACAATAAAAATTTCTTTTGCTTGAATTAAAAATTATCTTTATACCACTCAACAGACTCTTGTAAACCCTGCTCCAAGTTATAAAGAGGGGTAAAGTGTAATATTTTATTTGCTTTATCGCTTGAATAACAATTGTCAGAACTAATCGTTTCTATCATTCTGGATAAGGTTTTAATTAATTTTTGATTCTTGATTATTTTAGCTAAAGTTAAAGGAATGCTCAATCGGATTGTAGAAACTCCTAATGTCTTTTCTATCATATTTAGAATATCACAAAACCTATAAAAATCTTCCCCTATATTAAATACTTCTCCATTTGCCTTATCTTCTACTGCTGCTAACATTGCTGCCTGTATCGCATCATTAGTATGCAGCATAGTTTTTCTATTTTTGCCTTTGCCTACCATAAAACTTAAATGTTTTTTTATCACTTTGTATAATAATGGTAAATTCCCATGATCATATTTTCCATAAATACTTGAAAGCCTTAAAATTACTACCGAAAGCTTAAAATCTTGCCATGATTTAAGTAAAATTTTTTCTGCTTCCAATTTGGTCTTACCATAAACTGTTGAGGGGAAACAGGGCATTTTTTCGTCAATGATTTTTCCCTCAGTATCCCCATAAACCGATACAGTACTAAAAAAAATTATTTTTTTTACCTGATATTGTAAGGCTAATTCAGCTATTTTTTTAGTAAGTATTACATTTAATGATTTATATTGGTTATAATTGGCTTCCGATCGATCATGTACTTTAGCAGCTAAATGAAATATTATATCTATATGATACTTATTAAAAATTGCATCTAAAAAATCTTCTTTTGTTAAATCCCCTTTAATTTTTATTAATGATTTTTGATTTTTCACACTATCAATTAATTTAAAATTTCTGCCAAGCAATATTAGATTGCAATTTTCATCAATCAGCCTTTTTGTTAAATGATAACCTAAAAAACCCGTAGCACCTGTAATTAAAATATTTTTACGTACTAAACCAATAGTCATTTTAGTTCCTAATAATATTTTTATTTTGCATACTATCTATTATAAAATTAAGTATAAAATCGAGAAATTAATTTTTAATATAAAAATTTACCCTACTTTTAAAAATTCTTAGGGTGCAAATTCTTTTACTAAACTCATACTTTATTAAAATATTGCCCCAATTTTTAATTAATTTTTAAAATTTTCCTCCACTAATATGAAATAAAAACTTTATCGCAAACCATAAAAATTTAATAAAAATATAAAAATCATAAATCTTGATAATATATTTTTTACTATCTTGCTACAATATTTTTCTCCAATATTCCAATATATCTTTTAATGTTTTATCTAAAAGTATCTCTGGCTTCCAGCCACTCCTTCTTCTAAATTTTGAAGAATCGCCTTGTAAAATAGGATTATCAGAAGGCCGCATTCTCTTCATATCTTTTCTTATCTCTATTTTCTTTTTAGATATATTCAAAAGTTTATTCAATAAATCATGAATTTGAATAATCTTTTCAGAACAAATATTATATACTTCCCCTGGTTCCCCTTTATCCAAAGCAAGCCAATAACCCCTTACCATATCCCGTACATCAGTAAAGTCTCTCTTTGCTTCTAAATTACCAACTTTTATTATTGGTTCTCTTAGCCCTTTTTCAATTTCCGCTATTTGTTTAGCAAAATCAGAACAAACAAAATCAGGAGATTGTCTTGGCCCAATATGATTAAAAGGTCTTACACGAATAATATTCAAACTATAATTTTTAAAATAAAAGAAACTTAGAAAATCTGCACTTGTCTTACTAATAGAATAAGGATTCACTGGTAATAGGGGATGACTTTCACCAATTGGTATATCTTTTTCTTTAACTAAACCATATTCATCAGCTGAACCAATAAACAATATTCTAGGTTCAATCTTTAATTCAATAATTGCATTATAAAGATTCAATGTGCCATACAAGTTGGTGTCAAAAGTTAATTTTGGTTCCTTTAATGAGGTGGGCACAAAGGATATAGCTGCTAAATGGTAAATTTTATCAGGTTTAATATCTTCAATAACATTTTTTAAAGCATCATAATTTCTAATATCACACCTATATATTTTAATTTTATTCACAAAACCTTTAAGATTAGAAAATGTACTTTTATCAAAAAAAGTTCCAAAAACTTCATATCCTTTTTCAATAAGAAACTCAGCTAAATGCGACCCCGCAAAGCCCGATATCCCTGTAATTAATGCCTTCATAAATTTATTTCCTATTTTTATTTAAATTAAATAATTTAATATCATTTTCTATTCTCTCTAAATCTGCCTCAATCATCATTTTAATTAATTCTTCAAAACTTGTTTCGGGGGCCCATCCTAATTTTTTTAGAGCTTTGGTAGAATCACCAAGTAATAATTCTACTTCAGCAGGCCTAACGAATTTTGGATCGACCATTACATAATCTTTCCAATTTAAATTAACATAATCAAATGCAATTTGGACCAAATCTCTTACCGAATGAGTTATACCAGTACTTATTACATAATCATCTGGTTTTTCCTGCTGCAGCATTAACCACATTGCCCTTACATAATCTCCCGTAAATCCCCAGTCCCTTTTAGCATCTAAATTGCCTAATCTCAATTCATTAGACAAACCCAATTTTATTTTTGCTGCTGCATTAGTCACTTTTCTGGTAACAAATTCTAACCCTCTCCTGGGAGATTCATGATTAAATAATATTCCGGAACAACAAAACAAGTTATAACTCTCTCTATAATTAATTGTAATCCAATGCCCATATAATTTTGCCACCCCATATGGACTTCTGGGATAAAATGGAGTCTTTTCAGTTTGAGGCACTTCTCTTGCTTTCCCAAACATCTCACTGCTCGATGCCTGATAGAATTTTATCTTTGGATTAACTGCCCTAATTGCCTCAAGAACTCTGGCTACTCCCAGGGCAGTTGCCTCTCCTGTAAATACAGGCTGTTTCCAGGAAGTAGGTACAAAAGATTGCGAAGCTAAATTGTATATTTCATCTGGATTAGATTCTTTAATGGCATTCATCAAAGAGTTTTGATCTAATAAATCACCGGATATCAGTTCAATATTATCCTGAATATGTTTTATCCTTTCAAAATTCACAGTACTTGTTCTCCTTACTAATCCAAATACCACATAATCTTTATTTAATAAAAACTCCGCCAAATATGAACCGTCCTGCCCAGTTATGCCAGTTATTAATGCTCGTTTGTTAGCCATTATATTCTCCCTTCAAATTTTCTAAATTTATTATACTGAATAAATTTTTATCATTTATCAATACCTCTACGCCTGCATAGGTGTAGATTTTTTAAATTAAAAAATTTCTAATCTTTTTATAACTCTATAATTTACTTTCCCCTAAAACTTTATCCACTTCCTTGTAAAGCTTTTCTCCAATAATATCCCATCTATATTTACTGTTTATAAGTTTTTTTGAATTATTACCAATTCTATCCCTCTTCAATTTATCATGTATTAGATCTAATATTTTTTTTGCCATCTCTTTCTCATTATCTACTATTATAAAATGTTTACCGTCTTCACCAGATATTCCCCTCGCTCCTTTAGAAGTAGTTACTACAACTTTCCCTAATGCCATAGCTTCTAATATTTTATATTTTGTTCCTGCACCAAACCTTAGTGGAGCCACAACTATTTTTGCCTTTTCTAAATATTTGTATGGGTCATCCACAAAACCTATTACTTCTATATTTTTTCTTCTACCTAATTTTAAGACCTCTTTCGTTGGATTTGAGCCAACAATAATAAATTTAAGATCATCTTCGATTTTTATTATTAAAGGAAATATTTTGTTAGCAAAATATATTACTGCATCTACGTTTGGAGAATAATTCATCTTACCTAAAAATACAATCCATTTTTCCTCTTTAAAATTATTCTTTCTTGTTAATAATTCTTCTTTAACTCCATTAGGAACAATGATTAAATTATCAATTACATTTTGTGAATTATCTACTAAATATTGTTTATCAAAAGGAGAAGTAATAAAAACTTTGTCAAACTCTTTTAGCATTTTAAGTTCATATGATAAAGTTCTTTTATTTTCTACCGGATAAATAAATCTCCACAATCCAGCTGAATTTTTTTGGGCTTCTTGATAATTTACGGAAGTCGCATCAATAAAATCTATAACTTTCGGTATATTAGTAATCTTTCTTAAATATTTAGTCATTCTAATATGCACACAAAATATTAAATCATATTCAGTATAATGCTGATTAATCCATTCTTGAACCTTTTTGAAATAATGATAATATATTTGAAGTGAATTCTTTGAAAAAAAACCTTTTAAAGTGTTTAATTTAAACCATATAGGATTAAAAGAATATGGAATAACTTTATTGAAAATTTTTTCCATTTCTCTAATATCCTCGGCAGCAATTTTACCTTCATTAATTGCTAATAAATCAACTTGATATCTTTCAGCGAGAATCTTTCCAATATTATAAATTCTAATTCGCGAGCCATCTATTAACGGGTAGGGAAAACGATAAGATATCATTAAAATTTTTTTCATTATTATCTGATAACCATCACTTATGAATAATCGATTTTTAGATATAAAATATACTATTTATCTAAAAGTGCAAACAAAATAAAAAATTATTTAATTAGATATTAACTATTTACTTTGTTTATATCATATTATTTTATTGCTTTATCCTTTATTAACAAAAATAACTATAAATTTTTATGATTCTATAACTTAGAATTTTAACATTTATTAAAAATATTAACCAATTTTCTAGCCGATATTTCCCAATTAAATTTTTCAGCTTGTTTAAGAGCTCTTCCTTTCATTTCTTGATAAAATTCATCATCTTCCAAAAGCCTTTTTATATCCATCGTAAAACTTTCATAATCTCTTGGATCGTGTATTAACCCTCCCTGTCCTACAACTTCCGATATTGAAGAGGTATTTGAAGTTAATGTTGGAAGCCCAGAGCTCATTGCTTCTAGTGGTGGCAATCCAAATCCTTCATAAAAGGAAGGAAATAAAAATAATTTCGCTAAATTATAAATATATGGTAAATCTTCATCATCTATATGACCCATATAATAAATATTTTTACGTTCTTTTATTTCTTTAAATATTTCTGATGCCCCATATCCAGGTTTTCCAACAAGAACTATTTTAATATTTTTATCGATATTTTTTATTAAATCTCCGATTTTTAAAACTCCCAAAATATTTTTTCTATTCTCGATTGCTCCTACATGCAAAATAAAGTTCTTTGGAAGATTATATCGTGAAATTAATTTCTTCTTCTGTTCTGCACTCAAAATCCTTTGTTTAAATTTATCATCAGCAGCTGCATAAATTATATGAACATTCTCAGCGGGAACATTATAAAATTTAATAATATCTCTTTTTGAATTTTTTGAATCTGCAATTATAGCTTGACTTTTCTTGATTGAGGAGGGTAAAAAAATATTTAAATAATTAGTATAAAAAAAATCTCTATATTTCGGATTTATTTTAGGAATTAGATCATGAATAGTAATAATATTTTTTATTTTTTTATCATTAAATAAATAAGGAAGAAAATGGTTAGGTTGAAAAAAAAGATCAATTTTATATTTCTTTAATGCAATAGGTAGTGCAAAATTTAACCAAATTGGGAAATAGTATTTAGACGGTATAATGTTATTTTTACCCACATAAATGACATTAAATCCTTTAATTATATATTCTGATAATTCACTTTCACCGAAAGAAAATAAATAATATTCGTTTTTTTTATCTATCTCTGGAATGTATTTTAATAAATTTTGCAAATAACGATTAATTCCAGTCATTTTTTTTCTTGCTAAAATACTAGCATCAATTCCTATTTTCATAAAAACCTCACTTTTTAACAAACTTCTTTAAATATAATTTATAATTTCTTAAAAAAATATTAATTTTATATAATATTTCTAAATATTTTTTATTTTAAAACCTATTTTAAATGCACATCTTTCATTTACCATTTAAAATATTTTACACGATCTAACAAATAAAATATAATATAAATTGAAAAAATAGAAAACAAACTTTCGGGTAAATTATTTCTTAAAACTCCATAAAAAGATAAAAATAATATTAATAAAAAACCTATTTTCTTAAAAGCAATTTTACCCTCTTTTAATTTTTTAAGCTTATTATCAAAGTATGAAATTAATATTCCGAAAGTAAAAGTAAAAATAATACATCCAAAATAACCAAAATTTAAAAAAATATCTCCAAAAATTGAAGGAGCTATAAAAAAGCCTTTACTGGCTGATTCTGGATGCAATTTAAACATATAATATCCGGAAGTATTATAAGGTTTTTTCGGCCAAATAGATCTAGGAATTGGTTTAAAAATTAACGGTAATAATACAGTTTTTCCATATTTATAATCTAGTATTTCTATATTTTCTTTTATTTCACTATAAGCAATAATCGGGGATAATTCTCCTCTTATCATTGTTGCTATTTTTTCACCAAAATTATCTAAATAATTAACTTGAACATCTTTTATTCTATTTTCTCTTATTACTCCAAAAAATGTTCCTATAAAAATAATCAAAATAATAGATATCATTATCTTGGTGAAAGATACACTTCCTTTTATTAAAAAATTTACAAATAATACAAACAATAATCCAAATATAAAACCACTTCTCGATAAAGAAATTAATGGAAATAAAACATAAATTAAAACAAGATAACTTGTTTTAATCCTAAATTTTGAATAAATACAAATAGCAATATAATATATAATAAGAGCCTGTAAAGAAGTATTTATAATAATACTAATCATATTCATTAATGTCGCAGCAACGTTCTCCTTGCCATACATAGAGATAGATTCCACAAGTAATTTTCCTGTATAGAAATTAATAAATCCAACTTTTAATATTGTAAAAATTTTGAAAAAATATACGATAATAATAAAACAAAGTATAATTTTTTCTAATTTTAATTTTAACTTTAAAGATTCTTCTGAAATAAGTATCTTTCTTTTTACCATTCTTTTAGGCAAAATAAAATAAAAATAGTATCCAATAATAAATGAAAATGAGTATATTATAAAATCAATTCTTAGATTATTTAAAGTTTCACCTTCATAAAAAATAGAACTTCCAACTAAAAATAATATAAACACATAAAATAAAAAATAGTTTCTAAACGATATTATGTTTTTATAATCAAAAAGTATCGTGCAAAAAATTAAAGATACTACAATATATATTATAGTAATGCCCCCGTATAATATATTAAAAAATAATATATTTTTTATATTTTTCCTAATTTACCTCTTAAAAAATCAACATATGCCTTTATAATATAACATAAATTAACAAATTGCTTTTTCCCAATCTTATCTATCACTCTTCCTATAAATAAAAATAAGAAATTTAATAAAAAATAATTTTTATAATATTTTTTCATAAATATTAAACAATTTCTTGTTGAATAATAAACATCAAAAGACGATAATGCTTTTACCTGTCCTCCTTCTCTATGCCATATTTTACTTTCAGGACAATATAACAACTTATAATTTTTTATTTTGCTCCTTATAGACCAATCTGCATCTTCAAAATATAAAAAATAGTTTTCATCCATCAGCCCTACTTCATCAATAACCTGCTTTTTTACCAGTAAACTTGCACCTGTTATAAAATCTATTTCTAAGGGTTTATTCCATTGCCTTTTATCTTTCTGTTGATATCCTATAATTTTTGTTCTACCTTGTAATAAAATTATTTCTCCGCCACCAATACTTTGGATCATTTTAATATTATTGTAAAATATCAATTTTGATCCTACCATTCCAATTTTTTTTTCACCTCTTGCTAATTTTACCATTTTAACTAAAGCATTATTATCAATAACTGTATCATTATTTAATAACCATACATATTCGAAATCATCTTTTTTTAACATGTATCTAATACCTATATTATTTCCTCCGGCAAAACCTAAATTTTCACCAGTTTGGATAAAAATTAAAGGATAAGATGATGTAGGATTTAATAATTCTTTACTATTAGATTTTCTTTGTTCTTGCCATTCTTTTGTTACTTTTTCTTCTAATTTAAAATTGCCACCTCTTTCTGCCTTTTCACGATCATAATAAATATAAGAAATAGGTTTCTTAGCTGGTGGATGAGATAAATAATATAAAGGGTGAGTAGGTTCGGGAGTTAAAACTTCTTGTTTTCCATCTGTCCAGGATTTTATTTTCTCCATTGAGCCATTTGTTGAGCCATTATCAATAACAATTACCTGATAATTTGGATAGATATTCCTAAATACGCTTTCAAGGCATTCAATTGTATCTTTCCAGCCATTCCAATTTAAAATTATTATTGCGACTTTTGGAACAGCGAACTTTTCAAAATTGTTTTCCTCCATCTTGCCATTCATATTCTACTTTCCTTCTTTCTCACTTCTCAAATCTGATTTAAAATTTATCATCGCCGCCTAACATAATTTCAGCACTTCAGCAATTGCAATTTATGATTTATCATTACCTTGTTAATCTCAAAATATCAAGCACTTTAAGAAAACTCTCCGAATACATTTCTTTAGTAAAAAGCTTGCTTGCCCAAGAATAACCGTTTTTTCCCATTTTCGAAGCCTCCTCTCGGTGAAAATATATGTATTCAATTTTCTCCGATAGTTCATGATAATTTCCAGGCGTGTAAAGCAAACCGTTGAAGCCTTCTTTTATCAACTCTAAAGTTCCTCCCGACCTTGCACCAATTACAGGTCTTCCAAGCAGCAGTGCCTCTACTGTTACTCTTCCAAAAGCTTCATGTCTTGAACACATAAGTAAGACGTCGCTCTTTAAAATAATAGAAAATGGTGGATTAACATAGCCATGGAAATGAACATAATCCTCCAATTTATTTTCCTTTACCAAATTGAATAAATATAATTTATATTCAGGTTCTCCGTCTCCCACTATTTCTAAGCGCACATCTAATCCTTTCTTTATAAGCTCAGAAACTGCTAAAACTGCATCCTCTTGTCTTTTACCTTTTTGCAAAGCACCCACAATAACACAATTGAGGCTGTTCTTTTCTGATTGAAAATTAACCTCATGTTGTGTTTCAGGATTATATTCAAAATCCCCCAAAGATACATATTGATAAACAACAAAAAGCTTCTCTCTGCTAAAATATTTACTAAATTTTTCTTTTACTGACATTGAGTTACATATTATCCCAAGAGAAAGCTTATCCATCAAAGCTAATGATAAGTTCTCTCCAATATCAAATTGTAATCCATGATGTTCCTTACCAAACTCATGAATAAAATAAATGTGTGGAATTTTCAAAATCTTAGCTACAAACATTCCTACACTTATTGTCAATGTATTAGAACATATAAGGTTAATTTTAAATCTTTTGAGCCGAAGGGCGATAAGAAAGGCAGAAGGAAAATTCAAGATAGTTCTTGCAATCCTTTTCCAAAGTACGTGGTCCTTAGATATCCACCACCAGTACTTATTTATAAAAAAGTCTATACCATTTTTCTTGAGCTCTACACATAAAGGGCCAAAAGACGGTAAAACAACGATACTATTAATACCCTTTTCTTTTAAGACAATCAAAAGGTCAAAAAGCGCTTTTTCTGCACCATAAACCCCTGACGAATGCGAAATAAAACAAGTCCTCATATCTTATATTTTACTTTCCTCCATAAACTTGCTTTCTGAAACAATCAATAGAAAAAGAGGATTCATTCTTATTCTTTAAAACTGCCTATTCTTGAAATAATTATATTATGTAAAAGTTTCCCTCTTACTAAATTATTAATTTTCCGCAAAGTTGCAAAACTATTGAGATAACCCAAAAACTTAATCGCCTTTAGCGCTAGATTAACTCTATTCCTTGGCATATATTTTAAAGGATATCCTATAGGTTGAGAATTTTTTAATGCATTTAAATCACTTTCTGCTACAGTAAGCAAAGAATTATTTTTATGCGGATACAAAGAACCGTCCCCTGTATTTTTTTAGGAAAAACTAACTGGAAAGTAAAAATTGTATATACTATAATATTCCTAACATTTTACCAAAAAGCTCTATAGATTATTCAAAGATCGATCTTTAGAGTTCGCGATGTCTGTATATTTATTAAAAAATTAATACCAAACAAATGAAAAAAAATTATAACCCTTTCCCTACATCGCCACATATCAAATAATTCCACATCAATACCTTTTCTTTTTAAACCCTCTAATAACCGCAAAAGTTGAAGATGCATTCCAGATAAATTATATCCTATAGTATATTCTGAAATCATACCAACCTTCAATTTTTTCCGACACCTCCTATTATAACTATAACAATAAAAAATAAGAATTTAGTTCTCTATTATATAAAAAAGTATGAAAGTTTTTTAAGATAAGTGAATCTCTTTCAAATATATATTGTTTTATCAAAAAATAAAATCTATAATTATTCAGGCATATCATATTAAGTTTTATATATCATAAAGCTAATTTTTTAACTTAAATTTTTTAATATAATAAAATTAAAAAATTACTCTTATTGCTATCTTTAATTATAATTATTTGGTTCAATAGTTTTACCAACCTTTCCTTTTATACCATCACAAAATCCTTTGAATAAAATTTGTATACGGGAAAATTTATAATTATCATATAGAATAATTCCAATTGACTGTCTTAAAATTTTTAAAAATAAAAATATGCACATAATAATAAAATATTTATTAAAATGCTTTCTTGTAAAATATAACTGATTTCTCGTATTATAGCTGTTTATGATAAATTTACTTAATGAAGGCCTTATACTTTGCCTACTTAAGAGGTTTTTCTTTACTCCTTTCCTAGTAGAAGAGCTAACTTTATGCCAAACTTTGCTTTTCCCACAACAAAACAATCTCCAGCCCTCCTTAGAAACTCTAAAACACCAATCAGTTTCCTCTGCCAACATAAAATAATTTTCATCAAATATTCCCGTTATTTTTATAACTTCTTTCTTTACTAATAAGCTTGCCCCGCAAATATATCCTTTTATCTCAAAATTTTTATTAAATTTAACTTGATCTTCCTTAGAAGAATAAATACTCTGCCCAAAAGTTTTCCATGTTATTTGATTTGTTCCACCTAAAACATGAATAATATTTGGAGTATTGTAAAACAGTAATTTTGACCCTACCATCCCTATTTTTTTATTATTTTTTCCTAATTTTACCATCTCTGTTAACGCATCTTCATCTATCACTATATCATTATTTAATAACCATACATACTCAAAATTATCTTTTTTTAATGTATATCTTATCCCTACATTATTACCCCCTGCAAAGCCTAAATTTTCCCCAGTTTGAATGAATATTAAGGGATAAGGTGAAGTAGAATTAATTTTTTTATTATTTAATTCTCTAATTTTTAACCATTCTTTAGTCAATTTTTCTTCTAATTTAAAATTTCCACCTTCTTCAGCTTCTACACGATTATAATAAATATAGGGAATTGGTTTTTCCACTGGGGGGTGAGATAAATAATATAGTGGATGATTTGGTTCAGGAGTTAAAACTTCCTGTTTACCCTCAGCCCATTCTTTTATTTTCTCCATTGAGCCATTTGTTGAACCATTATCAACAACTATTACCTGATAATTAGGATAAGTATTTCTAAATACACTTTCTAGACACTCTATTGTATCTTTCCAACCATTCCAATTAAGAATAATTATGGCTACTTTTGGCCATTTTGTTATTTCTTCTCTATTTATTTCTATTGAATCTTTTATCTTCTTCATGAAAATGCCACTCTATTTACCCAAAATATTTTTAAATTCTTTATGTTATTGTTTCTCTCTATATTTTCTAATCTTCTATTTTATCTCAATCTATAATTCTTCTCCAACCAATTCCTATATTCCCCGCTTCTTACTCTATCAACCCAGTACTGATTGTCTATATACCATTTAATGGTTACATCTAAGCCTTCTTCAAAACCGAATCTTTGTTTCCAGCCCAGCTTTCGCTTTATTTTATCACAATTGATAGCATATCTTCGATCATGTCCGGGCCTATCTTTGACAAAGGTAATTAACTTTTTATAATAATCTTTATCTTTCCTCCTTATCTTCGTTATCTTCTCACAGAGAGAATTAACCAGCTTTATATTTTCCCATTCATTCTCTCCACCGATATTGTAGGTCTCGCCAACCTTTCCCTTATTTAATATCTGCCAGATTGCTGAACAATGGTCTTCTACATACAACCAATCCCGCACATTTCGCCCATCTCCATATACCGGCAAATTCTTCTCTTCTAAAATATTTAATATCATTAAAGGAATTAATTTCTCTGGGAATTGACAGGGACCATAATTATTAGAACAATTAGAGATAGTAGTGGATAAATCATATGTCTTATGATAAGCCCTTACTAAATGATCCGAAGAAGCTTTGGAGGCAGAATATGGACTGTTGGGTTGATAGGCAGTATTCTCATAAAAATATTTCCCTTCTTCAATAGAACCATAGACCTCATCAGTACTAATATGATGAAAGAGGACATCTTCTCTACCTTTCCAATTTTCTCTTGCTGCCTCTAATAGAGTAAAAGTTCCTATTATATTGGTCTGTATAAATTCTTTTGGCCCAAATATTGATCTATCTACGTGAGATTCAGCAGCAAAATTAACTACGGTATCAATATCATATTTTTTGAATATCTCTTTAATCTTATCAAAATCACCAATATCTGCCTTCTCAAAAAAAAATCTCTCCCCTCCGTATTCACTATCTATCTCAATTAAATTTTCTAAATTACCAGCATAGGTCAGTTTATCTACATTAATAATTCTCCCCTCAAAATGAGTTTTGCCAAAAATATAATGGATAAAATTTGCTCCGATAAATCCAGCACCACCAGTTACTAAAATATTTTTTAATCTTCTTTTCATTTCTCTACCCTACTTTCTAAATCTTCCCTATTCTCCCTCAAAGATATCAGAAAATCTTCCAATGCCTTATCCCAATCTTTAATCTTTAGATTAAATTCCCTCTTTATCTTCTCTTTAGACAAAACTGAATACCCTGGCCTCCTGGCTGCTGTAGGATAATCATCAGTCTTGACAGGCTGTATCTTTACTTTTTTATTGCTTTCAATTAAGTCTATTCTTTTAGCCTTATCATAAATGGTACAGGCAAATTCATACCAATTGGTAACCCCTTCATTGGTAAAATGATATATACCATAACTAGCTGAATCATTTTCTATTATCTTTAAAATAGCTCCCGCTAAATCCACCGTATAAGTGGGAGAACCCCATTGGTCATCTACTACCTTTACCAAATCTTTTTCCTTAAATAATCTTAACATAGTAGAGACAAAATTGTTCCCTTTTAATCCATAGAGCCAGGCTGTGCGAATGATAAAATATTCCTCTAATATCTTTTTTATCTCCTCTTCCCCAGCTAATTTACTTTTACCGTATATATTTATCGGATTAGTTTTATCATCTTCTCTATAAGCAACGGCACTCCCCTCTTTCCGGCCATCAAAGACATAGTCAGTAGAGATATGAATTAATCTAATCCGTCTCTTTGCTGAAAATAAGGCAATATTCCTAACCCCATCTTGGTTTATCCTAAAGGCTTCATCTATTTCCTCTTCTGCCTGGTCTACTTTAGTATACCCTGAACAATTGATTATCCATTCTATCTTCTTATCTTTTCCAAATTTCTCCAGTGCTTTATAATCACCAATATCGACTTCCTTATCACTAGCCCAATAAGGAAGCCCTCGTTCTTTCAATAATTTTTCTACATCATTACCCAGCATTCCTTTATTTCCGATAAGCCAGATCATTTTTTTAATTATCCTCACTAACAAAATCTAAATAAAAATCATCTTCTGCATCTTCATGTCTTATTTCATCTACTTCTTCTTCCTTATTCCAACCTTTATATAACTTATCCGGATAATTAATTACCATTCCCAGGTCTTCGGATATATTCTTATAACCATGAACGATACCCGGAGGAATTATGATTAAAATAGGGTTATCTCTACCGCCGGTGATTTCCATAAAACTACCATAAGTTTTACCATTTTTTCGATTATCCCAGAGTTTTATCTTAAAACTTCCCGGTCCGATAAAACAAAATACATCAGTTTGCTTGAGATGTTCATGAGGTCCACGGGCTATTCCGAGCTTAGTAAAAGACACATAGCTCATTGCCGGTTTTAATCTATCAGGAAGGGTATCTTCCCGAAAGGTTTCGACCAAATAACCTCTTTCATCTGTATATTTGGTTAATTTTTTGATAATAACTCCTTCAATATCACCTTTTTTAAAATTCATATAACCCTCATTTCATTTTATATTTTCATCCAAAATCACTTTTAAATATTTTTTGTAATCATTTTCCGGCGATTGATTGATTATTTTTTTTAGTTGATACTGTTCAATATAACCCATCCGATAGGCTACTTCTTCAATGCAGCCAATCTTTAATCCCTGTCTTCTTTCGATGGTAGCAATATAATTAGATGCATCCATCAAGCTATCCGGGGTTCCGGTATCTAACCAGGCATAACCTCTTCCTAAAAGTTCTACTTTTAAATTACCTTGCTTTAGATATTCTAAATTTACATCGGTTATTTCTAACTCCCCTCGAGCTGAGGGTTTTAAATTTTTAGCAATATCTATTACCTTATTATCGTAAAAATACAAGCCAGGTACGGCATAATTTGATCTGGGATGTTTAGGTTTTTCTTCAATACTTATAACTTCATTCTTTTGATTAAATTCGACGATTCCATATCTTTGAGGATCTGAAACCCAGTAACCAAAGATACAGGCTCCACTTTTAAGATTTGCCATTCTCTGTAATGTTATAGATAGGCTATGACCATAAAATATATTATCCCCCAGTATCAAACATACTGAATCCTTCCCAATAAAATCCTCTCCAATAATAAAGGCCTGGGCAATCCCCTCTGGCTTGGTTTGTTCTTGATAAGAAATATTAAGCCCAATCTCTTGGCCATTTCCAAATAGCTCCATAAATTTCGGTAAATCCTGAGGAGTTGAAATAATTAAAATATCTTTAATCCCCGCCAACATCAAAGTAGATAAAGGATAATAGATCATCGGTTTATCATAAACTGGAATCAATTGTTTGCTAATTACTTTGGTTAAGGGAGTAAGCCTACTCCCTGACCCCCCGGCTAAGATTATACCTTTCATCTTATGCTCCTTTATAATTCGTAATATATTACAAAAATCATTTTTCTTTAATAAAGTATTTTTTGTTATTGATTTCATTGCAAAGAAAAAAACCATTTTTCAATTTCTAAGAAAGTTTATTCTTATTATCATCCTTTATAGGAATGCTGTATAATAGTATTTTTCAATTTTAACCAAAAGAAAATTCTTCAAAAATACCCTAAATTAAATTATAATTATTTCTTTTGTAAGTTTCTTGCTAAAATATCGCATTACTAAATGATTTAATATCATATGACAATCTTCAATTTTTGCATATTAAAAACTTAACAACCAATGATTTTTGTGTAATATCTTTTAATTTTCTACCATAACAACCTATAATACTAAAAGTTCTTGCTCCCACTTTATTAGAATATTCAATCGCGTTTAAAACATTCTTAGAATTACCACTTCCTGAAATCCCAATAACTAGATCATCATTCATAATGAAATTTTTTAACTGTTCTATAAATACTGAATCATAAGAAATATCATTATTATAAGCAAGCATTATAGGTATATTATCATTTAAACATAATACTTTAAATTTTTTTGAAAATTTAACTGATTCTTTTATTTATTCATTGCTCTCTTTTACAAGCAATTACTTGTATATTCTCCATTAATCTTTCCTTTGGAAAACCAGAATATTTAGATAGTAAATATAACCTAACTTGTTGTATAAGATCCAATTGATTAAATAACTTTCCTCCCCAATGAAAAGTTGGTTGAATGTCTATAAAACCATTATCAATAAGGCCTTTCTTCATTATTTCCAAATCAATACCCCTTTCATACATTGGTTTCTGCTCATGAAACTCTGCCAACTTATAAACCTCTTTTATCTCAGGCATATTCTCCCTTAAATTAAGAGGTTTATTTATTTTATTTGTGTTTTTCGCAAATTTATTCTTTAAAAAGCTGACACTATGATATAAAAAGAATAATAAATAATATAATTTGCCGATTGATTCCTTTTTGTTTATATTTATCAATGGACGTTTTTGAGGATCCCAATCAGAATATAAAAAACCACCTTTTTTTAAGACTCTCCCGATTTGCATAAAAATAGAAGAATAATCATAAATGTGATGTAACACTGAAAATATAGAGACAGTATCGAATGTACTGGCTTTAAAAGGTAAAAAAAGTGCATCTGCTTGAATTACCTCCATACCTCTTGTATTCGTTAACTTCAACATATTAAGTGATACATCCATACCAATAGCGTATTGAAAATATTTCTTCCCAAATTTAAGAACATTTCCTGTTCCGCAACCTATATCTAGAAAGAATAAGTTATCATTTCCATCCCGCCGAGAGAGATCTTTTATAATTTTCTCAATTCTCTCTTGATTAAATTTATTCTGAAAAACAGATACCGCTTCATCTTCATCATAAGTATTTGCAGCAATATCATGATAGATAATATTTGCATCTCTAATTTTCTGATGTTTTTCATTTATCTTTTTTATTAAAGTAAAATCTTCTGAATATTTGAGAGTATCATTTGGGATCATTCGAGCTATTTTTTCTTTAATTAGATATTTTGCTTTACAATTAGAACATTGTAACATACCATCAATAATTTCAATTTCGTTTTGATTATAAATCTCTAATTGTAATGAATTTAAACATAAAGGACAAGCAAGAATATCTATATTGCATTTTCGCATTTCATTCTCCTTTCGAGATTCAACTTTTCTACTATTGTCATTCCTCTTTCAATACAAGCATCCATATTTAGATATTCAAATTCAGAAAATCTCCCACATAATTCTATACCAATATTAGTTAAGTATTCTTTAATTATTTTAATATTTTTAAGATAGCCTAAATTATAGACAACATATGCATATTTTGAGCGTATAACCCTTGAATAACAGACGTTTTTTTTATTTAATATTTTCATTTCATTAAGCCCAGTAACTACATGTTCTATTATTTTTTCATCATTTAGTTCCCATAATCCATCGCCTGAATTTGCAGTAATTTCTGCTACTAGCGAAGACATGCCTTGAGGAACATTATACTCTGAGAAATTCATTGGAAACCCAACTCTATGCGGCAAAAAATTTTTATTTGGAAAATATATTGCAGTGAAATCATTTATTTTAGGTTTATCGATGCCTAGCATAACAGTTATCAATGAATTATATCTCAATTGATTAATTGCATTTAATATTTTTTTAGGGATGTTATCTATTGCGTTAGTTAAATCAAAGAGTGGTATAGTTGAAACTAATTGCTCAAATTCTTTTTTTTCTTTGCCATTAGAAACTATCCATTTGTTACCATTCTTTTCTATCCTTTTTACTTCAAAATTTTTGAATACATTTGATACTTTATCTTCCATTGCATTAATTAAAGCTTGTATTCCACCTCTTTTTGGATAATAAAAATACAACTGATGGGTGTACCCTTCTGTCTCTATTCCAATAGCAGATTTAATTACATCCTCTAAAGGAGGTTTGGGTACTCTGCCCTCTACCCAATGTAAGCTCATTTTTTCTGTATCATAGTTCCAAATTTTATCATTATACGGAATAAGATATTTTTCAGCTATACCTTTCCCAAATGTATAATAAATCCATTCTTTAAAATTATTGGGTTTAGTTGAATTATTCTTTAGGTAGTAATAGAGACATTCAAATGTATCCACTTTGGGAAGATCCGATAATCCATTCTCGAAAGGATATTTAACAAATTTTTCTTTAAAAAATATTTTATTATTTCGTCTACCTCTTACATAATTCTTTCCAAGTGTTTTTACCATAAAATTAACAGGTTTTTTATTTCGAGAAAAAATAATATGTGCTCCACCATAATCGAAAGTAAAACCATTTTCTTGAATACTTCTACATAAACCACCACATTCTTCATTTTTCTCTAATATCTCGTAATTCTTTTTTAAGAAAAAAGCTATAGTTAGACCTGTCAAACCCCCGCCTAATATACCTATCTTCATATATTATTACCTCTACTTCACTTCAATACTTCAATTCTCTTTTAGTTAATCTCTATTTTATTTATATCTAGCTAATTTTATAAATAAAAATAATAAGTTATAAATATGAAATAATAAAATTTTTATGATATTATTAAAAATATCTATCACAAAGAATACCAAAAAATCCAGAAGGATATTACTATGAAACAGGAATTTCATTAAAAGAATATGACTTTCAATAATTCTATCTAAAATAGAATATTATTAGTAACTAGAATTCATTAAGTTCTTTAATATCTATTTACTCTTTTAAAAATCCTTCCGTTTTTTTGGCATCTCGCAAGAATTGCTGTACAGTTTCTTTACTATAAGGATGGACAATCATATCTTCCAAAAATTTAGGAGCAACTGTTACTATATGTGCACCTGATTCAAGCCATTCTATAATATTTAAAACTTCCCGCGTTGAACCAATAATAATCTTTGCTTTCAAGTTAAAATCATCAAGTACTTTTCTAAGCTTTTTTATCTCCGTACATGCATTATAACCCATATTATTTACTCTTCCTCCAAATAGAGAAACATATGTTGCTCCTGCCATTGCTGCTAGAAGACACTGTTGAGCACTCATCATTGCTGTAACATTTACCCGTACTTTATATTTTGTTTCAAGCAAATGCACTACTTCAAGATTATCAAGTTCACCATTTGGCCCATGGATAGTAATTTTCACATTAATATTTTCTGCCCATTGCGAAAATTCCCTTGCTTGTTCTATCATCTTTTCTTTTTCATTGGTAGTTACTTCTACTGAGAGAGGATAAGGCTGAATTATCTTAGCAATTTCAACTTCTCTTTTTTTGATTTCTGTAATTCCTCCTTTAACTCCATCTCTGAGTAAAATAGTTGGATTTGTGGTGACCCCTCGAATAATCCCCATTCTCATATATTTTTCAACTTCTCTTACATTTCCTGAATCAAGAAAAATTGCCATTTTTTTCTCCTTATATTTATTTATTTTCTATCCATAATTATTATAATCAACATTTGTTAATTATTTTTCACTTTACTGATTCCCATTTCATCTCTGACATTTTCATATCTGGATGAGATACTATTAAATGCCAAATTACAGCTTGAAATGCCTCTGTATGAGGAGTTATTGTATGCGAATTCACAATAGGTATAATTACACAAGCATCCGCTACTTTAGCTGTATATCCCCCATCTCTTCCAACTACTCCAAAGATCTTAGCTCCAACCTCCCCAGCATACTTCAACGCCTGAACAATATTAGCACTTATATTCTTTTCAGCATTTCCACCACCAACTGAAAATACGAACACTCCGTCTTTAGCATTAAGTCTACTACCTCTTAACCAATTTACAAAAATTGTTTCCCAGCCCTCATCATTTATTCTTGCACTTAATTCTGAAACATTATCTGTTGGGGTGTATGCTTCAATATTAGCTATTTTTCTAAAATCATTTACGGCATGAGTCGCATTCCCCGCGCCTCCGCCGACTCCCAGAAAAAAAAGACGTCCTTTATTTTTTCTTAATTCTACTAACTGATTAATCATTTTCTCAATAACATTTACATCAAGTTCTTTAATAATTTGATGCACTTCGTCTAAATAAATTCTGGCATAAGACATACTATACCTCCTTTACAATTTGTAATATATAAATACAATTATGATCAATCATTGTTCATTGATAACTTAATAATTTCTATAACTTCTTTTAAATTATTTATTCTATAATCGCTTTTTACTTCCTTATTGTATTGGGTATCCACTAAAATTGTTATGCAACCTGCGGCTTTACCAGCTTCAATATCCTTCCAAGTATCCCCTACTACAAAGGATTTATTAAGGTTTATATTCAATTCATTTGCTGCTTTTATAATCATCCCCGGTTTGGGCTTTCTGCAATCACAATTATCTGTGTCATCATGTGGGCAATATAAAATTCTATCAGGACACAAAATCTCCTTTATTATATTAAGCATCTTTTCTAAATCTTCAATCTTCATTAATCCTCTGGCGACATCTGGTTGGTTTGTTACAATTACAATTTTATACCCTGCGTCCTTTAATATTTTAACTGTTTCTTTTGCATCTTCTAAAATAATAAATTCCTCCATTATTCTTGGGGAGCAAGGTTTACCATTTCGTAATATAATTTTATTTATTATCCCATCTCTATCAAGAAATATAGCCTTTTTCATTAGAAAGTTGCATCCCTTAAATTTACTAGAACTTTTGTTCCTTCAAAATCAAATCTATATTTCATTGGTCGCAAACTTAATTCTTGCATATTCCTTATAAATTTTCCATGATTATTCTCTACATAAAACACAAAGAAGCCTCCACCACCTGCTCCACAAATTTTTCCTCCCAATGCACCGTTTTTCTTGGCAATTTCATAAATTTCATCAAAACGTGGGTTGGACATCTTAGAAGATATCTTTTTTTTATATTGCCAGTGTTTATCAAATAATAACCCTACATCTGTAAGATTACCACCCTCTACTGCTTCAAGAATTTTATAACCAATTTCTTTTATATAATGCATACTCTCTACTACATTCTTCTTTTCTTCTCTTGCACCTTTGCATTGTTCAGAAAGTATTTTATGGGCATTACGAGAGATATCAGTATAAAACATAAGTAAATTACGATTTAAATCTTCTATAGTAGAATTTATAATTTGAGCTTCTCTTACTTTTACCCTACCATCTTTTCCGATATTTAAAATAGTCAATCCTCCAAAAGCAGCCATATACTGATCTTGTTTGCCTACAGGAGCCTTTAGAATATCTATTTCTAATTTACATGCTTCTTCGGCTAAGTCATATAAACTAATATATTTTCTCTTAAAAGCATGTAAGGCATTTAAAATACCCACTGCATAACAACTTGAAGAACCTAAACCTGTTCCTGCTGGAAGATCAGCAATGGAAACTATTTCTATTGCTCTTTCTATACCTAACATTTTCATTGCTTCTCTCGCAATATCATGCTTTACCTCATCTCTATTTTTAACTGTTTCTGATTTAGAATATTTTACTCTTATTAATTCATCAAAGGGTTGGTTAAGATTAATATACATATATTTATTGATCCCTGCTGCAAAAATAAATCCTCCATATTTAGAATAATAAGATGGCAAATCTGTCCCTCCGCCTCCTAATGTAATTCTAAAAGGTGTTCTGGTGATAATCATGATTGTCCCCCTTTTCCTTAATATAATTTTCGAATTCCTTCAACCCTTCTTTAGATCCAATTTCATAGAAACGTTCTAAGACTTCATATCCAGCTAATTTTTTTTCTGTAGATAAACCCTTATATAAATCTGCAAGATCATAAAAAATATTTTCTGGAATTTCTTTTACTATCTTTTTAGATAATACACACAATCCATAATCTATATATTTCATTTCAGGAGCATAATTATTTTTATCGTATACCTTTACAATCCCATCTTTAAAAATTACATTACTTCTATCCCATTTATTATTATTTTTATATATTACTAATAAAGCAGGATAATTAATTTTTAAAAAATAATTGTATATTTCTTTGTAATTCACATTAAGATAAGAATCACCATACAATACAAAAAAATAATTATTAAGTAAGTCGAATGTATTTCTAATTGCCCCACCTGTTCCAAGTAATTGTTCATTTTCATAACTATATTTTATATTTACACTCAATTGCTTCCCATTCCCAAAATATCTCTCAATCTGTTCACCTAAATAACCAACACACAATATTATCTCACTTATATTATTTCTTCGTAATAGTTCAATTTGATATTCTAAGAATGGTTTATTCTTTATCTTTATCATTGATTTTGAAATTTTATTGGTAATTGGCCTAAGTCTTGTAGCTAAACCACCAGCTAAAATCACACATTGCATGTCTATAGTTCCTTCAATAACTCTTTAATTGATAAAGTTATTGCCTCTCTTGAATTATATTTTGCTTTCCATCCGAGAGTATGAATCTTAGTAAGATCAAATCTTACTATTGGAACATCTCCTTTCCAGCCTCTATCTCCTCCTGTATATACAAATTTTACTTCATTAAGTTCCATCTCTTCTACAATTATTTTTGCAATTTCAGTAACAGTAATATAACTATCTGTAGCAACATTGAATATATTTACCTTATTTTTACTATTTTTAATAACAGATAACATTGCATCAATAACATCACTAACATGAATATAAGATTTGCTTTGAGTTCCATCCCCAAGTATTTCTAATCTAGTAGGTTCTTGTTTTAACTTCCGTATAAAGTCAAAACCTATACCATGCGTCTGTCTTTTCCCTACCACATTAGCAAATCTAAATATCCAGGGCTTCATATCAAATAGATGAGAAAATGCACTAATTATTCCTTCTGCTCCCAATTTGCTTGCACCATACATTGAAATTGGAACCAATGGGCCATAATTTTCAGATGTTTTTGTTTTGCCTACGTCTCCATAAATTCCACTTCCGGAAGAATAGGCAATCATTTTAATGCCATTTATTCTCATCGCTTCTACCACATTGTATGTTGTAATTATCCCTAATTTTAAATCCAAATCTGTTTCTATCATGCTTTTTGCAATATCAGCATTTGCTGCAAAATGAAAAACAAAATCATGCTCCTTAATACTCCTGTCTAATAAAGGAAGATTGAGCAAATCACCTTCAATTAATTTTACTCTTTTATCTTTTAAACAATCTTCAATATGTGATCTTTGCCCAGAACTAAAATTATCATAAATAGTTATATAGTTATTCTTATCCTGAAGTAATTTATACACCATATTACTGCCTATAAAACCTGATCCACCTGTAACAAAATATTTCATATCTAATCATCACCTCCTATAATTATTTTCATTATATTTGTATTCACTTTATTTAAATTCTTGAAAAATGTATATAATCAAATAAAGCAATTTTAATTATATTAATATTCTCTAAAATATCCCTTTTTGGAGGGTTTAAAATTCGTTCAACTAATCAAATGCTTATAAAAAAATTACCAAATTTTCATGTCTTATCATTTTATGATTTTAATAATTAGTAATGCCTTCACTAAAAATATTCAAAAAAATTAAAACATATTATTTAATTTATTTTTTCATAAGTATTATAAAGAAAGATATTTAAGTAATAATCTATACTTTTTTCAAGTAATGCAAATAGTTCGTTTTCAAAAGGATATTTTACAAATCTTCTCTTATAAAATATCTTATTGGAACGTCGCAATCTATTCTTATTTTCACCAAGTAGACCTATCATTATATTCAAAATCTCTTTATCCTTTAAAAACAATATGCAAGGTCCTATGTCGTAATATATACTTTTTTTGAACGAATGGCATAACCCGCCCATATTTTTATTCTTTTCAAGGATATCTATTCGCTTTATTTGTGGATTATCCTGTAAAAAATAAGCTAAGCTTACTCCCGATAAACCGCCGCCAAGAATACAAATATTCATACATTTTAATCTCTATTGTTTATAATTATTTCTCCTAATTCTTCTCTCTCAGCACTAATATAAGCTCTGACAATGCCTTTAAATCTTTCAAATTTATAACCCTTATATCTTTCTCTAATTATTGTGCTTAATATTCCCTTTATAAAAGTATATGTATTAAAAAAATTAGCCATTATTCGGTTCTTTGAATATTTTTTTATAATATACATTCTATTTCTTAATCCATATATTTCCTTTATCGAATATTCGTACTTATTATTTTCTTTTGATTTTTTCCCATGAAAAACTCTACTTTCGTTTATATTTAATATCTTTTTATTTTTTAATCTAATTCTTATGGAAAAATCTGTATCATCATATTGAAAAAAGAAATCTCTATTATTAAAACCAATCTCGTTTAAAAGTTTTTTACTTATTAATAAACTTACAAAGCTAACGGTATCACATTCAAAGTAATTCTTGTTATATTCATCTAATGAAGAATTATATTCTATAAAAATAAAATTATTTTTCACATGTCTTCTATGAAAAAAGCTTATAGTATTATCATAGAATGTAAGTACTGTTGAAACTAAGATACCATCTGAAATTGAAATATATTTTAATAATTCTTCTATTGTTTCCTTTTCCGCTTGTGCATCATCATCCATAACCCACGTCCACTCATAGCCCATTTCGTATGCTGTCTTAAACCCTTCGTAAAAATTGTTAGCCGGGCTTATATTTTCTATTTCTTTATAAATGATTTTTCGTTTATTTGTGAAATTATTATACTTTTCAATAATCTCCTTTGTATATTTATGATGACCTGAATCGATAATCAACACATCACATTTAACTGTTTGCTCTAAAACAGATTTTAAGGCCGCCTCAAAGTAACCAGGTCTATAATGTGTCGGAATAACAGCTATTATATCTTCTCTGTACAAAGTATTTTTCCCCTTTATCTTTTTAGTCTATATAAAAACTGTTTTATTTTTTATATCTATTAGTTTTAAAATAATCAATAAAAATCCATATACAAAAACATATATAACGCCGGTCAGGATCAAATTAACTCCAATATAATTAGTAATAAAAATAGATGCAATCAAACAAATGGTCAAACTTATGAAGTTTAATAGAATTTTTTGACTAACTAAAGACATAATTAATTTTTTTGCTTCAAAAAACATCCAAGAGGTTACCCAAATCTCAGAGCCTACCCAAGCGATGGCTGCTCCGTTTTGCTTTAAAATCGGAACTAAATAAAAAATTAATGCAAGATTAACAATACCTGCGGTTATTATAGGTTTCATAAGCTCTTTTCTTTTACCAAAAGGAAGCAAAATTTGCATTCCAAAAACATTACTCAGTCCGATAATAATAAACAAAAAGCTCAGGATTTTCATTGGAACAACGCTCAAAGAAAATTTACTTCCGAATATCAATCTTACTATTTCATCCGCGTTGAAGAAAATAAATATTGTCGCAGGAATAGCAAAAAGCATTGTGACTACAAAAGCTTTTTTAATTGACGCAATTGCTTTTTCTTTTGAAATTGAAATCATTTTTGAAATATGAGGGTAAAAAACAACTCCAAATTGCCCCATTATTGATAATCCCGCTCTCACAATTTTTTCTGCTGCACTATAATAACCTACTATAGTATTGTTGGTAAGAAAACCTAATATTACGGTGTTAATGCCTGTATAGATACTGATAGAAATATTTGAGATAAAAAGTGGAAGAGATTCTTTTGCAATCTTTTTTATCAAAGAAATATTTGGTCTAACAATTTTTATTTTCTCTTTAGTAAATATTATATAATACATAAAAAATAAGCCTAATATTTGAGCTAAAACATTTATCAATGGAACATAAATATAATCTGATGTTCTACGAATAACTGTAAATATAAGAAATACTCCTAAAACTCGAGATAGAAGATTGGCTATGGCAATATTAGCCATCTTTTCTATCCCCTGGAAAAACCACACCGGTGATAGTGCACTTGTAACAAGAAAACCTCCTGTAAACATGAAAAGAATTTTCTCTACTCTAAATTTTGGAACAATATATAAAACAACTGAATAAGCAAAAATTGCTAAAAGAAGAAAAATAATTTTTAGAAATAAAATATTTGAAGCTAAATTAGAAATTTTGATATTATCTCCCTTACTTATCGCAATTTCTCGTGGCGCATATAAATTAGTACCAAGATTAGTTATTAAGTCAAAGTAAATTACTATCGCCTGAGCAAAAGCTATGACGCCAAATTTGTCAGGACCTATTATTCTAACTAAGTAAGGCAAATATACTAGCGGTAAAACATATCCAGCTATTTGTACTATACTTAGTGAGGTAAAATTAGTAATTAAAACTTTTTTTTGTGACATTTTTCCTTTTGTTTTTTTTATAAATATTTTCACTAAGAATAAACCTTTACAAGTAAAACTGCTATATTTTTCGCAATTCTTTGAACTGTGTTCATATTAATTAATATTTAGTCCTTCCTATTCCCTCATAGACAAAACCCAAGGGTTTTGCTTTGGCGTGGTCGGTAACTAATTAGTATTTATCCTACCGGTTGCTCAATTTGCCGGTCGCATTTAATCTGCCAATCAGATTCAATCCATTAGTTTGTGTATTTAACAATTTTAATTTATTTCAAATCTATCAATAAGATTTGAATTAATATCACATACTTCTATGATTAATTGATTATTAATAATGAATAATTTGCAAAAATGATAGGCCTGGATAAACAATTGACTATAAGGACTGGTTCGGGCTTGGTCATAAAGAGGGGCTCCTCCCCCACCAGTAACGATGTAATAGATATTATTATATAAAGACCTTTCATAGTCATGGTCATGCCCGTTAAAAACTATATCTACACTATATTGTTCAAATAAAGGAATGATAGTCTGTCTAAGACTTTTTTCATCTTCATTATGGTGACCTGTACTAAAAGGTGGATGATGAAAAATGGCTATAACATATTTTATATTTTCATTGATATTTTGTAAATCATCTTCCAGCCAAAGATATTGTTCTGAACCTATACTACAATCTGAATTACTATCCAATACCATAAAGTGAAGATTATCTTTTTCTACAGAATACCATCGTTCATTGTTAGGTAGAATAAAGTTATCAAAATATAAAGGCGAATTGTTTTCGTGATTTCCTAAGGCAGGATAAAAATCGGCAATTTTAATTAAATCAGAAATTATCTCATTAAAGGCAGTCCATTGATCAGGAATTTTACCATCTTCTACAAGATCGCCAGTATGGAAGACGATGGCTGGTTTTGTTTTTATAATTTCATCAACAATCTTCTGATGAGTTTGATAGCCTGTTCTGCTATCTCCATAGATAACGATCGGTTGAGAAATTGTTTGATAGTCTCCGATAGAAAAGCAAGATAATTGTAAAGAAATTAGTATTATAGTTAGCGAGATTAAGGTTATTAATTTTTTATGATTAAGTTTGCACATCTTAAAAATCCTTCAAATAGACAATTAGTCGACCAATAAAACCAATCTACTAATCTACCAATCGGCCAATCAGATTCAATTGACCAATTTACCGATTGACCGATTTACCGATTAGGAAAAAATAAAATACTAAATTAATCCG